>Ga0310696_10000165_pt1 | contig 116642 bp, 101 predicted proteins | sample AusTroGonzalo_MG_4_FD_203885 | JGI IMG/M metagenome (GOLD analysis project Ga0310696, IMG submission 203885) | Bovine rumen microbial communities from tropical cattle in Woodstock, Queensland, Australia - Gonzalo_02 (v2) (version 2) | ecosystem: Host-associated > Mammals > Digestive system >...
ATAAGGTGCATACTGCAACTACCTGGACGAGCGTGAACAATGTGGCTGCACCAAGCTACTCTTTGACGAACTTGACAGCAGAAACAGAATATGACGTTCGCGTGGCAGCCGTTTGTGGTGAGAACACTTTGAGTGAGTACACGCCCATCTTTACATTCACAACGGATCCTGATGGTGTGAACGAATACTTGATGAACACGGCCATCTATCCGAACCCGACGACAGGACAATTCACAATCGAGAATTCAGAATTGCGAATTGAGAATGTGGAGGTCTATGATGTGTATGGCAAGCTGATCAAGACGGTCAAGGTAGAAGACTACAAAGCCGTTGTTGACCTGACCGCAAACGCTTCAGGCATCTACTTCGCACGCATCTATACCGACAAGGGTATGGTGACCAAGCAGATTGTGAAGAAGTAATGTATAAACGATTATCGATGATTGATTAGCGATTATCGATAGCATCAAGCCAAGGGATTTTCCGAAAGGAGAATCCCTTTTTTTGCATGCTCAATTGAGCCGATGTCAGTATAAGCCTTTTTTGTATTTTTGCAGGATTCAAAAAAGAAGAACAGTGAACACATTAGAACAAGAATTTCAGCAAATATTAGCGCACAAACAGCCTGATAACCTGTATCAGCCCATTTTCTATACGTTGATGCAGTCGGGCAAGCGGCTGCGGCCCAAACTCGTGCATTTGGCAGTGGAGATGTTGGGTGGCGACGCAGACGAGGCCCAGAAAGTGGCCATGGCCTTTGAGATGTTGCATAATTTTACTCTGATCCATGACGACATCATGGATGTGGCTCCAATACGCAGAGGCAAGGACACGGTGTACAAAAAGTGGAACAGCAACATTGCCATCCTCTCCGGCGATGCGCTGGCCATCATGGCGTTCCAGCAGTTGCTCAGACTGAATTGCGACAAGCAAGTGATCATCGATATCGCCAAGGTTTTCTCTCAGACTTCGCTGGAAATCTGCGAGGGCCAGCAATACGATCTGGACTTTGAAACGCAACAGGTGGTCACTATTGACGAATACCTGAACATGATTTGCAAGAAAACCGCCGTCATGTTTGCCGGTTGCATGAAATCCGGTGCCATTTTGGCCGGTGCAGACGAGCAAAACCAGCAATATCTGTATAATATGGGCATCAACTTAGGCATCGCGTTCCAGTTGGCCGACGACGTGCTGGATGTGTATGCCTCCACGCCCGCATTTGGCAAAACCATCGGTGGCGATATCCGCGACAACAAGAAAACCTACCTGTATCTCATGGCCTTGCAGCAGGCCAATCCTGAGCAAAAGATAACGCTGGAAGACCTTTTTGCCCGTCCCACTACCGATTTTGAGCAGAAATACAAAATCGTGCGGGGAATCTATGATGATTTGAATATTAAATCCCAGACAGACGAGCAAGTGCGCAAATATGTGAATTTGTGTCTTCAGGATTTGGATAAAATTCAGGTGGCAGAAGAACGCAAGACAACTATTAAAGAACTCATACTCAAGTTAATAGATAGAGAAAAATAAACTGTGCAAGAAAAGAAGCGATATATAGTGGTTTTGGCCGTTTTGGCGGTGCTGGCATTGGTATATCTGATACGTCTTTTCAATCTGCAGGTGCTGAACAAGTCCTACAAGGAGAAAGCCAACCAGAATGCCTTGCGTTACATTACCGAGCACCCCGCCCGAGGGCTGATATACGACCGTAACGACTCGTTGCTGGTGTACAATGATGCAGCATACGATATCATGGTGGTACCCAACGAGTTGCGCGAGTTTGACACTATGGAGCTTTGCCGCGTGCTGGACATCACCATCGAGGAGGTGCGGAAGAAAATCGACAAGGCGAAAAAATACTCTTATATCGTTCCGTCGCTGTTTGAGCAGCAGATTTCAAAAGAGGACTACGGCTTTTTGCAGGAGAAGATGTACGAGTTTCCCGGCTTCTTCGTGCAGAACCGTACTTTGCGCTCTTACCCCAACCCCATAGCGGCGCACATCTTGGGTTATGTCAGCGAGGTGAACGACCAGGACATGGAGAATGACAATTACTATCAGATGGGCGACTATATCGGAAAGAGCGGCATTGAGAAGGCCTACGAGACAGTTTTGCGAGGCGAAAAGGGCAAGCGCGTGGTTCTGGTGGACGTTCACAACCGCGAAGTGGGACGCTACGAGAACGGTGCGGAGGATGTGGTAGCCGTGCCCGGCACTTCCATCTGGAGTACATTGGACATGCAGCTGCAACGCTATGGTGAGGAGCTGATGGCCAACAAACGCGGCAGTATCGTAGCCATAGAGCCCAAAACCGGGGAAATTTTGTGCATTATATCCGCGCCCACATACGACCCGAACCTGCTGGTGGGTACCGCGCGCCCGAAAAACTACGCCATGCTGCTGGAAGATCCCAAGAAACCTCTGTTCAACCGAGCGCTCATGGCCAGCTACCCGCCTGGCTCCACCTTCAAATTGGCCAACGGACTGATTGCCCTGCAAGACGGCATTGTCACTCCGACCACCGTTTACACTTGTTCGGGCGGCGGTTATCACATCGGCAACCACGTGGTGCACTGCCACAACTGCGGCGGACTCAACATCTACACGGCCATCCAGCGCTCGTGCAACAGCTACTTCTGTCGCGCATATTACAACATTTTGTCTAACCGCCGCAAATACAAGAACATACAAGAAGCCTACACCGCCTGGCTCGACTACATGCACTCCATGGGCTTTGCCCAACGTTATGAGACAGACCTGCCTTACGAGCTGAAGGGAAGCATTCCTACGGCGGATTATTTTGACAAGAAATACAACAAGAGCTGGAACGGCAACACCGTGGTGTCCATGGGCATCGGGCAAGGCGAGGCAGCTGTGACACCGCTGCAAATGGCTAACATGCTGGCCGTTATCGCCAACCAGGGCTACTACATCAAGCCGCACGTGGTGAAGGCCATCGGCACCAAAGACAATCTGAACACACAATTTTCCGAAAAGATATACTCCAAGATCGACCCCCGTCATTTCAAAACCGTGCTGGAAGGCATGAAATTGGTGGTTACCGCGGGAACGGGTAGGGGAGCGCAAATCGATGGCATTGTAGTGGCGGGCAAGACGGGCACGGCCCAGAACCCGCACGGTGCAGATCACTCGGTCTTTGCGCTCATCGCGCCGGCCGACGACCCGCAAATTGTCATCTTCTGCCTGGTGGAAAACGGCGGCTTCGGCGCATCCGTAGCTTGCCCCATCGCCAGCCTGATGGCTGAAAAGTATCTGAAAGGCGAGGTGAAAAGAACCGATCTGGAAAAACGAATGAAAGAACTCTATCTACGATAATGTATAGCGACCTGAACAGAAAGAATACGAAAGGTTTTGATGCTCGTCTGATCATCTACTATTTTGCCTTGGTCTTTATAGGATGGATCACTATATACTCTACTTGCTACATTCCGGATGGAGTGAACACCATATTTGACATCTCCAAACCCTATTGCAAACAGCTGATTTGGATTGGATCCTCCCTACTGATAGGTATTGTTATTTTACTTATAGACAAACAATTAATACAACACTACGCCTATTATTTCTATATACTATGTCTTGTATTGATGGTTTTGGTGTTGGTGATAGGCACCGAGATTTCGGGTGCAAAAGCCTGGATCAAGATAGGGGAGTTCAGCATACAACCAACAGAGTTCATGAAAGTGGCCACGGCATTGGCGTTGGCGAAGTTCTTCAATGAGGGCAAAACCAGCACCGAAAAGCGTTATGTCTGGTTGATTGTGGGCGGCTTGGTGTTGATCCCTATTTTTGTCATCATGATGCAGCACGACGCCGGATCCGCCTTGGTATTTGCCTCGTTCATCATCTTGTTCTATCGTGAAGGCTTGAGCGGAGGATTGCTGGTTTTGGTGTTCATCGCTGCCTTCTTGGCGGTTTTCACATTGAAATTCAATGAATTGTATGCCATAGCGTTGCTCACGACAGTCTTTATCTGTTTCATGATTAAAGATCGGGTTCACAAGAAAGACATGCAACGGAATATCATTGTCTTCATCATCAGTATCGTGTTTGTGTTTTCGGTGAACTTGCTGTACGAGCACCTTTTGGAGCCCCACCAGAAGGTCAGGGTGGCCACGATTTTGGGCCAGACCTCCGACCCCAAGGGAGCGGATTTCAACCTCAACCAGTCCAAAATCGCTATCGGATCAGGCGGTTTCTTCGGCAAGGGCTACCTCAAGGGCACACAGACCAAGCTGAAATTTGTCCCCGAGCAAAGCACCGACTTCATCTTCTGTGCAATCGGCGAGGAGTGGGGTTTTATGGGCACTTTGGTGATCTTTTATCTCTATTTGGCCTTGATTTACCGAATACTTTCGCTGTCGGAGAAGAGCCGAATACCGTTTGTGCGACATTATGGCTATGGCATTGCCGGCATCATCGCCGTGCACTTTTTTGTGAATATAGGCATGACAATCGGTTTAGTGCCCATCATCGGTATCCCTTTGCCGTTCCTCAGTTACGGAGGATCCTCGTTGTGGGCGTTCACCACCATGTTGTTTATTTTTATAAAACTGAACGATAATTAACGGAATATGAAAAAGATAATCGCACTCAGCCTAATGGTTTTGACCGTAATTTCCCTGTGGGCCCAGCCGACAGGGGAGCGCAAAACGGTGCTTTACCTCATTCCTTTCTACACACATGAGTACCGTGGCCCAGTGGCGCCATCTGTCACTTCAAGTCAGGATATCCATGCTGTCAACTCTTTCCTGCTGATGGGGTTTTGGGCAGGTGCGCAGATTGCTTTGGACGAATATCAGGATCAAAATGTTGCCTTGAACATCGTGGTGAAGGATGTCACGGAGGATGAGGCCGAACTTCGGAAGATTATGGAAGACAAAGAGTTGATGGAGGATGTGGATTTGATTATCGGACCTTTCTTCAACAAGACATTCCAGATTGCTGCTGAGTATGCCAAACAGTACAAGATTCCCATCGTGAACCCGTTTACCAACCGCACAGATATTTTGGATGGGAACGAGTATGTGTATAAAGTCATTCCTTCTTTGGAATCCCGCCCGGCCACACTGAGCTATATGGCGGAAGTATATCCGCACAGCAATATCATCCTTTATAAGGATTCTGCCACGAAGAATGCAGATCCGATGGCCTACGTGCACTATTTCAAAAACAAAAGCATTCCGTATCAAGAAGTCTCCTCACAAAGTGCGTTGTTGAAGGCCATCAAGCCCAACACAAAAAACATTGTGGTGGTTTTCAGCACCAATGCCGCCAGGATGCTGATGCTGTCCAGGGATTTGTTGTACAACTCCCAACCGGAGGATATTATATTGGTGGTGCCTGAAAAATGGTTGTCCTCCAACACGTATGATGTGGAGTATTATTCCAAGCTCAACATCCACTTTTTCTCCAATTACTTTGTCGATGAAAAAGATCAGCAAACACAACTGTTCATGCAGAAGTACAAAGAAAAGTTCAAAAGTATTCCTACGGTTGAGAACTTTGCTTTTCAGGGGTATGACATCACGCGCTTCTTTGTTGAATTGATTCGCAATGAAGGAGATGTGGACCGCGTGAAGGTGTCATCCATCTCTTATCCCATGTCTTTTGACAAAACGCCAAATGGTGGATATGAGAATGTCAATATCCACTTCTTGGAAGTATTGGATGATGAGGTGATGCCGGTGCAGTACTAGTCGCCGGGTTTTCGGTTAAACTATTTTTTCGGAAGGATTTTTGCCACTTTCCGTTTCAGTGTGATGAGGGGTTTGATACCCTTCTGGGAATGCTGTACAAGCACGATGGGGTAGGGGAGTCCGCCGAAGCCCTTGTACATGCGTGCCACATTCTCATTGGTTGAGCCGTTGAAATCGAACATGATGCCGGAACCGCTGAGGTTCTTCAGGTATTCGTTGAGTAGGAAGAACATGGGCTTGGCTTCAGACACCGCTTCGTCTCTTCCGGAGAACCAGAACCAAGTGCGATCTACGTCGCGCACCATAAAGGCACCGGCCATCAGACGCTGGTCAGGATTGAACACGCCCAAAACATCCAGCCGTTTGTCCTTGATGAGCAGCTTGGCAGCCTCTGCAAGATGTTGATAATCTTGGCTTTTGTAATGCACAGAACGGCTCTTTCCGCGGTTGTCCTTGAACAAATTGATGATGGGCTCCACAAATTTTTTATTTTTTTCAATCGTTAAAAAATGTTTTTCCGCAGCGTGGATATTGCGGCGGGTGTTGGTGGAGAAACCCTTGGCCATTTCGTCGTACGGGCGGTTGAGGCATGTGACATGCGACACGAGCTCTACTTTTTCCTGGGGCAGGAGTGTGGCGTCGTTGCCCGGGTTGAGCAACAAGTCCACTTGTTTGAAGTTGTCGGGGATGGCCTTGAAGAACTCGAGCGTTTTCTTCGCATCCACAGGTTTGGGTGCAAAAATGCCCATTCTGGGGAGGAAGAAGGGTGTGTAGATGTAGGAAATGCCCGCTTTGGTCCGGTGGGGCAGGGGCAACACGGCTTTGTAGTCGTCCTCGACGAGGGCGTCCCACTGTGCATCGCCGGTAAGGGCATTCAACAATTCAAAAGTGGCCAGTGCAGTTGGACATGCGGATGTCAGCACGGCGCGGTCCCAAAGTTCAGGGACAATTTCCTGATGACAAACAAAGCGTATCATTATATGAAATGTTCAGCTATGCGTTTCATTTCTGATGAAACATTGTTATTTTCGTATAAAATTCCGTATATGGTTTCCACAATGGGAATCTCGGCCAGGTGTTTCTTGTTGATTTCGTGCACGCAGCGGCAGGCGGTGTAGCCCTCCGACACCATGCGCAGCTCCATCAGCGACACGCGCACGGAGAGCCCGTGGCCAATCATGATGCCGAAGAGCCGGTTACGGCTGTAAGTGGAGTAGGCAGTCACCAGCAAGTCGCCCAGATACACGGAATCGGAAATGTGGCGGTCCTCGTTGGGATAGAGTTTAGAGACGAAGTATTTCATCTCCTTCAGGCAGTTGGCCACATAGGCGGCGATGAAGTTGTCACCGTAGCCCAGGCCGCTATAAATACCAGCGCCAAGCGCGTAGATGTTTTTCAAGACAATGGCCAGCTCCGCGCCCATCATGTCGCGCGACACGGAGGTGCGGCAGTAGCGGTTGGTAAAGAACTTGGCCACCGTTTCAGCCAGCTCCAGGTTCTCGGAGGCCGCAGTGAGGAAGGTGAACTTCTCCTGCGCAATCTCCTCTGCGTGCGAGGGGCCGCTGATGATGGACATGTTTTCCAAAGGAACTTTGAACTGGGTTTTCATGTAGTTGCTGATGAGTTGCATGGTCTCCGGCACAATGCCCTTTACAGCCAGAATGATCTTCTTGCGGTGCAGCTGACTCCGTTGCAGCGGCGCCAACGTTTGGTGAAGATATGCTGACGGGGTGACAATAATGACATAGTCGGCTTTGGAAACCACCGCCTTGATGTTCGTGCTCACGCGCACGTCCTCCGGATTGATGAGCACCGAACTCAGGTAGCGCGGGTTGTGCCCGAACTGCACGATGTGCTTGGCAGTTTCCTCATCCCGGATCCACCAATGGATGTGCTCCAGATTGGCGGAAATGATCTTGATGATGGCTGTTGCCCAACTACCTCCCCCAATCACGGCCACGCGGTAGCGCAACCGGGTCTTCTTACTTCTGGGTATGATGGGCAAAAAATCCCTCTCTGTCATTACGATTCTTTTAACATTTTTTAAGGCTGCAAAGATACAAAATTGTATGAAACCAACATCTTTTGTCTGCATATATTTTCTATCTTTGCAAGTTTGAAGAAAATAGCTGTTAATGAAAAGACTGATTTTTTGCAACATATTGTTAATCACATTTTTATCATTCATTGCGCAAGCACAGCCTGTGAAAAATGTGATTGTGATGATACCTGACGGAACCTCCACCAGCGTGCTTTCCGCGGCTCGATGGTATCAAATTTATCAGGATCCGGCGCAAAAAAATCTCAATATCGACCCCTTCCTGAAAGGGTTGTTGGGCACCTATTCTTCCGATGCCCCCATCGGCGACTCCGCCCCCACGACCTCTTGCTACATGACCGGCCAGCCGTCCCAGACGAGCTTCGTCTCCACCTATCCGGTGGCAACCGATCATGATGTCGTGCCCGTGGATGCCGCCCGCGCCTACCAGCCGCTGGCCACTTTGTTGGAGGCTTCCAAGCAGATCCATCACAAAGCTACCGGGCTCGTGTTCACGTGCGAGTTCCCGCACGCCACGCCCGCCGATTGCGCCGCGCACTCCTACAAGCGTAGCAAATACGATGTCATTGCACCCCAGATGGTACACAACTTGGTGGATGTGGTCATTGGTGGCGGCGTCTCCTATCTCACCCCCGAATACCAGCAATTTCTGAAAGACCACGGCTATCAGGTTTTCCTCAATGACCCGCAAGCCATGGCCAATTGCCATAAAGCTCCCTTCTGGTCACTCTTTTGCGACAAGTCAATGTCCTATGAACTGGAGCGCGACGCCAAAGAACAACCTTCTCTTGAAGAGATGACCCGCAAGGCTATTGAGACCCTGTCGAAAGAACCCAACGGCTTCTTCTTGATGGTGGAGGGTAGCAAAGTGGATTGGGCTGCGCACGATAACGACGCCAAAGCCGTTTTGCTCGACTTCATCGCGTTTGACAAGGCTTGCAAGGTGGCGTTTGACTTTGCCCAAAAAGATGGCCAAACCCTGGTGGTGGTCATGCCCGATCACGGCACTTCCGCTATCACCATTGGCAATGCGAAATCCAATCACGGTTACGACAAGCTGTCGCTCAACCAGATTATGTCGCCCATTGACGACTACAAGCTCTCCACTTGGACGATGGCCGAAAAAATGAAAGCCGTGGAAACCTCCGAGTGGCCCGCCCTTTTTGAGCAGTACTACAACCTCCAGATTACTCAACCGGACATTGAGTTCCTGCAATCGGCGCGCGACTACAAGCTGTCATCCATGCCGAAGGAGCAACGCAAGGGCAACGAATACATGTCGCGACTGCTCGGACAGTTCCTGTACAACCGCACCTATTTCGGTTTCACCACCTTCGGGCACACGGGCGAGAATGTGTTCTATGCCATCTATCATCCGCAGAACGATGTGTTGACGGGCTTTGTCACGAACGTGCAGATGCACGAATACCTGTGTCGTCAACTCAACCTCACCGACTCGTTGCCCAAGCTCACCGCTGACATTTATGCCGACCATCATCAGGTTTTCGAAGGCTATACGACCCGCATCGACAGTCTGGCGCCCAACCATTACAAGCTGGTGGTGAAGAACAAGAAGAACACGTTGGAGGCCGACAGCTACACCAACACCGTGATCATCAATAAGAAAAACGTGGAATTGCCTTCGGTGGTGATTTACATGGACAAAAACAAGACTTTCTATCTGCCCAAAAACCTCCGGAATTGTCTGGAGTAGGGGAGACATATCCAAAGCGAATAATAATTAAAATCAATAGAAATGGAAACTACAACAAATTATGCAGGTACCAACGGACAACAGAATGAAACCAATCCGTTGAAAAAATGGGTGATCATCCTCGGTATTTTGGCTGGTGTGTTTTGTGCCACCACCCTCTACCTCGCCTTTTTCGCCAAACCTGTTCTCAACAAGGAGTATTCCAAAATAGAGAACAACAACATGGAATTGCAAGAGGAATTGGATTCTTTGCTGGCAGAGCATGAGCGCATCAAAGCGCAGTACGGCGATCTTTCCGACCAGCTCAGCGAGAAAGACAGCATCATCATGGCTAACGCCGCCCAGATTGAGGAGCTCATCAATTCCCAGGCTGACTATCGTAAAATCAAGAAGCAACTGGCCCGCCTGCAGAATATCTCGCAAGAGTATGTACAGGAGATGGACAAGCTGTATCAGGAGAACAAAGCGCTGAAAGAGGAGAACCTCTCTGTTAAGGCTGACTTGGAGCAAGAGCGTCAGGACAAGGAGAACATCCAGAAATCGAACGAGGCTCTCAACGCCAAGATCTCCGGTGCAGCAGTTTACAAAGCCTACAACATCCGCAGTGCCGGATACATGATCAAGAACAAGGGTACCGAAGAACCCACTGACAGAGCAGCGCGCGTCAAACGCATCAAGACCACCTTCATCTTGGGTGAGAACTCATTGATTGAGTCCGGTCCGGTCAACGTATATTGCCGTATCGCCATCCCCGGCTCCGGCAAGGTGCTCACGCCCGGCTCCAGCGAAACCTACTCTTTCGTGCACAATGGCCAACGCCTGCAGTACTCCACCAAAACCGTCGTCAACTACGACAAGCAGGCCCAAACCGTTACGATGAACTGGGATTTGATGCCGGACGACAAAGCCGCCAAGGGCAAATATGTCATCCAAGTCTTCACCGACGACCAGTTCCTGGGCGAGAGCTTCTTCACCCTGAAATAATTACAGTTGAGAGTTTAAAGCTTAGAGGGTTAAAAAATCTCTAAACTCTAAACTAATCTAAAAAGACTTCCTTTATCTTAAAACACAAAAATGATTAGCCGAAGATACTTGAGAATCAAAACAATGCAGGCGCTTTATGCCCACAGTATGAAGCCCTACGAGGACGTGCTGAGCGCCCAGAACACCCTTGTGAAAACGGTGAAAAACAGCTACGTGCTCTTCCTTTGGCTCTTCTCCATCCTGCCGGAAGTGACCTTCTACAGAAAGAACAAGCTGGAGGACCTTCGAAACAAGCATAACCCGACGCCCGAAGATCTGAACCCCAACACCAAATTCGTGGACAACCAGGTCATTGCGCAAATTGAGGACAATGTGTTCCTGCAGCCCATGTTCAAGGCCAATCACATTGACTGGTCCAACGACGGCGACTTCATCCCTAGACTTTTCCACATCATTGAGGAGACCGATTTCTACAAGGCTTACATGGAAAATCCTTCCCGGAGTTACGAGGAGGACAAGAAGCTGGTTTTGGACATCATTGAGCAGATTTTGGGAGAAGACGACCACATCCGTTGGTTTTTCAGCGAGAAGGATACCAATTGGCTGGACGATTACGACGAGGCGCTGATGATGTTCTATAAGAATGTTTCCAAATTCAAGTTGAAAGACGGAAACGAGAACAAAATCCAGCCTCTGTACAAGGATGCCAAGGAGGATGAGCAATTTTTGCGCGATCTCTTCAAGAAGACCATTCAGCACGAAGACGAGTACGAGGAGCTGATTGAAGCCAAGTTGCAAAACTGGGAGCTGGAGCGCGTCATCGGCATGGACATCCTGCTGATGAAAATGGCCATCTGCGAGTTTTTGGAATTCCCCACCATCCCCATCAAAGTGACGATGAACGAATACATCGACATGGCCAAGCTGTACAGTTCCGACAAGAGCCAGAAGTTCATCAACGGCATTTTGGACCGTCTCATTGTGGATTTCAAGGCCGAAGGCAAGATTGTGAAAACAGGAATAGGATTATATCAAAACTAATAGAATGAAAAGAATCAAAATCATATTTTGTATTGTTTTGGGTCTGTCGGTCATGACGGCATGTCACCGCAAACCCGCACAAGAAGGCGACTTCAAGGTTTCGGATGTGCACATCCCCGTGACGGCCGACGGCATGTCGAAAAAGGACAAAGACAAGCTGCCCGTCATCGAGTTTGAGCGCACCACGTACGATTTCGGCGAGGTGGTGCAGGGCGAGAAGCTCAACTACACGTTCAAGTTCAAGAACACCGGCAAGTCGAACCTTATCATTTTCTCTTCGGAGGCCACGTGTGGCTGTACCACCTCCACGCCTCCCAAAGCCCCTATCCGTCCGGGCGAGTCGGGTGAGATCAAAGTGACGTTCGATTCACAATCGCAGAAAGGCAAAGTGGTGAAGCGCATCCTCGTGGGCGCCAACACCTACCCGGCAGAGACCATTCTGACGATTACCGCAAACGTAACGTCAATGAAGAATTGAGAATTATAATTCCCCTTCTATTTTAGATTTGACGAATGAGCGAGGGCAGAGGAAAAACTTGTTTTTGCTCTGCCGAACGAAGAGGAAAAGCAGGCTTGCCTGCAATGGGTGCCCGAAGGGCGGGGTAGTAATATAAAAATTAAGAATTCATTTTTTTACAACATTAATAAATATTAGTATGACACTTTTACTTACTTTATTGCAAGCAGCAGGTGGCGCCCAAGGTGGCGGCATGAGCATGACCCTTATCATGATTCTGTTGATCATCGTGGTTTTCTACTTTTTCATGATTCGTCCGCAACAGAAACGTCAGAAACAGATGGAAGAATTCAAGAAAAGTCTGGAAAAGGGCGACAAAGTGACGACTATCGGCGGTATTCATGGCAAAATTTGCGATGTGAAGGAGAACACCTTCCTCGTTGAAATTGCCAACGACGTGCGCATTGAGGTCGATAAGGCTGCCATCGCTGTGGACGAAGCTCAGCTCAAAGCCAAAAAACAGGAGCAAAAATAGTTTACAATGCCCAAAGAGAAAATCAAACTGCCTTCCATCGCCTTTCTTGTCTGTTTGGTGGTGGCTGCCATCGCGTGGGGTGTAGTGACCTTCTCGAAAGATTATAAGGTTTCCTATAATTTCAAGATTGTCTGCTACAACCTGCCCGAAGGAAAGAAGAGTGTCACCGTTTCAGACACGGTTATCACCTTGACATTCAACCAGAAAGGCTTGAAATACTTGAGTTCTCCTTTCAAAGACAAGGAGAAGAAAGTGTATATTTCGGTGTCGGAGCTGATCAAGCCCAAGCATAGGGTTTCCGTCTATACATTCTCTAACAAGGAGATGCGGGAGTTCCTGTTGCACAACAATTTCGGGTCCGAATTGGTCTCCGTCGATGAACCTGAGGTCATCACCTTTTATCTGCGCTAATGTACAAGATTGCACTCACCGGGGGCATCGGCACGGGCAAGACCTATTTGTCCACCCATTTCATTGAGATGGGCATTCCCGTATTCTATGCCGACGACGAGGCCAAGAAGTTGTACGCCGACCCGCAGTTTTTGCAGACCATCCGGGAGGCATTCGGCGATGAGGTATTCACAGCAGGCCATCCCGACCAGTTGAGTTTCGAGCGTCTGGCAGCGAAAGTGTTTGCCGATGAGGAGGCGCTGCAGCGGCTCAACCGGCTCGTGCATCCGGTAGTGATGAAGAGATTCGAGGAATGGTGCGCCCAGCAGGATGCGCCCACTGTCATGATGGAATCCGCGGTGGTGTTTGAAGGCAATTTGACTTCCTATTTTGATAAAATTATTGTGGCCGACGCGCCTGTGGAGTTGCGTATCCAGCGCGTGCTGGCACGCAACCCGGAAATGACGCGCGAGCAGATCCTCGCCCGCATGGCGAAGCAAATGCCACAAGAGGAAAAATGCCGCCGCGCCGATTTGGTGGTGTGCACCGGGGAGACCTATGCGGCGGCATTGGACATCACATCTCGCAAGTAGCGTTCGCCGGACACAGTGAAGCGCAGCGGTTGATGATAAGGTTGGCGTACTCCAACCCTGAATCACATACTCTTTTGTCTTTGCATCCGTCGTAACCCATATACAGGTGCATAATATCGTAGCCGGACACAATGTAAGTCAGAAGCTTGCGGTCGCGCTTGCCCGCGGCATCCTTGTATTTGTCTATACGTGGGCGGCCTTTGCCTTCGCGCACGCCCAACGCCGCGTCCAAGGCAATCAGACAGCCCTTCCAAAGAGTGTCGCCGGCAATACGGACATACTTCTTATCCCTGTAATTGTTGGTTTCAGGGTCAAGTTTTGATTTCACAATGATTTCTTCCGCGTTGGCCACATACCGACGGGCCTCCGCAATAGGATTTGCATTTTCCATGATTTGTTGTATTAGTAGAGACGGTGCATGCACCGTCTCTATGTGAATAATGTTGGAAGTTTCGCCGCAAAGCGGCGGAATGGTGAACGTGGTTAGAACGGCAAATCGTCCGTGTCTGGTTCGAATGACGGTTCGGGGACGTTGGCGGGAGGTGTGACCGCGGCTGCCTGGTTGGGCACCTGCGCGGCTACTGCTCCGGCGGGCGCGTCATCGCCCTTCGGCGACAAAATCGTGAACGTGCTGGCTTCAATCTCCGTGATGTACCGCTTGGCACCGTTGTCCTCCCAGCTGCGCGTGCGCAACTTGCCCTCCAAATAGATCATCTTGCCCTTGTTCAAATACTTCTCCGCATTCTCAGCCAAACCGCGCCAACAGTAAATATTGTGCCACTCGGTCTGCTCTATCCGGTTGCCACTCTTGTCCTTGAAATACTCGGACGTGGCCACTGTGAAGGATGCTTTCTTGACGTTGTTTTCAAAGGTTCTGATCTCGGGATCCTTCCCTAACCGACCGACCAGAATAACTTTATTAATTCCTGACATAGTAATTTGTTTTAAGTTCGGTGCAAAGATATTAAATTTTTTAATATATCCAACTGAAATTAAAAATATTTTAATTATTTTTTCAAAACGGGTTTATAAAGCGACTCGGCCAACACTTTCTGTGCATCGGTGCGCAGCATGATGTCCTTCAGCTCCGTTTCGGGATGCTGTTTCATGTAGCTTTTGATGATCTGCAGGCCGATATAGGCGCCAATGCGTCCAGGCGACTCGTTGCCGAACACACGCGTGAAGGGCGTTTCATCCACCAGCAGGCGTATCACCTCCTCGTCTTTGGAGTAGATCATGTTCTTTTCCATCAGGTATTGCCAAACCTGCCCTTCGTGTTTTTTTGCCCACTCGTACTTTTCGGGACTGTAACCCAGAATGTCCATTTCCGGCGTGTCGGGAAACATCACCTGCGTGAAAAAGAGCTTCTTGCCCTCGTCCAGCATGTTGTCCAAGGCAGAAACCAAGGTTTTGTCGGGCAGGTGCTTGTAGGCCATCACTTTGGTGAAGCAGTCGGTGGCCAGGTATTTCCGTTCGTAGCGAGCGCTGATAAACTTGGGAATGTGTGCCTGGCTGTAGTATTTGAAGTTGGCCCCGAGGTACATGTCAAGGTCGATGATAATAGTGTTGTCGTAGCCCCACACGGTGGGATTGTAGGTGTCGATGCCGGAAATCATCGTGACGAATTTGGGCACGGAAGCGTTGGGGAAGTGGGTGAGGTAGATTTTGAAAGCGGAATTGAGCTGGCTCTGCAACTCGTTGAGGTTGGGATACTGCTTTTGGATTTCCCGATAGAGCACTCTGATGACGGTGTCGGCGAGGTAGTCATTGAGCGACTGCATCATGCGTGGGTCTTTCCAGCAGTCTTTGGCGACGAGGATTTCGGGCACTTGTCCATAAATTTTTTCCACGCCGGAGGCCAAGTGTTGGCGGTCCAAGGCAAAAAGCGCCTGTTCGTAGCGGAAAATGTCCACTTTCACGTTTTTGGCCTTGGCCTTCTGTTCGGTGGTCATGGTGGGGGTGGCCACCTTCTCCTTGCGGTGGCAGGCGGCGCAGCAAATCAGCGCACACAACAGCAGCAAAGACAATGTTCTTTTCATGTTCTTGTCAATCAAACGCCGCAAAAATAAGCAAATGTGGCGTGTCTTCAACACACGCTCCGATATATTTTTTATTGCAATTGTTGATAACTTATTTCACCCTTGTTAATCGTATTAAAAAAAATTGTATATTCGCCATTCCAAAAATTGCATTCAGTGCCTTTGGAAAAAAGTTTATAAACATTTGATTGTTAAAAAGTTATAATTCACAATATTAATTTAAATTCAACTACTTATGAAAAAAATCGACTCTTTAAAAACTTTGACAAGAATGTTGCAAAGTTTTGTGGCTGTCATGTTAGTGACATTGATAGCCGTCGGTAATGTGGCCGCTGAAAAGCAGTGGCAGAAAGTTACCAATGTGAACCAACTGTCGGTGGGCGACAGCGTTGTGATTGTGTCCGCCTCCGCAGACCTCTTTGCGTTGGGAACTACACAAAATTCAAATAACCGTGCCGCTGTGGCTTACACCATTGATGAAAATGGTTTCCTGCAGCTGACCAGCAACATCCAGGTGATTGAGCTGCGTGAAGGTACCGTGGATGGATCCTTTGCTTTCTATACAGGATCGGCGGGTTATTTGTATGCCGCATCTTCAAGTAGCAACTACTTAAGGACGCAAACTTCCCTTACCGCTAATAGCAGTTGGAACATTACGATGACCGAGACGGGTGAAGCTACCGTAATTGCACAAGGGACATACACCCGCAATAATATGCGATTCAATAATAGCAGTACCATTTTCGCTTGTTATGCTGCTTCAAGCAACCAACCTAAAGTGTCGTTTTACAAATTAGCAGATCTTCCTCCCAGAGCTGTGGCCACTCCTGTGATTACACCGAGCACTGGCACTTACTATGCCGCACAAACTGTGACTATCACCTGCGCTACCGAAGGTGCTACGATTCACTACACACTCGATGGAACTACCCCGACAGCAACATCTCCCATCTATACCACCGCTTTAACCCTTGATACAGCGACGACACTGAAAGCCATCGCCATTAAGAACAATGATGCGAGTTATTCAGCTACTGCCATATACACTTTCCCCGTTTTTACCGTACTCAACAATCTTGCCGCATTCAAGGCACAGACTTCCACAGACACCATCTTCAAAGTGAATTCTCCGATGACGGTGATCTTCCAAACCGCGGATAAATACCATACCTTCTTGCAAGACAGCTCCGCTGCCATTTATGTATATGGCACCATGGACAAAGCCTTCCAAGCTGGCGATGTCATCAATGGCGGTGTTTTCGGCAAATACAACCTCTACTTTACTATGAAAGAGATGTATCCGGTGACTGGCGCTCCGCTCGCAGACGGTGTGGCAGGTACCCCTGTTGCCCCGATCGAGGTGACCGTATCTGAACTATACAGAAACTATGACTTATATGAAGGAAAGCTGGTTACCGTGAAGGGTGTGAATATTAACACCAATTTTACTTTCACCACCAGTAGCGCCAACGGAGTCGATGCGACAGGTGACACAATATTCAATATTCGTAACACATTCAAGACACTGAGCATGTCTGTAGTCGCCAATGATGTGGCCGACGTGACGGGCTTGGTGACCCGCTATAATAATAAGATCCAAATAGCTCCGCGCAATAATCAGGACATTTTGATTCCGGTTGCCACACTGCCCTATACCGTGGACTTTGATCAAAATGTTGACGAATCCCTTAACATCAACAATGGCACTGCCACCAACAAATGGTTTGTGGGCACAGCCGAAGGATTTGACAATAACAAGTTGTACATCTCCTCTTCCAATGGCGTGACCAACAAATACGACTGTTCAAGCGCTGCTCAAGTTACCGCTTCCCGCGAATTGATTATTCCGGAAAACGGTGCTACGCTGAGCTTCGACGTGCGCGTGAATGGTGAAGCCTATAACGATATGTTGTGGGTTGTCTTATATAATTATACTAATGATATTATTAATAATACCGCCGACTGGTCCGTGGGCATCTATGATGAACCGGAATGGACAAATGTCAAGGCCGTCATCTCTCCGGAACATGCTGGTAAAGCCAGATTGGTGTTCTATTGGGTGAATAACAACAATGGCATCGGCGAGCAATATCCTGCTGCTATTGACAACATCTCCATTACCGAAGCCACTTGTGCCCAGCCTACTGAATTGGCTGTGACCGTGTCCACCGACACTGCAGTGGTAACTTGGAACACGGTTGATTCAACCCAAAACGCCTGGACTCTCGAATACAAACTTGAAGACCATAACGAGTGGTACACCGTGAATGCGGACACCACCAATGTGACCCTCACAGGCTTGCAGGGCAACAGCAACTACAATGTGCGCGTGAAAGCCAACTGCGGCAGCGAGAGCAGCGAATGGACATTCGGTGCTTTCAATGTGCCTTGCTTGAATATGGTGGACGGTGTTTGCCAAGACGGTTTGGCTTGCGCTACCCCTGACAGCGTGACGGTTTCCAACATCACTCCTGAAACGGCTACCATTTCCTGGACTGGCAACGCCGACAACTACTCCTTCGAGTACAAGACCGGTGAAAATGACTGGACCGTGTTCAATGTGAATACCAATACTTACACGCTTACCAACCTGACTCAAAAGACTGATTACCTCGTGCGCGTGAAAGCTATCTGCGGCGAGAACAACATTAGCCTTTATTCTGTCGAGGTTCCGTTTACCACCACCAGCGTTTGTCCTGTGGTGACCGACATTACCTCTTCCAACCTCTCCACTACCACCACCGTTTCCTGGACTCCTGGCGGTGAAGAGAGATCCTGGATCGTTCGTTTCCGCCCGGTGGGCACCACTGAGTGGGTTGAACTTCCGCGTATCAGCGGTATTGCTTCCACCACCTTCGGCGGTTTGCTTAACCAAGCTGATTACGAGGTTGAAATCAAGGCTCTCTGCGATCTTGATGATGAAGATAACCAAAGCTCTTGGGTACACTATGAGTTTATCTCAGGTTGTGCTCCGTTTACTTTAGAAGAAGCTACTGAAAACTTCAACGCTACCGTTCGTCCCAATTGCTGGGATGATAACAATATCACCTTCAATGGTACCGCTGCTGTGGCTGACACTGCCGCTCAATGGTTGATGACTCCTCCGGTTCAAATCCCGGCTGATTATCACACCTACATTGTGGTCGATATGCAGGGTGAAGCTGCCCTCATGGCTTCCTACAGAGGTACGGCCATGGACCGTTTTGCTGAGATTTCTGTCTTGGCTAACGACAGCACTGGTCACTACATCGTTGAAGTGCCCGCTGCTTATAAGAACAAAGCTATTAACTTCATGTTTTTAGCTACCGGTGCGTTCAGCATCGACAATGTGGAATTCACACAATGTCCGTTTATTCCCAACAATCTCGTGGCTGCCAACCCGCTCAACAACTCTGTTGAACTCTCCTGGAACGGCCTCCACAACAATGGTTGGAAACTCGAATATGCCAAGAGTAATGCTACCGAGTGGACTGAACTGACTCTGGATCAAACATCTACCGATACAGTTAACTACACACTCACCGGTCTTGAGGGCCAAACGACCTACAAGTTCCGTGTAAGCACCATCTGCGAAGGCGGTTCTATCAGCAATCCTTCCAATGTGGCTACCATAACAACCCGTTGCGACGCTGTAGCAGTGCCTTATAAAGATTTCACTAGTGCTCAATACGGCAGTAGCTACAGTGGTACGCTTGACTGCTGGATTCCTTTCTACACAGGAAATGACACCCAGAGCGGTGCCAGTGTTTCCCCATCCGGCCAGCTGTTGTTGAAGAAATACTATCATGTGACCGATGCCCCTAGAGGTGATGTATATGCTATCCTTCCTACGATGGACACCGCACTGATTGCTTTGCAGATCAGTTTCAACATTAGAACTAACAATGGTACTCCCAACCTACCTGTCCAATTGTGTTTGGTGACCGATGTGAATAATCCTGCAGGTAGCTACTCGATTTTGAAAGAAATTACAGCAACCAGCAATGAAGAATCTTATTTCATTACCCTTGATGATGAGGAAAGAGTAGGCAATTTGGCTTTCCGTATGCCTATGACAGGTGCCGAGAGCCACGAAGTTCTTATCAACAATGTGGTAGTAGAGGTGATTCCGCCTTGTCAAGCACCTTTTAACTTGGCTGCCTATGCATTGAATGAAAACGAGGTTGATCTTACCTGGGAATATGTTGAAGATGAAGGTGGTGAAGACTGGACCATCAGATACAAGAAGAGAGACTACCCCACTATTGACAACTTCAATGAACCGTACGAAGGTGGCACAGAGTTGCAGCATGCAACAACCCCGCGTCGTTTCAATAATCTGGAATATGGTGAAACGTACGAGTTTGTAATTCGCCACGAGTGCGGTGACATGCACAGCGTATGGTCAAAAGAGTTTGTTTATACTTTTGTGAAAGAGTATAACATTGCCAAAGAAACCAATATTAAGACTTGTCACGGTACTGTAGTGTACAATGATACGACTACCGCTGCCACTACCAAGACCATGGTGATCAACCCGAGCGACACTACCAGCTGGGTGAAACTGAGCGGCGAAGTAACACTTGATGGTTGTACACTGTATGTGTATGAAGGCAATCAAGCTGTAGCCAGCAAGCAGTTGGCCATGTACACGGGTGAGGGTGATATTGATATTGACGTTATGCCCATTTGTGAAAATGAAATCACATTGCGTTTGGTGAAAAAAGCCAACAGCAATCCTGTGTTGAATATTGAAATTGGGTGCGAAACAGCTCCTACCTGTTCTTCTCCGACCCATGTGGAATTCCATGATGTAACGGCCACTCTTACTTGGACTGCCGGTTGCTGGGGAACACCTGAAAGTTACAACATCACAGTGGAAAGTGAATCAGGAACTACAGATCCGATAACACTTACTTCTACAGATACCAGCGTGGTTATTCCTGTTGAAAACCTCTCCAATGGTACTTATTATGCAACGGTTACGCCCGTGTGCAACGGCCAACTTGGCTCTGGCAGTTGGATTGAATTTGAGAGAATTGCTTGTGCAGAACCGACAGACCTTGAAGTAGAAATGGTGTCCACCGCCAATGGCTATACCGCACAACTCACATGGAGCGGTAATGCAGCATTAGGTTTTGAGGTAGGTTACAAACTGCACAATGCTTTCAACTGGACAACAGCCAATGTAAACACCAACAGCTACACCACACCCGTGCTGGATGATAATGTTGATTATGACTTCCGTGTAAAAGCAATCTGTAGTACAGCAGATGAAAGCGGTTATGTTACCACAACGAAACATGTGGAGTGTGTAATAGAAGTGCCGGGTATTGTTGAGGCTCAAATAGGAAATGGAACAACAAGTGATAACACATACCCGATATCGTGTTATTATAATCATTCGTACACTCAACAATTATTCCTGCAAAATGAGTTAGAGGAGCAAGGTATTACTGCTGGTATGACGATTTCATCCATTAGTTTTAACTATTTCTATGCTAATTCTACTATCAGACCAATTACAATTGGTTTGGCTAACACGAATCAACAATCATTATCGTCATCTTTCATTTCTAATAATGACTTTACAATAGTATATTCATCAGAGTGTGCAACTTTTTCTAATCAAAATGAGAATTGGGTAACTATTAACTTCAACACTCCTTTCGAATATACAGGTGGTAATATTGTGGTTTCCGCTTTAATGAACAAAGATAATCAAAACACATCTTGTTTCACAGAATACAATGGTACTAGCCGATTCTATGTGATGTCAAAAACGTCAGGTATATCAAGATATGCTCGAACAGATAGTTATAATATTATCTTTGATGCCAATGGACAACCTAAGTATGACGGTGGTACAATTTATTCATATAGTGGTTCTACTCGTGATAATGTAATATTTGGAGCTTCAGGTATGGTTTGTCAGCCTGTGGTTTCTTGTCCGGCTCCGAGCAATGTGGCCATCGCAAATCTTGAATCCGAGAGTGTCACAGTTAATTGGAACAAGGGTGGCAATGAAGCAGCTTGGACCGTGGTTTACAAATTAAACAATGGCACAGAAGTGTCCGCAACAGCTACCGATACGTTCTATACCATCACAGGTCTTGAGGCAAGTACTGCTTACACTCTGAACTTCCATGTTTATGCAAACTGTGATGCTAATCATCAATCTGAAGGCGCAGGCAAGACATTCACTTTCACGACACCGTGTCTTCCTATGTCAAATCTGCCTTATACCTGGGATTTTGAGAGTAACAATACAGGTGGTACAAGTTCTTATCCGCTTCCTGAATGCTGGTCTCGCATTACAGGAAATTATCCGTATGTGTATAATTCTTCTTCTTATGCTTATAGTGGAACAAGATGTTTGTATACGTATGGTTCAGGTACAAGCAATATTGCGGTCTTATCCCCCATTGACCTTGTTGCCAATCCTTTAAATACGCTCAAACTCAGTCTCTTTGCAAAAACAAGCTATTATTCTTCTTCTTATACCTATCAAGTACTGGTAGGTGTAATGAGTAATCCTTCCGATGCATCTACTTTTGAAACAGTTGCAACATTCCCAATCACTTCTACTACTTATAAGGAATTTTCCATGGCGTTCAACAACTATACTGGACAAGGTAAATACTTGGCTATCAAAACCCTTTCGTCATATACCTACGGCTATATTTATGTAGATGATGTTACGTTGGATTTCATTCCTACTTGCGGTGTTCCTGAGGTTCAAATTAGTGGAACTGGCGCCACTATCACGCCTGATCCGTATGCTGTTAATAATCCTGTTTCTTATGAGTTAACAGTAGGTAATGAGACTCAGATTGTGAATGCAACTATTAACAATTTTGATTTGTCAACACTCTTTACTCTGCAACCGCAAACAGATTATTTACTGACTGTCAAAGCTATTTGTGGCGTGGGTGATACATCTGCAGAGAATTCAGTTTCATTCACCACGCCGTGTTCAGCACTTACCCTGCCTTATACACAAGATTTCGAAGAAACAGTGTTCCCGCCAGATTGCTGGAGCCAGGATTACGTTTCAGGAACGCAAAACTGGACTAGAAGTACAAATTCTACTTATGGTTCAGGAAGTTATGATGCTACATTTGCACATGGAAGTTCTGGTTCTGAAACCAAATTGATTACCCCACAATTTGATTTAAGTACCTATAATTCTGTACAAATCAGATTCAAACATAGCCAAGTTGTATGGGCCGGAGACCAGGATGAATTAAGAGTTTATTATCGTCCGACAGCAGCTTCAAACTGGACAATGTTGGCTGAATACACAGAAAGTACATATATGCGTGAAGAACAAATCATTCTTCCTGCAGCAGCTTTGACTGCTACTTGTCAATTTGCCTTTGAAGCTTATGATAGCTATGGTCACAATGTCTATGTAGATGACTTTTCCGTTGAAGAGATTCCTACTTGTACCGCTCCTGCTGCTGCTTCTTTCAGAATCGTGTTTAACCCCAACATCACTTTGACTTGGAGCTCTGGTTCAGTAGGAACACCTGTGGGTTACGTATTGCAATACCGTGAAGCTGGAGCAGAAACCTTCACCGAGGTTACGACTACGACCGCATCCTATACGTTCACAGGCTTGACGGAAGGTACTACCTACGAATTGAGAGTGAAACAAGATTGCGGTGCAGCTGACGGTCAGTCCGATTGGACTCCTATCTTGTCCTTCAGAGTACCTTATACTTGTCAAACTCAGTACGAACTCCCGTTCTTCGAAGATTTTGAAGAAACCAGTACGACCCGCGATTGCTGGAGAATAGCAGATGTTGACGGCGATGAACAAAACTGGAGACTTATGAATAATTCTAATTGGTTTACTCATAGTGGTGATTATTGTTATTCTTCCCCATCATGGAATAGTACAGCACTCACATCTAACAACTGGTTGATTTCTCCAGCTATTCATATTTCATCCCCGGCGCAGTTAACCTTCTGGGCTTCCAGTATAGATCAAAATTATCTTGACCATTTTAGTGTTTACGTAGATACCTCAATTCAAACATTGTTTACTTCAACACCATTGTTGAGAAATGAAGAAGCACCCTACGGTTATACCGAATACGCATTTGACTTAGGTGCATATCTGGGTGAGACCATTTATATTGCCTTCCAACATTTAGATACAAATATGGATTGGTTGATGTTGGACGATATTTCCATTACTACACATCCTTCCTGTTCTACTCCTATGGGATTGGCATTCGAGGATGACACGCTCATTTGGAACAAAGGTCTCTATGGTACACCGGCAAGTTACAACGTCCGTTATCGTTTGCAAGGCGACACTGTTTGGACCACCGCAACCGTGGATACCAATTTCTACGCTCCTGCTCGTTGGGAACCCAACAGTGACTATGAGGCACAAGTGCAGACCAATTGTGGCAATGAAGACCTTTCCGAATGGTGCAATGTGCTGCAATTCCATACCCCTGTCGTTTGCTTTACCCCGACCAACCTGACGGTGGACAATGTGACGGACTCCAGTGCCAATGTTTCCTGGACCGACAGCCACGCTCATGGCAACTACGCAATAGAGTATAAGGCTGAAGGCGACACTACTTGGACGACTGTGGCTGGTGACTCCACCCTCAAGGTGACGCTCACCAACCTTAACTACCTCACCACCTACACCGTGCGTATAAAATCTGTTTGCAGCGAATTAGACGAATCTGAATACTCCGAAGAGGTTGAATTCACTACCTACTGTCTGGGTTATTCCTTCGTTGGCGGTGAAGGTACGATTGAAATCACCTACAACAGTACATCGACATCAAGCTATATTCCAGCTTATGGTAATTATAATTATAGTTACACTCAGCAGATTTATAAGGCTGCCGAAATGGATGTTCCTAATGGATGCACAATCAATTCAATCTCTTTCGATGTGTCTGCAGGTGGTTCACGTGCAAGAGACATTGATATCTATTTGATGCATACAACAGCGAATACCATATCCTCATGGTTGCCACTTAATAATCCTGTCAAGGTTTACTCTGGTGTTGTGAGCTTCTCATCTACAGGCTGGAAAAACATTGAGTTTACCACTCCGTTTGAATACAATGGTATAGACAATCTTCTTTTGATTGTTGATGACAATACCGGTGGTTGGAATAATTTCCCTACGTTTAGAATTCATAATACGGATGAACAGGGTACCATCTATAACTACGATGACAATGCTAACTATGATATATACAATCCTTCTTTAGTAGAAGCAGGTATTCCTTCCACTATACGTAACAATGTTATATTCGGTGTGAATACTAGAACTCTCACCTGTCCTCCTGACACTGATTTGGCTATTGTATCCATTGAGCCTATTGAGGACGCTTGCGATTTGAGCAACGCCAAGGTCACGATCAGAGTAAAGAACACTTCCTTCCTCAATGCAGTAAACGGTTTCACCGCTACGCTCGCTTTGAATGACACTGCTGATGTCGTTACCGAGACAGTGAACGCTACTATCGCACCGCAAGGTTTTTACACGTTCACCTTCGCACACGTTCCGGCTTACACGGATGGTTCCAATAACATTATGGTAACCGTTACGGCTGCAGATGACGAAGTGGCAGACAACAATGTAATTACTTTGAACGATGTACGTCAAGTGGTTCCGGCCACGGTGCCTTACGATCAAAACTTCTCCAATGTGGATCTTACTCGCGATGCTTGGAAGCAGGGTACGGAGAACAACAACCCGAACCTCTGGAAGATCAACAGCGGCGTGCTGACCTTCATGGACAACGATACTATCGATGCCCAGAACTACGTCATCACCCACTGTATTGACATTCCTGCCGGTCAAATGCAAGTCTCCTACGACTACAATGCACTCAGCAATTTGCCTGAGAACTTGAACGTCTATATGGGTACTACTCCGGATATCAGCACGATGACCCTGATTGGTTCTCACGAAGGATTCACCAAGGCTGATGAGGATTACACCTTCAACTATCTGTTCAACAACGAGAATGAAGGCGTCTATTACTTCGCTATCGAAGCACTCAGCACCAAGGGTAACATGGGTGTCACCTTCGACAACCTCAAGATTATGCCTATGATTGACGTGATGGTCAGCATCCGTCCTGATTCACATGGTGAAGACAACGGTATTGTGAGACCTCAGGTTGGTATCAACAAAGTTCCTTACGGTGGATCCCTCACCATTAACATGATCCCGAACGAAATGTATCACGTGGCTGGTGTTTGGGTTGACAGCGTCCAAGTGGTGAACGAAGACCCGTACAACGCAAGCTTCATGATGTACACGCTCGACAATATCACCGAGGCTCATACGATTGAAGTGCAGTACAAGATGGAATTCCACATCTTCAAGTATGTTTACAACTACAATGACCAATATGCTGAAGTTGGTGGCCAGATTGTGGGCAAACCGATCGACACCACTATCATCCCGAGCGGCGGTCTGGTTCAGTTTACAGCTGACGAGCACTACACCCTGTACAGCATGGTAATGGGCAACCAACCTCCTGCATCCGAAGGCGCTATCATCGATGGTGAAAATGTGACGGCTGATGTTACTTACGATGAAGCTACCCGTACTTACTCCTACATCATCGACACTATGTATGTGGCTAACTACTACGTACAGGCTTGCTTCAAGCGTGATACCGTGGCCATCAACTACGCTACCCTCACCGGTGAAGGCGTATATGACGGCGTGAACACGCATGCTGGCGAAACCCACATCACCTATGTTGACTATGGCACAGACTTCACCTCCTCCATCCTGCCGGCCGAAGGCTACTACACGATGAATGTGACGGTGAACGGTGTGGATACCGGCATCATTGACCACTATGATTTTGACAGCGTGATCACCGAGCAATATGTGACGGCACAGTTCGGTCACAAGGTGACAGCTTCCATTATGAACATCAACAACAATGAGTATCTCGGCAGCGACGAGGTGCGTGGTAGCATCGAGCCGGCTGAGCAGATGATTCTCTCTGGTGACAGCTGCTCCGTGCACGGTTACGTTCAAGAGCACTTCCACCTGAGCAACTTCTTCGTGAACGGCGTGGATAAGCTGGCCGATGTGACCTTCGACGGTCTCAACTTCAGCTACACGATCGACTCTCTCGTGGCCAACACCGACATCGTCGCTGTGGTACGTATCGACACTATCGCTATTTACTACACAGTGGATGGTGGTAACGGTTACGTGAACGGCAACCTGATGGAGGCTCCGGCTATTGACACCCTCTATCTGGATTATGGTTCCAACTTCATGAGCAACTTTGCAGCCGCAACGGGCTACCACATCGTGAATGTCACGGTGAACGGTACTGCTTACAACGAGATCCCGCAATGGTTGACCGAGTACCTCACCGAGGCTCAATACATCACTGTGACGTTTGCTCTGAACGAGTATGACATCACCACCACTGCCCACGGCAACGGTTCTGTGAGCGAAGGCATGCATGTGGTGTTCGATCCTGAAAGCAGCTACACCTTCACGGCAACGCCGGCAGTGGGTAGCCATATCAGCCAGATCCTCCGCAACAACGAGGCTCTCGAGATCAGCGATCCTGAGGCTACCTACACGGAGACCATCGCTCCGGTCTTGAGCGACTACAACTATGTGGCATTCTTCGCAGCCAACGTTTACACTGTGACCGCTTCCTGCGGTGAGAACGGTACCATCGACCCGTACGGTGCACAATCCTTCGAGTATGGTGAGACCCCGACCTTCACAGTTACACCGAATGCCGGTTATGCAATCGAGCATGTGTATGTGGACGGTGAGGAAGTTGAGTTGACGAACAACGCTTACACGTTCGCTGCTCTGACCGCTAACCACACCATCAGCGCAACCTTCACCGCTGACAACTACACCATCACCGCTACTGCCGGCAACCACGGTAGCATCGATCCTGACGGTGAGAACGAGGTGGCAGCAGGCAGCACAGTGGTTTACACCATCACGCCTGCTACAGGTTACGAAATCGAGGATGTGACCGTTGACGGTCAGTCTGTGGGCGCAGTGAGCACCTACACCTTCGAGAATGTGGAAGCTGACCACACCATCGCCGCTACCTTCAGCGCACTGCAGTTCACCATCACGGCTACTGCCGGTGCTAATGGTACTATCACTCCTGCCGGTGTCCAGACAGTGAACTACGGCTCAACGCCGACCTTCACCGTGGCCGCTAACCCAGGTTATGAAATCGACTATGTACTTGTGGATGGTCAGAACGTAGCTTTGACGAACAGTGCTTACACCTTCGCCGCTGTTACCGCTAACCACGAGATCTTCGCCGCCTTCAAGATGAAGACCTACACAATCACCGTTACGGATCCTGCCAACGGTACTATCACACCGAACGGCATCATCACTGTGAACCATGGCGCAACGCCGACCTTCACTGTGACTCCGGCTACGGGTTACAATGTGACGGCCATCACCGTGAACGGCACCAATGTGATTGCTAGCGCTCAGGCTACTGTGATGGGTGCTTACACCTACACATTCCCTGCAGTCACCGCTAACCGCACTTTGACCGCTACGATGACCAAGAAGCAGTTCACCATCACAGCTACTGCTGGTGCTCATGGTACTATCACAGGACCTGCCACAGTAAACTATGGTGACAACGCTACTTACACCATCGCTGCAAGCGAAGGTTACGAAATCGAGGATGTGACCGTTGACGGTATGCATGTCGGTGCAGTCGCTACCTACACGTTCCATAACGTGACGGCTAACCACACCATCGTTGCTACCTTCAAGGTTGAACCTTGTGTGGTTCCGACCAACTTGCGCACTATCAACATTGACTCCACCTCCGCTACGTTGGTGTGGTACCACCCGGGTGCTGATTCTTACGACATCCAGTACAAGGTTTCTACCGCCAACACTTGGACTTTGGTTTCCAATGTTCCTGGCTTCGCTTACAACCTCACCAACCTGCAGTCTGCTACCAACTATGTTTGGAAGATCAAGGCTAACACAGTGGGTTGTACGGACAGCGATTGGTCCAACGCCGACAACTTCACCACGCTCGCTGGTCCTTCTTCACCGGACGGCATCAACGACTACGTGAAGAACCACGTGAATGTTTACGCAGAGCACAACCGCGTACACATCATCAACGACTACAATGTTGACATCAACAACGTGGCAATCTACGACATGTACGGCAAGCTGATCTACAGCGGCAACGCTATCAGCAATCCTGAAGTGATCGAGTTGAACGTGGCAGTGGGTACCTACGTGGTCCGTTTGAACACGCAACAAGGTCCTGCCGTTTACAAGGTGCACATCAACCGGTAATCGGTAGTTAAGCCAAACTCCAAAAGAGACGCGGAATTTCCGCGTCTCTTTTTTTGCTCGTCATTGTTCCCCTTCTTCTCAAGAAGGGGTGCCCGAAGGGCAGGGTAGTTGTATAAAGAATGAAATTCCATATTACTACCCCGGCCTACGGCCACCCCTTCTACAATAGAAGGGGATTTTAATGGCGTGTCTCCGACACGCAGATGTTACGGGGGTCACGGACAACCCCACACTGCGCGCTGACGCGCTTGTGCGGGGTTATTGAAATGGCGTGTCTCCGACACGCAGATGTATCTTTTTATTTTGTATATTTGCACCCCTTTCCCACAGATTCAAAAATTAAAAATTACATACGATATGAAAGAAAACATCACAATGAGCATGAATCCTTTGGTGAATTTTCTGAAAAAAAGCCCGAAGGAATTTACCAAGGCCGACATGATTAAGTTCGTGGAGGAGAATGAGATTAAGATGATCAATTTTCACTATGTGGCGGGCGACGGTCGTCTGAAGACGCTGGGTTTTGTGCTGCACAGCCGCGAGTATTTGGAGCAGATTCTCTCCAACGGAGAGCGTGTGGATGGTTCCAACATCTTCCCGGCTTTCATCCACGCCGGCTCTTCCGATTTGTACGTCATTCCGCGCTTTGCCACGGCTTTCATGAACCCTTTCACGGACCTTCCTACACTGTCGTTCCTCTGTTCCTATTACAACAAGGATGGCCAGCCGCTGGAGAATTCTCCGGAATTCATCTTGCGCAAGGCTGCCAAGTCGTTCACCGATGTAACTGGCATGTATTTCCAAGCCATGGGCGAGTTGGAGTACTACGTCATCGGCGATGCCGAGGAGCTGTACACCATCCCAGACCAGCGCGGCTATCACGAGTCGGCCCCATTCACTAAGTTTGAGCGTTTCCGTGCCGAGTGCATGTACAATATCGCCAAGGCCGGCGGCATGATCAAATACGGTCACTCCGAAGTGGGTAACTTTACTTTGGATGGCAAGATTTATGAGCAGAACGAAATCGAGTTCCTCGTCACGGACGTGCAAGAAGCTGCCAACCAGCTGATCATCGCCAAGTGGATCATCCGTAACTTGGCCTATGAATATGGTTTGGATGTCACTTTCTCGCCGAAGATCACGACGGGCAAGGCCGGTAGCGGTCTGCACATCCACACGCGCATTGTGGATGCCAATGGCAAGAACCAATATGTGACCAAGGGCAAGCTCAATTCCATCGCCAAAACTGCCATCGCAGGCTACATGACCTGTGCGGGCTCTCTGACTGCTTTTGGTAACACCAACCCGACGTCCTACTTCCGTTTGGTGCCGCATCAGGAGGCGCCCACGTCCATTTGCTGGGGCGATCGCAACCGTTCCGTGCTCGTGCGCGTGCCGCTGGGCTGGAACTACAAGAATGACATTCTCGCCGACCTGAATCCGCTGGAGAAGGCCGTGAAGAAAGACCGTACGCAAAAACAGACGGTAGAATTCCGTTGTCCCGATGGTTCCGCTGACATCTATCTCTTGCTTGCCGGTTTGGTGTGCGCCGCACGCCACGGCTTCGAGATGGAAGGCGCGCTGGAGTTCGCCGACAAGACCTACGTGGATGTCGATATCCATCGTCCGGAGAACAAGGCTCTCGTGGAGAGTCTGGCCCAACTGCCGACCTCTTGCTGGGAGTCTGCAGAAGAATTGAGCCGTCACCGCGACATTTTCCAAAAACACGGCGTTTTCAATGCCGAAATGATTGACGATATCGTTAAACAATTGAAATCGTTCAAGGACCAGAAAATCCGCAAGGAAATCGAAAAGAATCCGGATTTGATGACCCAAATGGTTAATGAATATTTTTATTGCGGATAATGAATTACACCATAATTATTGTGGCATGCCTGGCCTTGGTGGCCGTGGTGTTGTTGGCCAAAATGTTGACCGAGCGCACGTTGAAATTGCAGGCGATGGACAATGGCAAGGCTGTGAAAGGCATTGTGTTGCCGTTGCGTCTGCAGGCGTATGAGCGCATGGCGTTGTATCTGGAGCGCATTGAGCCCACCCAGCTGGTGATGCGCATCCACGCCCCGGGCCTCTCGGTGGCGCAGGAGCAAAACCTTCTGTTGACGGCCATCCGTTCGGAGTTTGAGCACAACCTGTCACAGCAAATCTACATCTCCAACCCTGTGTGGACCCAGATATGTGCCGCCAAGGACGACATTATCGAGATCATCAACACGGTGGCAGAGCAGATGGAAGAGGGCAACGATAGCCAGCAGTTTGCGGAGGCATTGTTGATTGCCGCGGCGCAAAAACCTGTGGTGGATCAGGCTCTGTTGATTCTGAAAACCGACGTGCAGAAATTATTCTAACAACCTTTTTTGTATATTTGCCTGCTTTTTTAAGCAAAAGAAAAATTATAAACCCAAATTTAAAATTCTATGAACAACGCAAATTTCGTATTCAGAGAACCCCAAAACGAACCCGTATTTTCTTATGCACCGGGAACCCCCGAAAGAAAATTATTGCAAGAGGAACTTGAAAAACAATATAATCAAGTCATTGAAATATGCCCGATTATCGGCGGCAAAGAAGTGAAAACCGGTGACATGGGCAAGGTGGTGATGCCGACAGAACATGCACATGTGCTGGCCAACTACCACAAGGTAGGGGAGAAAGAGGTTCAAATGGCAATCGATGCTGCCATGGCTGCCAAGAAAGACTGGGAAGAGATGCCCTGGATTCAAAGAGCTTCCATCATGATGAAGGCTGGCGAGCTTCTGGCTACCAAATACAGATACATCCTCAATGCTTCTTGTATGCTGGGTCAGGGCAAGAGCCCGATGCAGGCCGAAATCGACTGTCCGTGCGAAGCTATCGACTTTTTGCGTTTCAATACCTATTTTGCTTCCCAGCTGTACAGTCAGCAGCCTATCTCCGACCACGCCACGCTCAACCGCAACGAGTATCGTGGCATGGAAGGCTTTGTGTATGCCATCACCCCGTTCAACTTCACCTCTATTGCACTGAACCTGAACGTGGCTCCCGCATTGATGGGTAATGTTACCATCTGGAAACCCTCTACCACTGCTATCTTGTCCAACTACTACCTGATGAAACTGTTGCAAGAGGCTGGTCTGCCCGATGGCGTCATCAACTTCCTGCCCGGCAGCGGCTCTGTCATCAGCAAGGTGGCCTTCAAGTCCCCGCACTTGGCCGGTATCCACTTCACAGGCAGCACCTCCACGTTCAAGAGTTTCTGGAAGCTGATAGGTGAGAATATCGACATTTACAATACCTACCCGAAGATTGTGGGTGAGACAGGTGGCAAGGACTTCATCTTTGCACACAAGACTGCCCCAGCCCGCGAGTTGGCCGTGACCATCCTCCGTGGCGCATTCGAGTATCAGGGCCAGAAGTGCTCCGCCGCTTCCCGCGCATACGTGCCCAAATCCCTCTGGGAGCCCACGCTGAACCACGTCAAGGACATGATGACCACCGTGAAGATGGGCGATGTCCGCGACTTCTCCAACTTCGTGAACGCCGTCATCGATGAGAAATCCTTCGACAACATCGCCGGTTACATCGACCGTGCCAAGGAGTCAAAAGACGCAGAAATCGTGCTGGGCGGCCATTACGACAAGTCGGTGGGCTATTTCGTGGAGCCGACCATTATCGTCGCTAAGACGCCGGATTATGAGTCCATTCGCGAGGAAATCTTCGGACCTGTCATCACGGTTTACGTGTATGAGGATGACAAGTATGAGGAAATGTTGCGTGTTTGCGATGAAACCTCTCCGTACGCGCTTACGGGTTCCATTTTCGCCCAGGATCGTTATGCTATCGAGACAGCCGAGAGAATGCTCCGTCATTCTGCCGGCAACTTCTACATCAACGACAAGCCGACGGGCGCTGTGGTGGGTTGTCAGCCCTTTGGTGGCGCACGTGCTTCCGGTACCAATGACAAGGCCGGCAGTATGCTCAACCTGGTCCGTTGGATCAGCTCCCGTTGCATCAAGGAGACCTACGTGCCCGCCACGGATTATGGTTATCCTTTCTTGGCGAAGTAATGCGCCGGAGCGAGTATTTGTACAAAGGGACGCGTCAGCGTCCCTTTTTTTTGTAGTGAGCACCACCATTCCGCGAAACGCATTAGCGTTGAGCGGAATCCCCAACAGAAAACACGACCAGTAGTTGGGGGTTCCGCCGCAAGCGGCGGAATGGTGGTATGCGTCGTTTAAAAAAAAGCAGTACTTTTGTAAAAATTTGACACTATGCAGAAAAGTATCAATATCAGCGGAAAGCTTTTGTCTTTGGACAAACCTTTGGTTATGGGCATTCTGAATGTGACGGAGGACTCCTTCTTCGATGGTGGGAAGTACACAGAAGAGGCCAAGATTGTGGCCCGCGCGGAGCAAATCATCCGTGAGGGTGGCGATATCATCGACATCGGGGCGGTCTCCACGCGCCCCGGCGCGCAGGACCTGCCCGAGCAAGAGGAAATCGCACGCATCCAGCGAGCCGTGAGTGCGGTGCGCGCCGCCCTCCCTAACGCTGCAATCTCCGTGGACACGTGGCGCGCTTCGGTGGCCCGTGCCACCGTGCCATGCGGTGCCGATATCATCAACGACGTGTCCGGCGGCACGTTTGACCCGGAAATGATTCCGACAATGGGGCAATTGCAGGTCCCGTACATCCTAATGCACACGCCTGAGAAGCCGGATACCATGCAACAACACACAGATTATGAGGATATTTTGGCTGAAATGATCCAGTTCTTCGGCCAGCAGATTGAAAAACTGCACGAGGCACATGTGCATGACATTATTCTGGATCCGGGTTTTGGATTTGGTAAAACATTGGAACAGAATTATTTCGTGTTGCAGAACATGGACGCATTCAAGGTCTTTGATTTACCCATCTTGGTCGGCATCTCCCGCAAATCCATGATTTACAAATTGCTGGAAACCACGCCCGACCATGCCTTGAACGGCACCACCGTGGTGAACACGCTGGCACTCATGAAAGGGGCTCACATCCTGCGCGTGCACGATGTGAAAGAGGCGGTGGAAGCCGTTAAAATATGCGCAAGTTTTGGTTGTCAAAAGGTTCAAGCGTAAAAATCTCCTCCTCGGACACCCGGATTACAAACAAACCTTGCTTTTGTGCGTAAAGGTCAGCCTCATTCTCATAGTTTAAGGAGGCAATGGCCACATAAACTTTAAGGTTCATTTTGTCATATTCAGGAAACAAGGTACGAAATCGCTCCATGTGGAAAAGGAATTTGTCAATGTCCTGGCGGTCACAGCTACTTTTTACCTCCAGTGCAATGATTTCAGTGTCGCCGACCATTAGCGCGTCCAACTCCATGGCCAACAGCGGTTCTTTGTTTTTGCGTTTCACATTTCTCAAGCATCGGTTGATGTGAAATCCGGCCTTTTGGAACATCTTTAAAGAAGAAGGACTCATAAGACCTTCCATGATATTGCCGATTGTAGAATTGAACCGTGTGGAGATTTCCTTGATTTTTCGGTCAGTTTCTTTCATCTGAAGGGCAGTTTCCTTAATTATTTGCCATATTTCCGTGCTCAGCTTATGGGATTCTCTTATGTATGCGTCCATTATTTCAAAGTCACGGTCAATTTTTCGTTTATTTTTTTTGAATTCGTTCTTCATTGCCGCTAGTTCGTTTCTTGTTTCAATAATTTGCTTGCTGTTTTCATTAATTCTGGAGTCTGTTTTGTGCGCATAGGCCAAAGCAGTATCCAGGTCAAGACAATTAGAAAAAGACGGTGTTGTTTCCATAATGATTAGAATTATTAGATTGATTTTTGTTCTACAGTTTTGTAAAGAAAAAGATAAGGTTTCGTTTACCAAGTCTTATTTTTACGCTGCAAAAATACATAATTATTTGAATAATCAAAACACTTTGAGTATTTTTTGAAATTTTGTACATTTGCAATTCAATATTTCAGTATGAGATTTAAGATTTTTATCCTATTAAGCATATTCTCCACAGCGCTTTGCGCCCAGCCGCCCGCAAACTATTACCAAAATGCCTATCAGAAAAAAGGCCAGGCTTTGAGAACGGCCTTGTATGGTATCATAAAGAATCACACAGCACTTTCCTACAGTGCTTTGTGGGATGCCTATACCACAACCGACAAGCGTACCGACAACGGCAAGGTTTGGGACATCTATTCCGACAATCCCAACGGCACGACAGCGTACTTCTATACATTTGGCTCCGACCAGTGTGGAAGTTACAATTCCGAAGGCGACTGCTACAACCGTGAGCATTCTGTGCCGCAAAGCTGGTTTGGAGAAGCAACCCCGATGAAAACTGATCTTTTCCACGTATATCCTACCGATGGTTTTGTGAACGGAAAGCGCGGTAATTTGGCTTTGGGAGAGGTAAACAATGCCACGTGGACGAGCACCAACGGTTCCAAGTTGGGAACGTGTGTGGTTTCTGGCTATTCAGGCACGGTGTTTGAGCCCAATGATGCCTACAAAGGCGACCTGGCCCGTAGCTATTTCTACATGGCCGTTTGCTATATGGACAAGAACTTAGGACAGGAAGCGCAGTCCATGTTCTCCGGCGGTTCGCTCAAACCGTGGGCGCTGAATATGCTCATCCGCTGGCATAACGAGGATCCTGTGAGCCAAAAAGAGATCGACCGCAACAACGCTGTCTATGCCCTCCAGAACAACCGCAACCCGTTCATTGACTTTCCCGAATTGGTGGGCAAAATCTGGGGCGCAGACTCTGTTAACGCATTCAATCCCAATGGCATTGCAGAGCTTAGTATGCCTTCCAGATGGATGATTTATCCCAATCCCGCCACTGACCATATCACCATTTCTGCCCCCGTGGAGGTGGAAACAGAGACGGTGTTCCAGGTGCTCAACCTCGCTGGCCAAACCGTGTGGTCCGAATCCGGAATGTTCCATAACGAATACACCCTGCACTTGCCCGATCTGACCGCAGGCGTGTACGTGTTGCGCGTCACGGGCCACGATTTCATTTTGAATAAAAAAATCATTATCCAATAATTGGTAAAAACGCATGGCTATGCGTCTTTACCCAAAATAACGCGAATTTTTAATTAAAACCCAACAATAATGAACCACTTATTCGAAAAAACCGTTTATCAAAATCGCCGCGACAAACTCATCCAATCGGTGGGCAGCGGCATCGCGGTGTTCCTCGGCAATCACGAGGCCCCGATGAACTATCCCGACAATACCTACAATTTCCGTCAGGACAGCGATTTCCTCTATTTCTTCGGCCTCTCCATCGCCGATATTGCTGCCGTCATCGACTTTGATGCGCACAAATCCATCATTTTTGGCAACGACTTCACCATTGACGACATCATCTGGATGGGCGACCAGCCTACCATTGCCTCTTTGGCAGAGAAAGTCGGTGTAACAGAGACCATGCCATTGGCCAAGCTGGCAGACTACATCCAGAAGGCGCAGCAAGATGGCCGCAAGGTACATTTCACGCCCATGTACCGTGGCGACAACCAGATTTGGCTTTCCAACCTGACTGGTATCAACGTGAACCACATTCGTGAGGCGGCTTCCTTGGAGCTCATCAAAGGCATTGTGGCGTTGCGTTCAGCCAAGGAGCAGTGCGAAATTGACGAGATGGACAAGGCTTGCGAGATTGGTGTGAAGATGCATACCGCTGTGATGCGCCGCTGCGTGGCTGGCGAGTCGGAGCGCGAGCTGGCTGGTTTGGCAGAAGGCATCGCCCTGTCGTACGGCAATGGCATCTCATTTCCTGTTATCTTGTCACAGCATGGCGAGACATTGCACAACCATCTACACAATGGCATTCTCCAAGAGGGCAACATGCTCTTGATGGACGCTGGTGCCGAAGGATTGATGAACTACTGTTCCGACTACACGCGCACTATGCCCGTGGGCGGCAAATTCACCACCAAACAGCAGGAAATCTATGAGATTGTGCTCAAAGCCAATATGGATGCCATCGATGCCGCACATCCGGGCATGTACAACAAGGAACTGCACCGCCTCTCCTGCGAGGTTATCGCACAAGGCCTCAAAGACTTGGGCCTGATGAAGGGTGATGTGAAAGAAGCAGTGGAATTAGGTGCACACGCACTGTTCATGGTGCATGGTTTGGGCCATCAAATTGGTTTGGATGTGCATGACATGGAGGGCTTGGGCCAGATTCACGTGGGTTACGACGAGACGGTGCGCCCGAGCAACATCTTTGGCTGGGCCTCCTTGCGTATGGCCCGCGAACTGAAACCGGGCTTCGTGGTTTCCATTGAGCCGGGCATCTATTTCATCCCGCATTTGATTGACATCTGGAAGAAAGAGCACAAGTTTGCCGATTTCATCAATTACGATGTGGTGGAGAAATACCGCGATTTCGGCGGCATTCGTATTGAAGACGACCTGCTGATAACAGAAACCGGTCATCGCGTATTGGGTCCGCATTTGCCGAAGGGCGTGGACGAACTGGCCGCGATTATCGGACGGTAAAAATTTAAACAATGATATAGCATTTGACTTGTCCGCACTAATATGCGGACATCCAAAAAATCCCCTTCTGAGTCCAGAAGGGGATTTTGATTTTTTTTTTGCCAAAGGCCAATAGCTAATAACCAAAGGCCTTTCACCCTATTCACTTCTTCTACTCTTTTCCTCTTTTCCTCGTAATCTTACACCCCACCGTTGCGAAAAACAGGATGTATGCGTACGACACAAACAACAATGCGTAGGCATCATGCGGGTTGGCCACATCGGCAATTCTGCCGTAAATCAGCGGCATGACGGCACCGCCCACGATGGCCATCACCAGGAGAGCAGAGGCAAATTCTGTGTGTTCACCCAGATCGTGGATAGCCAGCGGCCAAATTGCCGGCCACATGATGGCGTGCGTGAAGCTGAGGCAAATGATGGCCACGATGGAGGCCAAACCGTGCGTGCACAAGGCCACGATGACCAGCACTACCGACAAGCAGAGTTGGATGATTAACGCATTGCGCTGGGAGATGACCTTGGGCACAAACAAGATGCCACAGAAATAACCAATAAGCAGCGCAATCAGCGCGTAAATGCCGAAGTAATGGGAAACCGATGTGGGTATTCCGTAGTAGTCGCCGTAAGGTATCAGCGTGTCGATGGCGATAACCTCCGCGCCTACGTAGAAGAAGATGGCCAGCACGCCGAGCCACATATACGGATAACTAAACAAACTGGTTTTCTTGCCGTCAATCTTTTTTTCCTCCTCAATAATCTCCGGCAAATGGGCCGTTTTAATGAAAATAACCAGTGCGATGAGCACGGCAGTCATGATGATGTATGGCAGGATGACGCCATTGGCCAATTGCTGAAGCATTTGCTCTTTCACAGGTCCGGCTGGCGTATTCTGGATATTCTTGATTAGCTCCTCTTTGCCGCCGAAAATGGCGTTATAGAGGATGAGGATGCCAATCATGCCGGCCACCTTGTTGCAGATGCCCATCACGCTCATACGGCGCGCAGCGGATTCCACCGGACCAATAACCGTCACGTAAGGATTACTGGCCGTTTGCAGCAGCGACAATCCACTACCTTGCAGAAACAGACCAATCAAAAAGATAGGGTAGCTGCGCGTCATGGCTCCCGGGATGAACATCATGCAGCCGATAGCCATCACGATAAGTCCCAGCGCCATGCCGTTTCCGTAACCTGTCTTCTTCAACACAAAGGAAGAGGGAATGGACATCACGAAATAGGCAATGTAGAAGGCGAAAGTGACCAGATAGCCCTGCACTTGCGTGGTCAGTTCACAAGAAGTGCGCATATAGGGTATCAGAATGTTGTTCAGCCAGGTGACGAATCCGAAAACGAAAAACAAGGATCCGATGACGAACATGCAATAAGCCGTGCTTCTTTGTTTTTCTGTCATTTTTCAGGATGATTATTTGATTTTTTTCATCAATTCGGCTTTCTTGGCGTCATACTCCTCCTGGGTGATGATCTGAAGGTCGAGTTTCTCCTTCCATTTTTTCAGCTCTTCCAAAGCAGCATCAGAGGCTATGTCTGAAGGATCAGCCTTTATGATGATTTCCTTGGTAGCAAGGGCTTCTTCAAAGTTGGTGCAGGCCAAGCCGCCACGGTTGAGAACCAAGTAAATATAGCAACCGCTGGTTTTACGGTTGAAACCATCCACAGGACGACATTCTATTTTCTTGATGGTGGCCACACCGCCAGCGCGGTTCGCCACACGCTCGTTCACTTCTCGGTTAGCGGCACTGGTGGAGGCGTCAGTGTTGCTTTCTTCTGTCAAGGTGCCGAGCACGCTGCCCGTGACATCCTTGAAATACAGATAGTATTTACCGTTGGTAGGATAACCGTAGGTGATCGTCGAACCTTTAGTATAGGTGACACCGTTGGAAGCTACGTATGCAGTAATTTCGTCACCACCATTGCGACCGGTCAACTCTTTGGCCGTTTTCTGGTTCAGAATATCCTGATAAGTTATGGTTTGTGCGAAAGAACACACACAAAAAATAACAGATAAAAAGAGAGCAAGTGTTTTTTTCATTGTGTTATATGTTTTTTAATGTTAAAATTTCTTTTTTTGGGTCCTCAGACTTGAAAACGGCATTGCCAGCCACCAATGCATCGGCTCCGGCGGCCATGATGTCAGCAATATTGTCGCGACACACACCACCATCCACTTCAATGAGCGTTTCCGCGTTGTTGCGCTCGATCATCTCCCGCAAAGCGGCAATTTTTTTCAAAGCGCGTGGGATGAACTTCTGCCCGCCAAACCCGGGATTCACTGACATGATGAGCACGAGGTCCAGGTCGTTAATTACGTCTTCCAAACCGGCTACCGGCGTATGCGGATTCAGGGCCACGCCCGCCAGCATGCCTTCCTCCTTGATTTGGTAGATGGTGCGGTGCAGGTGCGTGCAAGCCTCCCAGTGTACCGTCAGCATGTCGGCACCCGCCTCCTTGAAGGCATGGATGTACCGCTCCGGCTGCACAATCATCAGGTGCGTGTCCAAGGGCTTCTCCGACAGCTGGCGCACGGCCTTGACCACGGGGAGGCCGAAGGAGATGTTCGGCACGAATACACCGTCCATGATATCCAGATGTATCCAGTCGGCCTTGGATTTGTTCAGCATTTGTACATCTTTTTTCAGGTTGCCGAAATCGGCGGAAAGAAGGGAAGGGGCGATAATAGGCTTGATTTCCATAAATGCAGTATTTTGGCGTGCAAAGGTACAAAAATTTGTAAAATTGTTTATTTTTGCGATTCTAAAAACCCAGATATTATTATGAAAATCAACACTCTCCTTCTTACCCTTGTCGCTTGCTTCGTCGCGACATTCTCTTTTGCCCAGGAAACCGAACTCGTGGGCGCTAATTGTACTTCCATCATGGTGGGCTGCAAAGCCTCCACCGACGGCTCTGTCATCACTTCGCACACGTGCGATAGCAAATACCGTACTTGGGTGAAGATGGAGCCCGCCGCCGACCACGAGCCCGGCACAATGCACAAGGTTTATAAGGGCACCATGCACACCAGCACGCCCGATGCAATGGAAAATGTGAAGTTGGCTGGCGAGATTCCCGAGGTCGCGCACACGTATGCCTACATGAACACCGCCTATCCATGCATGAATGAGAAACAGTTGGCCATGGGTGAGAGCACCTTTTCCGGCCCCGATACACTAGAGAACGAAAACGGCATGTTCCTGATTGAGGAGTTGCAGCGCATTGCCTTGCAGCGTTGCGACAATGCCCGTGACGCCATCCGCTTGATTGGCGAGCTGATTGCTCAGTACGGCTATGGCGATGGTGGCGAGTGTATCACCATTGCTGACAAAAAAGAGGTTTGGCAGATGGAAATCCTGGGCGAGGGTCCTGACAAAATCGGCGGTATCTGGGCGGCTCAGCGCGTGCCCGACGATGAGGTGGCCGTGAGCTGCAATGTGGCCCGTATCGACAAACTCGATCGCAAAAACAAGGATTACTTCATGTGCTCCGACAATGTTGAGAAAGTGGCCAAGAAATACGGTCTTTGGGATGGCAAAGGCGATTTCATCTGGTGGAAAGCTTTCCCGTCATCTTACTCTGGCAATAAGAACTTCAAAGAGCGCGAATGGTACATTTTCACGCAACTGGCTCCGTCGCAGCACTTTGCCTTGGATGCCGACGAGCTGCCCTTCTCCATCAAACCCGACGAGAAGGTCTCCCCGCAGCGTGTGATGGAACTTTTCCGCGCCAACTACGAAGGCTGCCCTGAGCTGGATCAGACCCAGAATCTGCTCTATCCTCGCAAGCGCAGAGTGGATGGCGAAATTGTCGTTGACACCGTAGTGTGCCCCAACGCTAATCCTTGGATGGATGGCAACGAGCGTGCCATGTACAACATGCTGAAACCCGGCGCAGTGACCTTCTACCGTGGTGTGGCCATGTCGTGGTGCTCCTATTCCACCATCATCCAATGTCGCGAATGGCTGCCCGATGAGGTGGGCGGTTTGTGCTGGTTCTCTTTGGAGAATCCAGGCCAGAGTCCGCGCATCCCCATTTATGCAGGCGAAACCAAACTGCCCGCCGGATTCAACATCTGCGGACACTTCGGCTACAACGAAAATGCTGTGCTCTGGCACTATCGCAAGGCCAACAAGCTGGCTCAGGTGAAATGGGGTTATACTAAAGACTATTTGCTGAAAAATGTGGCTCGCTACGAAGAAAAGGCCTTCAACGAACTGCCCGACTTAGAGAAGAAGGCAGTGAATCTGATCAATGACGGCAAAAAAGACGATGCGGTTAACGTGCTGAACCAATACACGGCAGATTTTGCCGGCGCCACCCGCCAAACCTGGCAGGAGATGGAGCACAAATTCTGGGAGATGTTCTGGACGGGATTCTGATCTTTGGCCGTTGGGCCTTGGTTTCAAGTTTCAGGTTTCAGGTTTCAAGTCTGAACTCTTCATTCCCCATTTCTCATTTTCCATTCCAAATTCCCAACTACCCTCTCGCTTCGTATATAGTGGTAATCCCGCACGACAAGGTCCGGTAATGCACTCCGGAGAACCCTGCCGAACGCAGGCGTTCGGCCATTGCTTCGCCCCAGATGAAATTCTTCACACTACTGTTGAGGTATTGGTATGCTGTTTTGTCCTTGCTCATCCATTGGCCGATTTTAGGCAGGATTTTGGAGAAGTAAATATCATAAAACCAGGCGATTATCTTGTTTTTTGGATAGGAGAATTCCAGAATCATCAGTTGGCCACCAGATTTTAGCACGCGGTGCATCTCATGTAAGCCCTGGTCCAAGTTGGAGAAATTGCGGACTCCGTAGGCGCATGTCACCGCATCAAAATGCCCGTCGGGGTAGGGGAGCGCCAGGGCACTTCCCTCCGTGAAGGAAATCTGCTCCTGCAAATGGGCCTTTTCCACCTTCTCCGTCCCGATTTTCATCATCTCCGTTGACAAATCGATGCCCGTGACATGTTGGGCCTTGCCCTGTTGCACAATCTCGATAGCCAAATCAGCCGTGCCGATGGCCACATCCAGAAGGTTTTGGCAGGGAACAAGTTGTTTCACGGCTTTCCTGCGCCATCGTTTGTCGATGTTGAGCGATAGCAAGTGGTTCAGCCGGTCGTATGAGCCGGCAATGCGGTTGAAAAGGGAGCCGATGTTGTTTTTTTCGTTCATTATTTTTTCTTTTCAACGGAAAAGCCGAACTTGCCGAACAATTTGCCTAAATCATAATAATGGCCGTGAGAATAGGTCACCAAGTTGGCGCGTTGCAGCTCCAGGGCGTCGGTTTTGCGGTTGAAGAGTTCCTCTTTGGCGTGTACGGCCACGACTTCGGCGACGAACATATCGTGTGAACCTAAAGGTATGATTTGCGTCACCTTGCACTCGATGTTGACGGGAGCTTCGTCAATCATGGGGGCGCTCACATGCGTTGCGCGCATAGGCGTGAGTCCGGTTTCAAGGAATTTGTTGTAATCCTTGCCCGATTTTACGCCGCACCAGTCGGCCATGGGAGCCAGCTCTTTGCTCACCAGGTTGATGACAAATGCTCCAGTCCTCTTGATAATGTCGTAGGAATGGCGCGTGGGACGCACGGAAATGTAGCACAACGGCGGGTCGGAACACAACGTGCCTGTCCAAGCGATGGTGATGATGTTGTATTCATCAATGGTGTCGCCGCAGGAAACCATCACCACAGGGGTGGGGTTCAGCATGTTGCCGGCGCGCAAGGGGCGTTTTTTGGTGGTTTTCATATCGTTTTTAATAACGTAGAGACGCACAACCGTGCGTCTCTACAAATTATAATGATGGAATAAATTCAAAAATTATCTACCCACAGAAAATGCATTCCGGTTGGGGATGATGAGCAACGGCATAGGACAGGTGCTCAAAATCTGACGCATGTTGCGTGATGCCGTGAAATCGGTCTCCTGCTCCTCACGCATAATCGTGATGAGGTTGGCATCAAGATCGCTGGCGCTTTTCAAAATGGTGTTACATACATCGTTGTTGCTCACATTATGCGTCTCCACATCGTAGCGCACGTTGGCCTCGTCGCACATATCGGCGGCGTGACGCAATTGCACGTTGATGATGTGGCGGGTTTCAGCGTTGTTGGGATAAATGACACCGAAAAGATAAACCTGTGCGGCAAAGTTCTTGGCCAATTCAATCGACAGTTTCATCTTTTGCAATGTTTCAAAGCTGATATCGATGGGCACGAAAATCTTGTGCAGGTCGCGGTTGATCTGGATGTTTTCGCGCATAATCAGCACAGGCACTTCAGATCCGTTAATCAGACGATAAGCATTGTTGCCGATGTAGCCCTCTTCGAAACCGGATGCGCCGTGCGCACCCATCACGATGATGGAATCCGGCAGATTATTGGCGTAGCGCGTGATTTCCACATGCACTTTTCCCTCCAGAATCACGCTGTTCACTTGGCTTTCGGGAGACTCTTTCTTGCAAAGGTCCACCCATTCCTGCAATTTATTTTGTGAGTGAGAGGTGAATTCCCCAGACTCGTTTTCTTCTTCCACACTCTTGGCGCCCGGGGTTTTAACCCACACCAGATGCAGGGTGGCTTTGGAGCGGATGGCGAGAGCCACAGCATGACGCATGGCCGTCATGGCGCTATTGGAAAAGTCGGTACCGACAACAATATTTTTCATAATATGCTAATTTTAAGGTTAATAATCGATTATTTGGATTCCGATGAATAGTTCGGTGCTTCGGCGGTAATGGTGATATCATGTGGATGGCTTTCGAGCACGCCGGCGTTGGTGATGCGGCAGAAGCGGGCGTTGTGCAACTCCTCAATGTTGTGGGCGCCGCAATAGCCCATGCCTGAGCGTAAACCGCCGGCCATCTGGTAGATAACCTCGTACAGGTCGCCTTTGTATGGCACGCGGCCCACAATGCCTTCCGGAACGAGTTTCTTGGCATCCTCCACATCGCTTTGCATGTAGCGGTCCTTGGAACCTTGCTGCATAGCTTCCAGTGAGCCCATACCTCTGTAAGTCTTGAACTTACGTCCGTTGAACAGGATGGTGGTGCCTGGAGATTCTTCCACGCCGGCCAGCAAACCGCCCAACATGACGGAGCTGCCGCCAGCGGCCAGCGCCTTCACGATGTCGCCGGAGTAGCGAATACCACCGTCGGCAATCAATGGGATATTGTAAGCTTGCAAGGTCTTGTACACATCATAAACGGCACTCAGTTGAGGTACGCCCACGCCGGCTACCACACGAGTGGTGCAGATGGAGCCGGGTCCGATGCCCACTTTCACGGCATCCGCGCCAGCGTCAGCCAGCATCTTGGCGGCCTCGCCCGTGGCAATGTTGCCCACTACCACATCCACATCCGGGAAGTGTTGCTTGACGGCTTTCAGCACGTTGACCACATTCTGGGAATGTCCGTGCGCACAGTCCAGCACCAGTGCATCCACGCCTGCTTCCACCAAGGCTTCGGCGCGCTCCACGGCATCGGTGGTGATGCCCACGCCCGCGGCCACGCGCAAGCGACCCTGCGCATCCTTGCATGCGTATGGTTTGTCCTTGGCTTTCGTGATGTCCTTGTATGTGATAAGTCCCAACAGGGTTCCGTCTTCTGCTACAACAGGCAATTTTTCAATCTTGTATTGTTGCAGGATATCTGTGGCCTGGTTCAGATCCGTGTTGCGCGAGGTGGTGATCAGATTATCTTTGGTCATCACCTGCGAAATGGGCTTGTTGAAGTTTTTCTCGAAACGAAGGTCGCGGTTGGTGACGATACCGATGAGCCGGTTTTTGTCATCCACCACAGGAATGCCGCCGATTTTGTACTCGGCCATGATGCGCAGCGCGTCGCCGACCGTTTTTTCGGCCGTTATGATCACAGGAGCGTTGATCATGCCATTTTCGGCTCTTTTGACCGAAGCTACCTGCTTGGCCTGCTCCGCAATGGACATGTTCTTGTGGATAACACCGATACCACCTTCACGGGCAATAGAAATGGCCATTTTGGCTTCCGTAACGGTATCCATGGCGGCGGAGACAAACGGCAAGTTGAGTTGGATATTGCGTGTGAAGCGGGTCTGCAGACTCACCTCTTTGGGTAACACGTCAGAATAGGAGGGGATCAAGAGAACGTCGTCAAACGTCAATCCTTCAAGGGCGATTCTATCTGTAATAAAAGACATAAATACTGTTTTTTTATTACGTGCAAAAATATAAAAAAAAGAGAAAGAACAAACAGATAAAAGTGTTATTTTTGCCCATTGCTTCTTAAAATAAACAATTGTTTAATTATCAAAATCTTATAAGATGAAAAAAGTGATTCATACAGAGAAGGCTCCCGCTGCTATCGGTCCGTATAGCCAGGCAATTGAGGCCAACGGCATGTTGTTTATCTCCGGTCAGATACCGGTTGATCCCGCTACAGGCATCGTTCCTGAAGGCATCAAGGCACAAACCGAGCAGGTGATGAAAAATATCGCCGCAATTTTGCTGGAAGCCGGTTATTCTTTTGATGATGTGGTGAAGACCACCTGTCTGTTGAGCGACATTGCCAACTTCGGCGCCATGAACGAGGTGTATGCCCAGTATTTTTTGGTCAACCCGCCCGCAAGAGCAGCTTTCGCCGTCCGCGACCTGCCCAAAGGCGTGATGGTGGAAATCGAGACTATCGCTGTAAAATCCAAATAATCAAGCTTCTATCTATCCGCGCTGTCCAATAAGATTGTGACTGGCCCGTCGTTGACGAAATCGACCTTCATGTCTGCGCCGAAACGGCCCGTCTCCACGGCCAGCCCGTACAATTCGCGCAACAGCGTGTTAAAATACGTGTACAACGGCTCCGCCACCTCCGGCGGGGCCGCTTTTATGAAGCTCGGACGGTTCCCCTTGTGCGCGTTGCCATACAGGGTGAACTGCGAAATGCTCAATATCGCACCGCCCACTTCGGCTAACGACAGGTTCATCTTGCCCTCAGCATCATTGAAAATCCGCATATTGGCGACCTTCTTCGCTAAATACTCAGCTTCCTGCTTCGTGTCGCCGTGCGTAATGCCCACCAGCAACAGGAATCCTGTGCCAATCTGTCCGACAGTCTCCCCGTCGATTCGGACCTCCGCCCGGCTGCAACGTTGTACGATAATGCGCATAATCCTTGTTTTTTAACTTGCAAAAGTACTAAAAAAACATGGAAATGTATAACAACTCGATTCACCCTAAACCCTCCACACCACTTCCTCTACTCTAAACTCTAAACCCTCAACTCTAAACTCTATTTTTTTGTACCTTTGCACCCTCAAAAATCATCCAATGAACTATCTGGCTGTCAACAATCTTACCAAAGCTGTCGGGGAAAAATTGCTTTTCCAGGACATCACGTTTGGGTTGGAGAAGGGGCAGAAGAGTGCGCTGATTGCCCGTAATGGCACGGGCAAGAGCACTTTGCTGAACATCATTGCGGGCCGCGACGTGCCCGACGCCGGCGAGGTGGTGGTGCGCAACGATATTGTGGTGTCCTACCTTCCGCAGATGGATGATTTCAACGAAGAAGATTCCGTACTCAATGCCCTGTTCGATGAGCAAACCCCTGTGGTGAAGGCCATCAAGGAGTATGAAACCTGCGTGTCGTTGTTGGAACAAGGCAAGATGGATGAGGTTCCGCAGGCCCGCATGGACAATGCCATTTTGGAAATCGATCGACTGAATGCCTGGGATTATGAATCCCGAATCAAGGAGATTTTGTCCAAATTCGGCATCCACGACATGTTCAAGAATGTAAACGAGCTCTCTGGCGGTCAGCGCAAGAAGGCTGCCCTGGCCAAAACCCTGATAGCAGACACCGACCTGCTCATCTTGGACGAGCCGACCAACCACTTGGATGTGGAGATGATCGAGTGGCTCGAAAATTATCTTTCCTCCGCCAACATCACGTTGCTGATGGTGACACACGACCGTGCATTTTTGGACAAAGTGTGCAGCGACATCTTCGAATTGAGCAATGGCAAGTTGTTTCACTACAGAGGCAAATACGACTATTTTGTAGAGAAAAAGGCGGAAAGATTAGCCAATGAGGCTGCAGAGCACGAGCGGTTGAGGAACCTCTACCGGCGCGAGCTGGAGTGGGTGCACACTTCTCCGCAAGCGCGAACCACCAAGGCGCGCGCCCGCATCAACAATTTTGAAAAACTGCAAGAGCAGATGGACCGCAAGGTGGAATCCGCTCCGGAGGCTTTCAAGGTGCAATCGGAAAGAATTGGACATAAAATTCTGGAGATTAGCCACTTGGATTTTGCTTATCCCGATCAAGTCATCATCAAGGATTTCTCCTACATCTTCAAACGAGGCGAAAAATGCGGCATTGTGGGTAAGAACGGCACAGGCAAGAGCACTTTTTTGAAGATGATCATGGGCGAAATAAAGCCTGACGGCGGAAAAATCACGCCGGGCCTTACGATTCAATTCGGATACTTTTCGCAAAACGGAATAAATTACGCCGGCAACAAGATTGTGTTAGAATTGGTGAAGGAGCACGCCGAGGTCATCCGCATGGACAACGGCAACTATATCAGCGCGTCACAGTTTCTCAACCATTTCGGATTCCCCTTTAGTCAACAATACACCTATTACGACGACCTCAGCGGCGGAGAGAAGCGCAAACTCCACCTGCTCATCACGTTGTTAAAAAACCCTAATTTCCTGATTTTGGACGAGCCGACCAACGACTTCGACATCGACACGCTGAACTTGTTGGAGGATTTTCTCACCAACTTCGGCGGCTGTATGATCATCGTGTCGCACGACCGCTGGCTGATGAACAAGCTCGTGGATCATATTTTCGTATTTGAAGGGGACGGCAAGATTAAGGATTATTACGGCAACTATACGGAGTACCGGCAGGCCAAGGACAAAGAGATGCGCATCCAGAAACTGGTGGAGAAAGCTAACCGTCCGGTGGAAGAGAAGCCTGTGCGAGAGCCATCTAAAAATAAGTTAACGTACAAAGAGAAAAAAGAGTTGGAATCCTTGGAGATGGAGATTGAGACCTTGGAGGCTGAAAAGAAAGATATAGAAGGCAAGATGAGTGCAGGTGAGGGCAGTTCCGAAGATTTTGCCGCCTGGGGCAAGCGCTATGCTGAAATCGGTCCGCTGTTAGAAGAAAAAACCAACCGTTGGCTGGAATTGTCGGAGAAGGAAGCCTGATGAACATCGAACAAAAATAGCATAAAATATGGTATTTGATCAATATTTTTATCATCCGGACCTGGCTCAGAACGTGATTACATTGAGTCGGGAGGAGTCGGAGCATTGTGTGCGGGCCTTGCGCCATCGTGCAGGGGACAAGGTGTTGCTGACCGATGGTTTGGGTCACGAGGCCACCGCGCTCATTGTGGCTGCCGACCCGAAGGCGTGCATGGTGGAGCTGTCGGAGGTGCGTGAGGTGCGCGCGGGCGCGTCCCATCGCCTGCATTTGGCCATTGCACCCACCAAGAACATGGATCGCATGGAGTGGCTGGTGGAGAAATGCGTGGAGATTGGCATTGAGTCCATCAGTTTCATTGTGTGCGACCATTCGGAGCGTCCCAAGGTGAACCTTGACCGCCTGCACCGTATCGCCATTTCCGCCCTCAAGCAGTGCCAAACCACGTGGCTGCCGCAAATGGAATTGCTCACGTTCGGCGAGTTTGTGAACGGGCACCGGCAGCTGGCGGCTGACAAGTACATTGCCTGGTGCGATGACGGTAACACGCGCCAGTTTTCGGAGGAGAAGTTTGGCCACGAGGATGTCATCCTGCTCATCGGCCCCGAAGGGGATTTCAGCCCTGAAGAAATTGCGTGCGCCAAGGATGCCGGATACGTAGAAATCAAGCTGGGAAACCGCCGCTTGCGCACCGAGACGGCCGGTCTTTACGGATGCCTGGCAGTGGCCATCAAGACTGAAAATCACTAAAATTAAAAAAAATCATTTGTATTAAAAAAATATTTGTACTTTTGCCATCTTGAAAGTAAATAGGACTTTCAGCATCTTAATAAAGCTAAGAAGAAAAAAGTAAAATATTAAAAACTAAATGCTTATGAAAAAATTTATGCTCTTAGTATCATTGTTAGCAGTGATGTCTTTCGGCTTCTCAACGAATGTTGTGCCGGTGGGAGACGCTGTTAGAGTGTCCAAGAACTTCCTTTCCGAGCGTATCGGTTCCATGGAGGCTCAGAATTATTCTATCACGCTTGTGCAGACGGAATATGCCACAGACGGCACTCCTGTTTATTATCGTTTCCAAGTTGGTGACAAGGGATTTATCATCATTTCCGCTACGGATCAGGTGGCTCCCGTCTTGGCTTACTCTTTGGAAAGCAATTTCACGAACGGTCCTGCAGCCGCATATCTTTGCAGCAGATACCAAGCAGAACTTTCTGAGGTAGTGGCCATGCCTTCTCCAAAAGGCCGCAACGCTGAATGGGATCGTTATTTGTCTGACAATTTCCAACTTCGTCAGACCAAGGGCGCCCCGAGCATGGAGCCTTTGGTAACGACCACATGGACCCAGAATCCGTACTACAACTCTGAATGTCCGTATAATCCGAGAACCAAATATGATGGTGATGATAAAAGATCTCCTGTGGGTTGTGTGGCATTGACCATGGCTAACATCATGTTCTATTACCGTTATCCGGAAAGCGGTTACGGTGGCATGATGTACATTCCTGTGGAATACGATGATGACAATACCACTATTCTCTACACTTATCCTCCCCAACAAGCCAATTTTTCTGCTGCTTCATATAATTATGATGCTATTCCTAACAAATTGGAATCATACAATTATGAGTTGGCTCATTTGCTTTATCATTGCGGTGTGGCTACCAAAATGGGTTATGGTCACGATGGTTCCGGAACCCAATCGGAATATGCTCTCAATGCATTGCAAGGCAACTTCTTTTATGCTCAAAACGCACAATATCAAAACCTTACAGATGTCGTAACCGATACATCTGCACCTGCAGCCACACTTCCTATTTGGGAAGAAAGATTGTTGACGGAATTGGATAACCATCGTCCTGTTTTCTATTCTGGACGTAGTAAAGCTGCTGGCGGTCACGCTTGGATTGTGGACGGCTATACAACCGTTGACAGCACACACTTCTTCCATGTAAACTGGGGTTGGGCTGGTAGTGATAACGGATTCTATCGTCTCCGCAATATGAACACCTCCGGTTATGGAAACTTCAACTATCAGTTCAAGGAAGCTATGATGCTTCGTTTGATGCCGAGCGACTCCAACGCTATTGCCAAGCCGATAACAGGTTCCAAGAGAATCACAGCTGCACAAGGTACGATTTCCGATGGTGCCGGCAATATGAAATATGCGCCCAACACCAACCGCAGCTGGGTGATCGCATGCCCTGATGCACGTACCTATCAATTCAAATTCTCCAAACTGAAATTGAAAGACGGCGACCAAGTTAAAATTTACAACGGTGGCACTGAAGCTTCTGGTGTAAAACAAACTTATTCTGGAGAATATTTGATGGCTGCTTGCGCTGATTATTCTGCACCGACAGGAAGCACCCATGGCGACTTTACCGGCCTAACTCTTCCTAACGCTATTTCAGTTACCGCTGACAGCGTGCTGGTTGTGTTCACTTCCAACAGCGATGATGAAACCAGCTATGGTTTCGTGTTGGATTACGAAGTGACGGCTTATTCCATTAACACTTGTTCTTTGATCACCCCGTTCAGCAATGTCTATAGCGGTGTCATCACAGACAAGAAGAATAATGAAGAGAGTGATGATCATTACAGAGCTTCTACTGTGTGCCAATACAGATTGAACGGTTTGAAATATGGTACTGGCTATTATGTTGCTTTCCCGAAATTCGAGTTGAGGGCAGGTGACTATGTGGAGTTCTATGATTTGAACAGCTCCTTGTCTATCAGCCCCGATGGCAGAGATTTCATCGTGCGTTATGACATGAACAATCTTCCTGCTGGCGTTATCACCATCCCCGCAACGGATGTGTTGATTAGATTTGTCTCTGACAACTGGCAGCAAGGTACTGGCTTCAAGATGAACTTCTACGGCCAGTTGGGTGTGGATCAGCACAGCAACTTCGAAGATGTGACCATCTTCCCGAATCCTGCAACGGAAAACCTGTTCGTGAAACTGACCGCCGAAGCACAAGATGTGCAGGCTACAGTTATGGACCTGACGGGCAAAGTGGTGTTCGTTGACAAATTCAACCATGCTGGTGGTGAGCAACAATACACGCTCCCTGTCAACACGTTGGCCAACGGCATCTATTTCCTGAATTTGCAAGGCAATGATGGTGGAAAGGTTACGTACAAGTTCATTGTGAAATAATCCTCACTGAACCGACTAAAAAAAGGCAGACTTTGAAGTCTGCCTTTTTTTTGTTTGATAATTGGGATATTAGACAAATTTCTTCTTAACCATATCGACAATAAACCCTGGCAGGAGAAAACAGCAGAGCAGGAAGAAGTAGTTGATAGCACCTGGAATCTTGCGTTTCCGTCCGTTGAACAGGGCGCGGAGGCCGCGGTTGGCGAGTTGTCCTGGCTTGAGCATGACGCCGATACGGCACAGCCACTTGCGCAGATTTGGCGACAGGTTATAGAGGTCGGTATCTACAGCGCCAGGGCAAACGCAGCAAACCTTCACGCCATAATGGTTCAGCTCAAAGGCCAGCGCGCGTGAGAACTTCACCAGATAGGATTTGGAGCTCTCGTAGGCTGCGATGGTCGGGAAACTCATGAAGCCTGCGATGGAGCCGGCATTGAGGATGTAACCATGGCCTTTGTCTTTCATCTCCTTGCCAAACAGCACGCATAAATCGGTGGGCGTGGTGATGTGCAACAATAGCATCTTGTCGGTCACGGCGCAGGGCTTCTCCACCACCGCGCCGAAGTAGAACATGCCGGCGTTGTTCACCAGCACTTCAATCTCCATGTCGTGCTCGTGGCAGTAGTCGTAAAGCTGTTGGCCTGCGCCGGCCACCGCCAAATCCATCATCAGGATGGAGATGGTGACATTTGGATATTTGGGTTGTAATTCAGCTTGTGCGCTTGCGTTCAAGTCTTCTCGGTTGCTGACAATCAGCACGTTATATTGGCGGGCAGCCAGTCCCTCGGCGTATGCATATCCGATGCCTGAACTTCCTCCGGTAACCAAAGCGTATTTCATGATAATTGAAAATTAAGAATTATTGGAGCATTTGGGTGGCCTTTTGGACGGCCTGGACAAGTGTGTTGATTTCTTCTTTTGTGTTATACAGGGCAAAGGAGGCCCTCACGGTGCCCGGGATATGGTAATGGTCCATGATGGGCTGGGTGCAATGGTGTCCCGTGCGCACGGCCACGCCCTGATGATCCAGCAGCACGCCCATGTCGTAAGGATGGATATTGCCGACCAGGAAGGAGATGACCGCCGCCTTGTGCGTTGCCTGTCCGATAATTCGTAAACCGTTGATTTTCATTAATTCCTGTGTACCGTATTGCAACAGTTCCTGCTCGTAATCGGCAATATTTTGGATGCCGGTTTGCAGCATGTACTCAATGGCTTTGCGCAGTCCAATGACATCGCCCACCGCCGGGGTGCCCGCCTCGAACTTGAAGGGCAACTCGTTGTAGGTGGTTTTCTCGAACGTCACCGTGCTGATCATCTCGCCGCCGCCTTGATAGGGCTTCATCTCATTAAGCCAGCGTTCTTTGCCGTACATCACGCCGATGCCCATAGGCGCGTACATTTTATGCCCCGAGAAGCAATAGAAGTCACAGTCGAGCGCTTGCACATCTACTGCGCCGTGAGCCACCGCCTGCGCACCGTCCACCATCACGGGCACATTGTGCGCGTGCGCCATGTCGATGATTTCCTTGATGGGGTTGATGGTGCCCAAGCTGTTCGAAACGTGCGTCACCGCGATAATCTTGGTTCTTGGGGTGATGAGGTTTTCCAGTTGGTCAAGGCTGAGTTCGCCGTTGTCGTTGAAGGTCAGCACTTTCAGTTTCGCGCCGCGGTCTTCGCATAGGAATTGCCAAGGCACGATGTTGGAGTGGTGCTCCATCTCCGAGATGATGATCTCGTCGCCCTCGTGAATGTACGTGCGCCCGAAGGAGGCGGCCACCAGATTGATGGACTCCGTGGCTCCGCGCGTGAAGATGATTTCGTTGTCGTGCGCGGCGTGGATGAACTGTTGCACGGTCTTGCGCGCTATCTCAAATTCCTCCGTCGCTTGCTGGCTCAGACAGTGCACACCCCGGTGGATGTTGCTGTTGATGGTTTTGTAATAATTTGACAATGCGTCTATTACGCAAGATGGCTTCTGCGTGGTGGCTGCATTGTCAAAATAAATCAACGGTTTTTTATAGACCTGTTGACGCAATATGGGAAAATCTTCTCTATTCATTTGGAGTGATTTGTTCTATGTTTTGGTCTTTTTCTTCAAAATGGTCGTTCATGTATCGCAATTGGGTAGCATACATCACGATGATGAGTACCGTTACCAGCACAGCGGAGAATGGCATCGTCATTTTTCCGCCGATGATGAAATTCAAAGTGCAGAATTCCAGTATTTGCCCAATTGTGTAGATGTGGAAGCCGACACTTCTTAGCTTCCATAGCATGATGAGCGCTCCTGCAAAGGAGGCTGCCTCTGCCAGGATCAGCAAAAGGTATTGCCATGGCGCCACCGACAGGAATATTTCAATCATCTCTTTGTATTCGTCCCCGCTGAATAAGGACATGTTTTGCATGATGGTCATGGACTGCCGGATGAGATCGGGGAAGAACGCATACATGGAAAATGAAATCACGTTCAAGCCGGCATTGATCATCGTACAGATGGCCAGAAACCATAACAGAAAGGTCCGTTGAGGCTTATCAGGTTGAGTGTTAAAGGGTTCCATTGAAGCAAATTTTGTAATAGTATTTCGTTTTAGCCAAATCTATTTTGTACCGTTCATCCGACCGATGGCCGATAATCCAGACGATGTCCTGGTTCATCTCGAAAAGCAAAGCTTCTTTTTTAGCGAATCTGTCAAATTTGTGATCTGTGAAGAAATCGCTGATTTTTTGCTTGCCTTTGCCGCCGAGGGGATAAAAGAAATCGCCCGTTTCCCAAGATCTTATGCGTATGGGAAAATGCAAAGCGTTTTGGTCCAAATAGAGGATGTTATTGTTTTTTTTAAATGTTATATTTCCTTTATTTTCAAGTAGTTCTATAGAAAAATAGGAATTCAATTCTTCAAGAGAAGGGAGCAAGAGGTCAACGTGTTCTTTGGAATTGATAGATCGGATGAGGTACTCGTCGCGATTGACCAGCAGCATGTGCGTGGGCGAAAGGTATTGCGTTCCGGTTTGGGAATTCCGGGCACAAAGCTCGTTTACCGTATCCGAAGAAAAGCCAAACTCGTCCAGAATTTCATACAGAATCAAATTCCTGTGCGGATGATTTTGAAGGTCGTGAATGCGGATTACTACGGTCTCATCTGTTTTTGTCACTATCTTTTTTTTCTCGTCTTCCAGATGATCTTTATAGAAAGCAAGCTGTTTTTGAAGGATTTTGCGGTTGTGGGAGTAGGTGTTGATGAGATTTGGGTTCAGCGTGGCGAGAAGGGGAATAATGGATTTTCTGATTTTATTTCGTCGGATGGAATCATCGTCGTTGGTGCAATCGATGGCGAAGGTGATATTGTGGCTTCGGGCATATTTGCGGATCTCTTCGGCGGAAAAGTCCAGCATCGGACGGATGATGTTTCCGTTGCGTTCTGGAATGGAGGCCAGTCCCTTGATGCCCGTGCCCCGGCAGAGGTTGAGCAGGGTTGTTTCCAATGCATCGTCGGCTTGGTGGGCGGTAACCAAGAAGTCGTAGTCGGCCATGATTTCTGTAAACCAGGCATAGCGCAACTCGCGGGCCACCATCTCCACGGACTTGCCGGAGTCTTTTTGCAAAGCTAACGTGTCGAACTCTTTGACAAAGAGTTTGACACCCCAAAGTTCTGAGAGTTCTTGCACCAGTCGCATATCTTGATTGGAGTCCTCTCCGCGCAGGTGGAAGTTGCAGTGCGCCATGGCGAAATTCAGTCCAGTCTCGCGAAACAGATGCGCCATCACACAGGAGTCTGCCCCCCCGCTGACGGCTAACAGGTAGCTGTGCGCGTTGGGGTCGCCCACCAAATGGATCATCTGTTCGAGAAACCGCTCTTTCATACGCTAAAGGGCTATTTCGGTTGCGGCGATTTTGAAATACCGCCGGATGGACATCTGCATGTACTCGTAACTGCCGAAGGGAATGGTTTTGGGCTCCTCATCCTTTTTCATCAGCACCATACCGCAAAGCACATTTCCTACATACGGCGTAATGTCGGCGGTGACGGAGAAGCTGAAATCGTAGTTCTGGATCAGCACTTGGTTGTAATTCTGGTAAACCTCTTCGTACAAGATGTTGTTTTCCTCGCAGAACGACTGCAATCTTTCCACGCAATCGTCCCAAGCATCGGGCTTTTCGTTGCGATTATAGAAAAATATCACCGCATTGTAGTTTGGGATTGAATCGGTGATTTCCACCAGCTCAAAACGGCCCATATCGTTGATGATGTACTCTTCCACGACGTGGCTTTCGCGATGGTATTTTTCAGGATTGTCCATCACTTGTTGGCGCGTGGCTTTGCTCACGGAGCGCACCCACTCGTAGTTTTTGTTCACCAGAAAAGAGCCGTCTGGCATGCGCAGAGTGTTCCATTCTTCGGTTTCGAGCACGTCGTTGGATTCATTGGCAACATTGACCGCCGCCGGAATCAAGTCCAGGATGCGCTGGGTGCCAAAGCCGGAGGTGATAACCAAATAGAGCCATTCGCGCGATTGAGACTGCACGAGCCAGAGTTCCTTGCCTTCCGGCAATCTTTCCACACAACGGATGCCCCACTCCTGCGGTAAATCCACTTTGGCCATAATCTTATGTCCTTGATAATCATGGGCTTTTTCCAGAAAAGATTCCAGAAATTCTTCTGATAAAGGATAAAGCTCAGTCTTGTCCGACAAATCTGCCCGCAGCGTGTCCGCGATAATGGAAACGGGATACTCTATGGTCTCCTCTGGGGTTTCCTGTTGCTTGTGGCGGCAGCTGAACAGGAGAATTGGACATAATAGCATGAAAAACAAGCCAATTTTTCTCATATAAGTCAATGGTTTTTGGGATGGCAAAGATACAAAAGAAAAATTATTTTCAAACTTCGTTAAACCTGCAGTATATATTAGAGTCTATGTATTCTCTTTAATAACTACCCCAATGAAACATAGGATATTGATAGCGTGTTTCTGCCTCTTGGTCCCCTCTTTGTTTGCCCAAAACGATGGCAGTGAGAACGCAACAGTAAAAACGCAATTTACCTTAGAAGATTGCATTAATTATGCGGAAGAGAATAATTATTCGTTGCAAACAGCAGGTTTGAACGTCACTTCTTCCGAAATCAGTTTAAAACAGGCTAAAGAAAACATTGCCCCGTCTATTTCCGCTTCCGCCACACAGGGCTTGGGCACCAACCATTACCAGAAGTCGGTGTCCTGGAATGGCAACTATGGCATCAGTGCCGGCATGACGCTTTTCAATGGTTTGAGTAACTACAATTCCATCAAACAGAGCAAGTTGCAAGTGGAGCAGTCGAATCTGGAATTGGAACAGAGCAAAAACAGCATCCGCGTTTCCATTATTCAGGCCTTCTTGAACATTATGATGAATGAGGACATGCTGGCTTATCAGCAGGATGTGTTGAAGAGCAGTCAGGAGCAGATGGAGCAGGGTGAGCAGCAGTTCAAAGTGGGCCAGATTCTGGAAAGCGACTACAAGATGTTGCAGGCGCAATACACTTCCGACCGATTCAATATTGAAAACACCAAAATCAATATTCAGAACAACTATCTGACGCTCAAAAACTTGTTGGCGATTGACCCAACTAGGGAAATCCGCATTGTCCGTCCCGACAGCGCAACGTTGTTCCGCAGTTTAGAGATTCCCGGCATGCAGGAGATGATGGACAAATCCATCAACTATCTGCCTGAGTTGAAAATCAGTCAGAATGACGTTACCAATGCGCAGTACAATGTGAAGTTGCAGAAGGCCAACTACTATCCGAGCTTGTCCTTGAATGCGGGTATCAGTACGGGATACAATAACAGCAATCTGACGAATAATGTGGGTTGGGGTACGCAATTGTGGCACGGACTTGGCGAGAATGTGGGCTTGAATCTCAGCATTCCCATCTATCAGCGGAGCTCGGTGCGACACAACGTGCAACAGGCCCAACTGCGCGTGCAACAGGCCGAGTTGAGCCAGAAGGAGACGGAATATCAGGTGAGCCGCGAGCTGCAGCAGTACTATTTGGATGTGCTCGCCGCACAGAATGACTATATGACAGCGGAAGCCAAGAAAGAAGCCTACGAAGCCAACTACAATGCCTACGGTTTCAAATTCAAATATGGATCCGTAACCGCCGTGGACCTGATCCAGCAACAGACCAATTATTTGAACCAGCTCAACAATTACATGCAGGCAAAATACACGTTTGTGTTGAAACGCAAAATTTTGGATGTGATGATGGGTGAACCGGTGCGGTTGTAAGGGTGAATGAGGTGCATGAGGTAAAAAGGTGAATGTGAAAAATTGAAAAAACAGATAAAATGAAAAAGTCAAAAAAATTCTGGGTGATTTTAGGAATTATCGCGGCGTTGATTATCGTGTTAATCGTAGTGTTTGCAGTGAAGAAAGGCAAACACGCCGAGATGCAGATCAACACGGTGCGCAGCACGATGGACAGCATTGAGGTGACGGTGACCGCCACCGGCGAATTGCAACCCGTCTATAAGGTGGATGTGGGTACGCAGGTGTCCGGCATTGTGGAAAGAATCTATGTGGATTTCAACTCTGTAGTGAAGAAAGGACAGTTGTTGGCCGAGTTGGACCGTTCCAACCTCAACGAGCAGCTCACGCAGGCACAGACGAGTGTTTCGAATGCCAAGAGCAACCTGACGCTGGCACAACAGCAGTTTGACCGAGTCAAGGCGTTATATGACAATAAGGCTGCCACGCAGGAGTCGTATGAGTCGGCGGTGAACTCTTTGAACTTGGCCAAGAACCAGCTCAAAACCGCGCAGTCTGAGCTGTCGCGCGCGCAAACCAACCTCTCCTACGCCACCATTTACTCGCCCATCGACGGCGTGATCATGGACAAAGCCGTAGAGGAAGGCCAGACCGTGGCTTCTTCGTTCAGCACGCCCACCTTGTTCACCATTGCCAACGACCTGACGCAAATGCAGGTGGAAGCCGCTGTGGATGAGGCAGACATCGGCGAAGTGAAGGCCGGCCAGCCCGTGACGTTCACTGTGGACGCTTTTCCGGACGATGTCTTTACGGGCACCGTGCGCGAAGTGCGCATCAACCCAACGGTGACCTCCAACGTGGTCACCTACACCGTTATTATCAATGCCCCGAACCCGGAAACCAAGCTGTTTCCGGGCATGACCGCCAACGTGACCATCACGACTAAGAAAGAGAGCGGCATCTGTATTCCGTTGACGGCTTTATACACTTCCATCGACCCCACCGTCCAGAAGCAATTCGAAAAAAAAGGTTACACGTTCAAATCGTTGTATAAAAACCAGGAAGAGCTTGCCCAGGGATTGAAAGACATCACCAAAAAGAACATTTGGGTGAAGAAGGGCGACAAGAACTACGAGCAGGTGAGTGTGACCACAGGTTTGAACAATGGTGTGAAAACATTGATTACGGATGGTTTGCGGGAAGGCGAAGAGGTGATTGTGAACATCAGCGAGGCAATGAGCGGAATGCAACAGGGAAAGAACTCCGAAGGCAGTAACAACCCGTTCATGCCAAGTCCGCCACAAAAAAAGAGCAGATAATTATGGCCAAAGATATCTTAAAAGTTGAAAAGTTAGAGCGTATCTTCCGTGTGGGCAGTGAAGATGTGCACGCGTTGCGTGGCATCTCATTCTCCATCACAGAGGGCGAGTTCGTGAGTATCATGGGCACGAGCGGTTCCGGAAAATCGACCCTGCTGAACATTTTGGGTTGCTTGGACACGCCGAGTGCCGGCGACTATATCATCGACGGTGTTTCCATCAAAGACTTGAGTAAAAACGAGTTATCTACCTTGCGCAACCGCAAGATTGGGTTTGTGTTCCAGAATTACAATTTGCTGGCACGCACCACGGCCATTGAGAATGTGGAGTTGCCGTTGTTTTACAACAATTCCGTGCCGGCCAAAGAGCGTCGTGAGCGCGCGGAGGCCGCCCTCAAGTTAGTGGGTTTGGACAACCGCATGGAACACATGCCTAACCAACTCTCCGGCGGCCAGCAACAGCGTGTGGCCATTGCCCGCGCGTTGGTGAACGACCCCGTCATCCTGCTGGCCGACGAAGCCACCGGTAACCTTGACACCCGTACCTCTTACGAAATCATGAGCCTGTTTCAGGATCTGCACAATCAGGGCAAAACCATTGCCTTTGTCACGCACGAGCCTGACATCGCGACCTTTACCACTCGCAAAATCAAGTTGCGCGACGGACAGATCATCGAAGACGCGCCCATTGACACGCAGTCGGCCGCCGAAGCGTTAGCCGCCCTTAACCTCCAAAAAGAAGACTAAGCTATGAATATTGGAAATCTCATCAAAATAGCCATCACCTCGCTGTTCCGCAACAAGATGCGCACCGCTCTCACCATGCTCGGCATCGTGATCGGTATTGCTTCCGTGATTGCGATGGTCAGCATCGGGCAGGCCTCCACGCAGAGCGTGCGCGGGGAACTCTCCTCCATGGGCTCGAACATGATCATGATTATGCCCGCCCGCCAAAATCGTGGCGGTGTGGATATGGGTATGTCATCTTCCAAAACCTTGGACAACAAGGACTTGGAGGCATTGACCAAAAACACCCGTTATGTGGCCGCCGTTTCCCCTGTGGTCAGTAGCAACAAGCAGTTGATTTACGGAAACAACAACCACAGTTGTTCTATCAATGGAGTCTCTGCCGCCTTTCTTGATATTCGGAAATATGAATTGAAAGAGGGTGTGATGTTCACCGAAGAAGATGTGAAACGCTACAATAAAGTGTGTGTCATCGGCCAAACCGTAGTGGACAAACTTTTCACCAATGGAGAAAACCCCATCGGCAAAACCATCCGGTTCGGTTCTATTCCCATGACGGTAATCGGAGTTTTGGCTGAAAAGGGACAGAGCGGCATGGGTGACGACCAGGACGACATTGTGTTTGCGCCCTATACCACCATCCAGAAAAGATTTTTAGGCATCACCTATTTCAACATGTTGTATGCTTCCGCCACTTCGGAAGAAGAATCCGAACTGGCCGCCACCGAAATTACCTACATTTTGCGCAGCACTCACGGTATCAAACCTGGAGCCAGCGATGATTTTGACATTCGCACGCAAGAGGAGTTGGTTTCAACGATCAGCTCAATCACCGGTTTGATGACCACGTTACTGGCTGCCATTGCCTCTATCTCTTTGGTGGTAGGTGGTATCGGCATCATGAATATCATGTATGTGACTGTTACGGAGCGTACTAAGGAAATCGGTTTGCGTATGGCTATCGGTGCACACAATCGCGACATCAAGTTGCAGTTTTTGTGCGAGAGTGTGATTTTGAGCTTGATTGGTGGCGTCATCGGCATCATTTTCGGCCTGATTATCTCGTATGTGGCCTCCAAACTGTTGAACATGCCATTCGTGGTGAGCGAGATGGCCATTGTTGGCTCCTTCTTCGTGTGTGCGCTGACGGGTATCTTCTTCGGTTGGTATCCCGCTAAGAAGGCTGCCAATATGGATCCTATTTCTGCGTTGAGGTACGAATAGGCCACTCCCTCAGGGACTTTATTTTTCATAGACCAGAAGTCGTTGAAAAATCCTATCTTTGCAGCCCATAACTGGTTTTTCAATGAAGCAATATCAAGATCTCCTTCGCACCATTCTGGAAACGGGCTCTTACAAGTCGGACCGCACGGGTACGGGCACGTACAGCATTTTCGGCTATCAGATGCGCTTTGACCTGTCGCAGGGTTTCCCCTTGCTGACCACCAAGAAGTTGCATTTGCGTTCCATCATCTATGAACTGCTTTGGTTCTTGCAAGGAGATACGAATATCAAATATTTGAAAGACCATGGCGTATCCATTTGGGACGAGTGGGCAGATAAAAACGGTGACCTTGGGCCCATCTACGGGCATCAGTGGCGCTCGTGGGGCACACCTGATGGTGGAAAGGTAGATCAGATTTCGCAATTGATTGAGCAAATCAAAACGAATCCCGACTCGCGCCGGCTCATGGTGTGTGCTTGGAATGTGGGCGAGATTGACAAGATGGCCCTGCCGCCTTGCCACGTGCTGTTCCAGTTTTACGTGAACAACGGCGAAATCTCGCTGCAGCTCTATCAGCGCAGCGCGGATGTGTTCTTGGGCGTGCCGTTCAACATTGCCTCTTACACGCTTTTGTTGATGATGGTGGCACAGGTATGTGGCCTCAAACCCAAAGAGTTCGTTCACACATTAGGCGACGCGCACATCTACTCCAACCATGTGGAGCAGGCAAAACTGCAATTGTCACGCGATCCGCGGCCCCTGCCCACCATGCGCATCAATCCGGAAGTCAAAGACATCTTCTCTTTCCAGTATGAAGATTTCCAATTGGAAAATTACGACCCGCACCCGCACATCAAAGCGGACGTGGCCGTGTAGAAATCCTCTGACAATAAAAAGCATATAATTCAGTTATCATATCAGTTTTCACAAAACTACAGTATTATGAAATCCATAGACCAATACAATTTCAGCAACCAAAAAGCACTCATCCGCGTGGACTACAACGTTCCATTGGATGACAATTTCAACGTAACGGACGCCACCCGTATCATCCGCACGAAAGAGACCGTCGGCAAAATTCTGAACGACGGCGGCACGGTGATCCTGATGTCGCACCTGGGACGTCCCAAGGGAGAGGTCAACGACAAATACTCTCTGCGTCACATTGTGGCCAAGGTTTCTGAAATTTTAGGTCAAGAGGTAGTCTTTGCCGGCGACGTGCTGGATGAGAACACTGCCAATGTGATTGCCGGCTTGAAGCCCGGTTCCATTGCTTTGTTGGAGAACCTGCGTTTCCATGCCGAAGAAGAAAAGGGTGATGTGGAATTTGCCAAAGCTATTGCACGCTTGGGCGATGTCTATGTGAATGATGCCTTCGGTACCGCACACCGCGAGCACGCCTCCACGGCCACTATCGCGCAGTTCTTCCCTGGCAAAGCTTTTGCCGGTTATCTGCTCTACAACGAAGTGATGAGCTTGGAAACCGTGCTGAACGGTGGCGAGAAACCCTTCACGGCCATCATCGGTGGCTCCAAGGTTTCCACCAAAATCAACATCATCACCAACCTGCTGCCCAAGGTTGACAACCTCATCGTGGGTGGTGGCTTGAGCTACACGTTCCTCGCCGCTATGGGTTACACCATCGGCAATTCGCTGTTCGAGCCCGACATGCTGCCCGTGGCCAAGGAGATTCTCGACCAGGTGAAAGCCTCCGGCAAAAACTTCTACTGCCGTCTGGATACCATCTGCGGCGACAAGTTTGGCGATGATGCCAATGTTCTGATTACGGAAGACAACAATATTCCCGATAACTGGGAAGGTTTGGACATCGGTCCGAAGACCCAACGCAGTTTCGCACAAGTGTTGCGCGAATCCAAGACCATCCTCTGGAACGGTCCCGTGGGCGTGTTTGAGTTGGAGAAATTCAGCAAGGGTACCAAGGCAGTGGCCGTCAGCGTGGCTGCAGCCACATTGGCTGGCGCGTATTCCGTTATCGGTGGTGGCGACTCCATCGCAGCGGTCAACAAATACGACCTCGCCGATTTCGTGTCCTACATCAGCACCGGCGGCGGCGCCATGTTGGAATACCTCGAAGGCAAGGAATTGCCCGGTGTGAAAGCGCTGAACAGAGAATAGGGTACAGGAAACAGCGTACAGTCAGGCTTCATACCTCATGCACCTCATGTACCTTTGTACCAATTTTACGAACTTTAAAACTTTACAAACCAAATAATGCAAAATCAAAATTACTACTGCGTCATCATGGCTGGTGGCATAGGTGCCCGTTTTTGGCCGATGAGCAACAGCAAAACCCCAAAACAGTTCATTGACATTCTCGGCGAGGGTCAGACATTGATTCAGAAAACGTTTCATCGTTTTACCCAGATTTGTCCGAAGGAAAACATATATATCGTTACCAGTAAAAACTACAGAGACATTACGTTGGAACAGCTTCCGGAAATTTCGGAAGACCAGGTGATTTTGGAACCCTACCGTCGCAACACCGCGCCGTGCATTGCGTACGCCAACTACAAAATCAAAAAGCAGAACCCCAATGCCGTTATCGTGGTGGCTCCATCTGACCATGTGATTCTGAAAGAAGATGTTTTCACACGCGTGATTGAGCAGGGTCTTGACGCAGTGTCGTCCAACGACTGGCTGCTCACCATCGGTATTCGTCCCTCTTCGCCCAACACGGGTTATGGCTATATCCAATACGATGAGGACAAGAGTTATGACAAAAATGCCACCATCTATGCAGTGAAGACCTTTACAGAGAAACCTGAGCTGGAGATGGCCAAGAGTTTCCTCGAGAGCGGCGACTTCCTTTGGAACGCCGGCATCTTCATGTGGTCTCTGAAATCCATAGAAAAGGCCTTCGAGCAATATCTTCCTGAGGTTAACGACCTGTTCAAGCAGGGTGAGGAGTTGTTCAACACGGACAAGGAGAGAGAGTTTGTGGATCAGATTTACCAGATTTGCAAGAACATCTCCATTGACTACGGCGTTATGGAGAAGGCCAAAAACGTGAAAGTGTATGCCGCCGAGTTCGGTTGGTCTGATTTGGGCACGTGGGGTTCTCTGTACGAGTTGCGCAAGAAGGACCAGAATCGCAATGCCATCACGGGCAATCATGTCAAGACTTACGAGACCAACCGCTGCATCATCAATGCACCCAAGAACAAGGTGGTGGTGGTCCAGGGGTTGGAGGATTACATTGTGGTGGACAATGGCGATGTGCTACTGATTTGCAAGAAGTCTGAAGAGCAGCAAATTCGGCAATATGTGGCCAATGTGCAAGTTGATTTCGGTAATAAATTTGTATAACAGATAATTTAAGTCACTATATGAGACAAAAATGGACAATCGGGCTTGCGTTGGCAGGGCTGATTGTCTTTTTTTGTATAGTCCGTGCTTCGGCGCAAAGCGATACCACCGAGAAGCCGGCGCAATGGCTGCCTGAGGTACAAATCGGAGGCTGGTACTCCAAGATTGAAGCCAGTCCTGCCGCTGTGCAGACCCTCACCGTGCATCAAATTGAAAATCTGCCGGCATTGCAATTGTCTGATGCTTTGAAATACATGTCTGGCGTGGTGGTCAAGGATTATGGCGGCACCGGAGGCATGAAGACGGTTTCCGTGCGCGGACTGGGCTCGCAGCACACGGGTGTGGCCTACGACGGCATGGCCCTCACCGATTGCCAAACCGGCCAAATCGACTTGGGCAAGCTCACCTTGGACAATGTCGGCAACCTGAACCTCACCACAGGTTTGGATTTGGACATCTTCAAACCCGCCCGCCTTTTTTCTTTCAGTAACTTGTTGAATATCAATACTACCAATATTTTCCCTACCAAGCCTCTGAAAGTAAAGGTGGCGCTTACCGCAGGCATGTATGGCCTCATTTCTCCGCAGCTGTTTCTTGAAAATCTCATCAAAAACAAGAAACAAAGCGACCGCTACGTATTGTGGAATCTGTCGGCCAACTACACCTACTCAAAGGGCGAATATCCCTACATTTTGCATTATGGCGGGATTACCGACAGCGTCTCGCGCGAGCGGAGGCAAAACACAGATATTTCGGCCATCAACGCAGAGGCCAACGTCAAGGTCAGCTTCAATGCCAACCAGCGACTGTTGGTCAAATGGTATTACTATGATTCGGAGCGCGGATTGCCTTCTGCCACAGTGTTTTACAATCTTAACTCCTCTCAAAGGCTTTGGAACCGGAACACCTTCGCGCAAGCGCAATACTACCACCACTTTGGCAAAGGCTGGCGGTATCAGGTGGGTGGCAAATTCAACTACGACTACACACGCTATCTGGACCCTGAATATTTGAATGAAGAGGGTAAACTGGACAATGAATATCGGCAGTACGAAGGCTATCTGACGAATGTGGTCTGTTATACGCTTCCGAAAAAAGACAAAGACATCGACTTTTCCGTGTCGGTAGCCAATGATTTGTTCTATAATCAGCTCAATTCCAGTACAATGGAATATACAAACCCTGCGCGGTTCACGTCCATGACCTCGCTGTCGGTGCGTGGCGGAAAGAAGATTTTTTCCATTGTGGGCAATCTACTGTTCACCACGGTTAACAACATGTCGCAGGGCGAACAGTTGGGCAAGAACTACCTGCACCTCTCTCCGGCGGTCAGCGCCTCGGTACGGCTCAAAGATGCTGTTACGCTCCGGGCGTTCTACAAGAACATCTTCCGGATGCCCACCTTCAATGACCTCTATTACCGCGAAGTGGGCAATCTCAACTTGGAGCCGGAGAAGACGCACCAATGGAATCTGGGCGCCGTACTCGAGCAACAACGTCTGGCAGCGGGCAAAGTCTATCTTTCCGCTTCTCTGGACGGCTATTTCAATATCGTGAAGGATAAAATCGTGGCCTTCCCCTCGCACAACCTCTTCTCCTGGACCATGCTCAACTACGGCACGGTATGGATTGCCGGTGCAGAGCTAAACGCCAACTTGGAGTATCAGTTTGTGAAGCTCTATTATCTGCGTTTCAACGGCAACGGAACCTATCAGAAGGCTGTGGATCGCACCAGTCCGTTGGATAAGACTTTTAACCACCAGATTCCTTACACGCCTGTGTGGTCGGGCTCTACCAGCGTGGGTTTAGAGACGCCGTGGTTCACCATAACGTATGCCACGATTCTGTGCGGCAAACGCTATTCCTTGGGCGAGAACATTCCCGCCAACGAGGTGTCCGGCTATGTGGATCATAGCATCACCATTGGCCACGAGTACCCAATCAAAAGCACCAAACTCGGATTCAAGATTGAGTTCCTAAATCTCGCCAACAAGAATTATTCCATCATCCGAAACTATCCCATGCAGGGTTTCGGAATTCGCGGGCGTATCAGTTTTGAGTTTTAGATAAGAGAATAAACAGGTTATGCCTCCAGACTTTCGAGCGTATCTACAACGTTGTTGAGGTAATCCACTTCGGCATTTTCGATTTCACCCTTGTCGGCCAATTGCGCCAGGTTGGAGTCGATAGGCATCTGGGCCAGCAGTTTGAGGTTGAACTCTTTGGCCACCTCTTCGGCGTGGCTGGTGCCGAACACGTTGATTTTCTCGCCGCAGTGCGGACATTTGATGTAGCTGTAGTTTTCCACCAAGCCCAGAACAGGAATGTTCATCATGCCGGCCATGTTTACGGCTTTGCTCACGATGAGGGAAACCAGATCTTGCGGGGAGGTCACCATAATGATGCCATCCACGGCCATGCTTTGGAACACGGTGAGGGGCACATCGCCAGTGCCGGGAGGCATGTCAACCAACAGAAAATCAATGTTTTCCCAAATCACCTCTGTCCAGAACTGTTTCACCATGCCAGCTACGAGGGGACCACGCCAGATGACGGGCGTTTTCTCATCGTCGGTCAGTAGGTTGGCCGAGATGACCTGTATGCCGGTTTTGGTTTCCGCTGGGATGACACCGTCTTGCGTGCCGCCGACGATGGTGTGGAGGTTGAACATTTTGGGAATGGAAGGGCCTGTGATGTCGGCGTCGAGGATGCCCACGCGATAGCCCTTGCGGCGCAATTGCACGGCTAACAGCGAAGTGACGGAGCTCTTGCCCACGCCGCCTTTGCCGCTTACAATGCCGATGACTTTCTTGATATTGCTTTTGGGATTCGGTTTTTCGCGCAAATCTCTCTGTTCACAAGTCGATTGACTGCAATGTCCGCAGTCGTGATTACATTCTGCCATATAGTTGTTATTTTAATTTTGGGTTGCAAAAATACAACATACAATATGAAATTCAAAATTCAAAGATCAAAGTTCAAAACTATCTAAACTTTGAATTCTGAATTCTGAACTACTTATTGTGTTTGCCTATAAGTCGGTAGGTCTTCATGCCGCCAATTAGGTTATAGACCTCGTCAAAGCCCGACTGCATAAGGATACGAGCGGCCACATAACCGCGCAAGCCCACTTCGCAGAACACTACCGTCTTCTTGTCTTGTGGAATATCTTCCAAAAATTCGCGAAGTTCATCCACGGGATAATTCTCCGCTCCTTCGATGCTCCCTGCCTTGAATTCCTGAATCTCACGCACATCGATGAGGTTGATATCCTCGTGCTTTTCCAGAATTTCGTCTAATTCAGCTGCTTGAATGGGGTTCATCAGATGGGAAAGAATATTCTCGGCCACCATGCCGGCGAACATCACGGGACTTTTGGCGGAGCCGTAAGGCGGGGCGTAGGCGTGCTCGCTGTTTACCAAATCGAAGATGGTGCCTTGGTGTTTGAGGAGCAGCGAAATCACGTCAATTTGCTTATCGACGTTCTGCGTGCCCACAGCCTGAGCGCCCAGGATGCGTCCGGTTTCAGGACAGAAGTTGAGTTTGAGATGGATGGGTTGGCCGCCGGGGTAGTAGGTGGCATGGGGCGCTGGGTGCGTGATAACAGTTTGGTACGCAATGTTTTCCTTTTGCAAAGCCGCTTCCGAGAGTCCCGTGCTGGCAGCGGTCAGGTCAAAGATTTTGGCAATGGCCGTGGCGACGGAGCCCTGATATTGCACAGATTCGGGATAGACCATGTTCATGGCTGCCGTGCGGGCTTGCAGGTTAGCGGGACCCGCCAGGAAGTTGCAGTAGGATTTGCCCGTCACGGGATGAGGAAATTCTATGGCATCGCCTACTGCAAAGATGCACTCATCGGAGGTTTGCAGGTACTCGTTTACCCAGATACCGCCAGCTTCGCCGATTTTGAGACCACAAGCCTGTGCCAGCGCAATATTGGGACGCACGCCGATGCTCAGGATGGCCATGTTGCAGGGCAATTCAGTTTTATCTTCCAGAATTACAGTGAGTTTTCCGTCTTTTTCTTGGAATGCGTTCAAGCCGTTTTGCGTGATCACGCGCACACCCTTGTCCTGAAGGTGTTGCTGCACGATGGCCGCCATGGGCCAGTCCAGCGGCGTAAGCACATGGTCTGCTTTCTCCACCACAGTAACTTTATAGCCAATCCGACACAGATTTTCCGCCATTTCCAACCCGATGAAGCCACCTCCGATGATGACAGCGGAAGCATTATCCGTGAGATTATCAATGGCTTGTATTTTGATTTTGTCGCAGTCGGCCACATTGCGCAATGTGAAGATATTGGGCAAATCTATTCCCGGCACGGCGGGTTTCACGGGTTCTGCGCCCGGCGAGAGCAACAGGATGTCATAATCCTCTTCGTACTCTTTGCCGTTGCGCAGGTTTTTCACGGAAACGGTTTTACGATCGCGGTTGATGGCGGTTACCTCGTTCAGGGTGCGCACATCCGCATCGTAACGGTTGCCAAAGGAGACAGGGGTTTGCAGGAAGAGTTTTTTCCGGTCCTCAATGGTGTTGCCGATATAGTAGGGAAGTCCGCAGTTGGCGTAGGAGATGTACTCGCCTTTCTCGAACAGCACGATTTCAGCGTCCTCGTTTATTCTTTTCAGTCTGGCTGCCGCCGAAGCGCCTCCGGCCACACCGCCGATAATAACATATTTCATACTACGTGGGATTAAAATAAAATGCAAAAATACGAAAGAATTGAGAATTATTACAGATGAAAAAAATTCAAAGATGTGCTGAAAGCACACTTTTCTATTAACCCCGCACAGCTTGCTGTGTGGGGGAATTACAAAAAAACGTTTATCTTTGCAATTTCAAAAACAACGGCAGTATGAAAATCAAGGAAGTAATCCAGTATCTGGAAACCCGTTTCCCTCTTTGTTTGCAGGAGGATTTTGACAATTGTGGAGTGCAGTGTGGCGATGTGGAGCAGGAGATCAGTGGTGCGCTCGTGTGTTTCGAGATGTCGGAGAAAGTGATTGAGGAGGCATTGGCCATGGGGGCCAACCTCGTGATTTCGCACCATCCGCTGATGCTAAAGCGCGGCATCTGCAAGATAGAACCCACCAACCGCGTGGGCAAGGTGATTTGCAAGGCACTGCGCCACGACATGGTGCTATACTCCATGCACACCAACATTGACAGCGCGGAAGGCGGCGGCAACGACGTGTTTGCCGAGAAACTGGGTTTGCACGACGTGCGCGTGCTGGTGCCTTCGGCGGCCGACGGCATGGCTGAACGCAATGGCCTGGGCCGTATCGGCAAGCTGCCTCAGCCGATGTCCATGACCGACTTCCTGCGCTACGTGAAGGAGAAGATGGCGTTGCAGGTGATCCGCTATCATGGCGACCCGGTGAAGACCATTGGGACAGTGGCGGTTTGCGGTGGCGGTGGAGCCTCGTTCATTGAGGACGCGTTGCGCGCCGGAGCTGATGCCTACGTGTCGGGCGATATCAAGTATCACGACTTCTTCAAAGCCGAAAATGAGATGCTCATCGCGGACATCGGACATTATGAAGGGGAGTTTTTTATTAAAGAAATAATTTATAAGGCATTAAAAGAAAAATTTACTACTTTTGCCGCCGCAATTTCTAAAATGGACAATTTAGAAGTTTTATATTTATAGATATTTGATAATCAAACAGTTAAAATAGTATGGCCACAAAAAAAGCTACAGAAAAAAAAGTTGCTGAATCGGCAGAAGAACCCAAAACCAAGAAAACCACGGCCAAGAAAGCCGCTGTAAAAGAGACTTCCGTCAAAGAAGAACCCGTTAAAGAGGAAGCTGCTGAAAAGAAAACCGTAAAGAAAGCCGCTGCCAAAAAGACAACGGAGAAGAAGGAAACTGAGAAGAAAGAGACGGCAAAGAAGTCAACCGCCAAAGCGAAAAAGACGGCAGCTGTAGCTGAAGAACCCGTTGTGGCTGCATTGGAAGAGGAAGTTACCGTGGAGAAAACCTCCGACGGTGTGGTGGAAGTGAAGAAGCATGAGGACACCACCATCACCTCTGAAGAAATCACCATTGAGCAAAAACTGCTCTCCTTATACAATCTCCAGCAAATCTGCACCAAGATTGACGACATTCGCATGATTCGTGGCGAGTTGCCGGAAGAGATCCGTGACAACGAGGACGAATGCGAAGGCAAACGCACGCGTATTGCCAAGTTCAAAGATGAGATTGAGAACCTCCGTTTGAAAATCTCCTCCGAGAACACCAAGAAGGAGGAATCCATGGCTGCCATCAAGAAATATGAGGAGCAGCAGAACAATGTGCGCAACAACCGCGAGTATGAATCTCTGAGCAAGGAGATTGAATACCAGAAGTTGGAGATTCAGGTTTCTGAGAAGCACAAAGTGAAATATGAGGCTGAAATTGAAGAGAAAGAGGCTCAAATTGCAGAAACCCAAGAGAAACTTAGCGAATTGGAAGAGGTTTTGAAGCAGAAGAAAGCCGAATTGGAAGTGATTGTGGCTGACACGGAGAAAGAGGAGGAAGAGCTTCTGGCGCAGGCTGAGGTGTTGAAAGCCAAGGTTGACCAGCGTTTGCTCACCGCTTTCGAGAAAATCCGCAAGAACGCGCACAATGGCTTGGCCATCGTGAAAATTGAGCGTGATGCCTGCGGTGGTTGTTTCAGCAAGATTCCGCCCCAACGCCAGCTGGATATCGCCCTGCACAAAAAGATTATCGTGTGCGAAGCCTGTGGTCGTATCTTCATCGACGACAAGCTCGTCCACAAGCAGGAAGAAGCGTAACATAGGATTGATTACAAATTACTATAGAGCCGGTGCATGCACCGGCTCTTTTTGGTTCATGGGGTACAAGAGGATCAAGAGGTGAATGGGGTACAGTCTCCGGTCTCCAGTCTTAAATTTACCACATTTACCCCATGCACCCTTTCACCAACTTCACCTTTTTTCCTTATCTTTGCCCCAACGAAAATATTAACCAATAAAATACACGCATTATGAAACGAACATTTTTTACCACGGCACTCCTCGCCTTGCTGTTAATGTGCAGCGGAGTAGCACGGGGACAGATGGTCCAACAGCTGGCCAATATCCCCGATGCATACATTAGCTGTTGTTCCTATCCGGAGGCCAATATTCTATATGTGGGCGGCCTACAGGGTGTTTATAAATCAACGGACAATGGTGAGACTTGGACGATGGTCCACGAATATGACACAACCGTCCATATTCCCCTATCCTTGGATGACACAATATATTCAATCCCGTTCTTCTATATGAACTTCATGAATGAAACTGTCGGTTTCGCTTCCAAAACGCGCAATCCCAAGAGTTACTATTTATTTGATTTGGAGTCTATTTCCGGGCACCCCGCCCATAATGACAGTCCGGGTTTGTTCAAAACCTCGGACGGAGGGGTTACATGGGAAATGGTTGATTCTTCACATTACTTCATCAACATACAGTTTGCTGGGCCAGACACCATTTTTGCCTATGAAAAAAAGGAAAAAACATTATATAAATCTGTAAACGGAGGAGCAAATTGGGAAATGGTTTTCAATATAATTGCCATAGACGACTACTCTGTGGTGAACGGGGAAGTGGTGTATGTGATGAAAAAGGCGGGTTATATAGAGGATTATCTCGAACCGATGGATCCGGTCACACCAACAGTATATAAATCTTCGGATGGGGGTAACACTTGGACTTTGATTCTAAGCAACGGAAAAGATTCACCCAAAGCACCAGTGTGTCTTGATATCATTCATTTTTATAAAGAAGGGAAAGGCGTGCTGATGGGGAACAAGCAAATATTCACCGAAGATGACTTCACTACCTATTATTGGCAGGGAAGTGGGTTCACATACGTACCTTATGTGGCCGAAGACATTCAGAGTTATTATTTAAAAACAGGACACACAGTTTCCACATGTTCTTCATACGAGCACACCCCCGCAGATGCAATCAAATTGCGTGTGTCCAGAGATTTTGGTCATCACACGTCGTGTCAAGAATTGACCTGCTCTTTTCTCGGAGTGAATTCAATCACTGGATGCGAAGAAGATACAACTTTTTATGTTGCGGTTGCTAACCAGGTAGATGGACAAACCTCACTTTATCGCATTAAGGGTTCCGGTTTTCCTCCTGTCGGAGTAGAGGAATACGAAAATGGGTCAAGTGTCACCATAGCGCCGAATCCTGTGACGGAAAACTGCCAGATCCGTTCCGAATCGCCCATCAAGGAGGTGTGGGTGTATGACATGCTGGGCAGGATGTTGGGTTATTACGAATATGCCGGAACAGCCGGGGAGGTTATGATACCTGCATCTTCATGGGGCTGCGGAACGTATTTTTTGAAAATAAATACCGAAAAGGGACTGATAACTAAAAAAATCATCAAGAAATAGAAAGTATGAAGAGAATAATACTGAACGTGAAGGTGGTGCGGGAATAAAAACCTCAAGCGCCACCCCTTTACCCCCTTCACCTCCTTCACCTCTTTTACCCCATGTACCTCATGCACCTTCATACACCCCTTTCACCAACTTTACCCTTTTTCCCAATCTTTTCCCAAAAGAAAATATTAACCAATAAATACACATCATCATGAAACGAGCATTATTTACCACAGCACTTCTCTCTCTGATTCTGATGTGCGGCGGAGTGGCGAGGGGGCAGAACAACCGATATCCCCCGTATGATTTCACCTCCGTGAACGCCGACGGTGACACACTCTACTACCGTATCACCTCGTCGGAGGCTCCCTTCACCGTGGCCGTGACGCGATGTCATGACTCCATATTTCACACTTTACAAATTCCATTTTACGAATACCAAATTGGACAGCCCGGTTTTGTATATCCCGTGTATGACTATGATTCACTCATATCCATACCTTCGAATGTGACACACAACGGTGTCAATTTTGCCGTCACGGCAATAGACAACGAGGCATTTTATATGCAAAAGGCAATGCGTACTGTCATTATTCCATCCACGGTCACAATTATAGATACAGCCGCGTTTTTTGGTTCTTCCGTGATGCATGTTGAGATGCCCAATGTGACACATATACTCTATGGTGCGTTTGAGAATTCACACTTATCTTCAGTAGATATTCCCGAATGTATAACTGTGATTGAGCAATTGGCCTTTGCGGGCAATCCGTTCACAACGGTGAGAGTCCCGTCTTCCATCACGGTTCTTGAAAAATCTGTATTTGCGTTTTGTGAGGAACTCTCCCAAGTGAATTTACCGGATCACCTTGACAGCATAAAGGAAGCTGCGTTTTACGGAACTCATTCATTAAAGAAAATCACTATTCCGTCGGAAGTAACATATATAGGTCCTGAGGCATTCACATATGGATATGGCAGTTATGGAGTTGATGGTTTTCTTGATACTTTAATTATGGAATGTGCAACTCCTCCGGAAATGAATGATATGGTGTGCTCATTTCAAACCAACAAGGACTTGTTGGTTGTAGTACCTTGTCACGCGTCAGAATTATATCAGACAACTCCGATCTGGTCGTATTATTCCAATTTTACATATCATGAGGATTGCACGGGGGTAGAGGAATATGAGCAGACTTCCAATGTTACCATAGCACCGAATCCTGTGACGGATGTCCTGCGCGTGTCGGTGACGGACGGAGAAATCGCCCGAATTGAAATGTTTGATGCGTTCGGGCGGCACGTGGCCGTAGAGACGCACGGCCGTGCGTCTCTACCGTCCCCAACAACCACGGTCAACACATCCGGCATCCCCTCAGGCGTGTACGTTTTGCGCGTCACCCTGACAGACGGCACGGTAAGGACCACGAAGGTGGTGAAACGGTGAACGTTGGAGATTCCGCCGCAGAGCGGCGGAATGGTGGTGGTGATGTGATAAAAAAAATCAAACCCCGCTCCGGAAATCCAGGGCGGGGTTTTCAAATAATGAGTGGTAAAAAATAGGGGGTTATTTCTTTACAATCTTGGCGGTTTTGTTGCCACTCTTGACGAAGTAGATGCCGGAAGGCAACTCGTTCACGTTCAACGTGGTAACCTCATCCATTGCTACGGTGCTCATGACCACAGCGCCTTGCAGGTTGTACAAAACCACATCATCATTGATGTTGGTTTGGATGCGGATGCTTTCGGTGCAAGGATTCGGGTAAACATTCAGTTTCTGGTTGTCATAGTTTGCTACAGAAGTAGGATTGGGAACCGGGACAACGGGATTCGTCCAAACGTATGCATAATCCCAATAGTCGCCATAAGCGGGATCTTCAATCCATCTGCATTCACCTTTCTGGGCACTGAGCCAACCGCCAAACTTGACATAATCGCCAGCATGAATGGCCTGTGCGTCTGCGGCATCTGCAAAACTGCCATTGACGTTGTACGTCACATAATCCGGGGAAATCGTAAGCGTATCGGTACCATTGAAATATTTCAAATCAGCCAGCCAGCTTGTGGTACCTTCATAGCTGAAGCGCGGATCGGCAGTGGCGATATCGTCCAAGATGGCGGAAACCAGCACAGATTCGCCATCAAAGCGGTATCCCCATGCTGTTGCGGTGGAGGCACTGTTCCAATCCACGATAAAGCGGACCTCGTTGCTACCTGTGCCAACCCAGTATTGGATTTCAGAAGCACTGATGGTGACATCTGCTACAGGAACGCCAGGAATCTCAACAGGTTCGATAGATGTGGTCCAAGTAGCCACCCAGTTTTCATCCAGATCAGCGCAATCCAGTCCGCCGAGCTTGATATAATCGCCGGGATGAAAATATTGTAAATTGGCATAATCTGCGAAACCTCCGTTTACATTATACATCACATAATCACCATCGGCAATCTGGTAGGTCACGGTTCCGTCGGTATAGTCCAAAGCGGTCAAAAAGCCCGAAGAGGTAATGCTGAAGCTGAAGCGAGAATCCGCGGCGGAGATGGCGGCCAGCATGTCGGAAACCAGCATGGAGTCTTCGCTGAATTTGAAACCCCAAGCCAGAGCGGTTTCGGTGGGTTCGCACCAGTTGATAATCATGATAGCCTCATTGTTGCCCGTACCAACCCAGTATTTCACTCGATTAGAGTTGATAGTGGCGTCTTGAGCTTGTGTAAAGCTGAAAGCAGCACAAAGAAGGGCTGCAAAAAGTAAGATTTTTTTCATAAGCATTATTTATTTGTTGTTATTATTGTTGATATATGTCGTAAAACAAAAAAGCCCGTCGCTTACGGCTCCGGGACAACAACTTAAAAACAATCATGGAAAAAATCCACTTGTTCGCAGAAGCCTATCTCCCGAAGCTTTCAACGTTTTTTGATCTGATGGCAGGTTTTCTGACTTGTTCGCCCTTGGAAGTCTTCCCATCGAAAACGACAGTGACTTTTGTTGGCTCCTTGGGGTTGTTTGAACTTACAGCAGCGGGTACTGTGCAGGATTCACACCTGCTTCCCTCTCAAGATTTCCAAAGAAATCTTTCACCATAAAATCGGTCGCAAAGATACATTTTTTATCTCTTCATCGGTTATGTACACAATAATATTTGTACATTTGCAACCCGATTTTGAAAAAATGTTCATTAATTAAATACAAAGTCTATGAAAAAATCTTTTCTCTTAACCATGCTCATCGGTCTGCTGACGCTTGGCACGACCATGGCTTGTACCAACTTCATCGTGACGAAGGGTGCCAGCAAAGACGGCTCCTGTTTCCTGACTTACGCTGCCGACTCTCACTGCTTGTACGGTGAGCTTTACTATCATCCGGCCAAAGACTATCCCGAAGGTGCCATGATGGATGTGATCGAGTGGGATACGGGCAAGCTGCTCGGACAGATTCCGCAGGTGCGCCACACCTATTCCGTGATCGGCAACATGAACGAGTGGCAGCTGGCCATTGGCGAAACCACCTACGGTGGAATTGAACAGCTGGAACAAGGTCAAGGCATGATCGACTACGGTTCCCTGATTTACATTGCTTTGCAGCGTGCCAAGAATGCCCGCGAAGCTATCAAGGTGATTGCTGAGCTGATGGATACGTACGGCTATGCCAGCGAGGGCGAGTCCTTCTCCATTGTAGATCCCAACGAGGCTTGGGTCATGGACCTTATCGGCAAAGGCGAAAAGATGTTGGATGCCAAGGGCAAAGTGGTGAAAGGCTGGAGCAACGGTGCTGTGTGGGTGGCCCGTCGCATTCCCGATGGCTACATTTGCGGTCACGCCAACCAGTCGCGCATTACCACCTTCCCGCTCCGCGATGGCAAAACTTCCATTACCAGCAAGGAACTCGATAAGATTTTCCTGCCCGATGTGGAAACGGTTTATTCATACGATGTCATCTCTTTTGCCAGACTGAAAGGTCTTTATCCTAAAGATGTGAAAGCAGCTCCGGATGCTGAATTCAGCTTCTGCGACACCTATAATCCCATTACTTTTGACGGTGCCCGTTTCTGCGATTCCCGCGTGTGGGCTTTCTTCAACCACTGCAATCACGCTGAGGTGGCCCAATACGAAGACTACGCCCGTGGCGACAATCTCAAACACCGCTTCCCGCTGTGGATCAAGCCCGCCGATAAGAACAGAATAGACGCTCAATTTATGATGCAGATGATGCGCGACCATTTTGAGGGTACCTCCATGGATATGACCAACGATCTGGGTGCAGGCCCGTTCAAATGCCCCTACCGCTGGCGCCCGATGACATGGGAATATAACGGCAAAGGCTACATCCACGAACGTGCCACGGCCACACAACAAACCGGTTTCTCCTTCGTGGCGCAATGCCGTAATTGGCTGCCCAACTGGTTTGGCGGTATCTTCTGGTTTGGCGTGGACGATGCGGCCAGCACCTGCTACGTGCCCATGTTCTGCGGTATCACCGAAATTCCCAAACAGTATGCCCAAGGCAACGGCTCCATGGTGCAATACTCTGAAACTGCTGCCTATTGGACCTTCACCAAGGTCAGCAACTTTGTCTATTCCCGTTATTGCGACATGATCAAGCATGTGAATGAGAAACAAGCCTATTGGGAAGGCAAGTTTGTGAAAGACATTAACAACATGTCCGCCAAGATGAAGGATTTGTGCGCCAGCAACCCCGACAAGGCACGCAAGACCCTCAACCAATACTCTGTCAGAGCGGCCCAGGACGTGTGTGCAGAGTGGGATGATTTGTTTATCTATCTTTTGGTGAAGTACAATGATGGCAACATCAAGAAAGAAGAAAACGGCCAGTTCAAAGTTACGAACACGCAGATTCCGCAATGCGAGTTTCCTGACCAGCCGAGATATCGTGATGAGTGGTACAAGATGATTGTCAACGACTGTGGCAAGAATATTGAGGCGAAATAGATTGTCGGTTGTGTTGGGGGTTCCGCCGCAGAGCGGCGGAATGGTGACAAAAAGAAAAGGAGCATCTATTGATGCTCCTTTTCTTTTAACGAGTAAATTGGTGTAATTGCTTAGCCAATCAATGCCTGATATGCAGCGGCATCCAGCAGGGTGTCAACTTCGGCAGGGTTGGTGACTTTGATCTTCACGATCCAGCCTTCGCCGTAAGGATCGCTGTTCACCAATGCAGGGTTGCCTTCGAGAGCAGTGTTGAATTCCACCACTTCGCCACCCACGGGCAGCATAAGGTCGGAAACGGTCTTCACGGCCTCAATGGTACCGAACACTTCGTTCTGCTCCAAGGTCTCACCTTCGGTGGTGATGTCGAGGAACACGATGTCACCCAATTCATTGGCTGCAAACGCGGTGATGCCCACGTATGCGAATTCACCTTCCATTCTCAACCACTCATGGTCGTTGGAATACTTCAAATTTTCAGGAATATTCATAATTCTAAAGTTTATAAGTTGATAAAAAATTCTTTTATTCTTCTCTAATCGATAATCTCTAATCGCTTATCGTTCTTACACTGTCATAATCTCCTTCTCCTTGGCCTCCATGATCTTATCGACCTTGGCAATGGCTTCGTCGGTAGCTTTTTGGATGTCGGTTTCCAACTTCTTGATTTCGTCCTCCGGAGCACCGTCATCTTTCAGCTTCTTGGCCTCGTCGTTGGAGCTACGGCGGATGTTACGGATAGAGACTTTGGTCTGTTCAGCCTCCTGTTTGGCTTTTTTCACCAGCTCTTTGCGGCGCTCTTCGGTCGGGGTGGGGACCACCAGGCGGATGAACTCACCGTTGTTTTGCGGGGTGAGGCCGATGTTGGCAGCCAAGATGGCTTTCTCAATCACGGGCAGCATGTTGCGCTCCCACGGTTGGATCACGATCTGGTGTGCATCGGGGGTGTTGATGTTGGCCACTTGGTCAACGGGCGTGGGGTTGCCATAATAATCGACCTTCAGACCCTCCAGCATTTGCGGGGAAGCCTTGCCGGCACGGATTTTCTGCAACGATTTATCGAAAAAAGCGACGGCACTGTTCATGCTGTCTTTGGTGTTTTTCAAACAGGTTTGTGTATCCATAATACTAATTTTATTCGGTTGGGTTTTGTTGTTTATTCTTAGCTTCGGCGATTTTTGCCTTGATTTTCTCTATTTCTTTCAGTTGTTTGGCGCGTTGTTTCTTGATTCTGGCCAATTCTTTCTCCACCAGTGTCCTGTTCCATCTATAGGCAATAAGGAAATGAAGGATCACGATGAGAAACCACACCAAAGTGACGCAGAGGAAGGCCTTCAAAATTGCACTGCTGATGTAAGCGTCCGTCACAACCGCATTGAACAGGGTGAACCACAATGCCCAAATGATGAGATTGACCACCACGAACACGGTCAGATGGATCTTGAAAATGACACGGCTTTTGGAAGCGTTGATCATAGAGGCTTCTTCTTCCGTAGAGATATTATTGACAGTGATTTCTTCTTCAGCCATAGTGAACAGATTTATTGTAAAAGGGTGCCGATGGGTTCGCCGTTCAGCACTTTCAAAAGGTTTCCGGGTTTGTTGGCGTCATAAACGTAGATGGGCATGTGGTTCTCTTTGCAGAGGGTAAACGCGGTCATGTCCATGATTTTGAGGTTTTTCTCATACGCCTCGTCGAAAGAGAGGTTGGAGTATTTGGTAGCGGTGGGGTCCTTTTCGGGGTCAGCGGTATAGACGCCATCCACGCGGGTGCCTTTGAGCAGCAGGTCGGCTCCGATTTCCACGGCGCGGAGTGCGGCGCCGGAGTCGGTGGTGAAGAAGGGGTTGCCGGTGCCGCCGCCGAAGATGGCGACGTAGCCGTTTTCAAGCTCTTCCATGGCTTTGCGCCAGGAGATGCGCTCGCCGATGCTTTCAATGGCAAAGGCGGTGAGCACCTTGGCCTTCACGCCCATCTCTTCCAGTGCGGCCTGCATGGCCATGGCGTTGATGATGGTGGCCAGCATACCCATCTGGTCGCCCTGCCGGCGGTCGAAGCCCTTGGACGCGCCTTGCACGCCGCGGAAGATGTTGCCGCCGCCGATGACCACGCCCACTTGCACGCCCATATCTACCGCCGATTTGATTTCGGAGGCGTAGTGGTGCACATTCTGGTACTGGATGCCGTAGCCGTCATTTCCCATCAGGGATTCGCCACTGAGTTTGAGAAGGATTCGTTTGTATTTCATATCCGTCAAATTGAGCGCAAAGATACAAAAAAAACTCTTCCCAATCGGGAAGAGTTTTTAATTTGAAAAAAGTAATAGTGATTACTCTTCGGTTTCGGCAACCACGTGAAGCTTGAGGCTCACCTTGTTGAAATCCTTGTGCAGGTTGACAAGTGCGGTGTAGTCGCCAAGTTCTTTGATGTGGTCTTCGTGCATGACGATCTTGCGACGGTCAATGTCGATGTCGTGTTGCTCTTTCAGCGCGTTGGCTACGGCGATAGAGGTAACGGAACCGAAGATGGTGCCTTTTTCGGAAGCCTTGGTCGGGATGGTAACTTCGAGACCTTCGATCTTACCAGCCATGAATTCAGCTTCTTTTCTGATTTTTTCAGCCTTGAAAGCGCGTTGTTTCAGCGTCTCGGCCAACATTTTCTTCTTTGCGGGTGTTGCAAGCTCTGCCAATCCTTGAGGGATGAGGTAGTTGCGGGCGTAACCGTCTTTAACCTTTACGAGGTCATCGGCATAGCCTAAATTCTGTACGTCTTGTTTCAAAATAATTTCCATGTCAATTCCTCCTATTAGTTAGATTTTAAATTATCGGTTACGAACGGAAGCAGGGCCAGATGACGGGCTCTTTTCACAGCCTGGGCCACTTTCTTCTGATATTTCAAAGAAGTACCGGTGAGACGGCGGGGCAGAATCTTACCCTGCTCGTTCACGAATTTCTTCAGAAACTCACCATCCTTGTAATCGATGTATTTGATACCGCTCTTTTTGAAACGGCAGTATTTTTTCTTCTTGATGTCAACTGCTACAGGAGCAATGTATTTGATGTCAGATTGTTGTGCCATAATTATTCTGCTTGTTCTGTTTGATTAGACTCATTGTTAACTTCCTGAGGTTGCTCAACTGCAGGAGCTTCTTCCTTCACCTCGACCTTTTCAGCGGCCTTGGCATTGCGGTTGGCACGTCTCTTCTCGGCGTATGCGATGGCGTATTTGTCCATGCTCACGGTGAGGAAACGCATGATGCGCTCGTCACGACGATATTGCAGTTCCAAAGCTTCCACCACGGGACCTTCTGCCTTGAATTCAATTAAATGATAGAAGCCGGATGACTTCTTTTGGATGGGATACTCCAGCTTGCGGAGGCCCCAGTTCTCTTGATGCACGATCTCAGCGCCTTTGTCGGTGAGGATCTTCTCGAATTTTTGAACCGTTTCCTTCATCTGTTCTTCAGACAAAACGGGCGTCATAATGAAAACGGTTTCGTACTGATTTGCCATAATTTTTTAATTGTTTGTTTGTTAAAAAAGTGTGTTTTTAAATTGGGCGGCAAAAGTACACTTTTTTTCTTTTGCTCGGACATAGGTCAACTTATTTTCTTTCAACATTTCACGCTGCCATCTTTCTGTGATTGAATTTCGCGGCGGCGGGCACAGTTTTTCAGCGCACGCGACACCCGCGCCGCGAACAATATCCAACGCGACACTTCCCCTACCAAGCTCGGCAGACCTACGGCCTGCCTCTTAAATCTAATTTTTTGCGAAAACCAAAAATACAATTAACAAATTGTTGTAAAATTTACACATCTGAATTTTACTAACATCTTCATTTTCAACAATAAAATTATTTGAAAAAAACGGCCGATAAAACAAATATCCTTCGTATCTTTGCAACCACAACATATAACCCAACCCCTAAATCTCTAAACCTTCAACTCTAAACTCTCAACTTTTAATTCAAAGCTATGAAAAAACAAAATCCCATTGAAGAGGCCAGAAGATATGTGGCCAATGCCGAGGAGGTCATCCAAAAAGCTAACTATGATTCCGACCTGAAGTTTTACACGGATGGAAAATACGTCAAAATGGCGGGAAACACGCTGTGGAACGGTTGTCTTATTGCGTTAGATGCTGTGCTTGCTGTGCGCAACGGCAAAGGTCGTCCCTCCATTGAAAAATATAAGGAAGCCGCTGGCAAACGCGACCGAAAACTACTGGCAGCCATTGTGGCCGGCTACAACACCATGCACCTGTCTATGGGTTACGACGGCAATGTGGATAGAAAAGTTTGTAATGCGGGTTTTGATAACGCCAACGCTATAATTGACCACTGTGCCAAGCTATATCCGGTACCCGTTTGCGCGTGACGTTTCCATGGTCACGACTTACTCGAACTGCACCGCGTTCACGGGGGTGATTTTCTTGCTCACCACCCAAGCGGGAATCAGCAATACTGCCATGCAAACCGCAAAAACGCCGATATTCAGCAGCAAAACCTGCACCCAATCGTAGTGGATGGGCACAAATTCCACATAGTAAGTATCCGGATTCAATTTGACCAGATGGAATTTTTGTTGCAGAAAGCCCAGCAACAAAGCTATGGCATCGCCAATCAACATGCCCCGGAGCAGGATGTCGCCAGCCACCAACACGAACGTGCCCACTACCTCCCGTGTGCGCATGCCCATGGTTTTCAAGATGCCGATGGTCTGCGTCTGCTCCAGCACGATGATGAAAAAGATGGACATCATGGTCACCAGGCAGACGCAGGTGGTGATGATGAGCAGCACTGCCACGTTGGTGTCGAACAAAGCTATCCATTCGAAAATTTCGGGGTAAATCTGCTTGATGGTCTCGGCTTTCATCTCATAGTCGATGTGATGATGGATGTAGTCGCCGATTTCGTCGATTTTGTCGTAGTCGCGTGTGAGCACCTCCACGCCGCTCACGAGGCTGTCGTTCCAGTCGTTGAGTTTGCGCACGTGCCGCAAATCCACCAGCGCGAACATGTTGTCATACTCAGGCAAACCTGTCTCGTAGATGCCGCACACCGTGAAGTTGCGCTGGCGCGGCGGGTCCTGCACAAAGTAGGTGCGCACCTTGTCGCCCACCTTCAGTTGCAGTTTGTCGGACATGCGCTTGGAAATGACGATACTGTTGGTTGAGGAGGTATCTGTTGTGTTAAATCCTTCCCCTTGAATGATGTTTTTCTTGAAAAAATCCCAGGAGAAAGTCTTATCCACGCCTTTCAGCACGACGCCTTCCACTTGGTCGTCGGTCTTGATAACCCCCACTTTGGTGGCATAATTTTGCACTTGAAGAACATCCGGGTGCTGGCGCAAATTCAGAATGCACTCGCTTTCCTTGTTAATGGGCACTTGCTCGAAGGAATAGTTCTGGTCGTAGTGTGTGATGCGGATGTGCGAGCCCATCGCGATGACCTTGTTGCGAATCTCTTGCTTGTAGCCCGACGTGATGCCTATGGCAATCATCATGATCACAATGCCCAAGGAAACTCCGCAAACCGACAAATAGACAATCGGACGGGAAAAACGGTCTCCTTTGTCTTTCAGAATACGTCTGGACAGCAGGAAATTCAAGGAGAATCGTGACATGATAAGGCTGGATTATAAATCAACGGAGACACCGATGCGGGCGAACATAGGCAGGAATCTGACGTAATAGTCGTTTTTGCTTTGCAAAGGGTAGATGATGTATTGCGCCTGTATTCTGACCGTTTCGCTGACATGGGTTTGAAAACCTACACCTAATGCAAGCGCGTGAATGTTCTTGCGGATAGGTTGAGAGAGAATGAAGTTGTTAAACTCATCCTTTTCGTAAGTGGGATAGTTGAGAAATTCATAACCCACGTGTCCCATGATGTAATTGGCAATGATGAATTCCCCGAATGCAGAGGCACCGACGGCGTGCGCCACCTTGTCTTCGGTGTAGTTGAAGGTCATTTCGTAGCGTGGACCTACACCGAAGCGGAGCCAAGGGGTGGCGTAAAGACCTCCTTCCAGATCCAGTGCCAGCTGGGGCCCGAAATTGTTATTGACGTTGCCGCTCACAAAAAAGGTTACTTTTTGGTCGTCTTGCCCGCCTTTTTCAGCCTGACGGGCACCACTGCGCAAGGAGCGCGGCACATTGCTGTTCTGTGCCTCTGCGGAAAAGGCGAGAATGAGGGCCAACAAAAGGATTGCGATTTTTTTCATGATAATAAAAATTTGTTGAGACACACGGCCGTGTGTCTCAACAAGCCGTGCGTCTCAACAACAAAATTTCGGAATATTAGAATTTGTTTCCAGCGGCCTGGCAGGCAGTGATGGCCACGAGGCTGACGATATCCTCTACGGAACAACCGCGGGAGAGGTCGTTGATAGGAGCGGCCATACCCTGCATCACGGGACCTACGGCGTCGGCACCGGCCATACGCTGTACGAGTTTGTAAGCGATGTTGCCCACTTCAAGAGACGGGAACACCAGCACGTTGGCCTTGCCAGCTACAGGGCTGCCCGGAGCTTTCTTGGCGGCCACCTCAGGAATGATGGCGGCGTCGGCCTGCAAATCACCGTCGATTACCAAGTTGGGATCCATCTCCTTGGCGATGCGGGTAGCGTTGACCACCTTATCCACGAGTTCGTGTTTGGCGGAACCCTTGGTGGAGAAGCTCAACATGGCCACTCTCGGCTCAATACCAGCGATGGTGCGGGCGGTTTGTGCGGTGACCACAGCAATCTGTGCCAGCTTGTTCTCGTCCGTGTTCGGGTCAGCGGCACAGTCGGCGAACACCATGATGCCGTCATCGCCCCATTTCTTGTCGGGGAAGCACATGATGAAAGCACCGGAAACCACAGAGATGCCGGGCAGAGTCTTCACAATCTGGAAGGCAGGACGCAGCACATCGCCGGTGGCGTGCTGAGCGCCGGTAACTTCACCGTCAGCGTCGCCGTTCTTGATGAGCAAAGTGGCGAGATAGAGAGGATCTTCCACGAGTTTGCGAGCTTCTTCAATGGTCATGCCTTTCTTTTTGCGGATTTCGCAAAGCATTTCGGCATAGTATTCTTTCTTGGGATTGTCCATCGGGTCAATGATTTCGGCTTTGCCGATGTTCTTCAGGCCCCATTCAGCGGCTTGCGCCTCGATTTTGGCTTTGTTACCCAATAAAACGATGCCGGCATAGCCTTTGTCCAGGATGATGTCAGCAGCTTTCAGTGTTCTTTCTTCTTCGCCTTCAGCCAAAACGATTCTCTTGTTGGCTTCGATGGCATTTGCTTTGATTTTGTCAATTAGATTCATATAATCTCCTTATTTTTAGTTTGTTACAAAAATTATTGTTCTTTTTTCATCGCCTCATTGAAACAATGGCGGCACAGCGGCTCATAGGAATCCTTTTCGCCAAGCAGCACTTGTCCGCCCGTGGCCACGATGCGGTGCGAGTATTGCGCCAGGTCGCCGCAGTGCGTGCAGATGGCGTGCTGTTTGCTCACATATTCCGCCACGGCCATCAGTTTTGGCATCGGACCGAAAGGATTACCCAGATAGTCCATGTCCAGACCGCTCACAATCACGCGGATGCCGGCGTTGGCCAACGTGTTGCAGACCTCCACAATGCCATCGTCGAAAAACTGGATTTCATCAATGGCCACCACTTCCACCGACTCCATGTTGACGTACAGGAGGATTTCGGAGGAGTTGTGCACGGGTGTGGATACGCGGGAATTTTCGTTGTGCGAGACCACATCCGTCTCGTCGTAGCGCGTGTCAATGGCGGGCTTGAACAGCTCTATCTCCTGTTGTGCGAACTCTGCACGGCGTATTCTGCGCAGCAGTTCCTCGGTCTTCCCGGAGAACATGGAACCGCAGATTACCTCGATCCATCCTTTTTTGCTGTTTCTATTTGCTTTATTTTCCAAAAACATTTTGGTATGCCATTTAAAGAATTTTGTATTTTTGGCCGTTTTTTTGAGCCGCAAAATTAACAATATTTGCGCACCTAAACACCATTAACTGTTCGTAAAATGCAAAATTCTTTTAAAAACATCAATGAAATAGTTGATAATCTTTTGGTTATCTGCGATGAGAATTGTCATCTTCCCAAGATTGAGAAGGATATTCTGTTAGACAAAATCCGCCAATTGTACCTGAAAGCGCAAGCTATTGAAGAGGTTGAAATTGAACTGGAAAAGCCTGAAAATTACGACATTCATCCAGGTATTGAGGAGGATGTGGATCTTTTCTTCGACACGGATCACGAGAGTTATGGTGCGCCCGAAGTTGCGGAGGCACCGCAACCCGAACCGGAACCAGTTCCTGCACCGAAGCCGGAGCCTGTTGTGGAGAAGCCTGCGCCGGAGCCAGTGTTGGAGTTGAAGATGGAAGAGGAGCCAGTCAGCGAGCCGGTACAGGCACCTGCGCCGGAGCCTCAGGCACCCAAGATGCAACCTTCACAGGCTGCCCCGAAGCCAGAAAAGGTGATTGAGCCGGAACCTCTGAACAATGAGGAAGAGGACGATTTGCTGCAATTCATCCCGCAGAAAAGTGCGCCCAAAGCAGAGCCGGCACAGAAGGCGGAACCTGTATCGAAACCTGAGCCGAAGCCAGCCCAACCCACCGCCCCGCGCTCCCTCAATGATTTGTTCAACAAACAGCAAGAAGACCGCTCCCTGGGCAGCCAGTTCCAACATGCCAAAGTCGGTGATTTGACGAAAGCTATTTCCATCAACGATAAGTTCATCTTCATCAAAGAGCTGTTCAACAACAAAGGTGAAGAGTTCAGTGCAGCCATTCAAAAACTCAACCAGTGCCCCAACATGGACGCGGCATTTGATTGTCTGGAAGGCTTGAAAAAACAGTATTATTGGGATTCCACTTCCACGTCTTATTTGTCTTTGTGTGATCTTCTCAGAAGAAAATTTCAGTAAAAAAGCATGAGTAGAGGTTTTGTAAAAGAAGGCGACCAGGAGGAAACCCCGATGGTGCCTCCGAGAGCGTATCTGCCCGCTGGCGTCGTGAACTATGTAACCCCCACCGGTATGGAATTGTTGATGCAGGAGCGTCAAGAAATTCTGGATGAACGCGATGCCATTGATACGGGTGGTCAGGAGGCCGATGCGCGCGTGATGCGAAACTTCCTCAATGCCAAATTGGAACTATTGGAAAATCGCATTAAAATCGCCAAAGTGATGGAGTCCAAAAAGCGGGACGAAATTGCGTTTGGCTCGCGGGTGAGCGTGCGCATGAACGGCGAGGAGATGCAATTGCAAATCACCGGTGTGGATGAAGCCAACGCTGCACAAGGCAAAATACCCTTCACCTCGCCCATGGCCAAAGGACTCTTCGGCCATCATGTCGGCGATGTGTTCGACATCTCCATCCCAACGGGAATCAAGACTATTAAAGTATTGAAGATAGAGTAACGGGGATTTTGATTCCCGTTACTCGTTTTTATAGACTGGCAGAGGTTGGTCAATTACCTCGTGCCAAGGCAGACCATAACCGCCAATTTCCTTCATAAACGGATCTGGGTCAAATTGTTCCACATTGAACACACCCTTGCCTTGCCATGTGCCGGTGAGAATCATCTTGGCGCAGAGCATGGCAGGCACGCCCGTGGTATAAGAAACTGCCTGTGCGCCAATCTCTTTGAAGCATTCTGCGTGGTCGCAGTTGTTATATACATAATAGGTACGCTCCTTGCCGTCCTTGATACCCTTAATCTGGCAGCCGATGGAAGTCTGTCCGTGGTAACCCTCGCCCAGAGAAGAAGGCTCCGGCAGCACGGCTTTGAGGAATTGCAGCGGCACAATATCTATACCTTGATATTTGATGGGCTTGATGCTGGTCATGCCGATTTCCTGTAACACGTTCAGCACGGTGATGTATTTCTGTCCGAAGGTCATCCAGAAGCGGGCGCGCTTGATGGTGGGGTAGCTTCTCACCAGAGACTCCAGCTCTTCATGATAGAGCAGATAGGATTCGCGTTCGCCGATGTTGGGGTATTCCACGGCACGGTGGATAGACATGGGATCGATTTCCACCCACTGGCCATTCTCCCAATATTTGCCGCGTTGTGTGATTTCGCGGATGTTGATTTCGGGATTGAAGTTGGTGGCGAAAGCCTTGCCATGGTCGCCGGCGTTGCAATCAACGATGTCGAGATAATGAATCTCATCGAAATAATGCTTGGCAGCGTAGGCGGTGTAGATGCTGGTCACGCCCGGGTCGAAGCCGCAGCCGAGGAGAGCCATGATGCCAGCCTCTTTGAAGCGGTCTTGGTAAGCCCATTGCCAGCTGTATTCGAATTTGGCTTTGTCGCGCGGCTCGTAGTTGGCCGTATCCATATAGTTGGTTTTGGTGGCCAGACAGGCATCCATCAGCGGAAGGTCCTGATACGGCAGGGCCACATTGATCAACAGATCTGGCTTGTAGCTGTTCAGCAGCTGGATGGTTTCTTCCACATTGTCGGCATCTACCTGAGCGGTCTGGATGCGGTTGCCTCCGATTTCAGCGGCTATCTTGTCGCATTTGGATTTGGTACGGGAGGCGAGCATGATTTCGGTGAAAACTTCCGGCACGGAAGCGCATTTGTGTGCCACCACGGCTCCCACGCCGCCGGCACCGATGATAAGAACTTTTGCCATAATATTGTGTGTTTTAGATATTATCAAATGAGGGTGCAAATATAAGAAAAAAGCGTATCTTTGCGGCCTGAAAACGTGGACAGATTTGTATTGCTTGCAACCACACGAAAAAATGCTAAAAAACAATCCTTTCACACACGTTTTCCGATTTTTATTTATTCATTTAAAATGTTAGTTATGAGCTATCTATTCACATCTGAATCAGTATCTGAAGGACACCCGGACAAACTGTGTGATCAAATTTCAGACGCTTTGCTGGATTCGTTTTTGGCCCAAGATCCAGAATCCAAAGTGGCTTGCGAAACCTTAACCACTACTGGTTTGGTGGTTTGTGCTGGAGAAGTCAAAACCAATGCATACGTCTCCATCGACGATGTGGCCCGCGAGGTTATCAAGGAGGTGGGCTACGACAAAAGCGATTACCAATTTGACTATAAATCCTGCGGCATCCTCTCTGCCATCCATAGCCAGTCGGCCGACATCAACCGCGGTGTAGAGCGTGCGAATTTGGAAGAACAAGGCGCCGGCGACCAAGGCATGATGTTCGGGTACGCCTGCAACGAGATGGACAATTACATGCCACTGCCCATTGAACTTGCCCATCGTTTGGTGCAAGAGTTGGCGGACATCCGTAAGAAGAGCACCTTGATGCCTTATCTTCGCCCCGACTCCAAATCGCAGGTTACGGTGCAGTATTCCGACAACGGTACGCCCGAGCGTATTGACACCATCGTGCTCTCTACCCAGCACGACGAGTTTGCCGATGATGACACCATGTTGAAGAAAATAGAACAGGATATTCGCGATATTCTCATTCCCAGAGTGATTGCCGATTGCCCTGACAAGGTGAAAGAATTGTTCAAGGGTGATTATAAATTGTTGGTCAACCCGACGGGCAAGTTCGTCATTGGCGGTCCCAACGGTGACACGGGTTTGACGGGTCGCAAGATCATTGTCGATACCTACGGCGGGCGCGGTGCTCACGGCGGTGGTGCTTTTTCTGGCAAAGATCCTTCCAAAGTGGATCGTTCCGCGGCATACGCCACGCGCCACATTGCCAAGAACATGGTAGCGGCCGGTTTGTGCGACCAGGTGCTCGTGCAGGTGGCCTACGCCATCGGCAAGGCCGACCCCGTGGGATTGTATGTCAACACCTACGGCACTGCCAAAGTTGCGATGAGCGACGGCGAGATTGCGAAGACCATCGGCACTATCTTCAATATGCGTCCATACAACATCATCAAGCGCTTTCAGCTGAAGAACCCCATCTACCAGCCCACCGCTTCTTACGGTCATTTTGGCCGCGACTGGTACGAAAAAGAGGTTAGCGGTAAGAAAATCACCTTCTTCCCGTGGGAAAAGCTCGATTATGTGGACGTGATTCGTGAAAAATTCCAATTGTCATAGTTGATATGCGAGCATTTGTATTTCCCGGTCAGGGTGCCCAGTTTTCAGGCATGGGCAAGGATTTGTATGATCAATATCCGGTAGCCAAAGAGCTGTTTGCGGAAGCTGACCGTTTGCTTGGATTCAGTTTGTCGGACATCATGTTTCATGGTTCCGACGAGGATTTGAAACAGACCAAGGTTACGCAGCCTGCGGTGTTTCTTCATTCTTACATCGCTTATCGCTGTTTGGCGGAAGGCGAGCCTGACATGGTTGCGGGTCACTCCTTAGGCGAGTTCACGGCCTTGGCGGTCAATGGCAGTCTGGCGTTTGAAGATGCGCTGTTGTTAGTGTCCAAGCGTGCGCAGGCCATGCAGAAAGCGTGCGAATTGCAGGAATCCGGCATGGCCGTAGTGCTGAAATTCGACGACGCCATCACGGAGCGCGTATGTGCGGAGATAAAGGATGAGGTGGTCGTGCCCGCAAACTACAACAGTCCACAGCAGTTGGTGATTTCCGGTTCGCTCAAGGGCCTGGAGTTGGCCATGGAGCGGTTGCGCGAGGCAGGTGTGAAGCGCATGATGCTGCTCAACGTGGGTGGCGCGTTCCACTCTCCGCTGATGCAGCCGGCGCAAGACGAGTTGGCAGAGGCTATCCGCCAATGCGAGTTCCATCAGCCGAGCTGCCCAGTCTGCCAGAATGCCACGGCATTGCCCTCCTCCGACCCGGAAGTGATACGGAGAAACCTGCTGGCCCAGCTGACCAGTCCCGTGCTATGGACCCAGTCCGTGCGCAAGATGATAGCAGACGGGGTTACCGAGTTTGTGGAATTCGGCCCCGGCAGCACGCTGCAAGGGTTGATCAAAAGGATTGATCCGGAAGTAAACGCTTTAGGAAAATAATTTGAAAGGATGGCACAAAAGCCATCCTTTTTCTAAATATTTTTTTTAAAAGGTTCATAATCAAAACGAAAAATTATCAACGCAATTTTGTTGATATTATGGGTGCACCTGTTCGATAATAATGGTTTCAAATTTCTATTTTTACGAACTCGTAACAATAGCGTGAAAAAAACTCACAATTACTTAAAAGACAAAAACTTGTGAAAATCTTTCCGAGCAGAATTTGTCGTTGTCGGGTCTTTTTGGATAGAAATAATAAAAAACCAACACAATATCAGGAACGCCTATGAATGATAATTTATCCCTTTTCAATTTTGAGGAGGACCGCACAGCAGAAGAAATCGTGGATGTGCAAAAAGAAGCAGCCGCCGATTTGATTCATTCCCGTGAGCAGGTCATGCAGAAAATGGCCCAATCGATGGACATGGAAAACAATTTTGAGGAAGTGGAAGAGAAGAAAACCGAGAAAAAAATCTATGAGAAAACCGAGATTTTCCCCGATGTGGTGAAGTACTTCGGTGGCGATGAACTGGCCGCTGGCGTATGGATTGACAAGTATGCCCTCAAAGACAGAAACGGCAACATCATGGAGCGAACACCTGAAGACATGCACCATCGTATGGCTTCCGAGTTCGCCCGCATTGAGAAACGCTACGTGCATCCAATGAGCGAGGAGCTGATTTTCTCTCTCTTCGACAAGTTCAAATATGTGATTCCTCAGGGCAGTCCCATGGCCGGCATAGGCAACCGCGACCAGATTGTGTCTCTGTCCAACTGTTTTGTGATTGGTAATGAAGATAACTCCGACTCCTACGGTGGTATCATGAAAATGGACGAAGAGCAAGTGCAACTGATGAAACGCCGTGGCGGTGTGGGCCATGACCTTTCCGACATTCGTCCTTCCGGCAGTCACGTGCAGAACTGCGCCCTCACTTCCACCGGTGTGGTGCCGTTCATGGAGCGCTTTTCCAACTCCACCCGCGAAGTGGCCCAGGACGGCCGTCGCGGCGCCCTGATGTTGACAATTTCTATCAAGCACCCCGACTCCGAGAAGTTCATCGACGCCAAGATGACGGAAGGAAAAGTCACCGGAGCCAATGTTTCCGTGAAGGTGGATGATGAATTCATGAAGGCTGCCAAGAATGGCACACCTTACATGCAGCAATATCCTATCCGTTCCGATAATCCTCAGTACACACAAGAGGTTGATGCACCCAAATTGTGGAAGAAAATCATCCACAATGCTTGGAAATCTGCTGAACCGGGCATCCTGTTCTGGGATACTATCCAGCGCGAGTCCGTGCCGGATTGCTATAAGAGCGAAGGCTTTGAGACGGTTTCCACCAACCCTTGTGGCGAGATTCCGCTTTGTCCGTACGACAGTTGCCGTCTCATCGCCATGAACCTCTACAGCTATGTGGAGAACCCCTTCACCGACAAGGCATACTTCAATATGCCGCTCTTCAAGGAGCATGTGCAGTACGCACAGCGTCTGATGGACGACCTCATTGACCTTGAGTTGGAAAAAATTGACCAGATTCTGGCCAAGATTGAAAATGATCCTGAAGGTGAGGACATCAAACGCGTGGAGAGAGAGTTGTGGCTCAAGATCCGCCGTCAGTCCACCAAGGGCCGCCGCACGGGCCTTGGCATCACCGCCGAAGGCGATATGCTGGCCGCACTCAACATCCGATACGGCTCTGATGAGGGCAACGCCTTCTCCACCGAAGTGCACAAACAACTTGCTTTGGCCGCATATCGTTCCTCTGTCATCATGGCCAAAGAGCGTGGCGCGTTCCCAGTCTATAGCTGCATCAAGGAAGGCCACAATCCTTTCATCCAAAGAATCCAAAAGGCCGATCCGAAATTGTATGAAGATATGATCCGCTATGGTCGTAGAAATATTGCCCTGCTGACCATCGCCCCTACCGGCAGCGTGAGCATCTGCACACAGACCACCTCCGGCCTTGAGCCCGCTTTCAACGTCTTCTACAAACGCAGAAGAAAAGTGAACCCCAACGACATGGCCATCAAGAAAAACACCGTGAAGGATTCGATGGGCGACAGCTTTGAGGAATACATTGTTTTCCATCAGAAGTTCGTTACATGGGCTGAAACGCAAGGCTATACCTACGAGCAGATGACTACCATGAGCGAGAAGGAGATTCAGGACTTGATGCAGAAATCTCCGTATTACAAAGCTACTGCTGCTGATACGGATTACATCAAGAAGGTGGAACTCCAAGGCTCAGTGCAAAAATGGGTTGACCACTCCATCTCCGTTACGGTGAACCTGCCGAACAGTATCGACGAGCAAACAGTGGCCGATCTCTACATGAAAGCTTGGGAATCCGGTTGCAAGGGCCTTACAGTGTATCGAGAAGGCTCTCGTGACGGTGTGTTGATCACCGCCAGCAAGGATGAAAAGAAACCTGAGAAACAGGAGAAACCCAAGAATTTCAAACGCCCGAAAGAGTTGCAGGCTGATGTCATCCATTTTAAAAACAACAGTGAGGATTGGGTGGCCTATATCGGTATTTATGATGGAAAGCCGTATGAAATCTTTACCGGTAAAACGGGAGATGAAAGCTTCCTGTTGCCCAAGTGGGTGGATCATGGTATCATCGTCAAGAACAGACATGAGGACGGTACCAAATCCTACGATTTCAAGTATTTGGATAAAGCAGGCTACGAAGTGATTCTGCGCGGTTTGGACCGTTGCTTCGACCAAGAGTTCTGGAATTATGCCAAGATGACTTCCGCTTTGTTGCGCAATGGCATTCCGGTGAACAATATTGTCAGCATCATCTCCGGTCTCAATTTCCGTCAGGAGAGCATCAACTCATGGCGTAATGGTGTGTGCCGTGCTCTGAAAAAATTCGTTCAGGACGGTACCAAACAGAAAGGCGTTGAATGCCCCAATTGTCATCAACACGACACGATGGAGTTCAAAGAAGGCTGCTTAGTTTGCTCCAACTGCGGTTACTCCAAGTGTGGTTCCTAAGAAAAACCCTTAATCTATTTCAATATATATGGCCGATAGCAGAATCGTCAATCTCTATATTCCCTGCCAGATGGACATGTTCCAATCTGGCACGGCGTATAGTGCGATGTCGGTTCTGGAACGTCTTGGCGACCGGTGTCAATATTTTGAAGAGCAGACTTGCTGTGGCTGTCGTTTTTATTGGGAAGGCGAGATCGTCTATGCCAAGGATTTGGCCATCAACGTGCTGGACTGCTATGATGAGAAGCTTCCTTTTATCGTACCCGATAGCAATTGCGCCGGTTTTATGAAGACCCAATACAAGCATTTGCTCAAGAACGCCTATACGCCCACCAAGCTGGCCACTTTTATCCAAAATGTGCATGAGCTGTGCGATTATATAGTGAATGTCAAGCACATAGAAAACTTGAACAACTATTTCGGGCACAAGGTGTTCTATTTCAAGTCATGTGCGGCGCGCAATGTTTACCCTGCCAACGATGCGCCGGAGACGCTTTTGCGCAATACGCGCGGATTGGAGCTGCTAATGGATGACGATATTCATGGCTGCTGCGGGGCAAACGGCCGTTTCTCCAAGGTGAATCCGTCTGCTGCCGAAAGCTTGATGGGTGAGATTATCAGCAAAATCATCAACATGGGGGCCGAATATATCACTTCCACCGACATCCGTTGCCTTCAGCATTTGGATGCCTACAAAGTGGCGCACGCTGTGGACATTGAAATCATCCACATCGCCGATATTCTGAAAGGGGAGTAGGCGGTTTACAAATTCACCACCTTGAAAGTCTTTCTTTTTCCGTCTTGTATAACTGTTACAAGATACATGCCTTTTTTCCAATCGGAAGTGTTGACAGAAAACGATTCGTCGGTGTTTTCTGCCTGATATACTAATTGTCCGGTAATGGAATGGACCTCCACGGCTATGGCTTTGCCACTTTCATTGTGAAGGGTGAAATGACCACCGGAGACTGGATTGGGAGAAAGGGTGACCGGCATAGTTTCATAATCTTCCACTGCTTCGGTGAAATTGATAACCGCCACGTAGGTCCGGCTCGTGCCGTGCGGCGTGGTCAGGGTGTAGCTGACAGGTTGGCTGAAGTTCTGCGGATTATCCAGGTCAGGAGAGCAGGTAACCCCCATAGGCATGCCGACGTTTGGGATTATTTGCTCGAAAGCCATATCGGGCTCACCATTATATGTGCCATAAATGGTGTCGCTGTCTTGTGATAAGTCAAAAACAATATCCTGGAAGCCCGTATTGTCGTCATATATGTAAACAATGAAATATAAAAACTTCGGTTCGATTTCCATAATCGGATTGTAGGTCACGAGTCCGAAGCTGCTGTTGTCCGGCTGGTGATAAATAACATCTTCTGCGTGAGTTGCATCGTTGTTACCCCAATAGTTGCCGATGGCACTCATATTACAGCTGGAATTGTTGTAAAGTTCATATTCTACATTGTTGTTACCGTTGTCGTAAAGCACATTTCCGCCAGGATCTTCAGCGGTGCCCATGTCAATACTGTGATTGTAAATGGCAGTAATGCCCCACAGGTTGCCATGGATGAGGTTGCGACGGAGTTTGGCCCCGCAAGTGGTGGTGGAACCATAGATGCTGATTCCGCTGCCTCCGTTGTTGGGATTGATTTCCAAATTGTTGTTCCGGATGATGTTGTCTTCTATGATCGCGTATATGTTTGTGCCGTTTTGCGTGTAGCCATAACGGTTGTTTTCTATTATATTGCTTTTAACCGATAATACCGTATTACTGGCTCCCATATTCATGATGCCAATGCCGCCCGACATGTTTTGTGCTACGCCTTGAATATAGTTACCCATAATGATAATAGTGTCTTGGTCGCCAGGCCCTATATTGATTTGCGGTATATTGGCGTTACTCAAGTCGTTGTTATAGAAATGATTGCAGATAATTTTCGGAGAACCAGCCGTGTTAACGGCGGAAGTGACAGCCGCTTTTTGGTTGTCGTGGAAGTAACTATTCTGTATGGTCGGGCTGCAGTTCATATAGTTGATGACCGCATCACTGAAATTGGAAAATTCGCAATTGTAAAACACGACCTGACCGGAATTTAACAATTGGATTTTTTGACCGTATTGAAATACAACATTGGAAAAATTGGCCGTGGCGGCATTTCCCAAGCTGAGCGTGAAAAAGGACGTGCCCGTGGAATCGCCGGTGATGTATAAACGATTAACACGGTTTTCGGTCATGATTGCACCGTTGATGGTTATAGTAATACCGTTATCTATCAGAATATCATTAGTTTGGCTTTCCAAAAATAATGTGTCGTTGGCAGAAATGGTGATATCCTGATGAATCTGGAATTGACCGTTTTGTGAGTTGCTGACTGCCGCCGGAGCAATAATGGAAATGGAATCCATGGTGTAAAGCGTGCCGTTGCCCGGACTCACCCATTGGCCGAAAGCGGTAATAGAAACGAGAATGGCAATTAATGAGATAAGAAATCTTTTCATATTTTTGGATTTTTGATGATGCATTTTTAACCTCGCAAAACTATACAATAAAATGAAATTTCAAGTGATAAAAGAAATTAAAAGTTGAAATTATTTTTGGCAAATTATTTGCTAGACATTACGTTGGCGGTCGTGTGAAAACAGGACCGCTGTATGAGTATGGAATGATAAATAATTAAAAATAAACAATTTATGGAACAAGAAGAGAATATAGCCCAAGAGCAAGAACCCATTGAAAACAATGAGGTTTTGGAAGAAAAAGATTCTCAAACTGACAATTTGTCGGAGAAAACTGACACTCCGAAAAAAGGTGGAATGTTTTCCAGAAAGAATAACAAGGAGAAAGAGAAAATTAACAACTTGGAAGAACAGATTGAAAAGTTAAAAGAGGAAAAGGCCGAATTGAACGACCGTTTCCTGCGTCTTTATTCCGAGTTTGACAACTATAAAAAGCGGGTCGGTAAAGAAAAATTGGATTTGATTTCCACCGCATCCGAGAAGGTTTTTGTAAACCTTTTGCCCATCATCGATGATTTCGAAAGAGCTATCGCCGCCAACGAAAAAGTGGAGGATATCCATGCGATTAAAGAGGGTTTTAACCTGATTTACAATAAGATGCTGCAATTGTTGAAGCGTTTTGATGTAGAAGAAATCCCTGCCAAAGGCGAAGAGTTCAACACCGATTTTCATGAAGCCGTAACCCATTTCCCCACTGAAAAGGAAGAGGACAAAGGCAAGGTTATCGATGTGACCGAGAAGGGTTACAAAATCAAAGACAAGGTCATTCGTTATTCCAAGGTTGTTGTCGGCCAATAACCCCTATATGACCATTTCGTAATGGCCGTCTCACATGACGGCCGTTACCTAAAAACTACTATTATGGCAGAAAAACGAGATTATTACGAAGTGCTGGGCGTTGACAAGAGCGCGTCAGCGGAAGAAATAAAAAAAGCATACCGCAAGTGTGCCATGCAGTACCATCCTGACCGCTGGGTGAACGGTACCGATGCGGAGAAGAAGGATGCAGAGGAGAAGTTCAAGGAAGCGGCAGAAGCTTACGATGTGCTGAGCAATCCCGACAAGAAGTCGCGGTACGACCAGTTTGGCCATGCAGGCATGGGTGGTGCGGCCTCCGATTTCTCCGGTTTTGACATTAGTGACATTTTCTCGCACTTTGCAGATGTGTTCGGCGGCGCGACAGGTGGCGGTTTTAGCTTCGGCGACCTGTTCGGTGGTGGCGGCATGGGCGGCGGCCAGCGCGTGCGCAAGGGTGGCAACATTCGCATCAAGGTGAAACTCACGCTGGAGGAAGTGGCCAACCCGACCGAGAAGAAAGTGAAAATCAACAAGTATGTGGCTTGCGAGCACTGCCACGGCACTGGCGCAAAAGACGAGCACAGCAAGGAAACCTGTCCTACCTGCAAAGGACGCGGCCAAGTGTATCGTCAGCAGCGCAGCATGTTCGGTATAATTCAGCAAGCTTCCGTTTGTCCTCAGTGCAACGGCTCTGGTGAAATCATCAAGAATCCTTGCCCACACTGCCACGGCAACGGTATTATACAAGGCGAAGAGGTTATCCAACTCACCATTCCTGCCGGCGTGGATAATGGCATGCAGCTTACCGTGCGTGGCAAAGGGCACGCGGCGGCCAACGGCGGCGTGAACGGCGACCTTCTTGTGGCTATTGAAGTGGCCGACCATGAGGTGTTTGAGCGCGATGGTAACAACCTGTATCTCAATTACTATATCAGCTTCCCGCAGGCGGCACTCGGCGCTACAGTGGAAATTCCGACCCTGAATGGCAAGGCCAAGATCAAGATCGCGGCAGGTACTCAAGGTGGACAAATACTCCGCTTGCAAGGCAAGGGCTTGCCTGAACTGCACTCGCGTAACGTGGGCGACTTGATTGTCAATGTGAATGTATGGACGCCCAAGAGCCTCACCAAAGAAGAGAAGGAAATGATTGAGAAACTTAGCACGCACGATAATTTTGTGCCCAAGCCCGGCAAAAACGAGCGCAGCGTGTTCAACCGCGTAAGACAGTTTTTTAGAGACTAAAAACAGGTGTAAAGGTTGGAGATTTCCTACAATGTAACCGGACGAATCTCCTCCGTTTCGAAATCTATAGTGAAGAAATAATGCGTGCTTCCATTGGTTACACCAAGAATGGGGGCGCGCAGCGTTTTGTTGTAGCGTCCCGCCTGTTCAATGACAGCTTGCGTGATTTCCACATCCGGCGCTTTGCATTCTATCACCATCTGTGGCTTCAGGTCTTCGCCAAAGACCACCAAATCGTAGCGTTTGGTCATGCCGTTCACGGTAATAGCCTTTTCTACAGATAGATGCGATACAGGTATTTTTTTGATATTCAGTAGAAAAAGGATGAGTTGCTGCCGCACGCGTTCTTCCGGAGTCAGTACCAGCCATTTTTTACGGATGGGGTCAAAAACCTCCGTATGCCCATCCTTTTCCCGTTGCTTGAAAACGTATTCCATTATCCTAATTTGGCCTTGTAAGAGGCATAGTCGCCGGGCTCCGACAGCAACTCAAACTCCCCGTCCCGGTGAATCATGCCGATGGAAGGGTGTGCCACGCCGTTGAAGAAGGTGGTTTTCACCATGGTGTAGTGGATCATGTCGTCGAACACGATGCGGTCGCCGACCTCCAATGGTTCGTCAAAGGCAAAGTCGCCCATGCCGATGTAGTCGCCGGCCAGACAGGAGCAACCGCCGAGGCGATAAACATATTTGTCCTTTTCGGTGGGCTCGTGCGCGCCGAGTACAGTGGGTTTGTAGGGCATTTCCAGACAGTCGGGCATGTGGCACGCAAAAGAGACATTGAGCATCGCGATTTTGATGCCCTTGTTCACCACAATGTCTTCCACTGTTGAGGTCAGCACGCCAGTTTGCCAGCCCACAGCCTCACCTGGTTCTAAAATAACCTCTTCCAAGTTGGGATAACGGCTCCGGAAGTCTTTCAACATTTGGATGAGGTGTGGGATATTATAGTCCGCGCGGGTGATGTGGTGCCCGCCGCCAAAGTTCACCCACTTGCATTGGCGGATATATTTTGCGAAACGTTGTTCAAAAGCCTCTAAGCAGTGCTCCAGCGCGTAGCTGTCGTTTTCGCAAAGTACGTGGAAGTGCAGGCCCTCGATGCCCTCTGGCAGATTCTCGGGCATGTCCTCGGCTAAGATACCTAAGCGAGAGCCCGGCAGCGCAGGGTTGTAAAGATCTGTTTCAATTTCCGAATATTCGGGGTTTACGCGCAATCCGAAACTCACTTTTTTCGGACTGTTCAGCGCTATCTCTTTGTACTTGTCCCACTGGCTTAAGGAGTTGAAAGTCAGGTGACTGCTATAGATAAGCAGTTGTTGGAACTCATTCTCCAGGTACACAGGTGCGTAGGTGTGTGCATCGCAGCACATCTCCTCCGAGATCAAGCGTGCCTCGTTGAGGGAAGAGGCGGTGGCGCCAGCCAAATAGCTTTTGATGAGCGGAAAAGAGCGCCAGAATGACATGCCCTTGAGCGCGCAGATGATGGAAACACCGGCTTCCTGCTGCACCAGATTCAGCAGCTCCAGATTGGCAATCAGCGCATCCTCAGACATGATGTAGCACGGGGATGGAAGAGAGTCGTAGTGCGTCATTTTTAGTTTAAAGTTTAAAGTTTGAGTTTAGTGAGAATTCCCTTAGGGATAAACATCACCCTATGATTTTTCCCAACAGGTAAAATAGTACCCAAAAGATAAGTGTAGCACCGCCGACGATAGTCATGACAGCACCTCCTTGCAATTTAAATATTAAAAATACTATTCCTAACACGAAGACTATCAGTGCATAAATCAGCATTTTCTTCATGAACGACTGGTAGCTGGCAGAGTGGAACATTTCTTTTAAACTTCCCATAACGATATTGTTTTTGAAAGCACAAAAGTACAAAAAATGGGGAATTCTCCGCGGCAAAAAAAAAGAGGCTCCGCTACCACGAAACCTCTCTAATCTCTCATCTCTAAACTCTCAACTCTCAACTAATCCTAGTGGTTCTCTTTGAACATCTTCAGGCGTTCCTCCAGAATTGGGAACTGGCGGCGTGGGGTCAGAGAAACACAGGCGCGCAGGCCTTCGGTGCGCTCGCTGCCGCAGGTCACCAATGAGATGGCACTGATACCGTAATACAGGAACTCGTGCAACAGCTCATCGCTACTCATGCCGGGATAGGCCACTGTGAAATAGAAACCGTCGGCCAAATCTTTGTCGCCATCCTTGTCATAGACAATCTCAAAACCATTGTCGGTGAAGAGTTTCTTCATGATAGCAGCTTTCTCACCATATTCCTTCACATCATTGATGTAGTTATAGGTACCATCGTTGCAAGCCTTGAGGATGGCGGCCATGGCGTATTGTGCGGAGTGTGCCACGCCAGAGCTGATGGCATACACGGTACCGTAAATGATGGCGCGGCCCAGTTTCTTCATCTTGAAGTAAGGCTCCAAGTCGTCGAACTCGCGGTTGTAGAGCTTGTCGGACATAATCATCAGGGCGATACGTTCGCCGGCATAGCTGAATGCCTTGGAGCCGGAGATCAGCAGCGCGTAGTTGTCGGTATATTTGCCCACGCTCGGCTGGTAAGGCGGTACGCCCGGCTTGGAGATATCCTGACGGAAGTCCATGCCGAAGTAAGCCAAATCTTCAAAAACAAACACATCGTATTTGTTGGCCACTTCGCCGATGATTTGCAGTTCCTCTTCGGTGAAGCAGATCCATGACGGGTTGTTGGGGTTGGAGTACATGATGGTATGGATGTTGCCTTTTTCGAGATAGCTCTCTAATTTGGCGCGCAGCTTCTGGCCGCGGTGCTCATACACGTCGAAAGTTTCGTATTTGAGGCCCATCACGCGGTGTTGTTGTTTTTGCACAGGGAAGCCCGGATCAATGAAGAGCGTAGTGTCGCGTTCCTTGCGGCAGCGTACAAAGGTCATGAAGCCAGCCATGCCGCCCATCATGGAGCCCACGGTAGGGATGCAGTTGTCAGGATTCACGTCCAGGTCGATGAAATTTTTCACGAAGCGGGCAGCCTCTTGTTTAAGAGCAGGGATACCTTCGATATCGGGATAGATGGCGGCCACACCTTTCTTGAGGGCTTCAATCTGGGCCTCCACGCCCACGTGGCAGGCGGGAAGTCCGGGAATGCCCATCTCCATGCGGACGAATTCTTTGCCAGAGGCTTGTTCAATCTCGTTAATCAACCTTTTGACCTCACGGATGGAGGCTTTACCGACGGAAGAAATGCCGCTACCGGCCACGATTTTATCCACAATTTCTGCAGGGATGGGTGTGTTTTTCATTATAACGCGTTTATTGATTGATGAATAACTGTTTTAATATTGGGACTGCAAAGATACAAAAAAAAGGGCAACTGAGAAGTTGCCCTTTTCGGTATGGAGTTAAAGAAAATTATCTTCTCTTAACGCCTTTGTTAACCACTTGGTTGGTAGCGTCTTTTTCAGCTTGATCGATAGCAGCGTTGGCTACGTTCTCAGCTGCGCTCTGAGCGTGTTCCTTAACCGTTTGTTTCGGTTTGGTAGTTTGTTTAGCAGGAGCTGCTTTTTGCTCTTGAACGGGCTCTTCAGCAACAACGGCTTCTTCTTCTTGAGCGGGAGCTTCAGTTACTTCTTCAGCAACGGGTTCCACAACCGGTTCTTCTTGTTTGTTCTTGTTACCGCAAGCCACGAAAAGGCCAGCGCACAGCAAAACTAAAAATAATTTTTTCATTGTTTATTGAATTTAAAAGGTTAAAAATTATTTTGCAGGAACGTAAGTCAGAGTGAAGGTGTATTCATCCTTGGTCTGAGCTGCCACATCGTCGATGGTGCAGTTGAATTTGAATTCATTTTCAGTCAGATTCAGGATGTGGCAATAGACTTGTTTAATCTGGTCGTTAGCATCCAGAATGAAAGGAACTTGCATGTACATCCAGTCATCATCAACTGCGTCGAAAGAGTACAGGAAAGAGGTAGCTTCTTGCAGACCGTATTCAGGATCAATGTTAGTACCGGGATCGAGGGTCTGAACACCTTCTACGGTGAATGTCATGATATCATCCAGCTCATAGTCATACAAGTAACCATTCATGAGGTTGGTTACATATTCGCCAGAAGCCATGTGATAAGCAGGGGAAGATTCAGCAGCTGACAAAACCCAACCGTGCTTCGGAGAAGCGAGGAGCTCAGCTTTGGATTTCTCAACAGGACCCGGACAAGCGGTGAAAAATACTGCCAATGCAGCAACTGCTAATGCTAAAAATGCTTTTTTCATTGTTTTGAAATTTTAAGTTATTAATAAGGTTTACAAATCGTTTCTTACTTCAAGCTCGCAAAAATAAAAAATTTTCTATACCGCAATTCTTAAAAAATAAAAAAAAACACAATGTCAAAAAAAATAGATTGAAAGTGCCAAACATCTGAAAAAAAAATGTACTTTTACGCCCTTAAAATACGAATGGTGCGGAACGTGCGTTGGTAGTAGGGTAAGAGAGGTTCCACGGTGGTTTTAAGAGTTTGAAATTCAATTAGATATTAAATTATAAGTAATTATTCAAAAAATTAATCAAAAAAAAGTATTATGAAAAAAGTAGTCTCATTACTTGCCGTTTTAGGTTTCTTGACCTTCGGTATTGCAAACGTGTCATTTGCCGCAAATGATCAAAAAACGGACAATGCAGCCACTGAACAGGTTGCTGACTCTGCAGCTGCTCCCGCTGCTGCTCAAGCCGAACTGACAGAAGATCCCGATGATGCTGTCAACCACGGCTTGCATTATACGCTCAAAGAGAAATTTATCCAGGGTGGTGCCGTGTGGATGACCCCGGTGCTCATCTGTTTGATTTTAGGTCTTGCGTTCGTCATTGAACGTATATTCTACCTCAACCTTTCCACTGTCAATTCCAAGAAACTGCTCAACAAGATTGAGGATGCTCTCAAGAACGGTGGTGTTGAGAAGGCAAAAGAACTCTGCCGCGACACCAAAGGACCTCTTGCCGCTGTCTTCTATCAAGGTCTCGACCGCTATGACGAAGGTCTTGAGTCTGTTGAAAAATCTGTCGTCTCCTACGGTGGCGTTCAGATGGCCAAATTGGAAACCAACCTTACCTGGATCAGCTTGTTCATCGCCATTGCTCCGTCTTTGGGATTCTTGGGTACTGTGATCGGTATGGTGCAGGCATTCGATGATATCGAGCGCGCTGGTGATATTTCCCCGACTATCGTGGCTGGTGGTATGAAAGTGGCTTTGTTGACGACCGTGTTCGGTTTGATCACCGCCATGATCCTCCAAGTGTTCTACAACTATCTGCTTACCAAAGTTGACAGCATTGTGAACGACATGGAAGACGCCACCATCTCCTTCATGGATATTCTGGTGAAAAACAAATAATCTTTTCCAAAACTATACTATTATTATAAATACTATATAATAATGAAGGATAAAATCATTAAAATCATAATATTTGCAGTGGCGATCTTGGATTGCATTCTTGCGCTTGCCTTTGCTTTCACCTTTGATGATGACAAGAAGGATGCTTTCTCTCAAGCTCGACTGGTTCAGGCTGAAAATCCTACGATGATGGCCGACTTTACCGCTGCAACCCCCGAAGCTCTTCCCGACCTGGTGACCAAATACCAGGACGAAATCAAGAATCTCAACGACTCATTGAAGGGTGTTCAACTTCAGAAAGATATTCTTTATACTTATCTCCAAGATTTGAAAGGCCTGAATGAGAATAATTTCGAGCAATACAAAGCTGATTTCCCGACCCGCGCAGAAGGCCTCTTTGCCAAATGTGACAAAAAGCAGGAATATGTTGACGGTTTCAATGCCGTGAACTCTCTCAAGGATCTGGAAGCTTATGTCCGCAAAATTGAAAGCGAATATGCTTCTCTGAAACAGAGCTACTTGGAAGGCTGTAACTATATGAAGGCTGCCAACTCCATCGTTTCCAGAGCTGACATGATCAATGCTACAGCTTCTGCTAACAAGAAGGCTACTGATCTGGAAGAAATGCAAAAAGATCTCAAAAACTTCAAGTCCAGCTCCAGACTGCAGACGCTCTTTATGGTTATCGGTTATTGCCTCGGCGGACTTACCCTTCTCCTGTTGCTTTGTTTCGCATTGGTGAAGATGGTCAAAGAGTTTAAGTCTTCTTATAAGATTCTCATTGTGCTGGCTTTGTTCGCCCTTGTGGTATTCATTGGCTATGCCATCGGTTCTTCCGTGCTCAGCCCCTCCGCTATCAAGATGGGCTTGACTGTCGGCGAATTCAAGATGGTGAATGCAGCATGTTTCACAGTATATGTTTGTTTGTTGGGTGCTCTCTTGGCCATCCTCGTGACCGGCATCATGAGTGCCATTAAAAATAGAAGATAACATGAGTAAAAGAAAAACACCGGGATTGAACACAGGTGCTTCAGCAGATATTTCATTTCTGCTGTTGACGTTCTTCTTGTTGACATCCTCTATCAATACCGAACAAGGTATTCCGCGTAAGCTTCCGCCCCCAAAGACGGACGACACCCCGGAAATGAAGGCCGATATTAACAAACGTAATGTTTTGAATGTGTTGGTCAATTATCTGGATCAGATTTCCGTCAATGGTGAAGTGATGCCGGTTTCCGAACTGAAGGACAAAGCGAAGGAGTTTTTCTCCAACCCGACCAACGATCCTTCCCTTCCGGAAAAGGTTAACAAACCTATTGATGGTATTGGTGACTTTGCAGTGTCCAAGGGCGTTGTGTCTCTGACCAACGACCAGGGTACCAGCTATAACATGTATGTCCAGGTGCAGAACGAACTTCAGCGTGCTGTCAACGAGTTGCGTGACGAAACTGCGCTCCAGTATTTCGGAAAGAAGTACAATGCACTTGACTCTGCCGCACAAAGAGCCATCACCGCCGCTATACCGATGAGTATTTCGGAGGCTCCGCCTATGGACTATAGCAAATCCCCTGCACAATAATCCTTAAAAATTGAAAGATTATGTCAAGATTTAAAAAGAACGGAAAAAAAGAGACACCTGAACTCAACATGGGTTCCATGTCTGATATTATCTTTATGTTTTTGTTCTTCTTTATGGTGATCACCACGATGCGTGAGGCTTCTCTGAAAGTGCATTTCACCCCGCCGCAAGCGACTGAAATCCAGAAACTGGAGAAGAAATCCCTCGTGGCCAACATCTATGTGGGCGCACCTATCAGCAAGAATGAAAACACCCTCCCCCCCGGCGAGGTTTCCGTACAATTGAATGATCAGACCATCAAGGCTGAAGAGCTGGTCACCGACGTGCGCGACTTTATCGGTACCGAGAAAGAGTCCCGCGACGCCCAGGATCGTGACAAGCTGACCTTCTCCCTGAAAGTCGATAAGGATGTTCAAATGCGTTACGTGAATACCATTAAGCAGGAACTTCGTAAGAACAACGCGCTTAAAATCAACTACGCCGCAGGTAAGAAAGCAAACTAATCTTGCTAACACTCAATTCTATATACAAGGCAGACCCTCAAGGCCTGCCTTTTTTTTGTATCTTTGCCGCGCTAAAAAACTGATACTATGATAAAATCCATGACCGGCTTCGGGCGCACAACCATCGAGGTTACCGGTAAATCCATCACCGTTGAGATTCGTACGCTCAACAGCAAACAGCTGGACCTGAACACCCGCATTGCTCCGCTGTTCCGTAATAATGAGAATGAGATTCGCTCTCTGATCTCCCGTGAACTAGAACGCGGCAAAATCGACTTTTCCATTTCCATCGACAAGAATGCTGCCGCTACTGTTTCTATCAATCCGGAACTTGCCAAATCATACTACGATTCGCTCAATATGCTTTCCAAAGAGTTGGGAAATACCGTTGAAAGCGACATTTTCTTGCAAGTGCTCCGTATGCCCGACGTGATTTCCACCCCACAGGAGGAATTGTCGGAGGAGCTGTGGAACGCTGTGAAGAATGCCATTCAGGAGACTTGCGACAAGGTCAACGACTTCCGCACCACAGAAGGCGCGGTGTTGGCCAAGGATTTTGAAAAGCGCATTTGCCTCATCCGAGACATGATCGACGAGGTGACCCCGTTTGAGGAAAATCGCATTGCCACATTGCGTGCCAAGTTTGAGAAAGGTCTGGCAGAACTCAGCCCCAAAGTCCAATTCGACGCGAACCGCATGGAGCAGGAGATTTTCTTCTACATCGAGAAATTGGATATCACGGAAGAGAAGGTGCGCCTGCGCAAGCATTGTAACTACTTCTTGGAAACCATGAACGAGCCGCAGGCTAATGGCAAGAAACTCGGTTTTATCGTGCAGGAATGCGGTCGTGAAATCAATACCCTCGGCTCTAAATGTAACGACTTCAACATTCAGCAAATCGTGGTCCGCATGAAGGACGAGCTGGAGAAACTAAAAGAACAACTGGCGAATATTTTATAGTATGTCCAATATTCTATCTCTTATCGGTCGGCCCAATGTGGGCAAATCAACATTGTTCAACCGTTTGATTCAGGCGCGCGAGGCTATCGTGGATTCTGTGGCCGGCGTGACGCGCGACCGCCATTACGGCAAATCCGATTGGAATGGCTACGAATTCTCGGTGATTGACACGGGCGGCTATGTGGTCGGTTCGGATGATATTTTCGAATCGGAAATCCGCAAGCAGGCACAACTGGCGATTGAAGAATCGGATGTGATTATATTCATGGTGGATGGTCGCGAGGGCCTTACCCCATTGGACGAAGAGGTGGCACAAATTCTGCGCCGTTCCAAGAAGCCCTACTATCTGGCGGTGAATAAGATTGACAGTCCCAGCAACTATTTTGATTATACCGAGTTTTATGCACTGGGTGTGGAACAGATTTTCCCTATCTCCGCTGTTTCCGGTGGAGGCACGGGCGATCTGTTAGATGAGGTGGTGAAGCACTTTTCCAAAGATGTGGAGCACGCGCCTGACGACCTGCCTCGAATCGCCATTGTGGGTAAGCCCAATGTGGGTAAATCATCCATTATCAATGCGTTTTTGGGTGAAGACCGCCACATTGTGACGCCGCTTGCCGGTACCACACGCGACACTATTTTCACGCGCTATCGCAACTTCGGCTTCGATTTCTATCTTATTGACACGGCCGGTTTGCGCAAAAAGAGCAAAGTGGAAGAGGATTTGGAGTTTTACTCCGTGATGCGTGCCGTGCGCTCCATCGAAAATGCCGACGTCTGCATCGTAATGGCCGATGCTTCGCAAGGCTTCGACCAACAGGATCTGAACATTTTCGGTCTTGCTGCCCGCAACCACAAAGGCATTGTACTGGTGATGAACAAGTGGGATCTTATCGAAAAGGATACGCATACGCACAAACAATACGAAGATTTGATCAAGAAGCGCATCGCGCCTTTCAACGATGTGCCGATTATCTTCACGTCAGTATTGGAGAAGCAGCGCATTTACAAAGTGCTTGAAACTGCCATAGAGGTGTACAAGAACCGCATGCGCAAGGTCTCCACTTCTGAGCTCAACGACGTGATGTTGCCGATTATCCAGCATACCCCGCCGCCAATGAACAAAGACAAGGTTATCCGCATCAAATATGTTACGCAGTTGCCGGTAGCTTACCCATCGTTCGCTTTCTTCTGCAACCTGCCACAATATGTCGTGGATTCCTATAAGCGTTTTCTGGAAAATCAGATTCGTAAGAACTGGGATTATTCCGGAGTTCCCATGGAGATTTATTTCAGAAAGAAGTAAAAAGAGTGAGTTGTTCTTTGTGGTAATTGTGCCTCATTTCTTGACCTGTAAAGAGGAGAGAAAGAATTTTTATTTGTAAAACAATTAAAATCAGTAAATTACATAAAAAATTCGAGGGGGAGGGGTAGATTCTATTTTTTATTATTTTTGCAGGCCTGTTTAAGATGCCTTCGCGTATAGGACTCCACGATAGTATCGAAACAGGTGGTAGTAATTAATAATCAAGTAGTCCTTTAAGAAAAAATGAAAAAAGTATTAGTTATTTTCGCTTCAGTAGCATTGTTGGCAGCTATTAGCACTTCTTGCGGTAAAGGTTGTCATTGTTATTACAAAACCGACCTCTATCATGTGGCACCGGTTTTCGAAGATGAAACCATGTCCAAGGATGATTGCAGCGCTAAAGAAGCTGAATTGAATGATCTTGAAGGTATGAATTTGATTAAATGTAAATAATCATTTCTCCTGAAATATAAAGAGGGAATCTCGACAGGGATTCCCTCTTTTTTTATGCCTAAATCTTTTTTTCTCCGAAAAAAGAGCCGATTTTTGAAAACAAAAAATATCGAAATGATATAACATATTAATAATCAACAAGAAAAAATTTTCTAAAAGCTATTGACAAATAAAAATGGTGTATTACTTTTGCGGTGTATTAGTTCACTAACACACTAAACAAGTAAAACACTTAAATAATATTGTCATGATACGGTTAGAAAACATTCAATTTGGCTACGTCAAGAGCAAACCCTTGTTCAAGGATTTGAGCTTGACGATGGAGCCTGGACACATTTACGGTCTGCTGGGTAAAAACGGTGCCGGCAAGACCACATTATTGAAAATCATGTCGGGGTTGCGTTTTCCTGACAGTGGCACGGCCACCATTTTGGGCGAGGATGCCACGTTGCGAAAAGCTGAAGTTCTGCATGACATCTATTTCCTGCAAGAGGAGATGTTTGTGCCGCACCTCAAGATAGAACAATTTGAGGCTGCCTACGCGCCTTTCTATCCCAACTTCAACCACGATCAATTTGAGGAGTATCTCCGCGAACTGGAGTTGGACAAAGAGACAGGATACATGGACAAGCTCTCGCACGGACAGAAAAAGAAAGTGCTTATCGCTTTCGCACTGGCCACCAACACCAAGATTCTCTTTATGGATGAACCCACCAACGGTTTGGACATCCCTTCCAAGAGCACTTTCCGTAAGCTGATGGCTTCGGCGGCCGACGATTCCCGTTTGGTGCTCATTTCCACCCATCAAGTGCGCGATTTGCACAGCCTCATTGATATGGTGGCCGTCCTTGACAATGGACACATGTTGCTCAATGCCTCCACATACGAGATTACGCAGAAGCTGCTCTTTGATGTGGATGATGCCAAAAGCACAGAAGGAAAGGTTTTCTACACTGAAGAGACCCCGCGCGGCAATTATCAGGTAAAGGAAAATGTAAACCAAATCGATTCCAGCCTTGACCTTGAACTGCTGTTCAATGCGGCCATCACCAACAAAAACGAAATTGCTAACCTTTTTAAATAATCGGAATTATGAAAAAATACACCAATAAGATTTTGATTATCACATTGATAATAGGAGCTTTGCTCATGGTTGTCGTTAGCACGGTGGGAATTCGCAGAGCTTTCCACAACGGGGAGATAAAAACCCACAAAGAGTGGCAAACGATCCAAGTGTGTCCCAATGCGACGGATGTCCAGTTGCCCCTTGATTCTTTGGACTCCCTAAGCAATATTGAAAAATAACCCTTAAAAGCATAAGATTATGAATACCAAGAATATAACAAACCTTTTGAAGGCCTATTTTATTGAAAGTTGGAAGACCGATCTGTTCCAATTCGGTATTTTGGTGGCTATTGTTTTGTTTGGTACCATTATGAATGGTGCAGGCATGCAATTTGCCATTTTTTGTGCCACAATTTTCTTGATGATTTACCCGGAACGCCTGTTCCGCAACCTGCACAGTAATTCCCCAAAAATCCATTATCTATCCATTCCTGCATCTAACAGTGAAAAGGTGGTCGCAAATATGCTGCTGGCCAACATCTATTATATAGCAGGGTTGGCACTTTCTTGTGTCCTCGGTTTTGGATTGGCTCATTTGTACTTGACCATGCGCGGATATGATGGCGTGAATTTGGGCACTTGTATTAATGGCAATGGTATATTGCTCATATATAGCCTGCTTGCAGTCTTTTTCTTCGGAAGTGTTTATTTCCGCAAAAGAACAACCCTTTCCACAATAGGTGTCAGTATGCTGATCGGTATGATTTTCGCAACTTTGTTCTCTTTGGTGCTTTGGGTGAACGGAATGATTTTAATACCCAAAGATGCGGTTTTTGGCGACTATAGATGGAGTTTCGACTTCCCGGAAGACCTCTCCGAGCGTTTCTTGAATGTGTTATTCTATTTGTCTTTGGCCGCTGAAATTATTTATTTTTACGCGCTCAGTTTTCTGAGACTGAAAGAAACGGAGGCATAGTATGGCAGTAGATTTCAACAACACACAGACCATCTGGATGCAGATAGTGGATTGGGTTTTCGAACAGATCCTGACCGCTGCCTGGAAACCTGGCGACAAGGCCAAGTCCGTACGCGAGCTGGCCGTGATGTTCGAAGTGAACCCCAACACGGTAATGCGTTCTTACGATTACCTACAGAACAAGGAGATTATTTTTAACAAGCGTGGCGTGGGATTCTTCATTGCCGAAGATGCCACAGATAAAATCATAGCCATACGAAAAAAGCAGTTTTTGGAGATAGAAGTCCCCGCCTTTGTTAAGAATATGAGACTTTTAGGTATTGATATTCAGGATATTGTGGAGATGGCGAAGAGTAATTAGTTAATTGAAAATTGAAAATGAAGAATATTATGAAAAGATTATTTTTATCAGCTGTTATTATTGCTTTCTTCAGCATGGCAAATGCGCAGAATGCGTATTGGGTGTTCTTCACGGATAAGCACAACACCACATTTGATCCCTATTCCTATTTTGATGCCAAGGCCATTGAGCGTTATCAAATCAATCATGCGGATTTGTACGATGTCACCAATTACCCGGTGAATCAGAAATATGAGCATGCGGTGACAGCGGCCACCACTGAGTATATTGGCGAATCGCGCTGGCTGAATGCGGTGGCGGTGACGGCTACGGAGGAGCAGATTGCCTTTGTGAAGGAGCTGCCTTTTGTGGCCCGTGTGCAGGAGATTGCCTCCGAAGCAAATGCCACACAAGCTCCTGTCTATACGCAAACCACCGCATTGGACCCTCACATAAAACAGGTCTCCTTGATGCAAGGCGAAAAGTTCTTGCAAAAGAACATCAACGGCAAAGGCGTGCGCATTGCTGTGTTTGACGGCGGCTTTCCCGATGTGGACACACATCCTGCCTTCAAGCATCTGCGTGACAACCACCAGATTATCAAAACGTGGAATTTTGCCAACAAGAAAGAGAATGTCTATGGCTACAACTCACACGGACGCATGGTGTTGAGCTGCATCGCAGGTATTATGAACGACACTACCATGTTGGGTCTTGCTCCCGGAGCTGAATTTCTTTTAGCTCGCACGGAAGTGGAAGCCGAAAAGAAAAAAGAGGAGGTATGGTGGGTGCAGGCTCTGGAGTGGGCCGACCAGAACGGTGCTTCCATCGTGAGCAGTTCGTTGGGCTATGGCAAGGAACTCCATAACCTCAAGGATATGGATGGAAAGACTTCCATAGTGGCCAAGGGCGCCTCCACTGCTGCCAGCAAGGGCATTTTGGTGTGTACGGCCATGGGCAATGAGGGTGATGAGAGAGAGTGGAAGATGCTAGTGACCCCTGCCGATGCCGACGGAGTGCTGTCGGTGGGCGCAGTGAACGCTTTGGATAACCGTGAAACCTACAGCTCCTTCGGTCCCACCGCTGACGGTCGCCGCAAACCCAACGTGGTGGCCTGTGGCAATGACATGGTGGCTATGGGCAAAGGCAATTTCGCCTACGCGCAGGGCACATCCTTCGCCACCCCGATGGTGTCAGGTTTCGCCGCCTGTGTAAAACAGATGCATCCCGAATGGACGACCGCTCAGTTGCTGGAGGAAATCGAAAAATCTGGGAACCATTATCCTTACTACGATTATGCTTTTGGCTATGGTGTACCCCAGGCTGGATATTTCACCGATGGCAAGAAAGCGAGTGTCCATGCGTTTGATCTTACTGAAGATGATAATTATCTTTACCTCATTCCGGTCAGTTCTGAAAAGAGAAGCAAGCTTTTCTATAACATCCAGAACGGAGATGGCAGTTTGGAGAAATACGATGTCTTAACCCTTGGCGTACAGGTGGGAGATATGGGAGAAGAATTCGTTATAGATAGCAACAAGGTATATTACAGCATTCCAAAAGATTTTTTGGCAAATGGACAAACGGTGAATCTTTGGTATGGCAACCAATATGCGCAATATGTGATGGGTAAAGACAAGGCAGCTGTTGCAGATTCTGCTGTAACCTATGGCAAGTCCAACATGGAAAGTGATTTTGGTGTTTTTAGAAAATCCAAACCCGATAATGAGATATTCAACCGTAAGCCTAAACGCTATTCCTGCAACTTGGTGCTCAACGCTTCCTTTATGCTTCCCTCCATGTGGACGCCGCAAGGCAATATCCACCAGGCAAAAAGAGTGTCTCGCTCATTCTCATTCAGTTTTGTCAACAATTGGCAGCTCGCCAGAGTGTATGGATTGGGCTTCCGAATTGGTTTCGGCTCTTCTTGGTACGCATTGCAGGATTATACCGATCCACAAGGCTCTAATTTTATCGCTCAACCCGTGCTTAATCCGAATCCGGATGTGACAATCAAAAAGCACAATCTTAAAACATCACAGTTTGATTTGGAATTGTTCCAGCGGTTTATCTTAGCCAATGTTTCCTCTAGTCAACTTTATTTGGAAACCGGTGTCTTTGGTGATTGGATTACGGGTAGCCGTTTGAAAACCAAAACAGAATGGGGCAAACACACGGTTACCCATGTAGAGCGCCGCTATTTCCGCGACGGTTTGAACAGATTGGATTGTGGTGTGCGCCTGCGTATCGGTTTTACCAACATTTGTGCCCTCTATGGCCAGTATCGTATTACGCCGATAATGATAAACGGCGTTGACCTGCCGAAATGGGAAATAGGTATTCAGTTCAATGTTGGTTCCACGAATGGCAAACTCTCATCCCTTTGGCGGTAAGCAATAAGGGAAAACCTCGAATAGAGAAAATACATTAAGATCCTTCCGCTGTGCCCGGTTCTATCATAGCCATTAACCTGACCGGGATAGCGGAAGGGCTTTTTTTATGATATTGAAAAGAATAAGAGAAGTTTACTCTTTAGGTCCCGCTTCTTTCTGAACTTTGGGTTCATGTGGAGAGACGTCCGAAAAGATTTTACGCTGCGTAAGCAATAGGATTGCGGCTAGCGTTGCGCCCATCACATCAGAAATGGTACAAGACACCCAGATGCCGGTGAGTCCGTTCATGCCCATATTGGTGAAGATTACAGGAATGAGGTATGCCAGCGGCAGCAGGAAAATGAGCTGTCTGGAAAGGCTGGTGGTGATGGCAATCCAGGGCTTGTCGATGGACTGGAAGAAGTTGGAGTTGACGATGGTGAAGCCGATGAGCGGGAACATCACCATCAGGTATCGCATAGCAGGTTTGCCAATCTGGATAAGTTCCGTGTCAGTGGTGAAAATTTTCACCATGCTAGCTGGGAAGAGGCAGGATACCACGCTGCCGAACAGACCGATGAGAACACAAACCTTCATGGTGAGCAGATATACGTGTTTAAGTCGGTCGGGGAGCCCCGCGCCATAGTTGTAGCCGGCGATGGGCTGCATGCCTTGGCAGATGCCGATGATGAGCATGACCATGAAGCTGCCGAAGGTGTTCACAATGCCGTAAGCTCCTACAGCCAAATCGCCGCCGTAGCGCAGCAGCTGGCTGTTCAGCATGGCCACGACAAACGAAGCACACACATTCATCAAAAATGGACTCATGCCGATGAGCGTGATGTTTTTGAAAATATAACCTCTGGGTTTCCAACCGTGGGATTTGAAACGGATGAAGGAAGTGGGCTGTACGAAATGAAGAATGGACACAAAAGCGGTAATCGTCATGGAGATGGTGGTAGCCCAAGCGGCTCCCGCGATGCCTAAATGCAGACCGAAGATGAAAATCGGGTCCAGAATCATGTTGAGCACAGCGCCGCCAATCATGATGTACATGGACTTCATCGGATAGCCGGAAGCGCGTATGAGACCGGTGAGGTTGAACGTCATGGTGGTGAAGAACATGCCGGGCAATACAATGAGCAAGTATTCACGGGCGTATGAGAGGGTTTCGGATGTTGCGCCGAAGCCGGTTAGGATATTATCCATGAACAGATATCCGCATGTGACGAACAAGAATCCCAATATAATAGTGAAGATCATGCTGTTGCCCAAGATATTTTCTGCCCATTTTATGTCTTTTCTACCTAAAACGATAGACATTCGCGCGCTTGAACCAACGCCTATGAGGGATCCGAATGCGTGAATGATGTTCATGATGGGCATGGTGATGGCGAGGCCGGCGATAGCCATGGCTCCGACGCCGTGCCCGATGAAGATACGGTCAACAATATTATATATAGATGCGATAATCTGGCTGATGACGGATGGCAAAGCGTACATCCACAGCAATTGGCCAATGCCTTTTGTCTCTAATTCCCGGGTTCTGTCTAATTCTCCTACCATGTAATATTATTAAAGGCGGCAAAAGTACAAAAAAAATCGAGGATAAGGAAAATATATATATTGGCAATAATATAACAGTTGACCCATTGTCCGCACTAACGTGCGGACGCAAAAAAACTCCCCTTCTTTTTAAGAAGGGGTGGCCGTAGGCCAGGGTAGTAATATAAAGTATCAAAATTCCATATTAACTACCCCGCCCTTCGGGCACCCCTTCTGGACTCAGAAGGGGAATTAGTTCTTCTCGGCACGGTTGTGTCACAATCATTATTTGAAAAGGTAAAATCCTTATGCCTTTGTTTCAACAGGTCAACATCTATATCATTGCCTTTCTTTGTAGAAAAATTTGAAGATGAAAATGAACGTTTTTTACAGACTTTTCCGAAAAAACTCCGAAATAGCCTCCAAACACTCCCTTAAAATAGGGTCAAAAAAGGTGTTTTTTACCTGTTTTTCACCCAAAATTCAGTATAAAAAACAAAAAAATTAAATTTTTTCTTATTGATTATCAATTAGATAGAAGAAAAATTAAAAAAAAGTAGGTAAGGGTAGGCGAATGTAATGTTCTAAAGTGTATTTTTGCGGTCCCAAATGAGAGGGAAACAGGGCGGTCGCCCTGGAGGGCAGAGGGGCCGGAATTGGGAGGTTCATTGAAAGAATGAAGAAGATGTAGCAAATACTCAAGGATTTTTTTGAGATTCGCAAGCGATAAGGTCGGGACAGACAAAAATAAAAGAGAAAGAAATTAATTAGGATGGAGAGTTTGATCCTGGCTCAGGATGAACGCTGGCGGCAGGCTTAATACATGCAAGTCGAACGGTAAGGCCGAGTGCAGCAATGCACGAGGTACACGAGTGGCGCACGGGTGCGTAACGCGTATGCAACCTGCCCCCAACCGGGACAAAACAGCTGGAAACGGCTGCTAATATCCCATGGTCACCCAAAACGGCATCGTTATGAGTGTAAAGATTTATTGGTTGGGGATGGGCATGCGTATTATTAGGTAGTTGGCGGGGTAACGGCCCACCAAGCCGACGATGATTAGGGGTTCTGAGAGGAAAGACCCCCACACTGGAACTGAGACACGGTCCAGACTCCTACGGGAGGCAGCAGTAGGGAATATTGGGCAATGGAGGCAACTCTGACCCAGCCATGCCGCGTGAAGGAATAAGGCCCTATGGGTCGTAAACTTCTTTTACCGCAGAGTAAACCCGGCCACGTGTGGCCGGTTGAGAGTATGCGGGGAATAAGTATCGGCTAACTCCGTGCCAGCAGCCGCGGTAATACGGGGGATACGAGCGTTATCCGGATTTATTGGGTTTAAAGGGTGCGCAGGCGGACCGTTAAGTCAGGGGTGAAAAGTCCGTGCTCAACATGGACCGTGCCTTTGATACTGGCGGACTGGAGTGTGATAGACGTGGCCGGAATGTGGTGTGTAGCGGTGAAATGCTTAGATATGCCACAGAACACCGATCGAGAAGTCAGGTCGCGAGTTCACAACTGACGCTCATGCACGAAAGCGTGGGGATCAAACAGGATTAGATACCCTGGTAGTCCACGCTGTAAACGATGATCACTCGTTGTTGGGGGGCGACCCTCAGCGGCCAAGCGAAAGCGATAAGTGATCCACCTGGGGAGTACGATCGCAAGGTTGAAACTCAAAGGAATTGACGGGGGCCCGCACAAGCGGAGGAGCATGTGGTTTAATTCGATGATACG
>Ga0310696_10000166_pt1 | contig 116206 bp, 99 predicted proteins | sample AusTroGonzalo_MG_4_FD_203885 | JGI IMG/M metagenome (GOLD analysis project Ga0310696, IMG submission 203885) | Bovine rumen microbial communities from tropical cattle in Woodstock, Queensland, Australia - Gonzalo_02 (v2) (version 2) | ecosystem: Host-associated > Mammals > Digestive system >...
TCGTGAAGAGCGAATTACTGGCCTCCATCGGAGCGAAGTATGGTAAGACTGTTGCACAGGTAGCCCTCCGCTGGCTTACGCAGCGTGGCATCGTGGCCATCCCCAAGAGCACTCACAAGGAGCGCATGGCGCAGAACTTCGACATCTTCAACTTCACTCTCTCAGAGGATGATATGTCGCAGATTGCCACCCTGAACCAACAGGATGCGGGCTTCATCAACTTCGGCGACCCGCAGTTTGTGAAATATTTGATTGAGAATTATGGATAAGATTATGAGGAGAATCGTAATATTATTAGTAGCACTTTTGACTATGGCAACAGTAAATGGACAGTCATTTGAATCATTGAACAGCCCTTGGCCGAAAGGCGAACCCAACACGGGCTATGCCCAATACTTCATCGGCAACAGCTATCTGGCACCGATGGATGGCGGTTTGGTTAATGTAACCTTCGAGCCTCGCTGTCGCAACAACTGGCACGTCCACCACAAACAAGTTCAGGTGTTGATTTGCGTTGCCGGTTGCGGCTGGTATCAGGAATGGGGCAAGGAGCCGGTGGAACTGAAACCCGGTATGGTGATCGAGATTCCCGAAGGCGTGAAGCATTGGCACGGAGCCGCCAAGGATTCCTGGTTCCAACACCTGACATACCATAAAGATGTGCAGGAAGGTGCAAGCCACGAGTGGCTGGAACCTGTGACAGACGATATTTACAATAAACTGAAATAATAATGAAAAAGTTAACAGTAATCATGGCAGCACTTCTGACAATGAGTCTGAGTGGCTGCGCACAGAAAAACCAAACACAAAAACAAGGAAAGGAGAACAAAGAAATGAACAAGACCTTAATCGTTTACTTCTCGGCCACCGGCACCACCAAGGCCGCTGCACAACGTCTGGCAAAAGAATACAATGCCGATCTCTATGAAATTACCCCTGAGCAACCCTACACCGCTGCAGACCTCAACTGGCGCGACAAGACTTCACGCTCTACACTGGAAATGAAAGACAAAACCTCGCGTCCCGCCATCAAAGGTAAGTGCGAGAACATCGCCGACTACGACACCGTGTGGATCGGCTTCCCCGTGTGGTGGTACACCGCCCCCACCATCGTCAACACCTTCATCGAGGCACACGACCTCAGCGGCAAGACCCTCAACGTGTTCGCCACCAGCGGCGGAAGCACCGTCGATGGCTCATACAACGACCTCAAGAAAGCCTACCCGCAGTACAAATGGGGCGAAAAGAGGCTGATGAATTGAAAATTGAGAATTGAAAACTGAAAGTTTTTATAGCAATGAGAAAAGCAGCATTATTGGCAGTAGCGGCATTGATGCTTGCCGCCTGCGGTAACAAAAATCAAGAACCAAAACAGGATAATATGAAACAGGAACTGACTCTGACTCAGGAATGGGACAAGGTGTTCCCGCAGAGCGACAAGGTGATTCAAGAGAAAGTAACCTTCAAGAACCGCTTCGGCATCACACTCGTGGCGGATTTGTATAAGCCGATGAACGCAGAGGGCAAGCTACCGGCCATTGCTTGCAGCGGTCCCTTCGGTGCCGTGAAGGAACAGTCGAGCGGCCTCTATGCGCAATCGCTGGCGGAGCGCGGATTCCTGACCATCGCTTTCGACCCCAGTTACACGGGCGAGAGTGGGGGAGAGCCTCGCTATGTGTCTTCTCCAGACATCAACACGGAGGATTTCTGTGCAGCGGTCGATTACCTCATGTCGCGCGACGACGTGAACCCTGACCGCGTGGGCATCCTCGGCGTGTGCGGCTGGGGAGGCATCGCCCTTAACGCAGCGGCTCTCGACCCGCGCATCAAGGCCACCGTGGCAACAACGATGTACGACATGAGCCGCGTGTCGCAGAACGGCTATCACGACGATGGCGACAGCAAAGAGGCCCGCGACGCGATGCGCAAAGCCTTGGCCGAACAACGGCTCATCGACTACCGCAACGGCTCCTACGAGCGCGCAGGCGGCGTCATGGAAGACCCGACCGATGCACCTTGGTATTTCAAGCAGTATCATGCATACTACAAGACCCCGCGCGGCTATCATAAGCGCAGCCTCAACTCCAACGAGGGTTGGAACAAAACCTCCATTCTGCCTTGGCTTAATGCCGGTTTCCTCAAGTACACCAACGAGATAGACAATGCTGTTCTCATCCTGCACGGGGAGAAAGCCCATAGCCGTTATTTCGGCATCACTGCCTACGAAAACATGACGGGCGCGAAGGTTGATTTGCAGGGACAAGACGCGAACCTGCAACCGCTGAACAAACCTCTCGCAGAACCGTTCATTGTTACGCGCAGCAACAAACAATTGTACATTGTGCCGAACGCCACTCATTGCGACCTCTACGACGGCGGTGAGGGCAATTATATTCCGTTCGATTATATTGAAAATTTCTACAAGGAGAATTTGAAATGAAAAAAGTAGTCGTTATCTCAACAAGTCTCCGTCCTGGTTCAAACAGCAACATGCTGGCGGAGAAGTTTGCCGAAGGGGTAAAGGCTGCCGGGCATCAAGTGGAACTCATCTCTTTAAGAGGCAAGGAAATCAAGTTCTGTATCGGCTGTCTTTCCTGCCAAAAGACGGGTGCCTGCGTCATCAAGGACGATGTGCCGGCCATCATGGAGAGCGTGCTAAACGCCGATGTGGTGTGCTGGGCCACGCCCATCTACTACTACGAGATGAGCGGCCAGATGAAGACACTTATTGACCGCATGAATGCGATGTATCCTAAGGATTACAAATTCCGCGATGTCTATCTGCTGACGACGGCTGCTGAAAACGAGGATTTTACCCCAAAACGCACCGAAAGCGGTCTGATGGGCTGGATTGAGTGCTATGAAAAGTCCGCACTCAAGGGCCACCTTTTCTGCGGTGGTGTTGGCGGCCCGAAAGAAATTGAGGGCAACGCCAAGTTGCAGGAGGCGTACGAAATGGGGAAACAAGCGTGATTAATGTTTTTGTAGAAAGTCAGCATACCGCATTATTGCAAATGAAATGAATACGCAAAGCATAGAACATATCCGCTGCTCGCGGAGCCGAGACGGGGGCGAACTGCCTGAATACCGGCCCGAAACAAAAGAAATTTTCCTTGCTGGAGGTTGCTTCTGGGGGACAGAACATTATTTCAAACAGATTGAAGGTGTGGAGGATACGGAAGTGGGATTTGCCAACGGGCATACCGAGAATCCGACGTATCAGGAGGTCTATACCGACACGACGGGGTTTGTGGAGACGGTTCGTGTTCAATACAATCCCGATGTGGTCGGCCTTGAATTTCTGTTGCAGATGTTCTTCAAGGCCATTGACCCGACAAGCCTGAACAAGCAAGGACACGACGAAGGAACGCGCTATCGTACAGGGATTTACTACAAAGATTCTGAAGATTTGTCCACCATCGAAAAAGTGTATCAGGAAGAACAGAAACACTATCCGCAGCCTTTGGCCGTGGAGAAACTTCCTTTGGAGAACTTCTACACGGCGGAGGAATATCATCAGGACTATCTAGACAAGAATCCCACGGGGTACTGCCATCTGCCGCAGTCGCTGTTTGAGTTTGCAAGGAAAGCAAAAGATAAGCGGCATTGAAACAATATGAGGAAAAAATACAATGGAAATCACCACGCTGCTTGACATCCATTCTCGAGAGGAGCTTTATCAGTGGTACGTTGAGAACCACGATAAAGCCACCGATTTCTGGCTGCGCATTAACCGTGCGGAAGCTGACTGTCCAGGTGTGGTCCGCTATGTCGATGCAGTTGAGGTGGCCTTGTGTTTTGGGTGGATCGACAGCACCATGAAGCGCATTGATGACGGGAAGCCCGTACAGCGCTTCACGCCGCGCCGCAAGGGCAGCAACTGGTGCGAGCAGAACCTCGTGCGCTGCCGCCGCCTCGTCAAGACGGGAGAGATGACATCAGCCGGACTTGCCGTCATCCCCGATATTGACCCGTCGCACTTCGTCTATGAGGATTGGGTCATTAACGCCATCAAGGCCGACAAGCAGGCATGGAAGCATTATCGTTCTTTTCCTGAAAACTACCGCCGCATCAAGGTGGACCGCATCCAGCATTACTATCATACCAAACGCGAGGACTACGCCTTCAAAACCTTGCGGAAGTTCATTGACGACTGCCACAACGGCAAGATGCAGTCTGGCTGGAGCGATTTCGGGAGGTTGGAGTGAAAGCGTAAAAGAATACAATCGAACTAAAATGTCCAAATGATGGAACATCCGAACAATCGTTCACGGCGGAGAGGCTTGGATGGGTGTTCGGGCATACAAGATAAAGATGGTTTCTGCCATTACCCCATTTCCTTTCTCGTAAAAATTCTATACTTTTGCTCCAAATTTTGATTCTATGAAAAATTTCATTATTTTGGTGTTCCTTTGCTTGTTCAGCTTTTCCACAGTGTTTGCCCAAGAGAACAAAACACAATCAGCTGAACAGAAGGCTGATACAGTCAAAAAGGCTTGGAAATTTGATGGGGTGATGGGGCTGAACGCGGGTGCCACGAGCCTCGTCTTTTGGACAGGCGGCGGACACGACAACGCCAATGCGCTGACGTACGCCAAACTGCATCTGCTCTACTACAAGAACAACATCGCCTGGGAATCGAACTTCGACACCGATTTCGGTTTGACCTGGGTAGATCAGGAGGACGACCGGCTCAAAAAGTCGTCCGACAACATCAAATTCGCCACCAAATTGGGCTGGGAGTTCAAGAAAGACTGGTACTTGACGGCTTTGGCTAGTTTCCAAAGCCAGTACGCCATCGGACGCGATTACAAGAAAGGAAAATACGACCCCGTGATTTCCAAGTGGCTATGTCCGTCTAATACTGAATTATCACTGGGTATCGACTGGAAGAAATCGGTCAGAGGCTGCGACTTCTCCCTCTATATCTCGCCAATCGCGGGAACCATCACCACCGCGTATGTGAGCGATGCCACAAACAACAGATTCACTCAAGAGTATTTGGCGGCCATGGATGAAGCCGGGTTACCCATCCCGAGTGACTATAGCGATTTCCGTCAAGAAATGCAGATCAAATACGGCACTTACAAGATTATTCTGGATAAGGATGGTAAACCTGACGTTGATTGGCGTAACTATCGGGCAGAATTCGGTCTTTCCCTCAAAGGCTCCCTTGCCTACAAATACAAAAACCTGACGATTGTCTCCTCACTCTGGCTTTTCACCCCCTACCAAGGCAAAGGATTTGACATGAGGCAGGCTTATGAGGAGGCCTACCCTGATGAACCTTACGAATTATATTACCAATATTCTAATTTAAACCGCCATTTTGGCCGTTTTGACGTGGACTGGGATTTCCTCATCTCCTACAATTTCCTCAAAGTGCTGAGCGTGACATTCAGCACCAACATGAAGTTTTACAACGGCGTATTGATTAAAGACCAGAATGGCGTCGTGAAAGAGCGCTTGCAATTCAAATCGGTTATCGGTATCGGACTCGGTTACAGTTTTTGATCCCCCCCCTGTAGAGACGTCACATTGTGGCGTCTCTCACATTGTATCGTCCTTAACCAAATGCACATCGCACTGCGGGAACGGGATGGTGATGCCGGCGGCGTTGAGCGCCTCGTAGATCACCTCCTTCGAACGGTCCACATAGCCGATTCTTTCGGGAACCAGTACATACTGCTTCACGGCAATGTTCACTGAACTGTCGGCCATATCGCCCACAACCACCTTGATGCCGTATTTGGGCTCCACAATCTCACGACCATATTGATCCTTCGTGCACACTTGCTGCATGGCCTCTGTCAGCACTTCGCGCACCTTCTTGATGTCGGTGCCGTAAGCCACTCCCGCAATGATTTTGGTGAACTCGTAGGAGTTGTTGCGGGTGAGGTTGGTGAAGTTCTTGCCGAAAAGCGTGGCGTTGAGGAATGACATCTCCGTGCCGTCAAGGGTCTCCATCTGCACGCACTGGTAGTTGATTGACGTCACTTTTCCCCGCACCCCGTCACACTCGATCCAGTCGCCCACACGCAAACGGCCTCCCATCAACTGGATGCCATAGATGAAGTTGTTGATAATGTCCTTCAAGGCGATACCGATACCGGCTGACAGACCACCAGCCACCAGAGTGAGTGATCCGACCGGCATTTTCCAGGTCGCCACCACCACTACCACGTAAGCAAACCAAATCAAGACGCTGATGAGGCTGTTCGCCAGCGAAAGGTTGATTTCATTGGCTCTGATGCTGTCGCGTTTGTGCTTGTGCATAAAGGTCATGTAACGGACATAACGCCAGATGGTGTGAATGGCCTGGTTGACGTAACGCAGAATGTAGAAAAGGATCAGCAGATTGACGATGCTTCTGGCGGACATGGTCAGTGTCTCTTGCCCGTTTTTGTCCAAAAACTGCACGAAGGGGTCACAGTACAATTTCACGAAGAGGTCGTTGAAATCAAAGACGTTCAGCGACAAATGGATGCACATCGGCAAGGAGAGAAACACCATGGCGGGGATGGCCACCTGCTTGAAAAAGTCGTAGAACCAAGTGGCGCCAAAGAGCAGCGACTCACGGTCGGTGCCACCCACGTAGGTGATGCGTTCGCGCATAGCCGCCACGCGCTTGTCCAACCAGCGCTCTTTGTACCGGCCTAACAGATCCGAAATACAGACGATGGTAAGCAGGACAGCCAACTGGAAATACCACCAAACTAAGATGAGCAAAGCCACAAAAGTGTAGCCCGCGAAGGAAAATCCAAAGGCAATGATATAGATAAGCAACGAAATCCAGCCCAACGTGGAGTCGATAGGCGTGGCCTTCCCGATTTTCCGAATACAGAAGAACAGCTGCCGCAGTACGATCAAAGCCAAAACGGGCGGGAAAATGAGCACCATCAATCTGTCGGGCATGAAGATGATGCGGCAGGCAATGATCATCAGGGCAATCAGGAAGGTGGGTATGTAGAGCGTCAGACTGTGCCGGATTTGCTCCGGTTTCACCCGCAACAACAGGGAACCGCAAATGGCCACAAGCAGCCAAAGGAAGGTGTTGATATGCTTGACACCCAACTGGAAATATTCGTCGCCCGTCCACAGGAAACTGAACACCACGACGTACAAAACCATACCTCCCAAAGCGGCCAACAACGGCAACCTTTTGGGATGGATAAAGCGCTTTTTCTTGGAGAAACGTTGAATCAGCCAAAGAACCAACAAAGAGACGAGCCAGAAGAATGTTAACACTACGAGTTGGATGATGCAACCGATGACTAAGAATGCATTCTCGCCCTTACTGGAGAGGTTATTCAACGCGCTTTCCTCCTCGGGATTGTTTTCACCCACAGAAACAGAATCCGCAGGCTGATTATCGTTGCCAAACTCCGAGAAATCGTACTGTCCCTGCAAGTCTGCCAGGGTTTTGCTCCAGTAGTACTTTGGATTGGCTAAAATGTCCAAGAAAGGGGTTTGCCCTTCCGAAAACACGTATCTCTCCAATTCCCGGTAGCGGAACTGGGCATAGTCGTTGGCCTCGTTCATGCGCAGATATGCCTCCTGGTAGTGGGAGCTGTCAGCAATTACGGTAGCCCGGTTGTCGGCATACATTTTCAGAATCTCGGAGGCATAGAAGATGCAGGAGTCCCGATAGAATTGTCCTCCTTCGTCCAACATCAAGGGCGCCTCATGCGTATCATGGTGGAAGGCACATTCGATGACTTCATTTTCCAACGTGGAAGCATTATTGGACACCTGCTGGTCCAACGTGTCGTTGTGATACAGCAGACTGTCGGGCAGAATCTCTTCCTCGATTTCCTGCAGCATCGGAGGGAGCCGGCGGAGCGCCTCAATGAGCCGGCCATAGCGGTCGATCTCGATGTTCAGTTCGTTTACGATACGGTCGTATGGGCGTCGATCCTTGCTGAAGTCCTTGTATTCAGAAGAAACCTTTTTCAATGCGTATGTCAAATCGAAAGTCATGTTCTGCTCCTGGGTATAAAGCAGGATGGAGAGGTCATTGGACTTGTTGATGACATCGAGCATCTTTTGATGCTGGCGTTCGTAATCCTCGTCAAACCGCCGCTGCGCCTTTGAGCTTTGCTGGCAGGTCATACGCAACTCTGCGCAAAGGTCTTTGAGCTTGTTGGTCAAAGACTGTCCGCTCACGATGGCCCAGAGCGGGATAGCGATAGCTAAAAATGCAACTACAAGCACCAAACGTTTCTTTTTCATAAATCTATGGAATAGCACGATTATTTTTCTACTGTTCAATAATAATGTGCAAAAATACAAAATATATGAACGTAAGTTCGAGATATGCATATAAAGTCACGGGGCAAAAAAGACAAGCAGATTTATGAGATGATATTGAAGAGTGTTGGGAATTAGACTTCGTGGCGGTTTTTCAAAAAAAAACGAATCCATCGCTTGGGATATAAAAAATCCTTATTTTCGCATTCGGAATATTTATAAACCTAAAATGTAAAAAATATGAAAAAAAGCACTAAAATCTGGCTCGTCATTTCGGGCATTCTTCTCATCGTTTTGGGCGTTGTGTGCATCGCCAAACCTGCCAACACTCTCTTTGCCACTGCGTGGCTTCTCGGCTGCTTTACGCTGTTAGCCGGCATCTTCAAGATGGTGTTCACCTTTCAAACGCAACTCTTCCTGCCCAACAGCGGCTCGCGCATGCTGTCTGCCTTGTTGCAGATTCTCATCGGCTGTTTTTTCCTGTTCAATATCTTTGCAACAACGGCTTCTTTGCCTTTTGCTTTCGCTTTTTGGATTATGCTTGAAGGCATCATCATCGCCGTGCAGAGTTTCGACTACAAGAAAGTCGGCTTTGGGGCATGGTGGGGTATTCTGTTGCTCGGCATCGCGGGGGCTGTGCTCGGCTTCTTTGGGATGCGCAACCCTGAAATCTCAGGCAAGACCCTCAGTACTTTGATTGGAATCGGCATCATTGCCAACGGCATTGCCTATTTGGTTGCCTTTGCCGGCATCAAACGTTTCGAGAAAAGTATCGGATAAAGAGTGGCTTTGTGGTTTAACCGCCGCAAGGGTTTCGTGACCTTTTCGGCGGTTATGGTTAACAGGTTTGTGAATACAGAATTGTAGCAAATTAGCAATATGAAACGGGATTATTCCAAATGGAGCAGTGTGGCGTTAATTGCCGCCATCTATCTAATTGCCGGACTTGCCGGGTTGTTCTTGTTTAATTGTCTGACCAATAATTCCATGCAACCTCTTTGGGCATTGTTGCTGGCGGACGTGCTGGCAACAATTGTGGTATGGTTGTTCGGCTTGCTGTATGAGAATGTGTCGGTTTACGATCCGTATTGGAGCGTTTTCCCGCCGGTGGCCTTCCTGATGTGGGCCTTTTATACCCACACGTGGTCATTGCCGGTCATCCTGTTGTTGATTGCTTCGTGGTACTGGGGCTGGCGGCTCACGCGCAACTGGATGCTCACCTTCAAGGGTATAGCCCATGAGGACTGGCGTTATACCAAGTACCGCAGCCTGCATCCCGCCTTGTTCCACACCATCAATTTCTTCGGCCTGAATTTGATGCCCACGCTGGTGGTTTTCGCGGCCATGTTGCCCGGCTTGAAGCTGTTTGAGTGGGGCTTTGGACTAAAAGATGTCTATACTCTGTGCTGCAAAGGAATCTACAGTCCGCTTGTCACGACCCTTCATTTGAACTTTGGTTTTGTGGTATGCCTCACTGCTGCCACCATCCAACTGATTGCAGACAAGCAAATCCATGATTTCCGGGCGGCCAATCCCGGCCAATACTGTAATGTGGGGTTATGGAAACGTGGACGGCATCCCAATTATTTTGGCGAGATTCTGTTCTGGTGGGGCATCTGGATCATGTACCTTGCGCTTGGCGGTTTCGACTGGTTTGTTTGTGGCCCGATAGCCATGACGGCACTTTTCCTCGGCATCAGCATCCCGCTAATGGAAAAGCGCCAGTTACAGAACAAACCCGGTTACTCCGAGTACCGGAAACAGACGAGGATGCTTATCTAAGTGTCTAATTCTGTGATTTTAAAAAAAAAAAATAATGCAGAACAATAAATTCACCATCCGACCCGCGAATCCCGATGAGGCGGGTCTGGTTCTTGACTTTATCAAGAAATTAGCTGAGTATGAGAAGTGTGCCGATGAGGTGGTGGCCGATGAGGCTACCGTCTATCACTCGCTGTTTGTGGAGCGTTCCGCTGAGGTGGTTTTCGCCGAAGAGAATGGCGAGGCAGTCGGCTTCGCATTGTTCTTCCATAACTTCTCCACCTTTGTGGGACGCAAGGGGCTTTATCTCGAAGACCTTTTCATCCTGCCTGAGAAGCGAGGCAGAGGCTATGGGAAAGCATTGCTGAAATACTTGGCAAACCTCGCCGTGGAACGCCACTGCGGCCGCATGGAGTGGATATGCCTCGACTGGAACGAGCCCGCCCTGAAGGTCTATCGCAGCATCGGCGCCATCCCGATGGATGAGTGGACGGTGCAGCGACTGGATGAGGAGGCGTTGAAACGGTTTGCGGGAGAATAGAATGCCCATATTCCAGACATTGGTTGACTATTTTGGCTTGTACGCCGTTGTGGAGATGGCGTTATTGCTATTGGTCATCCTGCTGACATTGGCCGTTTACAAATTCACGAAAGAATTGCATTACAAGCCCCCAAGCGTGCATTCTGCACACGGGGAGGAACGGAACATACAGACGCAAGTGGGGGGAGTATGAGTAGTAATGGATATTATGCACGAAATTTCTATTAACACATCATAAAATAAAGAAAAAGTTGTATTTTTGCAGCTGTAAATAACTCTTGAAGATGTTATGAGCAAGACAACGATGGGTACCAAACTGCCCCGAAAGCTGGAGCAAAAGATGCAAACGGTAGGCGAGCAAATTAAGCTGGCCCGCTTGAGACGTAATCTCAGTATAGCACAAGTGGCTGAACGGGCCACCTGTTCGCCGTTAACCGTGGCGAGGATTGAAAAAGGCACGCCCACGGTAGCTATTGGTATTTATCTGAGGGTGTTGTATGCTTTACAATTGGATGATGATATTCTGCTTTTGGCGCAGAAGGATGAACTTGGACGCGCTTTGCAGGATCTTGCACTGAAACATCGAGAACGTGCGTCGAAAAAGGGTTAAGGGGTTAAAAGGTTACAAGAATATGAAGACATTATATGTATATGCAGATTTTAGCTGGCTGGCTGAACCGATGTTGGTGGGCGAGTTGGGTTATGAGTCGCTTCGTGGCTCGGATAGCTATGCCTTCAAGTTTGATAACGATTGGCTTCGACAGTACGGCAGTCTCTTTCTGAGCGCCGACATCAACAACTATCCAGGTCAACAGTACACTCAGCCCGGACGCGACATTTTCGGATGTTTCAGTGATGCATTGCCCGACCGTTGGGGACGACTGTTGCTGAACCGACGCGAGCAGATTTTAGCTGCCGAAGAGCGGCGACCTGTCAGGAGACTTTCTTCGTTCGATTATCTGGTCGGCATCGATGACTTTTCGCGCATGGGCGGTTTTCGTTTCAAGACGACACCCGATGGCGAGTTCATTAACTGTGACAGCCATCTGCGCATCCCGCCTCTGACCGACCTTCGTTCGTTGGTCGATGCCAGCATGGAGATTGAGAAAAGCGAGGAGCAGAACCGCTTGCCCGAAAAGAGATGGATACAGCAACTCGTTCATCCGGGAAGCTCGTTGGGCGGAGCGCGTCCCAAAGCGGGTGTGCGAGATACAGACGGTTGCCTTTATGTGGCCAAGTTTCCATCCCGCAACGACGATTATGATGTGTCGCTGTGGGAGCACTTGAGCCATCTGTTGGCGAAAATGGCTGGCGTAAATGCGGCTGAGACGAGTGTTGTTTCCACTGGTGAGAAATACCATGCGCTGCTTTCCAAGCGTTTCGACAGAACTACCGACGGACGAAGAATCCACTTCGCTTCAGCGATGACTCTTTTGGGCTTGACGGACGGTAGCGACGCCCAAACGGGCAACGGCTATCTCGACATTGTTGATTTCATCCTCCAGAACTGCTGTGACGTGGAGAATATCCTTCGTCAGCTCTACCGCCGCGTGGCATTCAACATCGCCATTGGCAACACGGACGACCATTTCCGCAACCACGGCTTCCTGCTCACTCCTCGCGGTTGGACGCTCTCTCCCGCCTACGACATGAACCCCACCGCCAACGAATACCAAAGCCTCCTCATCACTTCTTCAACCAACAAGTCCGACTTGAATCTCCTCTTGGAAGCCTCTGAAGAATACATGATAGGCAAAGAAGAGGCATCAAGAATCATACAAGAGGTAACTGATGCCGTCAAAGGTTGGCGAAGAATGGCCGCTAATCTTGGGATTGCAAAACGTGAGATGGAATTGTTAGGACAAATCCTTTAGTGTTTTACGAAAAGAGTATATTTGCACTCTGATTTTTTATGAATATTGAAATATTGAATAAATTGATGCGATGGGTGCTTACCGCCACCCTCTTTTGCGGTTTTTTAATGCTGAGCTCATGCTCGAAGGAGGATGATCCTGAGACACAGGACAATGTGTACACGGGGGTGCCTCTTGTCATTTTCGACACCGACATCGGTTCATCGACAGACGACCTCTTTGCATTAGAGATGCTATACCGCTATGACGAACAGCACTTGTGCCGTTTGCTGGGTGTGGTGGTGGACCGCGAGGGCGAAGCGAATGCTGATTTTGCCGATGTGATGAACACGTATTTTGGTCATCAGGATGTTCCTATCGGACTGGTGCAGGATGGCATCAAGAATCCGAGGGTGTGGATAGACTATGCACATGTGGCCTATATGACCGAGGCAGATGGGACCACCCCGATGTTCCCGCGCACCATCAACCAACCCGGGATGCGCCCCGACGGCTATCAACTCTTTCGTCGTCTGCTTTCTCAGCAGCCCGACCACTCGGTGAGCATCGTGACGACAGGCTTCGTCACCAGTCTGGCACAACTGTTACAGTCGGAAGCAGATGAATACTCTTCCCTAAATGGTGTGGAACTGGTACGGAAGAAGGTGAAGTGCATCTATTTGCAGGGCGGTGTCTTCGGTGATGCCGAAGAGCCCGACTTTAACTTTGCCCAGGGCATCACATTCGCGCAAACCTTCTTTGAGCTGTGGCCGAAGGATGTGGACATGGTCTTTTCGCCTATGGAGGTGGGACAAACTGTGGAATACACACCCGAGCAGGTCATCGCCGACGTGTCGTGGACCGACCGCCACCCCATCAAGCAGGTGTATATGACTTGCAACTGCAATACGGGACAGAGGATGTGGGACCCCATGTGTGTCATTCAGGCCGTGGAGGGTGATGCGCTCTTCTCCCTTAGCGAACGCGGCACCATCAGCATTACGCCGCAGGCCCAAACCATCTTTACCCCGTCTGCCACAGGTAACGTGCGCTACCAGCTGCCAGGCAATGCCCAGTGGGCTACTATGATACTGGAGAAAATCAGAACGATGAATAAAATGGAATAAGATCAAGTCGCCGTGATTACCTATCTTGGACACCTTTGCCGCCGAAATCATTCCAATAAGAAAGCACAATTATGACAAATTCAATATGAAAGCAGTCATCTCCATCGTTTGTGTCCTTTTGGTGCTGGGCGGTATCGTTCTGGCGGTTCTCTCGCACCCTGCTTTCGGGTTGTGGCGACACGTGTCGAAAGAGCGGATACAATCGTCGCCGAACTATAGAGACGGGATGTTCCTGAACCAGGAACCGACCCCGCAGTTTACTGGCGACACCAATCCCTTCAAAGCTTTGTGGTCGATGCTAACCAAGCGCGATTCCGCACGTGTGCCAAGCGAACCGATACAAGCTATTAAGACCGACCTCAAAAATCTACCGACCGACAGCGATTGGCTCGTCTGGTTCGGACACTCGTCGTATCTGTTCTGCTTGGACGGAAAGCGGTATTTGGTGGATCCAGTGCTGAAGCCCGAATTTCCTGTAACGCTGATGATGAAACCCTTTGAGGGCACCGACATCTACCGACCGGAAGATCTCCCGGAGATCGACGTGCTCATTATCACGCACGAACATTGGGATCACATGGAATATGCCACCCTGCGAGACATTCGCGACCGCGTGAAAAAGGTCGTTTGTCCACTCGGTATCGCCGATTACCTGCGTCATTGGGATTATACGGATGAGCAAATCATAGAGATGGATTGGTATGAACTCTCAACACTAAACATTCATTGCTTGCCGTCTCGCCATTTCTCTAATCGTCTGTTTCGTCTCAACCAAACATTGTGGGCATCGTTTCTGGTCGAAGCCGGTGGGCGCAAGGTGTATATCGGCGGTGACGGCGGATATGACAAGCGTTTTAGCGAGATATATGAGCAATTCGGCTCTGTGGATTTGGCGCTGTTGGAGAACGGACAGTACAATGCCAATTGGAAATACATCCACACCACGCCTGAAGACCTCGAAAAGGTCATTTTGGACCTCCAAGCCCAGCAGGTGTTCACCGTCCACCACGGCAAGTTTACCCTCTCCACGCATCCATGGTATGAGCCGGACAGCGTGGCGCATGACATAGCCGCCCGAAACGGCATTCGTTTGCTGGATGCGCCTATCGGCGCGGTGGTGAAGTTTTAAGACGACCTGATATTGGGTTTTCGTAACTATTGCGGCGGTGTTTTTTTGTTTCGAAAAAAATGCGTATCTTTGCCAAATCCCATTGGAACTTAGATTTGAATAAATATTATTAATCCTTATCAAAAATTGGAGGAACATTAGAACAATGAAAAGAATGAAATTATTGGCGCTTGTCGCTACCGTCATCCTAAGCGCCGCGACCCTCACCGGCTGCAAGAAAGACAATTTAAACAACAATCAATGGGGCGCAGAGACGCTCACCTTCAAGGTGAATAATTCCTCTGACGCGATTATGATGAAAATAGTGAAAGGAGGGGATTACTCGATGAAGTATATGTACGAAAACCAAGAGACGACTGTCACAGGAACGCTCTCAGACTATTACATCGGTTCCGTCGAAGTGACCAACAAGCTTTGGAACGATGTTATGGGATGGAGACCCGAAGGACAGTTGAACAATGGCGACTCATACCCCGTCAGCAATGTGAACTACTACGACATCGTCAAGGAAGGCGGTTTCATCGACAGGCTGAACACGATATGCGCCGACCAGCTGCCATCGGGCAAGCGTTTCGCGCTGCCCACCGAAGCCCAGTGGGAGTATGCAGCCCGCGGTGGACAAAATTCGAAGGGCTACAAATATGCCGGATCCAACACACTAGACGAAGTGGCCTGGTACGCCGGCAACTCGGACGGCTCAACCCACCCCGTCGGCCTGAAGCAACCCAATGAGCTCGGTCTATACGACATGACCGGCAACGTATGGGAATGGACCCGCGACAACTTCGTATATTTCGACAAACTCACGCTCAACCAAGGTTTCAACTACGTTTGCAACGCCAACAACAACTACCGCGTCACCCGCGGCGGCAGCTACGGCACCAAACAAACGGGCCTCGAAACCGCCTACCACACATGGCTGGGAATGCACCAATCCTATCCAAACCGCGGCCTGCGACTTGTCCTCGTGGATGACTTCAACGAAGAAAGACTTGTGGAACCTGCTTGCCCCGACAACGTCCTAACCTTCGCTGTGAACAACGGTACAGTTGGCTACTACCTCCCGATGGTTGAAGTGAAGGGCGGCAACTACGAGCTTGTTTACGAGCGCGACGGCGAACAGAAAACCGTCAGAGGAACGCTTTCCGATTTCTATATGTGCCAAACCGAAACGATGAACTACATCTGGGAAACCGTCATGGGCTCGAAACCACAAGGCCAAACCGAGAGCGAAGGTCTCTATCCCGTTACGATGGTTAACTATGAGGACATCACCAGGAGCGGCGGCTTCCTCGACAAGTTGAACACGATGTGCGCCGACCAGTTGCCCACCGGAATGCGGTTTGCCCTCGCTACTGAGGCCGAATGGCACTACGCTGCCACCGGCGGACGTAAGTCACATGGCTACATTTATGCTGGCTCAAACACAATAAACAATGTGGCCTGGTATTCCAACAACGCCGAACATGCCTCCCACTTTGTGGCCTCTAAGCAGCCCAACGAGCTTGGTATCTACGACCTAAGCGGTAACGTCTGGGAATACTGCAACGACTGGTATGCCGATCTGGCCGACATTCCTGCTGATCAGGGCACCGACTATGCCGGTCCCGTGTCAGGCAATCGTATTGCGGGTTGCGGCGGCTGCTACGACAGCGAGCCCTACGCTTGCACAAATGCCTACCATGGCCGCGAGATTGAACTCAACGGTCGCAACGCTACTCTAGGCTTCCGCATCGTTTTGAGACGTATCAACTAAGGTGATAAAAATAATTATGTCAGCGTTGACCTGTTTACTGACCAAGTATTATATGCCTGATGTAACTAAATTCAATTTTTAGAAGTAAAGGAGACATTAATTTAGTCGTGAGTAAGAAGAGGCTGATCTGGAAAATACCCTGCATCGTTTTAGGTGTCATCTTAGGGATAGTGCTGTTACTGCTGATTGCGGTAACGGTCATCTTGGTGACGCCCAAAGCCCGCACGGCTGTCCTGCATAAATGCGTGGAGATAGCCAACGAGCGGACCGACTGGGATGTGGATCTGGGACGGCTCTATCTTTCTCCTTTCCATCATTCTCCAATGATTCTCTACCGTGCCTACAAGGGCACTGAAGACTTGCCGTTGCACATTGAAATTGACAGTCTGTTTATCGGTCATCGTGGTAAGGACACGCTGATTTATGTGCATGACCTGCGTTTGCAAGGTTGTATGAAAAAACCTGGGGATGGAGAGCCGAAAGATGACTTTCTGGCCCGCATCATCGAGGTGGACCAACTGCTGCTGGACCAAGCGACTTTCCATTCCGACACCATGATAGACGCTGTAGGTGTTGACGTTATTCTGGAACATCTGAATGTTAAAAGTCCGGGACTCAACATCGCGAAAGGAGAGTACCCGCTGCACGGTTTGCTGTTGGCGGATGCGTATGTGGGCATAGAACTGCGTGACACCGAAGACGACGAGGATACCACCTCTACCCCGATGGCTTTCGATATACAGGATGGTGAGCTGCGCAATGCGCGCTTCGTGCTCAATCCGATGGGATTGGATATACGTGCCGGTTCCCTGTCCACGAATGCGTTGGTGGATGTGGGGGGCGACCGCTACGATGCCCGTCGCCTGAACATCGGGAATGCTTCGCTTACGCTCGGGACACTGTACCTGCCTTTTGACACCATTTATGGAGATGCGCTGCTGGATTTGAACACCGACCTGATTACTTCGAACCGGTTGTACGCGCGCTCCGACGAGTTCGGGGCGAAAGCGGACCTCGAGTCCACGATGCTGAATCTGGAGACGATGAGGGTGGACTTGTCCGGCAATGCCGATTATCGCGGCAGCAAGGCCCATATGAAAGGTTTCTACGACATTGATGATGAGGTGTATGACATGCTGGTGAACGTGAAGCAGGTGAATGCAAGTCCATTTCTTGACGGAGACCACTACGTGGAGCTGGCAGGCGACATTCATGCGCAGGGCAAAGGGATAGATTATCGTTCCCCCGCGATGAAGTGCAAAGTGGCCATGAACCTGACCAACTGCATCTATGACAATATCAATGTTTCCGGCCTGGTGCTTGACGCTGAACTGGCTAACAAAACCGTATCTGGAAACCTGCATTTGCCGGTTGATATGACGGACAGCGACCTTCGGCTGAAGGCAGAAACGGAGCATCAGTTCTGGGTATCAGATTTTTTGACACCGGAAAAGATGAACGTGGACTATCATACGCAAATGAAGAATGTGCTTGCACATGTGGCAGGAGAGGATTATGATGTCAACTACCTGAACCTTGACTTCACAACGGATACCGCCACATCGTTGTACATGGTCACCCAAGGACTTACCATTGATGCGCAAAGCCCGATGCACGTGCTCCAGCTGGTGGACGATGTGAAACCAGTGCTGGATGTCGTTACTGACACAACGTTTGTGCAGTCTATTGTCTCGTTACAAGACCTGACACTGTTAGACACGCTCAAACAGGTTTTACCAGACCTGCAGGCGGAAATACAATTGAAGAAAGGAAGTCCAATTCAGGGTGTTATCGAAGGTATGGGGTTGGATATCAATGAGATAACGATGGTGCTGAAATCCGATTCTCTCCAATCCGACCTGGCATTGGACGCTTCCATTCCGTATATTGATCATTTGGACGACGACAGTACGGGGCTGCGCCTGCCTGCTGCTACGGCGGCGATACGGGTGAACATGACGGAAGGCAAGACCACCGCCTCAGTCACCGCCAACACCCTGATCACCGATGGCGTGATGAGTGTGAACGGCCTCTGCACCGATGCTTCGATACAGCTTGATTTGGAACGAAACGGGCGTGAGCTGCGTGGAACGGGACACCTTGAGCTGGACAGCCTCACATATGACGAAATGGATCTTGGAAACCGCACGGCGGACATCAGGATTACGCCATCGGAGCAGTTTGACAATGCCATTCGGGCAGATTTGCGGTTGGATGATATCCCGCTTGAGCTGGTCAACGACATCCTGAGTATGGAAGACATCGACCTTGATGGTATCGTGAGGGTTAAGGCTACCGCAGACGGTTTGCCTGCACAAATGGACCTCTCCGCAGAAGTGCTCCCGTTAGATGTAACTGTCTATTACAAGCCCTACGAAGTGTTGTTGAATATGGCTGAGACGCCTGTTGAGATGAAGCATAACAATTTTGAATTCAACGATTTGCACTTCTATTGCGCCGATGGCTCTTTTTTAACTGTCAACGGCGGATTTGACCTCAATACGATGCGCTTGTCTATGGATTTAGCTGCCGATAATTTCTCCCCGTTGACGCTGGAACCGCAAGGCGTTTTACCCGTCTATGGCGACCTGGCCACCGATGTCCGCGGACGGGTTTCCGGACCGCTGGACAGCATTTCCGCCGACGTGGACATCACCATCCTGCACACTACAGATCTCACTTATCCGATAGATGAGAAGAATTTGGCGCAATTCAAACCGTACGGTACGATCAATGCGAAGTATAACACCGTTGACGGAGAGCTTAATTTGGGTGGAAGAATTAATGTGGATGAAGGTGTGGTTCGCTATTCGCCCAAATTGTATCCCATGATACCCTTCCAAGTGGATTCGGGAAGCTATGTCACCCTCAACGGCACCATAGGCCAGACCATACTGAACCTCTCCGCTTCGCAGCAGGTGAAAGCGGATGTGCAATCGGCGGGCGAGGAGACCCGCCGTGTGGTCTTCAATACGGGCGTGCGAGTAAATGGAATATTTGATTCGTTAGGTCTTAACACCTTGGGCTTCTTCCTTGAAGCACCGGATGACGAGACTATAACGCATGAAATCGCCTCTATGGATGAGGATACACGCGATGGTATAGCGGCAGTGTTGCTGGCTACCGGAATGTATATGGGCGAAAGCAACGAGGCTGCACAAAAGAGTGGATATGCCCTGAACAGCATCATCAACAGCCGTATCAATGCCGCTATGGCTAATTCCAAGTTAGGGAATATCGTAGATGTGGATATCAGTAGCGGACAAACAGAACATGCGTCCGGAAAGACCAATGACATGAATATCTCCATCAGCAAATCCCTGTTCAAGGATAAACTGCGCATCACGGTCGGCTCCACCATCTCCGACAACCCGGAAGTAAACAAAGCCAACGGATTGCTCAGTCTTATATCCGCAGAATATAAGCTGACCCAATCGGGAAATGTTTTCTTACGTGCGTTCTCACAGCGCGACTATGAAAACATCCTGGAAGGCGAACTCACCAAGTCCGGTATAGGTGTGGGGGCTACCAAGCAATGGAAACACAACCGGTACATGCCTTCATTGGGCGATTCTATCACGTGCACACACAACTTCACAACGGATGCGGATGTCGCCTATCGTTCCAACAACAGTCTCGGTCCTAACCTTACCCTCACGCATTCAATACGGAACCTCTTGGGACGAGGGGAGACATTCACGATCAAGGGCTATGGGGCGTACTATTGGGCGTTGCAAAACCGACAGCCAGAAAACCCAAAACTGACCGACACCTACAAATTTGGAATCGATGCCTCACTCGTCTTCCCTTATTTGCATTGGGCGGGGGACAACAATCCTGAGGGCGACACCCGTTACCGAATAGGGTACAAGTACGAGAATATTGCCGGTGGATACGGTGTCCACAAGTTTTCCGGATCCTTCTCGTATTTCATCCGTTCGTCGGATTATGTCACGCATGTTTTCACACCATTCTCGCTCTCTTTAATCAAAGTGAAGGCCGAGTCAAGCAATCTGATCAATAATGCAACTGAACATCCGGAACTCTTCAAAGTGCTTGCCGGAAACGAGTTTGTCCCCTCCATCGGCTATGGGATTACTTATAGTGATTACCGCACCAAACGGCCAGTCAACACCATGATTGATGTTGAAATCAAAGATGCCAGCAATTTGGTTAATGCCGTCTATTGTCTCTTCGGACGTCCGTGGGGGGAGATTAACAAGCAGATTGCCCATATTCCATACAACCAGTTCGTCAAGTTGACGGCCGAACTGTGGAACAAGTTCAACTTGGCAGAACGGGTATGTATCGCAACGCGTATTTATGCAGGTGCCAATATTCCGCTGGGTAATTCCAACAGTGCTCCATTATCCGAATCCTTCTATGCCGGCGGTCCCAACAGCTTGCGAGCAGCCAGACCATACGCCTACGGACCGGGAAACTTCCATAGCTCCAAGTATAATCAGAATTTCTTCCATGCTGGTGATGTAAAACTTGAAGCTAATTTCGAGCTTCGTTTTCCCATCGTATGGAAAATCAATGGTTCTGTTTTCCTCGATGCCGGCAATGTGTGGAACTGGCGTAACACTCTCGATGGTCTCAGTGACGAAGATCGTGCGATATTGATTGAAACCTTCGGGGTGAATGAAGATCTGCAGGACGGATTTATCGGAAATCCGAATGTCTTGAAGCAGATAGCTTTGGGCACGGGTGCCGGACTCCGCCTTGATATCGACGGACTCGTTGTCCGCCTGGACTTAGGTATAGGTATCCATGCACCTTACCAGACTTACAAATACAACAAAGATCTCACACCTGACCTCACACGTCCGATTACCACCTATTACAATATGCCTTCCGTCCTTGATGCTCTGCACCTTAACTTCAGCATTGGATATCCGTTCTGATTTTGCATCATACCATATAGAAACCTGAAATTATGAAACAATTATCTCTTTGGTTACCAATACGGTCTATAGCGTTTCTGCTTATTGCCACTCTGCCGTTTACGCTCATACTCTGTTGGTATTACTACCGCAAACGCAACCCGTTGCCCGTCATGGTCGGTCACTTTCTGGCCAATCTGCCGGCGGTGATACAGGTGGCGGCGGTTTCTTTTATGGCGGGGGCGCAATAGAGAATGATTTTGAATATAAACATCTGGCAATAAACTGTTTATGAAAAAGACGCAAAATATCCGTTGGACATCCTTAGGGGCGAAAACGAGTGTCGCGATTCTCATCACCGCGGCGCTTCTGATGCTGGCGCTTTCAGCGGTGCAGAGTTATTATGCGCGCAAGGAGATTCGTGCCAATTTGGAACATAACACAGAAATGGACTTGATTATCAAGGCACAGAAAATCAAGTATTCCCTCAAGGCGGTGGAAGCCGCCCTGCAAAACCATATTGATGATATTGAGCATTCGCTCCCTTATCCCGACTCCTTGTTTTCCGTCACGCGGCGCATCGTGGAGCAGAATCCCGATTTCAACGGATGCAGTATAGCCATGATTCCCGACTATTATCCTGAAAAAGGCCGCCTTTTCCAGCCTTGTTCCTATCGCAATGGCGAGACTATCGACACGTATCTGTATGATGTTGAGAAATACGACTACACTAAAATTGCATATTTTTACTATGCAGTGAATAATGACACGGCCTACTGGAGCGAGCCCTATCGCGATCCCGACGATTCCACGGTGACGCTGGTCACTTACAATTTTCCTGTGCATGATCCAAGTGGTCGGGTGGTCGCCCTTCTCGGCGTTGATCTCGATGCCGCATGGTTAGGCGATATATTGAACTCCCACGACCGGTTCCCATCTTCATACGCTCTCCTGATCTCCGGCAAGGGCAGGCTGATATGCGGTCCGGATGCTGTTGAAGCCAAGTATCAGAAAGCGAAGGATGTGGTGACTATGGTCAATGACTCCACGCTTAAGCGTTCCTTAAGCCATTCCGGAAAGAGTACGATCCTTTCGTTTATTGATAAGGAGGACGGCCAAAAAGGCTCTGTGTTCTACAACTCTCCTCGATTGATTGCACCCTGGCAGATCGCTATTGTCAACTATGATGACGAGGTGTTTGCACCTTTGATTGAAAACCGTCGGCGCAATTTGGTGTTGACGTTGTTCGGTTTGCTGATCCTTTCGTTCATTATCATGCGATCAGCTAAAAGCATATACAAACTTCGGGATGCCAACGCCGAGAAACAGCGCATTGACAGTGAGTTGATGATTGCCAAAAACATTCAGATGAACATGCTGCCCGAGACATATCCGCCTTTTCCCGACCGTAACGACCTTGATATTTATGGCTCGTTGGTGCCGGCCAAGATGGTGGGCGGCGACCTGTATGATTTCTTCATCCGTGATGAGAAACTCTATTTCTGCATCGGTGATGTCAGCGGCAAGAGCGTTCCGGCTGCTCTGGTGATGGCTGTCACGCACTCCCTGTTCCTCAGTATCTCCTCGCACGAGAGCCATCCTGCACACATCATGCAGAACATCAATGAGAGCCTGTGCCGCGGCAACGAGTCGAATATGTTCGTCACTTTTTTCATCGGCGTGCTCGACCTGCCTACGGGCATCATGAGATACTGCAATGCCGGACACAATCCTCCATTAATTGTAAAAGGTGACGTGGTTGAGGCACTTCCTGCCAAGGCCAATTTGCCGTTGGGCGTACTGGACGACATGGACTATATCTTGCAGCAAGTGAATATTGAGCCCGAGACCATGATTGTTCTCTATACTGACGGTCTCACCGAAGCCAAGAACCTGAAGCGCCAGCAATTTGGTGCTGAAAGGACTATTGAAGTCGTGAAAGAGTGCTACGATGCCACGGCAACGCAGCTTATAGAAACTGTCACGCAAAAGGTGAATGCCTTTGTGGGAGATGCTGAGCCGAGCGACGACCTCACCTTGCTGGCTATTCGCTACACACCGAAAATGGAGTCATGGACACTTTCCCGCTCGATAATCCTTGAGAATGATGTCTCCCAAGTTACGGAGCTGAACCAGTTTGTACAATCGGTAACGGAGGAATTGCAGCTTGACAAGGCTTTGTCCAGACGAATCAAGCTGGCTGTTGAGGAGGTGGCGGTGAACATCATGAATTACGCATACGTGGCCGATGCCAAAGGCCAGGTTAAAGTGGAGGCCATGGCTAACGACCAACGGTTGCGGTTCATCCTCACCGATTCTGGCCGTGCGTTCGACCCGACAGCCGTTTCGCGTGCCGACACGACGCTCTCGGTGGAGGACCGTCCGATAGGCGGTTTGGGCATCCTGCTCGTACGCAACCTGATGGACAGCATCAACTACGAACGGATTGACGGGCAGAATATCTTAAGAATTGAGAAAAAGATTTAATAATTTTTAATATACAATTGTTATGAATACGACAATCATTGAAGCAGACGGCAAATACACCGTCACATTGGTAGGCGAACTAGACACTGCGCATGCACTCGAATTCGAAGAGACTATGAAGCCCCTCCATGATGTTACTGAAAAAGAGATTATTATCGAATGTACGGAGCTGGAATACATCGCATCCAGCGGATTGCGCATTCTGTTGGGCTTGCTGAAGAACGCCAAGTCAAGGAACAACAAAGTAGTGCTGAAAAACCTGAATGATGAGATCAAGGATGTCTTCAAAATGACAGGTTTCATCGACATGTTCGACATTGAATAACCTTAAAAAACACTTTGAAAATGAAAAGCCGAATTCTACTTATCAATTTGGCCATCTTGTTATTGCCTATTATCGCTCATGCCCAGCAGGAAGCTGACAATCAGTTTAATGTAAAATTGGACATGCTGACCCGTGGCGAGTTGCGTTACGGAGGATTCAACGAATCAGACAACGCCCAAGATGACCTTGCCCATTTTATCATTGGGCGCTACCGTCTGACCACAGACTATAGCCGCTCATGGTTACAGGTTAGACTTTCCTTGCAGCAATCGGGTACGTGGGGTATGGGTGGCGGCTCATTCAGCCTCAATGAGGGTTGGGCCATGGTGAAATCCCGCAAGGGATTGTTCGCCAAAATCGGTCGCCAGGTATTAGCCTACGACGACGAGCGTATCATCGGTTCTAACGACTGGGCCATGACTGCCCCAACCCACGACGTGCTGAAACTTGGCTACGAAGGCGATCAACACAAAGTGCACCTGATGTTTGCCTACAACCAGAATCCCGAGAACATGGGAGGCTTTACCTTTTTCAGCGGCGGCAACCAGCCGTACAAGTCGATGCAAACCCTCTGGTATCATTATGCTACGCCCAAATCGATATTTGGAGCCTCGCTGCTGTTCATGAACATCGGGATGCAAGGCGAACGCAATAATGTCCCGAAAACATTTTTCCAGCAGTTGGCAGGTACCTATATCACGTTCAAGCCCAAGTATATCACGGCGGAAGGTTCCTTCTACTACCAGTTTGGCAAGGAAGAGCATGGCATACCCTTGGATGCTTTCATGGGCAGTGTCAAGCTGACGGCCAAACCTCGCGATAGCTATTCCATCTATGCCGGCTACGACTACTTGAGTGGTGACGCTTATTTTGCCGTGCCGCCTGAGGGATCCATTGGCATGGTATTCCACGACAAGGTTCGCGGCTTCAACCCGATTTATGGTTCGCATCACGAGTTTTACGGCGCGATGGACTTTTTCTACATGAGTACATGGGTGGGAGGCTTTACACCTGGATTGCAAAACGCCTATCTGGGTAGCACGTTCACCCCGGTCAAAAACTTGAATTTCAATCTGGCAGGGCATTATTATGCTATGGCTACCAAGTTGCCCAATGTCAAACAGTTTTTGGGGTTGGCAGCTGAGCTTTCGGCCAATTATGCTTTCACGAAATTTATCAGTGCAGAACTTGGCTATTCTTACATGTACGGTTCGGAGACCATGAAGTTTCTCAAGCGTGTTTCCGGCAACCAGCAGCTCCACTGGGCTTATCTGATGCTCGTCATCAATCCTGATATTTTTTCCACTACATGGAATGACAAGAAATAAAAACAAAGCAATATGAAACAATCAGCCCCCCTTTCAAAATCGCAATTAGGTGTTTATGCCGAATGTGTACAACATGAAAACGAGGTTTTTTATAACCTTCCTTTTCTTTATGTCTTTGACGGCAGTATTGATGCTGACCGTTTGTGCCGTGCCATAGAGGCGACGGTACAGGCCCATCCCGTTTTTTTTACACGCATTGAGCTGAGTGATGAGGGAGAACCTTTGCAGACCATCGATTTGGAAAAAGAGGAATTCAGCCTTTCCGTCGAACAGGTCACTGACCTTGAGACAGAGAAGCGAGAATTTATCCAGCCTTTCAAACTATATGGTGGCAGGCTGTTCCATACCAAAGTGATGCGCGATGCAGAGCATGTCTATTGGCTCTTCGATATGCATCATATCATCAGCGACGGCTCCTCGTATCATATTATCGTTTGCGATGTGGAGACGGCTTACAATGGCGGCACGCTGGCTCCTGAGGAAATGTCAATGCAGGAATTTGCCCTTGCTGAAGCCGAGATGCGCAAAACACCTGCTTTTGAGGAAGGCAAACAATGGTATGCCCAAAACTTCGATTGCGGCGACACGTTCACCCAGCTTATGCCCGACTTGGAGATTCCCGAACAAACGGATGGCCAAAAATTCCGCGTTCTCGGCACCGACATGGATCGGGTGGATGCTTTCTGCAAGACCAACGGCATCAAAAAAAGCACGTTCTTCACATCGGCATATTCCTTCCTGTTAGCCAAGTACAACAATGAGCAGGAATCGCTGTTTACCACAGTATTCAACGGCCGCACAGAGCCGAAGTTCCAACATTCCGTTGGCATGACGGTGAAGACGCTGCCCGTCTATGCCAAGTTCAAGGACGACACCACTGTGCTCGACTTCCTGAAAGCGGGTGAGGAACAGATGATTGGTTGCCGCAAGCACGACCTCTATTCCTATACCGACATCATGACCGACCTCAACCTGCAAACTAACTCCATATTTGCATGGCACGGGCTCATACTTGATTTCACCGAACTGATGGGCAAACCCATGCAGGCTATACAACTTCGCAAGCACAACGAGGGTGTGTCGTTTTATCTGATGGCGTTCTATGTCGGCAAAAAATATCATATCAAGGCGGAATATAATGCCAACGAATACTCCGAGACGCTGATTGATCAATTTTTGGAGAGTTACGAGGCGGTTTTGGAGGGCTTCCTGAGCCAAACCCTCTTGCGTGATATTGACATCTGCACCGAGAGCCAACGCGTTTTGCTGGATAGTTTCAACCAAACCGACACGGAGTTGGACGAGAACGAGACGATTGTTTCCATGTTCCATGAGCAAGTGGCGAAAACGCCCGACAATATCGCGGTGGTCTATCAGGACAAGCGTTTTACTTACAAGGAATTGGATGAGATTTCTGACCGCATTGCCGCATATATCCACGGAAAAGGCCTTCATGAAGAGGATGTGGTTTCCGTGTTGATCCCGCGTTGCGAGTGGATGCCGATCGTCTCCATGGGCGTGTTGAAGGCCGGCTGTGCCTACCAGCCCTTAGACCCGACCTATCCGTCGGAGCGTCTCAACTTCATGATGCAAGATGCTTCCGTGAAATTGCTCATCGCCGATGAATCGCTGCGCGACATCGTGAACGAATACCAAGGCGACGTGCTGCTGACAAAAGATATCGAGATACTTCCACCCCTTACTGAGGAAGAAAACTCTCAACTCTCAACTCTCAACTCTCAACTAAAGCCTGACGGGCTTTTTATCATGCTCTATACTTCGGGCACTACGGGAACGCCCAAAGGCTGTCAGATTGTACATCGTAACATCGTTGCATTCTGCGAGTGGTACCACCGTAGGTTTAACCTCACCTCCGGTTGTAAAGTTACGGCCTACGCCAGTTTCGGTTTCGATGCCAATATGATGGAAACCTATCCATGTCTCACCGCAGGCGCCACGCTTTACATTATCCCTGAAGAACTGCGTCTGGATTTGTTGGCATTGAACGAATATTTTGAACAAGAGCAAATCACACACGGATTTATGACCACGCAGGTGGCCTATCAGTTCGCCACGAGCGTCGAGAACCACTGCCTGCGCTACCTGTTGACCGGCGGCGAGAAGTTGGCTCCGCTGACTCCGCCCACGAACTATACGTTAGTGAACCTCTACGGCCCGACCGAAAGCACCGTCTGCATCACCTCCTTCGACGTGACAAAGCCCATGAAGGACATCACGATTGGTTCAGCGTTGGACAACGTGAAACTTTATATCGTCGATAAGGCGGGTCACCGTCTGCCTGTGGGTGTGGCGGGTGAACTCTGGGTTGCTGGACCGCAAGTGACCCGAGGCTACCTCAACCGTCCCGAGAAAATGGCCGAGGTCTATATCGACAACCCCTTCGATTCCAGTGAAAAATATGCCCATATCTACCGCACCGGCGATATCGTGCGCTATCTTCCCGACGGCAACATCCAGTTTGTGGGGCGCAAGGACGGACAAGTCAAGATCCGTGGTTTCCGCATCGAGCTCAAAGAGGTGGAAGGTGTCATCCTTCAGTTCCCCGGTATCAAGGATGCTACGGTGCAAGCCTTTGATGAAGAGGGCGGCGGCAAGTTCATCGCAGCCTATATCGTTGCTGATGAGCAAATTGACATCGAAGCCTTGAATAACTTTATTTTGGAAGAGAAGCCACCTTACATGGTGCCGGCCGTAACGATGCAAATCGAGCGCATCCCGCTCAACCAGAACCAGAAGGTGAACAAGAAAGCTCTTCCCAAGCCCGAAAAACAGTCGAGAGTTGAGAGTTTAGAGTTGAGAGATGTGCCGATGAATGTCTTGGAGCAGGAAATCCACGGTATCATCGCCAATATTATCAACACTGAAGACTTTGGTGTCACGACCGTGTTGGGCTATGCCGGCCTGACCTCTATCATGGCTATCAAGTTGGCCATCCAGATCAACAAGCGTTTCGGCGTTACCCTCGACTCGAAATCATTGGCCAAAACAGGCACTCTGCAAAGCATCGAGAACGAGGTGCTGAAAAGTATGATGGAGGAGATTCCGGGTCAAGCCCGGAATGAAGCGGGGCAAGCCCAAAATGAGGAAAAACATGCCGACACAAACAACATTCCGCTGTCATACGCGCAGATGGGCGTGTATGTGGAGTGCATGAAGCAGCCCGAGGCTACCGTGTATAACATTCCGATGAAAGTCCGTTTCCCCAAGGATGTGAACACCACGCTGCTTACCAAGGCATTGGAAACCCTCGTCAAAACACATCCTCAATTGCAGGCGCATTTTGGTAGTTCGGGCTCGGACATCATCCAAATTATTGATTTCGAGCAACCTGTTGAAATTCCACACAGCCAGCATACAGAGGCCGAGATGGATCAATACAAGCGGGAATTTGTCAAGCCGTTCAATTTGAGGCAAGGTCCGCTCTACCGCATGGAGATTGTCACTACCGAGCAATGGGTCTATTTGATGCTCGATTTCCATCACCTCGTCATGGACGGCGGCTCTTTGGATTTGTTGTTGACACAACTTTTCGATTTGCTCAATGGTCATGAGATTGAACCCGAATCCTTCACCTACGCCGATTTCGTGGCAGCGGAGAAAGCTGACGAAACCAGCGCAGAACACACTGCCGCCAAGGACTTCTTCCAAGAGCGTCTCGGCAAGGTGGAAGGTGTGACCGAGGTTCCGTCAGATTTGACCAATCCCAAAGAGCAAGGTGTTATCGAGACCTCGACGAGTCCGTTGGATTTCGAGGCCATAGAGGAGTTCTGCCGTCAGCGCAATATCACGCCGGCCCACCTCACGCTCGCGGCCACCTTCTACGCCCTTTCTCGTTTCACCAACAACGAGCAATTGTGCATCACCACCATCAGCAACGGTCGTTCCGACTTGCGCATCAGCAACACTACCGGAATGTTCGTCAATACGTTGGCATTGAGTGCCCAGATCGGCGAACAAAGTGTGATGGATTTTCTGACCGAAACCAGCAAGCAGTTCGACGAGACGCTGCGGCATGAGAAATATCCCTTCGCACAGATTGCTGCCGACTATGACCTTTCTGCCGAAATCATGTTCGCCTACCAGATGGGCGTTCTCAACGAGCATAAGTTCAAAGGTCAGACGATTGCCATAGAAAGTATGGAGTCAGACGTGCCGAAGTTCCGCATCGCTTTCTATATCCAGGAGGAAAATGGTAAGCCGAGTGTGTGCATTGAATACGACAATGGCCGTTATAGTCACGAACTGATGCAGACTCTGGCAAAGTCGATTTGCAATGCGGCGAAGGCGTTTGTCCGTCAGCCGGAGATGAAGTTGCAGCAAGTGTCGCTGTTGGATGCCGAGCAGACTGCCATCCTCGACAGTTTCAACCAGACCGATGTGCCTTACGACGACACTCAGACCATCATCTCGCTGTTCCGTAAGCAAGTGGCCCAAACGCCCGACAATATGGCGGTGGTCTATCATGACAAGCACTATACGTACAAAGAAGTGGATGCCATTTCGGAGCGTATCGCCAGTTACCTGGTGAAACAGGGCCTTGGCAAAGAGGATGTGGTCTCGGTACTCATCCCGCGCTGCGAGTGGATGGCCATTGCCTCGTTAGGTGTGCTGAAGGCCGGTTGCGCCTATCAACCCTTGGATCCGAGCTATCCCGCCGATCGTCTGAACTTCATGATGCAGGATGCCAACGCAAAACTGCTCATTGCCGACGAATCGTTGCGCGACATCGTGGACGAATACCAAGGCGACGTGCTGCTGACAAAAGATATCGAGAAACTTCCACCTCTTACTGAGGAAGAAAACACTAAACTCTCAACTCTAAACTCTCAACTAAAGCCTGATAGGCTCTTCATCATGCTCTACACCTCCGGTTCGACGGGCACGCCCAAGGGCTGCCAGCTTGAACACGGCAACCTTGTGGCTTTCTGCCATTGGTACCAGAATCACTATGGCCTGACTGCCAACGACAAGGTGGCGGCCTACGCCAGTTACGGTTTCGATGCCTGCATGATGGACATGTATCCCGCCCTGACCTGCGGTGCTTGCGTTCATATCATCGGCGATGACATACGTCTGAATCTGCCCGATTTGAACGACTACTTCAACCAGCAAGGCATCACTCATTCGTTCATCACCACACAGGTGGGCTACCAGTTCGCGACCAACGTCGAGAACCATTCGTTGCGCTGCTTTGCTGTGGGTGGCGAGAAACTCTCGGCACTCAACCCGCCGACGAACTACAAGATGTACAACGGTTATGGTCCGACGGAATGCACCATTTTCACCACGAATTACTGGGTGAAGGATTACGAATTGGATATCCCTATCGGCAAACCGTTGGATAATTTGAAACTCTATATCGTTGATAAGCAATTCAACAGACTTCCCATCGGCGCCATGGGCGAGTTGTGGGTCACGGGACCGCAAGTGAGCCGTGGCTATCTGAACCGCCCCGAAAAGACAGCTGAGACCTACATCAAAAATCCTTTCAACGACGACCCGAAGCACAGTCGTGTGTATCGCACCGGCGACATCGTGCGTTATCTTCCCGATGGCAATATCCAGTTTGTCGGTCGTAAGGACGGTCAGGTGAAGATCCGGGGCTTCCGCATCGAGCTGAAGGAGGTCGAGGCTGTGATTCGTCAGTTCCCAGGCATTAAGGACGCCACCGTGCAAGCCTTTGACTATGAGAACGGAGGCAAGTACATCGCGGCCTACATCGTCAGCGACGAGAAGGTTGATATCAAGGAGCTCAACGCTTTCATCGGCCAGCAGAAACCGCCGTACATGATTCCGGCGGCCACGATGCAGATTGATGTTATTCCGTTGAACCAGAACCAGAAGGTGAACCGTAAGGCACTGCCCGCTCCCGTCATTCAGGCTGCCGACCACGAATATGTGGAGCCTGTCAACGACACCGAACGTTTGTTCTGCAAGATATTCAGCGACATTTTGTCCATGGACAAGATTGGAGCCACCGACAACTTCTTCGAGTTGGGCGGCACCTCCCTCATGGTGACGCGCGTCATCATCGAGGCCGACAAGAACGGTCATCATATCGCCTACGGCGACGTGTTTGCCAACCCGACGCCGCGTCTGTTGTCCAACTTCCTGACCGGCGGTGCCGTTGACGAGGACGAGGAAGCCAGTAACTATGACTACGCACCCATCAACCGTGTTTTGGAAAGCAACACCTTGGATACGTTCAAAAATGGCGAATTGCAATCCATTGGCAATGTGTTGCTTACGGGTGCCACGGGTTACCTGGGCATCCATGTACTCAAGGAATTGATCGACCGTGACGACGTGCCTGTCATCTGGTGCATGGTGAGAGGGGAGAACGATGAGAAAGCCGAGCGCAGACTGAAAGGTTTGTTGTTCTACTACTTCAGTAATAGCTATAAAGAGTTGTTTGGCAGTCGTTTGCGTATCGTCAATGGCGATGTGACGCACGAAATCAACGTCGATGGCAAAGTGGATACGGTCTTCAATTGCGCCGCCGTGGTGAAGCACTTCTCCAAGGGCACTGAGATTGAGGATGTGAACGTTGGCGGTGCGGTCAACTGTGTCAAATTCTGTCTGCAAAACGGTGCGAAGTTGATCCATGTCTCCACCTATAGCACGGGCGGCCTCTCCATCAACGGAATGCCGCCAGAGGACACAGTCTATACGGAGCAGAAACTCTATTTAGGACAAAACCTCGCCAACCAGTACGTCCATTCCAAGTTTATTTCGGAGCGTATCGTATTGGAAGCTGTGGCTTTGAACAATCTGAATGCCAAGGTGATGCGTGTGGGTAATCTCGCCCCGCGTTCCACCGACGGTGAGTTCCAGATCAACTTCCAGACCAACAGTGCGATGGGCCGCATCAGGGTCTTCCAGATGTTGGGTTGCTATCCCTACGAGATGACCGATTCGCCGATGGAGTTTTCGCCGATCAACGAGACCGCGAAGGCTATCGTGATGTTGTCCCAAACCCCGAAGGAGTGCTGTCTGTTCCATCCCTACAACAACCATTCCGTGCATTTCGGCGATGTGCTGGCTGAGTTGTCACAGGTGGGCAAGGCTCCGATTCGGGTGGAGGCGGAAGATTTCAATATGGCCCTTGAACTTGCCAAGCAGAATCCCGACAAGGCCAAGAAACTTTCGAGTTTGTTGGCATATCAGGATATGGCGCACGGACAAAAGGCTGTCTTCATTAATCCTGACAACCAATACACGGCCCAGGTGTTATATCGTCTCGGTTTCCAATGGTCGAGCACCTCATGGGACTATGTTGACCAAATGCTGGTGGCTATCGCCGGATTCGGTTATTTCGAATAAGTTTGTCAGATATGAAATGATCAGCACCAGTTTAACTCTAAATACTCAAATCTAAACTGTTTTTGTATTTTTGTTGGCTAAATCACAAATTTTGAAACATATAGACAGTATGAAAAAGATATTCGCATTAGCCCTGATTTGTTTGCTCACCGTGTTCCAGGCCCACGCCGTGTTGAAGGAGAAGAACCTGCCCCAGACCCTCGGCGTGCTACGCGCCGAGCTGGAACGCTCCTACAATGAACAGCAGCAGCTCATGGCCCGCTTTGAAAAACGGAACATGGAGCAGCACGCCTCGCTGATAGAGATGATGCAGAAAAGCAATCAAATAGCCCTGATGCTCTATTCGCAAAACACCGATTTCACCTTCGACATGGCATACGCTTGCCAGGCGGCCACGGAGCAGTATCGGAACCTGAAAACCCGTCATCTGCCCTATAACAAGATGATTGAGCGTATCCAGTCGGAAATTGAACGATATGACGCCCTTATCCAGTCGTTGCAAAACCTGCCTCCCAGATTGCTGCCTAACGGCGAAATTGCCAAGATGCCGGATTCCATCCGGATGAAAATGCCCAAGATGGTGCTGGATACTTCTAAACTCGCTCCGTATATTCTTGATAAACAAGCTCTTGAAGACCGAGCGGCGTGCGTGGAATACGCTATCGCCCTTCGAGACAACTACAAGACCATGCTGGAAAGTGTGGAGCGCGACAAGGAACATTATGAACGCGTCACCAAACGCGTGGAGAAACTCAATGCCTATGCATTGTCGCGTTACGAAAAAATCCAGAAAAACATCTTCGTGAACCGAAGCGGCAATTATTTCCAGACAATCAAGCGTTTCCGTTGGAATTATGTAATTGCCAAGAAAGATGTGGATGACAAATACAAGCCTCTGGGCCGCACTTCCGAATGGCGCGGTCCCGTTATTTTGGGTATCTCCATCTTCATGCTTTTTTACATCATTTTGGCCAGCTTGCTCAGCTACGTGATCGTGCGTTGGCTGCTGCCGAAGAAATGGCGCAGCCACTTCAAGGACAATAACAAACGTCCGTTTGTGATGATTGCATTCGGCGTGGCTATCTTCGCCATCTCCATCATGATTGCCAAGTTCTTTGTCAAACAGAACTTCGTGCTCATGTCCATCAGCATGATGATCACGTTCTCCTGGTTGGTGGAAGTGATTTTGCTGTCGTTGCTTATCCGTTTGAGTGACAGGCAAATCCGTGCCGGTATCCGTTCCTATACGCCGTTTATCGCTATGGCCTTTTTGGTGATCGTTTTCCGTATCGTTTTGATTCCCAATAATGTGGTCAACCTGATTTACCCGCCTATCCTGCTGCTGTTTACCATCTGGCAATTCCTCGTGATAAAACGCAAGGTGGAGAAATTGCCGGACAGCGATCTGGTCTATACGGTGGTGTCCCTCATTGCCATGATTGTGGCGTGTGTGGCCTCATGGTTCGGCTACGTGTTGCTGGCAGTGCAGATCATGATGTGGTGGACATTCCTGCTGGCAGCCATCCAGACCATCACTTGCTTCTACGATTTGGCCCAGATGTATGAGTCGCATCGTCTTACCCGCAAGATTGCCAAGGAGAAAGGCATAGATATCAAGAGCAAGGCTGATCTGGACAAGCTGTTCAAGAAGATTCAGCCAAAAATGGCCAAAGGGGAATATATTACACAAACATGGTTCTACGATTTTCTTATCAAAGCATTGCTGCCCATCCTGGTTGTCCTTTCTGTGCCCGCCAGCATTTATTGGGCTGCACGCATTTTCGAGATGTCGGCCATCTGTCGTAAGATTTTCTTCTTCGTATTCTTGAACAAACCCGGCTTGATACAGCTCTCTTTGTATAAGTTGTGTTTGGTGCTGGAGCTCTTCTTCCTGTTCCGCTATTTCAATTACGCCATCAAGGCATTTTATCAGATGCTGAAGAAACGAAAGAACAAAGATGCACTGAAAGGACCGAGCAATATCACTTTGGCTAACAATATCATAGCATTTCTGGTATGGGGTTCATACGTGGTGACGGCCTTGGTGATTCTGGATGTCCCCGGAAGCGGCATCTCCATCATCATGGCAGGCTTGGCTACCGGTCTTGGTTTTGCCATGAAAGATCTCTTGGAGAACTTCATCTATGGTATTTCCCTGATGACAGGGCGCTTGCGTGTCGGCGACTATATCGAGTGTGACGGCGTGCAGGGCAAGGTTGACAGCATCAACTATCAGAGCACGCAGATTGTAACACTTGATGGCAGTGTGTTGGCCTTCCAGAATTCCACATTGTTCAGCAAGAACTTCAAGAACCTAACGCGTAACCATGGCTATGTGATGGTGAAGGTACCCGTGGGGGTGGCTTACGGCTCCAATGTGGGCAAGGTCCGCGAGATGCTCGTCAAAGGTCTGCAACCCCTCTTGGTGAAAAACGCCGCCGGCAAGAATATCGTGGACATGAAGCAAGGTGTGAGTGTGGCGTTCAACGATTTTGGCGACAGCAGCGTCGATTTGTTCGTCATCTTCTGGGTGCTTGTGGAAGAGAAAGCCACCTTTGTGGCCAAGGTCAAGGAGGTGATTTACAATACACTGAATAAAAACCATGTGGAGATTCCGTTTCCGCAACGCGACATCTATGTGCGCCATGTGGAAATGCCGCAGTCTAGAAATGAAGAGGTTGCTCCGACAGACAAACCCAAGAGGAAAAGGAGAAAGAAAAAGGAAGAGAGCGAGGAACCGAAAGTTGAGGGATTAGGGATTAGAGATTAGAGATTAGAGATGGGCATTAGGTACTAATATAGAGATAGCATCCCATTTTCCAATCCTCCTTTACTCTTTTCCTCTTTTACCCCATGTACCTCCTTCACCTCATGCACCCCCTTCACCCCTTTAATCCCATGCACCAAAAATATTTTTTCCCTCCCCTTGAACTATTTGAAAAAAAGTGTACTTTTGCAGCCCGAAATTTTAAAACGTAAAAAATTATAAATCAAAGTTAGAAATGGCAAATCATAAGTCATCCATCAAGAGAATTAGAGCAAACGAAAGAAAAAGACAAGCCAACCGCTATTATTCAAAAACCATGCGCAACGCTTTGCGTGACATCCGCGCCATCGAGGACAAGAACGAAGCTTCCCAAAAGCTGTCCGCTATGACCTCCATGATCGACAAACTCGCCAAGAGAGGCATGATTCATAAGAACAAAGCCGCTAACTTGAAGTCCGGCTTGATGAAGAAAATCAACGCTATGTAATTGGCTGTTGGCCATTAGAAATTTGGAATGGGAAATGGGGAATGTGAAATTGAATCAACCCCTGAACCCAAAACCAAGTCAAAACGCAATATCGGGGAAGTAACATTCCCCTTTTTTAATATGCAGACCACCGAAAAATACAACTTTTCCGTCCCCATTCAAGTCAGAATGAGCGATTTGGATCCGTTTGTGCATGTTAACAACGGAGCCCAGTGCAACTACTTCGACTTTGGCCGCAGTGCCTACTTCGAAGAGGTGTTCCACAAGCCCATCGACTGGCGCGAGATGGACATGGTGCTGGTGCATGTGGAGATGGATTTCCGCGAGGGCATCGAGTTCCACGACCAGATTGTCTGCGAAACCCGCGTGCTTTCCATCGGAAACAAAAGCATCAAAATGATGCAGCAGTTGCGCGACATGCGCACGGGCACTGTGAAGACCACCTGCTACAGCGTGCTGGCTGGCTTCGACCGCATCACACACCAGTCTATTCCTATCCGGGAAGAGTACAAGAAAATGTTCACCGAATTTGAATCTCTTCCCGATGATCAGCAAGAATAAGATTTCCGAAATCCGCAAACTGCACCAGAAGAAGTTCCGCGACGCGGAGCGCCTTTTCATCGTGGAGGGGCGCAAGAGCGTGCAGATGCTGCTGCAATCGGATTTCCAGATAGTGGAACTATTTGCCACGGAGGAGGTTTATGCCCAGAATCGGGCCATGCTGGAGCAACAGCCCGTTACGTTGGTGGCTCCGGCGGACATGGAGCGCATCAGCACCCTGAGCACCCCTCCGGAGCTGCTCGCCATTGCCCGCCAGCGGCAAGACCTGGGCGATGTGCCCGAAAACGAGCCAATCCTGGTGCTCGACCGCATCGCCGACCCCGGCAACCTGGGCACCATCATCCGCACCGCCGACTGGTTCAACTTCCGTCACATCGTCTGCTCACCCGACTGCGTGGAGTGTTACAACCCCAAGACCATCCAGGCTACCATGGGCTCCTTCGCGCACGTGTGCGTGCACACGCAGGCGCTCGTGCCGTTCCTGCGGGCGCGCGCCGACCAACATCGCATACTGGGTGCCTTCCTGCAAGGCGAGTCTATCCATAACTTCGCGTTTCAGCCCACCGACATCATCGTCATCGGCAGCGAATCGAACGGCATCTCGCCGGAAGTGGCCGCGTTGGTCACCTATCCCATCACCATCCCGACCCCAGCGACCAATCGGGCTACGGCCGAGTCGCTGAACGCTGCGGTCGCCACCTCCATCATTCTGTATCAGGCTTCCAAATCTATCCAATAAGACTATGGAAAAGAATCCGAAACTGGCTGGCTATCTTGCCATCACCATTGCCATGCTCTTCTGGGGCATGAGCTTCGTGTGGACTAAGCATCTGCTGAATGCCGGATTTCCTGTGTTCACCATCGTCTTCCTTCGTCTGGTCATCGCGTCCCTTATCTTTGTCACCCTGTTCAAACTCCAGCATAAACTGGAGAAAATCCAAAAGGGCGACTGGAAGATGTTCCTGTTGTTGGCCTTCTTCGAGCCGTTTCTCTACTTTATCGGCGAGGATTTCGGCATGATGTTCGTGGACGCCAGTTTTGCAGCGGTGATGATCGCCTTGATTCCCATTGTGGTCTCCATCACGATGCACTTTGCGGAAGGCGAGGCCCTGCGTCCGGAGTTCTTTATCGGTACAATCGTTTCCGTGCTGGGTGTCTTCATCATGACCTTTGGCTTCGGCGGTTCGCTCCAAGTCAACTTCAAAGGCGTGGCCATCCTGATGGTGGCCGTGCTGGCTGCTGCCGGCTATTCCGTGATGCTGAGCCGGATGCTGAAAACCTACAGCCCGATTACTGTTACGACCATGCAAAACCTGCTGGCCATTCCATTCTATCTGCCGTTTGTGTTAATTTTTGACCTAAGGCATTGGGGCGGATTAGTGTGGTCGTGGAGCAACGTTTCCAGTCTGCTTTGTCTGGCAGTGCTCTGTTCCTCCGGCGCATATATGTGCTATTCGTTTGCAGCAAAGAAGATTACTGTCACGAAAGTGTCGGTTTTCGCCAATGCCATTCCCATCGTCACGCTGTTTTGTGCAGCCTTGATTGGGCAAGAAACCATCACCCTGCAGAAGTGCGCGGGCGTTCTGTTGGTAGTCGTCGGCGTGGTGTTGAGCCAGATGAATTTTAGAAAATAATCCCTTCCATTTCCTCATTGATTTCCGTGTTGAGCTGACACAGACGTCGGTAGTCGTCAGTCTTGCGGAAATAGCGTGCGCGGAAGAAAGTGCGCAGCTTGCGGAACGCAATCTTGTAGTAGTGCACGAAGAAAGCCGTGATGAAGGTCAGTACAATGTACAATAACGCAATCCAGAAGTGCTTGCTGATGATCCAGACAATGGCCATGATGAGCAGGTAGAAGATAGGGAACGTGGCCACCGTGCCAATAACGTACTGGACCGAGGAATGCAACATCGGGTCCTCGATCTTGTTGGTGAAATGCTTTGTTATGGAGCGCGGCACGTAGTTGTTGATGAACCCGAACAGGTATAGTGGCAGGGTGACAATCATGGACAGAATGCGCAAAACCAGCCGGAACATGGACAACTTTCGGTTGACAATCCAGTTTTGAAGCCCTAGTTTCTTCAGCAGTGACATGTACTCGCGCATTTTCAACATGAGTTGCTCGAATTTGTCGGGTGCGTCGTCATGGTACTGTCGGATATTGGCGATGATAGTCATGGCCGCATCCTTCTGGTTGGGCAAATTATTGGGGTTGAGACCTTTGGATTTTAGCAACGGTTCACTCATCATCTGCGTGAGCGCGTCGATTTCGTTGTAGTATTCGGGGATGTCAATGTCAGGGGTGATCTCCTTCACTCGGGCGCGGGCCTTTTCGTTGAGGGCAAGGTAGCCTTTGTCGTGGTTCTCCTTGTAGGTGTCGAAAAGCTCCTCGAAAGTAAACGGCTTTCCAACGGTGACCATCAGGTCGCTGCGGAAGTTGAAGTAGTTGGAATAGTGGATGTTGAGGGGCAGGACTTGGAGGCCGAGTTGATAGTCGTTCAGTTCTTCGGCGGAGAAGGCGATACGGGCGAAGCCTTTCTTGAAGGTGTTCATGAAGTGCCCGTGCTGGTGCGTGGCCTCGGGGAAAATGACGAGCGTGCCGCCCTTGCGCAGTACGCGGGCAGCGCGGTTGTACAAGGCCAAGTTGCTCTTCACGTCGCTCACGTTCCCGTCGCGGCTGCGGAAGGTGGGCATGATTTTGAAAAATCGCAGGATGCGGGCCACGCTATCCTTCTTGAAGATGTCGCCGCGCGCGATGAACACGGGTTGGCGGCGGTCGCCGAACATGGTGTGCAAGATGGCCATAGCGTCCATCATACCGTTCTGATGGTTGGCAATCACGATGGTGGGTTGCCCTTTTTCGGGGATGTTCTCCTCGTTGAGAATGTAAAAATGACGGTAGTAGATATGGTTGTGCATGATGCACAAGTAGTTCATGTAGAAATCGTACAACCAGTCGAACTTGTCGATATTCTCAAAGGAAATCATAGCTTGATGTTTTTACTCAATGATATCCATCTCCTCGATGAGGTTCTTTGCGCCGGCGAATTTATCGACGATGAAGAGGAAGTAGCGAGCGTCGAGACTGATGTTGCGGCAGCGGCTCACATCGTACCAGATGTCGCTCATGGTGCCTTCCCACACGCGGTCGAAATTGGTGCCCACCAATTGGCCTTCAGCATTGATGACCGGGCTGCCCGAGTTGCCACCCGTGGTGTGGTTGCTGGCAATGAAGGCCACCGGCAGCTCGCCGTTCTTGTTGGCATAACGACCATAATCCTTCTTTTCCCACAACTCTTTCAGCTTCGGATCTACCTTGTAATCATATACATCCGGATTCTCTTTCTGCATAATGCCGTCCAAGGTGGTGTAGTAGTTGTATTCCACGCCGTCGGCGGGCTCAAAGCCCTTCACCTGGCCGTACGTGACGCGCAAAGTGAGGTTGGCATCGGGATAGAAGACACGGTCATTATCCTTTTCCATCAAGGCTTTTACGTATGTGCGATAGTAAGCGTCCAGCTGGCTGTTGTCGGCCATATAGCGGTCTCTAACGAGCCAGTATGAATCCAGAATGGCGCTGTAGATTTTCGCCAGTTCTGAATTGGCGGTCTTGGCAATCTGCTTGGCGTTGGCCTTGTTCACGAAGTCAGTGAATTTGGCGTTGTCGGTGAGGTAGGGTGCGGTGGTGGCCTGCTTGTCCCAGAGGGCGGTCATCAGCTGGCGCACGGTGGCTTCATCTTGCACGTATTTATGCAGTTCGGCAGGAATGAGCTCTTTTTTCTCTTTGGTGAAATAGTAGGTGAACAACTCCACAAAGGCCTCCTTGTCGATGGCGAGGCAATAGCTCTCACGGAAAGATTTGTTGCTTTGGAGCAGTTTTTGTTTATTGTTCTCCACGGAACCAGCATTGTTTTCCAAAGCGGGTGCCACCAGCAGCCGATAGTAAGGATGAAGCACATTGCTGATGATTTCAGGACCGAAAATGCACTCGTTGACAAACGTGCTGGCATTGGTCTGCTCGGCGTAATCCTTATACACTTTACGCATGTCGGCGAGCAGGCTGCCGTATTGCTTTTGGCGTTCGGCGCTTCCGATTACCCAGCGTTGGAACTCGGCTTCCTGCGCTTTTTTCTTGCCAATGACATCGCATTCGAGGATGCCCTTGCTCTCGCCTTGCCATTTCTTCCAGCCGTTGGAGATGCTGTTGGCCTTGGCGGAATACATCAGGCGGATGCGCGGGTCGAGGTTCATCTGGCGCTTCATGGCATCCAGTCGGATGGTGCGCGCGTCAATGGCGATGGGGTTCTGCACGTTGGCCACTACATCCACGCCGTCGGAAAGCAGGAACTGCCGTGTGGTGCCCGGATAACCAAATACCAAGGTGAAATCATTGGGCTCCAATCCCTTAATTGAGATTGGGAAGTATTTCTTGGGCTTCATCGGGATGTTGTCGGGAGAGTATTTGGCAGGCTTGCCGTCTTTGTCTGTGTAGATGCGCCAGAGCGAGAAATCGCCTGTGTGGCGCGGCCACATCCAGTTGTCGCTGTCGCCGCCGAACTTGCCGATGCTCTCGGGCGGTACTCCCACGAGACGCACGTCGCTGTATGTCTCCGTGACGAACATAAAGTACTGGTTACCATAGTAAAACGGCTTGATGGAAGCCTTGTAGGTGGTGCCTTCAATGGCTTTCTTGATTACATCGTTGATGTTGTTGTTGATGACAGTTTTGCGTTTTGCCTCGTCCATATCATCGGTCACATCCTTCAGCACGGAGGCTGTCACATCTTCCATATAAACGAGGAAAGTGACAGTGAGGCCTTCCATGGGAATTTCCTCGCTTTTGTTCTTGGCCCAGAAGCCGTTTTGCAGGTGGTTCTGCTCCATGGTGCTGTGTGATTGCACGTAAGAGTAGCCACAGTGGTGGTTGGTGAGCACCAAACCTTGGGAGGAGATAAGCTCGCCGGTACATCCGCCACCGAAGAGCATCACAGCGTCCTTCATGCTGTGGTGGTTCACACTATACACGTCCTCGGCGGTCAGTTTGAAGCCGAGCGACTGCATTTCAGCCTCGTTATAATTCAGGAACAGGGGCAGCCACATGCCGCCGTCAGCGCGCGCGATGCCGAGGATGGCTGCGAAGAAAAGGGTGAGAAATATCGATTTTTTCATGTGATATGATTTTTCAAGATGTGAAACAAGTGATTATTACAAATTCTCCAAAATGTACTTCGCCAATTTTTTGTACAAGTAGGTGCGGGTGTTGCCGCCCATGATGAAGTGGTTCTTGTTGGGGAAGAAGAACTGGTCGTACTCCACGCCGGCCTCGTTCAAAGCCTTCACCAATTCCATGGCATTCTGGAAGTGTACATTGTCGTCGGCAGTGCCGTGGATGAGCAAGTATTTGCCTTTCAGATCTTTGGCGTATGTGGTGGGCGAGTTGAGGTCGTAACCGTCGGGATTCTCCTGCGGGGTGCGCATGAACCGCTCGGTGTAGATGTTGTCATAGTAGCGCCAGTTAGTGACCGGTGCCACGGAGATGGCCATCTTGAAAGCGCCGTCGCCACGGAACAGCGACAAAGCGGAGAGATAGCCGCCGAAGCTCCATCCCCAGATGCCGATGCGGTCGCCATCCACGAAAGATTGCTTCTTGAGCCAGTTGGCCGCGGCAATCTGATCGATAGCCTCGTATTTGCCCATTTGCTGGTAAATGACTTTCTTGAAAGCGTCACCGCGCGTAGCTGTGCCGCGGCCATCCACGCATACGCAGATGTAACCCTTCTGCGCCAGCATCTGATAGAAGGCCAAATCCTGTGCACTGCTGTAGGCGTTCATCACCTGTTGGCTGCCCGGACCACCGTAGCAGGTCATCATCACCGGATATTTTTTGTTCGGATTGAAGTCTGCCGGCTTCATCATCCAGCCGTACAATTCGGTGCCGTCATCAGTGGTGAATTGAATGATCTCGCGGTTTACAAAACCGTATTTGCCCATCGTCTCTTTCACGTTTTTGTTGTCGTTGAGCACGCGCAATTCCTTGCCCTTCGCATCGCGAATGGTGTAAATAGGCAAGGTGTTGAGGTTAGAGTATTGGTTGCGGTAGAAGTTGCCGTTCGGGCTGAACGATGGCTGGTTCCAGCCGTCGCCGCTGCTCAGCATCTGTTTCTTCTTGCCGTCAAAATTGATGACGTAAAGATCTCTGTTCAGCACGCCGCTTTCGTTGGAAAGATAGTAGATGAGCTTTTTATCTTCATTTACATATTGGATTTCATTGACTTCCCAATTTCCGGAGGTGAGTTGCTTGATTTCCCCGCCCAAGGTCACTTTGTAAATATGGTTGAAACCGTCGCGTTCGGAGGTGACAATCATCGTCTTTCCATCCTTCAAGAAATAGTAGTTGTCGGTCACATCCAACCATTTGTCGTTGCGGTCGGTATAGACGATATCCTGTTGCTTGGTAACGGTGTTATAGCGGATGAAGTCGAGCTGGTCTTGGTGACGGTTGAGCTTCAAGATGACAGCGTCCTGACTGTTGGGCAGCCAATAGACGCGCGGGAAGTAGCAGTTGGTGTTGTCACCCAATTCCACCTTGGTAAGCTGCTGGGTGGCAAGGTCGTAAATATAGACATCCACCAAGGAGTTGTCCTCACCAGCCTTGGGGTATTTGTATTTGAAATCGGTAGGGTAGAGTTCGTCGTACAGGGCGAAGTTGTATTCTTTCACGCGACGCTGGTCGAAGCGCAAAAAGGCAATCTTGCTGCCGTCGGGCGACCAGGAAGCCGCACTTGACATATCCAACTCCTCCTCATACACCCAGTCGGCATAGCCATTGAAGATGGCATTTTCCTGACCATCGTGGGTGATCTGCGTAATCTTGCCTGTGGCTAAATCCTGATAGAACAGGTCACAATCGCGGGCAAACAACACTTTCTGTCCGTCTTCAGACAAGAAAGCGAAATGCAGTTTGGTGTTAGTGTCGGCCACCATGGTAAGTTTGTTGTTTTCAATATCATACACATAGTAGAAGGCGAGAGAAGAACGGCGCCAGATGCTCTCTTCGTCTATGGCGAGCACTACTTTCTTCTCGTCGGAAGAGAATTCATAGCTGCTCAAATTGCCGATGTTGACACGTCCTTTGCTCAAACGGTCCAGGTCGGCGTTGGAAACAAGCATGTCTATACGGTCGCCTGTGGCGAAGCTGTAGCGCTCAATGCCGGCGCGCTTCACGACGGTGTAATAATCGCTCTTGGGCATGGCGGTGTATCCGGCCACCCCGCGCGGGTAAAAGTAAAAATCGTCCCAGATTCTCTCGATAGTAATTTCTTTGGACTGGCCAAAACAGCTGCAAATGGCAGTAAACAAAAGTGTTATAAGAAATAATCTCTTCATTGTATGATGATTTTTTGAAAGTGCAAAGATACACATTATTACTTTTTTCTAATCTTCTTTGGGCAACACAAACTCCAGCAATATAGTTCCATTGGTGTCGAAATAGACGTAGTGCTCTTCCAGTTTCTGGGCCCATTCGCCAGTAAGACCTAGCTTGTGCCAGTTGGCAGTGGAGCATTGGATGCCGGGCGAGTAACCCTCTGCGCAGAATTGACGCACTTTCGTGTAAGAGTTCTTGTATTCCCACACCACGCCTTTGTAGTTGTACACTACATCCGTGTCACCAATCAGCGTATGGTGCGTGGCCCAATAGCCAGTGTTGTGCCAGCCAAGTCGATTGTTCACATTGGCGGGGTCTTCCTGACAGTCGGGATAACTGGAAATCTCCGGGTCGGTAAGTTCGTGTTTTGTATAGGGACCGTATGGATATTCTTGATCCTTAACCAATTCGCCAGTGGTGGTGCAGAATTTTGGATGCTCCCATCCGCTGTTGCTCACAATGGCAATGGCGGCGTCAGAAGGTACATTCTTGAGGAAAAAACCTGAAGCATTGTCGTAGGAGGCTTTAAGCTGCATCAACGGGGTGATGATGTCCACCTGATCGGTTTCGTCGTTGTGCGCCATGGCGGTACTGTTGATGAAACTGGTGACGGCAGCACCTGTGAAGGAATTGTACTTGTCGGGAACCACGCTCACTTTTTCTCCTAACATATTGATTACCCACCATTTGCGTTCGGTATTCTGGTAATCGTAAACCAAGGCGTAGCCACTGCTGAAATTGCGGGCTTTTTCGTATTTGGGCTCGATGACCACCCGGCCTGTGGCATCCATGTAACCGAATTTGTTGTTGTCGCTCTTAAAAAGCCGACGCGTGCCTTCGGTCAACGGGTAGTTCTTGAAATCCAAACCGCTTTTGGCCAGTTTGATATGCGGATATACCTTCTGCCCTTTGTCGTTGATGTAGAAACGCTCGTTGTATGGGCCGGTGCTCGCCACGGCTAAACCGTCGTAAAAATTAGTGACTTGCGTGATGCTGGGATCGAGCGCAATAGAGTCGCCGTTGCTCTTGAGAATGTACCAACGATATTTGCATGTATAGGGTTTCTCGGGATCGCCGCTGTAGGGTTTGCACGATCTTACGGCGCACACCCCATGATCAAATCTCGGATCCTGGATGGCGTACCATTCCGAATGCCCGACTTGAGTGGCGTTTTTCACTCTGTAGAAACGATAGGTGTTGGAACATCCGTTCAATTTCACATAAAAGATGCCGTCATACACGTCGCCGATATTCTCCCAGCCGAACTCCTCAAAGTCGATGATGACTTGCGGGATATCAGTGGGCCATGTTCCGGCGCCTTTGCCATGCTTTTCTTCAGAGTCATTAGCCTCTTCCCCATTGCCCGAAGCCGAGTTTTGGTTGTTTTGCACGTTTCTCGGATCTCCGCCCACCAAAATCTGAGCAGAGTTATCAATCACGCCTTCAATATTCTTGACCACCGTTTCTTTTACCTGCTCAACAGGATCCTGTGCCCTGCTCTCATAGGAACAGAACACCATTATCAAACAAAAAATAACGATAAATGACTTTTTCATAATGTATGATTTTAATTTATACAACACCTAACATTCAATTCCCCATTCCTCATTTCTCATTCCCCTCCTTCACCCTTTTACCTCCTTCACCTCATTCACCCCATTCACCTCATGCACCCCATGCACCTCTTATATCAAAACCGCTCCCACCACCAATCCCAGTGCCAGTGTGATGCTCTTGACGATGAAGAAGTTCTTGCGCGATTGGGCGAGTAAAGGAAGTCCGGCGTGACCGTTTTGCGAGATAGAGTTGGCTAGGAGGATGCCGAACGGGATGGAGCCGTTGAGGAACATGATAATGAAGATGAGGTTGGGACCCGACTCAGGGATGAAGCCGATAAGTACGGCGAGCAGCAACATGAGATATTTGGCCCAAGCTTTGGCCTGCAGCAGTTGTTCCACATCTACAAAAAGTCCGATGACCATGAGCACGAGCAAAACACAGAACGACCAAAGGAATACTTTCAGAAAATGCTGTTTGATAACATGTTCCCATACGTGTTCCTTGAAAAAATGAATCACCTTTTGTCCAAAACCGGAGGCTTGGGGGGTATGATGAGGGTGTTCGGCCACGTCAATTTCCTCGTGAATGGCGAAGTTGTGTGGCTCTAACGTGAATTTCCACTTTTTAGAGATAAAGTTCAGCAGGATGCCTACCACGACCGCGATGCCGAAGAGTGTGGCAGTCAGGATGGCTCCCCATTTCGGGCTTTTGGCGAACAGGAAGAAAGCTTCGTCGCCGAAGGTGGCCACCATGCCGGAAATAAAGGCGCCGAAGGTGATGACATCGTGCGTGAACATGGAGACTACGGCAAAACCGCCTGCGCATCCGGGGATGGCGCCTAACAGAGCAGTGATGAGCACTTGCAGAATCGGCTTGTCCTGGAATTTTCGCAACCACTTTCCGGAAGAAGACACATTGATGAGCTCGATGAGCGACATCATCAGAATCACCCAGCCGGTGATTTCCAGCGAGTCTTTCAGCACGTCCAGAAGACCGTGTAACAAAGCGGTGCTATCCATTACGATATGAAGGCTTTACAGGTTCAGGTTTTTGGCAATGGAAGGATCGTTTTTCTTGAGGCCCCAGATTTTGGTATTGATGCGCTGGGTGTCCAGAAGGGTCAGTTTCTCGGAATGCTCAAGGGCGCGTTGCACGAAAATGCACTGCTCTACGTCGGCTTTCCCGTTGACCACAGCCTCGGAGAGGGCTTTGCACGACTGGTAACCACAAATTCTACAATCGACTTGCGGCAGGTTCTGGTTGATTTCAAATGCCTTGCGCATCTTCTGCATGGCCACGGTGAGGTTGTCGTCCATCTTGTCCATGGAACGCGGCTCTACCTTGCCAAGCACGCGTTTGTGCTGAGCAAGATAGTCGGTATAGTTAAGCAGGTCGTTGTCTTCGGCATCTACTTCTTCGGGCGACTTCTGCATGCGCTTGCGCTGGCGCTCGGCCATGAGGAAGCGGTTGTTGGCACAAAGGATACCTCCGGCGCAACTCTCGTCGCAGGCGCGAAGCTCCAGAAAGTCAATGTCCTGAATGTCTTCGTCTTCCAGCTTTTCCAAGAACTCAGCCACGTTGTGGATACCGTCGATGGCCAGGTTGCGACCCTCTTTCAGCAGGCCGATTTCCCCGCCCGTGAGCGTGAAGTTGACGCTGGACTTGGAAAGACGGTGGTAGCGCGTGCGGGAATCTTCGCACAACTGGTACTCTCCCTGCTTGATGACGCGCATCACCTTGCTGTACAGGAAGTTCATGTTGATAACCTCTGAAACAGGCGACTCCTCGTCTGTAGCCGGACTCTTGATGGCCGCAATCTTGGCGGCGCAGGGAGTCACATAGAAGATGCCGATGTCCTCGGCAGGAATGTGGTCTTCCTCCGTCAGCAACTTGCGAATGTATAGCGCGGTGAGATCCAATGGCGGTTTGGAAAGATACAAGTTGGGTACCAGCACAGGGAATTTCACCTGGATGAGCCGCACGATGGCCGGACAGAACGTGGAGATGATGGGCTTGTAGCCGTTGTTTTCATGCACGGTCTTCAACATCTCCTCCTTGATGAAATCCACACTCTTCTCTACCTCAAAAACATGCTTGAAACCAATATGATACAGGGCTGACAGAATCGTTTTCTCCTTGATTTTCTCCTCAAACTGGGCGATGAAGATGGACGGCAGCAGCAATACCGGATATTTGCAATCATAGACCGTCTGGAAGTCATCCTGCTCAATGTAAATGGCATTCACGGGACAGGATTGGTAGCATCGGCCGCAATCCACACAGCGATTCGGGTCGAGTTGCGGATGCCCGTCTTCCACATGGATGGCTCCGGTAGGGCACACGCCCGTGCAGTGGGCACATCCGATGCAGAGGTCATATTTGAATTTGAGTGCGTGATGGAAATCTTGTACGTCAGCCATGGCGGTGTTTTTTATTTGGAGAAGTAGTTGACAAACTCAATGGTGGTGCCTTTGTCCACCACAGATTGTATGTTCAGTTCATCGGAGTTGTTCTTGATGTTGGGGAGGCCCATGCCGGCGCCGAAGCCCATCTCGCGCACCTTGGGCGAGGCTGTGGAGTTGCCCTTCTGCATGGCCCAGTCAATGTTGGGGATGCCGGGACCTTCGTCGGCCAACACGATGCGGACGTGGTCGTCCTCCAGGTTGACGTTGATGTCACCACGGTAGGCGTGTGCCACTATGTTGACCTCGGCTTCATACAAAGCCACAACCGTCCGCTTGACGATGTCAGGGCTCACGCCGAGCTTCTTTAGCATTCTTTTCACTTCACTTGAGGTGGAACCGGCATTGGTGAAGTCACCTCCTTCTACATGGTAAGTAAAATCCATAAACAGGTAGTTTGATTAGTAAACGGGTGGGATGCCGGCTCCATACAGAATACCGGCAGTCTTGTACATGGAGAAGTCTGTGCGCACTATGACCATGTCGTTATCTTCCGCCAATTCCAGCATCTCAGGAGTTACGACCTTGCCGCGGACAATCAGGATCATCTGGATGTCCGACATCTCGCAGGTGCGGATGGACTGTAGGTTGCAAAGCCCCGTCATCAGCATCAGGTTGTCGTAATCCTTGAGCGTGAGCACGTCACTCATTAAATCGGAGGCAAAGATGCGCTCAACTTGGCGGCTTTTATACTCTTCACCTCCTAAAATTTCTCCTTGTACTAAGGTTGCGATTTCTTCAACTGTCATATCTCTATTTTTCTTGTTTGTTCATTAATAGGCCGCAAATATACAAATTTCATTTTATTTTGTAATAAAAATACTTTTCTACAACTAAATAAAAAAAATGTATATTTGCAGCCTGAAATAAATTTAACACTATTATATTATGAAAAGAACGAATACGCTATTCAGTCTTCTTGGTGCATTAATCATATCTCTTTGTGCAACAGTGGGATATGCTCAATGTGATGGTGACAATGCCAGCTATCTCTATGTACCAGGCAAAAGTAAAAACGCCTGTAAAACTGGCTTTGCCCTGGTGATTGCCGACTCAAACGGCCAGCATGTCACGCCGACTTCTGCCATGACCCTCCCGCATTTCAAAGGCGGTAACAAGGCCATGTGCCGCTACATCAACAAGACGCTGGTTTATCCCGCAAACCTGAAAAGCCAACGTGTCTCCGGAACTACGGTTGTCCAAGCCAAGGTCAACGCAGACAGTACACTTTCTGATATCGAAGTGGTGAGCAGCTCCGGCTACAAGGAATTTGATGACGAGGCTCTCCGCGTCGTGAAATCCTTCCCGAAGATGTGCCCCTCCACTCAAAGCTGTGAGGCTCAGGACCTCATCTCCCAATTCACTATCAATTTCAATATTGAAGAAGAAGAGGAACGCGACAGAAGAAAAGCTGAAGAAGCTGAGAATAAGGCCCTCATGGATGAGATTTACAAGATTGGACCTATCACGCTCTACTTCGACAACGACCAGCCCGATCCGCGTACGGTGAAAGAAACCACCGATAAACAATACATGGATCTCTATGAGTCATACAAGAACAAGAAAAGTGAGTATCAGCAGAAATCAACCAACGCTGATGCCAAAGCTGCTGTGGCCAGCTTCTTCGATGATGAAGTATATGGCGGTAAAGATCGCTTGGACAAAATCACGAAAGCCTTGGTTAAAGTTCTCAAGAAAGACAAACACGTCTCTTTCAACATCAGTGGCTTCGCTAGCCCTCTGGCAAACAGCGAATACAACAAACACCTTTCCGCCCGTCGTATCGAAAGCGTGCTCAACTATATGAAACAGGCTGAAGGCGGCTATCTCGCTCCTTATATCAATGGCGAAAAGAGTGGTTTGACTATCTATAAGAACCCCTCCGGTGAGGTGAAAGACAACTCCGACAAGAACGCCACCCAAGGTGTGTATGGCCTTGCCGCTGCCAAAGACCGCAGAATCGTGATTGACAATATCCAAATCAGATAATTCAGTCAATCATCTTCATACTATAATATTATAATAAGCCTCTCTTGAGGCTTATTTTTTTATATCTTTGCACCCCCTTAAAAAATAGAAGATGGACCAGTTTGACGATATGGATAATTTGGAGATGGAGGAACTCGCACAGCGTTTTCAGAATGCGGTGGATCATGGCCAGACATTCTATTTTGAGAATACGGATATCCAGGATGTCATCGGCTATTTCCTTGAGACAGGCAATCTGAAGTATTGCGAAAAAGCGATCACATACGCCATGCAGACCTATCCCAAAGACCCGTACATCCGTTTGCTCCGCTCCAAGTATTTTTCTTTGCAACAGAAATTTGTGGATGCTGAACGCGAGTTGGATTATGTGGAGGGACATTTTGCCCCGATTCCGGAACTGTATATTGAGAAAGTTATATTGGCACACCTCTGCAATCGCGATGTCAATGCCATTGAGTTGCTGAAGAAATCGCTGGCCCTGAACGAAGATATTCCGGAAACACATCTTTTGCTGATGCACGAGTATCTGTTGCGTGACAATCGCAAAAAAGCGGTCGATCATGCTATCCGCGCCATCCAACTGGACCAGTATGCCGCTGAAGATATCAAGAACATCTTTGTGGATTTCGCCGAGTTGCAAGATCCCAAAGACCAGCTTCTCGTGTCGTTCTTCAAAGATCTGACCGAGGAACTGCCTCTTTTTGGGAGCCTCTGGAGCGGTTTGGGACTGGCCTACATCGGAATCGGCGACTATGCCAGCGCCATTGATGCTTTCCAATTGCAACTTTCCGTGGATCCGGATGAACCGCTCGCATACGTGAACATTGCAGAGTCCTATTACGGAATGCGGGATTATGAACGGGCAATCGAGTATTTCAAGCTGGCTAATGATCATTGCAATGTGCTGCAGTTCAGCATACAAATTGGCAGATGTTATTTCCAATTGAAGGAATATGATACGGCTTTGCAGTATTTCCTGCAGGCGAAAAATGAAGATCCGATATATGCCACATATGTGCTTCCCGACATAGTTCATGTGTTCAAGATGCAAGACCGATTGGATGAGGCGCGAGCATACGTGCGTGAGCATCTTCGCAGAGTGCCGGATGACTTCATAGCCATGGAAGAGCTTATCGGTTTGCTGGACCCTGTTCGCGACGCAGAAGAGATGAAAGAATGGTGCTATACCGCCATCACCGCAATTGACTATGAAATAGTTCAATTCTTTGACTTTATCATCCCCTTCTGTTATTATAACGACTGTGCGGATTTAGGTATCGAGTTGTGCCAGAACTATTTCGAAGACCCATCCATGAAAGGTTGTGTGCATTACTATCTTTCTTTGATGTACATCAAGAAAGGCGATATGGAGCTGGGATGTCAGTATTTAGAAGATGCCATTCTCCTGGATGCTGAAAAGATAGGGGTCTGTTTTCTGGATATTGATCCCAACCTCCGGACTTTGCCTGAAGTGGAGAGGTTGATTCGCAATAGTTTTCCCGCCCAAGATTCAAACGAATAATATCCTTATGATGAAGAAGTTATCCAGAGTTGTTGTACTGTTGACGGTGTGTGTCTTCTGCTTCGGCGGCTCACTTCAGGCTGCAACCGACACAACTGCCGCCAAGGTATCCGTTACCGACAGAGTGATTACTTGGTATAATAGCCATCTGAATTATGGCACGGTAACCATGTTGATGGCGATTGAGAGCTCCTTCATCCCGTTCCCTTCGGAGGTGATTGTGCCGCCCGCCGCTTATCAAGCCTGCAACAGCGACAACCCGTCTTTGTACAAAACGGATTCCAAGGTGATAAACGTTCTGCTTGTCATCCTGTTCGCTTCGTTGGGTGCCATGATTGGAGCGCTGGTCAACTATTTTCTTGCTATGATTCTGGGCCGTCCCATCGTTTATTGGTTCGCCGACAGCAAAGTGGGCCATCTGCTGATGCTGAACAGTGCGAAAGTCAAAAAGGCGGAGGACTATTTTATTGAGAACGGCAAGAGCTCCACGCTGATTGGCCGTCTGATTCCGGCTGTTCGTCAGATGATTTCCATACCCGCAGGCTTGGCGAAGATGAACATCGGCGTGTTTGCTCTGTTTACTGCCATAGGCGCTACGCTTTGGAATGCCATCTTAGCGTTTTTGGGCTATTTTGCCCATGGCCAGCAAGATCTGATTGAAAAATACAATAGCGAACTGAAAATTGCGCTCTGGGGACTGTGTATCTTGTTTGTACTATATCTTATATACAAAGGGGTGAAAGCCTCCCGTACGAAGAAAGTGGTCCCGACGGACGAACAAGATAACGCCCAATGAAAACCTACGGATTAATAGGGAAGTCGCTGAACCGCAGCTATTCAAAATCCTATTTTGAGGAGAAGTTTGTGCGGGAAGGCATCAAAGATTGTTGCTACCGTCTGTTTGAACTGCCTACCATTGAGCAATTGCCTGATTTTATTGTCTCTGAGCCGACTTTACGCGGCTTCAATGTCACTATTCCTTATAAGAAATCCATTCTGGATTATTTGGACGAGCTTTCACCAGAGGCTGCAGCGATCGGGGCTGTGAATGTGGTGAAGAGGGTATATGAGGTGCATGAGGTGAAGGAGGTACATGGGGTAAATGAGGTTAATGGGATACAAAGGGTGAAAGGGGAGAGTGGAGTTTGGTTGAAGGGGTATAATACGGATGCGGAAGGGTTTGCGATGTCATTGGAGGGTGTTGAATTGCCGGAAAGGGCACTTGTGTTGGGTACGGGTGGTGCCGCTTCGGCGGTCGGTTTCGTGCTCCGGCAGCGCGGAATTCCCTTTTTGCAGGTGTCGAGAACCCCGGGGCAGGGCAATCTCACGTATGCGGAAGTGACAGGGCAGATTTTGCGCGATTACCCGTTATTGGTCAACTGCACGCCCGTGGGGACGCTGGGTGAGCCACAGCAATTGTTGCCGTTGCCATACGAGGTTTTGACCTCGAAGCATTTTCTATACGATTTGGTATATAATCCCGATGTTACGCCATTTCTGCGGGAAGGAATGCGGCGAGGGGCGCATGTGCAAAATGGTTTGAAGATGCTGCACTCGCAGGCGGAGGCGGCGTGGCGGATTTGGAATCGCTAGTAAAAAAGGATATCCTTCACTACCGGTACGGCATAGTCGGCGTTGATTTTTTCGATAATCATGGTTTTTCTTCCGATCAGCTCGAAGCGCAGGGCGGCATTGCGCACTTTCACCTTCAGCACGCCGCCGTGGATGGAGACGCACTCGGTTTGGCCGGCGCACAGTTCGCCGATGTATTCCGGCCATTTGTCCAGAACCGTTCGTTCAGCATAAAGTTGCTGCCTGCCCGATTTGTTTACAAACTGCAAAGCCAGTTCCCGGATAGAGTGTTCGTTGCTGTTTTTCATAATTTTGCTATTGGTCTGCAAAGATAAAAAAAAGGTCACTCCACCGAGTGACCTTTTTCTGATAGAATCTAAAAGATTAGATGATACCTTGAGCTAACATAGCATTTGCCACGCGCATGAAACCGGCAATGTTGGCACCCTTAACATAGTTGATGGTACCGTCAGCCTGACGACCGTGCTCAACGCACATGTCATAGATGTCGTTCATGATCTTGTGCAGCTTAGCGTCAACCTCAGGAGCCGTCCAGTTGATGTGGCCGGCGTTCTGGCAGATCTCGAGACCAGAGGTAGCAACACCACCGGCGTTGACAGCCTTACCAGGTCCGAACGGGATCTTAGCAGCCTGGAAAGCAGCAATTGCACCAGGTTGGCAACCCATGTTGGAAACTTCAGCCACATACTTCACGCCATTGGCGATCAGTTCTTTGGCATCTTCTTCAGCAAGCTCGTTCTGGAAAGCGCAAGGACAAGCGATATCGCACTTCACCATCCAAGCCTTCTTACCAGGAGTGAAGATGGCTTTGCCCGGGAACTTGGTGGCCATATCCTCAACTTTGTTGCGGTTGGAAGCACGCATTTCGAGCATGTAGTCAATCATTTCTTTGGTAATGCCATCAGGAAGTTCGCACACGCCGTCAGGACCGGAGAGAGCGACAACCTTAGCGCCGAGTTCGGTAGCCTTGATAGCAGCACCCCAAGCCACGTTGCCGAAGCCGGAGAGGGCGATGCGTTTGCCTTCCATTGTGTCATTCTGTTGTTTCACCATGCGCTCCACATAGTAGATAGCGCCGAAACCGGTAGCTTCCGGACGGATGAGGGAACCACCCCAGCCATAGCTCTTGCCGGTGAGGGCACCGGTAGAATGCTCGCGGGCCAGTTTCTTGTAAGCACCGTAGAGGTAGCCGATCTCACGACCGCCAACACCCACGTCGCCTGCAGGGCTGTCCTGATCAGGACCGATGTTGCGCCACAATTCATACATGAAGGCTTGGCAGAAACGCATGATTTCAGCGTCGCTCTTGCCAACGGGATCGAAATCGGAGCCACCCTTGCCACCGCCGAGAGGCAGATTGGTCAGAGAGTTTTTGAAGATCTGTTCGAAACCTAAGAACTTCAACATGGAAACGTTAACAGCCTTGTGGAAACGGAGACCGCCCTTGTATGCGCCGAGAGCAGCATTGAATTGGACGCGGTAGCCAAGGTTTGTGCAAACCTCACCTTTGTCGTTAACCCAAGTCACGCGGAATGTGAAGATACGGTCGGGCTCAACAATACGCTCAACGATCTTGGCAGCCTCGAATTCGGGGTGCTTGTTGTATTCTTCCTCAATCGTTTCCAGGACTTCGCGAACGGCCTGCAAATACTCATTCTCACCAGGATGTTTGGCCTCCAGGTTAGCCATGATTTCATTTACTTTCATATTATTGAAATTTAAAATTTAGGATAGTTGTAAAACTTTTTGAGTGCTTTGAAAAGCGGTGCAAAGATATATAATTTATTCATATTTCCAAGTGGAAAAAATAAATGTTTTTCTTGGAATTCTAATGCAAAAATAACAGGTGTTATGAAGGGCTGTCTGTGGCTGTTCTACAAGGTTGCCAACAACTCGCCCACCACAAAGCAGCTGCCTCCCACGAACACGATGTCGTCAGGTGCGGCGTCGCCTTGGGCAGCGCGGAAAGCTGTTTCGATGGTCGGGAACGTGCGGGTGTTCAGTCCTGCGGCGGACAAAATTCCCGCTAGCGTGTCGCCCTGGAGCGCCCGCTCGATATGGGCTTGGCTGACGTAGAAAACGGCATTCTTGGGCAACAGGGGCAATACGTGCTCAATGTCCTTGTCGGCTACCATCCCGAACACGATGCGCAAAGCGCGGCAGGGCATGTTACCAAGTTGCTTCATGGTCAGCGACAAACCGCCCACATTGTGGCCCACGTCGCAGATGGTCAAGGGCTCGCGACGGAGCACTTGCCAGCGACCCGTCAAGTGCGTGTTTCCCACCACATTTTCAATCGCAGCTACTGTCACGTCCTTGTCGGGCGGCATCAGCTGGTCGAGCACATCTGCCACTTGCAGGAAAGTGCGCAAGTTTTTGCGCTGGTATTCCCCTTGAACAGGTACACGCACGTGCTCGTACAAAGTCCTGCCCATCACGTCAATAATATTGCAGTCTGACAAGTCGCCCTCAATGGTGAAGTTGTCTTCGGCCAAGAACAGCGGGGCATTGTTTTTCTCAGCAATGTCGGTAAATACAGGAATACTTTCGGGGTGGAATTCACCCACCACCACGGGCGTGTCTTTTTTGATGATGCCGGCCTTCTCGAAAGCGATTTTGGCAATCGTGTCGCCCAGCAACTGAGTATGTTCCAAAGATATATTGGTAATGACGGAGAGTAATGGCTGGAGTACATTGGTCGCATCCAGACGACCTCCAAGGCCCACCTCCACTACGGCTATGTCAACTTTTTGTTCCGCAAAGAACCAAAAAGCCAGCGCCGTGGTCATCTCAAAGAAGGAGGGTTCCAGTTTGTCGAATTCGGGCTTGAACCGGTTAAAGAAGTCGAGAACCTGCTCTTCCGTAATCATTTCGCCGTTGATGCGAATACGCTCGCGAAAGTCCACCAGATGCGGGGAGGTAAATAATCCCGTTTTCAGGCCGCGTTCCTGACAATACGAAGCGGTGAAATGAGCCACGGAACCCTTGCCGTTGGTGCCGGCAATGTGGATGGCTTTCAGTCTCTTTTCCGGGTTCCCGACAATATCTAACAGGGCCTCAATGTTTTCGAGGCCTTCTTTGTACGCCGCAGAACCGATTTTGTGGTACATCGGGTAGGCGTGGAATATTTCTTCGAGGAGAGATTGGTACATAGTTAACGCTGAGGGCGCGAAGGACGCAAGGTTTTTATTAAATATTTGTTTATTATAACTTAATTAATATTTTTTTTGTATTTTTGCACATCCTTTAACAAAATATAGTTAGGTTATGAATGAAAACGAAATTGCTCGCATTGTGGTTGATGCCGCGGTTAGGGTTCACAAATTCTTAGGTCCTGGGTTATTGGAAAAAACGTATCAAGAGTGTCTTTTTTACGAATTGTATAGCCGAGGTTTACGAGTCGAGAAAGAGAAGTATTTGCCTATTATTTATTATGACATGAGAATTGAACATGCATTCAGGATGGATTTGGTGGTAGAACAAAAGGTTGTGGTAGAAACCAAAAGTGTTGCTACTTTATTGGGCATACATTTGGCGCAAACACTTACATATCTTCGGTTAGGTAACTACAAGTTGGGATTATTGTTGAATTTCAATGTTGAGCGAATGAAGGATGGTGGAATAAGAAGGGTTATTTGTGGAAATCTCTAAAACCTCCTTTGTGCCTTCGTGCTCTTTGTGCTAAAAACACTAAGGACGCAAAGGACACAAAGGGAATCATTAATGGAACACGATTATTCTCAATTCCTCTTTACCTGGCTTGTACTTGGCCCGTTTAGCCTCTTGCACGCATTGTTGCTGAATTTGCCGGTTCGTAATGGTAGTCTTGTGTTTGTCACTATCGATCACGCGCGCTTCGCTCACTGTTCCGTCGGCCATTACATGCACTTCGACACATACTTGACCCTCTTCGCTGACAGACGAGTTGATTGGGTGCACCAACCCGCGTGAACCAGTGCCATAGCCGATACCGTCGCCAAAGCCAGAACCTTGTCCAGAACCAAAATCAGAATCCGCTCCTTTCCCAGAGCCCACACCACTTCCAAATACTGTACAACTGCTTCCTTTCCCACCTTTATTAAACAAATGATCTATAGCTGTCTGTATTTGATTCTTATCCAACAACCACACCCCGGCTCTATCTAAAGACGAGAAAGATAAAATATCAACATCTGTTTTTTCTATCACATAATCAACACCTCCCATATTTACCTTAACGGATGTATTTATTTTATTATTCATCAATAAATCATTCAAATCAAGCAATGATTGAATTGAAGATTCTTTAGTTGTTCCCAACACAAACGACACACTCTTATCAGATGGGTTACTTGTTTTATTTGCCAACAAGTAATAGTGTTTGCCGTTATAACACAGATAGTTATCTACCAAACTATTGTTTCCCACAAAAGCAGTAAAAGGAAGTTTAATTTTAATCGTATTGGATTGATTATTGAATGTGGCTAATTCGGTCGAAGTTGTTTTCGTATCGACAATGTTCAATTGAGGGAAACAATTCAAGGAAAGAAACAATAAAACGATTATGCTAATTGTTTTTTTCATAATATTATTTTGACAAGATTTTAGCGCAAAAAATAGTTAAGAGATCTTTGTGCCCTTCGTGCTTTTTGTGTTAAAAATACTAAGGACGCTAAGAACATAAAGGGAATCATCAATGGAACACGATTATTCTCAATTCCTCTTTACCCGGTTTGTACTTGGCTCGTTTAGCTTCTTGCACGCATTGTTGCTGGATTTGACGGTTCGTAATAGTAGTCTTATGATTGCCACTATTGATTACGCGCGCTTCGCTCACTGTTCCGTCTGCCATTACATGCACTTCAACGCAAACCTGACCCTCTTCAGTTACATTCGTGTTGATTTGGTGCACCAATCCGCGTGAACCGGTGCCATATCCGATACCACCGCCTGAGCCACTACCTTCGCCAGGTCCGAGGCCGGAGCCTGTTCCAGTGCCGATGCCGGATCCTGAACCGCCACCAGAGCCACTGCCGCCTTTGCCACCCTTGAAAATGGCACTTTGGTCAACTTTAGGCTGAGCTGGTTGGGTCGTGGTGCTCGTTTTGTCGGAGTGAGCAACTGCCGGGGCCTTTTGCGCGTTTTGTGTGGCGTAGTTTGGAGCTGCTGTGTTCGTCACCTTGTTCGGGGACGGGGCATCCATGCCGCCGCCACCACCGCCACCAACTTCAGCGTCCAACTCCACATAAAAAGTCTTTTTTGGAGGTGGGGGAGGAATCATAGACTTCAGGCCAAATGATAGCAACAGCACGATAATGAGTGCCATTGCTGCGACAGAGATGCCGCCAGAGGCCAGGTTGTCCTGTTTTTCTTTGTTGGAATCGTTTGTTGTTCTCATTTTCCTTCGGTAGCTAACACCATTTTATATCGTTGTTCTTCAGGAAATTGCTCATTCAACTGATTCAGCACATCCATCAAAGCGACCACATTCTCCACCGGCACGGACTTGTCGGCGCGGAGAATGATGGACTGCATGCCGGAATCATCGTGTGCCACGGCCTCTTGCAAGGCGGGAAGCAGTTCTTCGTACGCAATCGGCTGGGCGTTGGAACCCTCCGGATTGACGAAGTACATCAGATCCTCATTGATATAGACCTCAACATTCTTGGAAACCAGTTGCTTGTCGGAGTCGCTCTTCGGCAACACCAGGTTGATAGCGTTAGGCGACACCATCGTGGAGGTCAGCATAAAGAAAATCAACAACAAGAACACCAAGTCGGACATGGACGTGGCGCTGAATGTCGTATCAATCTTATTTTGCATTTTGATAGCCATAGTGCGAAACTTTTAGACGTTTTCGTGAAGGAGATCCATAAATTCGGTGGTGCGCACCTCAAGTTGATAGACCACATTGGAAATCTTGGACACGATAATGTTGTGGAACACCAGGGCAATCACACCCACAATCAAACCGGCCACGGTGGTAATCATAGCCGTGTAGATACCGGAAGAAAGTGTGCCGATGTTGAAATTGTTGGGATCGGCAGCCATGTTATGGAAGGCGGAAACCATACCGACCACTGTACCCAAGAAACCGAGCATCGGGGAGATAGCGGCGATGGTGGCCAAGGCGGACACGCCTTTTTCAAGACGCCCGACCTCAATATTGCCCTCATTCTCGACGGCCGTACGGATATCGTCCAACGGACGACCGATGCGGGAGAGGCCCTTGTCAATCAGACGGGCGGAAGGATTGTCGTTGCTTTTGCACAATTGCTTGGCAGAATCCAACTTGCCGTCGTGGATGAAATCACGGATGTTGTTCATGAAATTGTACTCTTCTTTTGATGCGCGGTTGAGTACCATGAGCTTTTTAACGAAAAGATATATGGCAAATCCCAGCATCAAGAACAGCGGGATCATGATCCACAAACTGTTGGTGGCGAAAACTAATTTGAAGTAAGAGGTCTCTTGAACTTGGGGTGCCTGTTGGGCTACCGCTTGCGTAACTTCGGCATTTGCAGCCTGCATTAACAATAAATATTTCATATTACCAAAAATTTTAGCAAAAATACTATCATTTAGATGATTTCTTTACCGGAATCCATTGTTTTTTCTAACATGGCTATGTTCATATTCTTTTTTGTTAACGGAAAAGGCTCCGTAAAATTATGTTACTTTTGTCCTTTCATAGGAAAATACCGTTAAATTATTAATTTTCAGCAATGAAAGTCATTAACCATGTAGTTTCGAAGCCCTCGCGTACCCCGTCGAGGACGACCACCATATCGCGCAATTCCAAGGCTGCCCAGAAGTCGGGCAAGAAATCGTCGAAAAAGAAGGAGCCCAAATCATCAAGAAGCAAGAGCTCTGGCGGCAATTTCTTCAATTTCTTTGCCGGCAAAGGCATGATACAAGTGTATGGGGTTCTATTACTTGCACTGGCACTGCTGGTGTTTATTTCCATCGTCTCTTTCTATTTCCATGCCCACAACAACCTGTTCTACGTGGAAGGACTCGAGACTACTGCCCAGAACATTGCCCGGAGCGTGGGGGCACATATCGCCTATTTCTTTGTTCAAGACACTTTCGGAGTGGTTTCTATTGGATTCCCGTTTCTGTTTCTGCTGTACGGAATTAAAATCATCTCGGATAAAAGCATGTTGCCGCTGTGGCGGACAACCATTTCTGTGATTCTGACCATGGCTTGGTTCTCCACAGCACTCGGCCTGTTTTTCTCTACTGGTGACAATACATTTGTATGCGGCTATTTCGGTGTCTTTGCCGGTAATGCCCTCCTCTCGTTGGGCAAAGTGGTGGCCGCCATCATTACGGCAATACTCTTTTTCATCATCCTGATACTCTGTTACGACCTCTCCTTGAAATCCATGGCGGAACGTATGCAGGAAGCATACGCCAACAGGCCGCAGAAGGAAAGCAATCCCCAAGAGAAGCATAGGTCTAGAAAATCAAAGGATGATGCAGAAACGGAGAATAATTCTAATCATTACGAGGATTTGGACGACCTGTACATTTCCGACCACGGCTGTCTGAGCAAAGAATACTCGGGCAATACGACCACCTGGGAAATTGAACCTACAGCCGAGCAACTTGCCGCACAGAATAGCAGACAGGATGCCTTGGAGAAACTTTCTCAACAACAAGAACCGGAGGAGGTTCCCTTTGAGTTGGTGAATCAGCAGACCTCCACCGAAGATTCGATGGCGGAAGAAGAACAAGATCCGGATTTTGAAGAAACTGAAACAGAAGAGAATAAACAACTTACAGCGGATGATGTCCGCAATTTGCCCCCATACGATCCTCGCGCTGATCTTTCCGCATACGAGTTTCCCAGCGTGGATCTCTTGCTTGACTATCCTGCCAAGGAGGCCAACGAAGAACTGATGAAACGTGAGTTGCTGGATAATAAGAAACGTATTGAAGCTACGCTGAACAGCTTCGGCATTCCCATCCGTAAAATCAGCGCCACAGTGGGACCAACCGTCACCTTGTACGAGATTGTGCCCGCCGAAGGTGTGCGTATCAGTAAAATCAAGAATCTGGAGGACGATATTGCGTTGAGCTTGGCTGCGTTAGGCATCCGTATCATCGCGCCTATCCCTGGTCGTGGCACCATCGGTATTGAAGTACCCAACAAGAATGCCAACATCGTCTCCATGAAGGAGATTATCACTTCTGATAAATTCCAAAACAACAATTACGCTTTGCCTATAGGCTTGGGCCGTACTATCAGCAACGAGCCGTTTGTGGTGGATTTGGCCAAGATGCCGCACTTGCTGGTGGCCGGTGCCACTGGACAGGGCAAATCGGTGGGCTTGAACGCCATCATCACCTCTCTGCTTTACACAAAGCATCCGTGCGAGATGAAATTCGTGCTCATCGACCCCAAGAAAGTGGAGTTTACGCTCTATTCCGTCATCGAGAACTACTATTTGGCCAAGTTGCCCGACAACAACGAGGCTATCATCACTGATACGAAGAAAGTGGTCCGCACGCTCAACTCATTGTGTGTAGAGATGGATCAACGTTATGATCTGTTGAAATTAGCCAAGATGCGTAACATCAAGGAGTACAATGCCAAGTTCTGTGCCCGCGAGTTGTCGCCGGCCATGGGCCATCGCTACCTGCCGTACATCGTGCTGGTGATTGACGAGTTCGGAGACCTCATCATGACCGCCGGGCGCGAGGTGGAACAACCGCTTGCCCGTTTGGCCCAGCTGGCGCGTGCCATCGGCATACATTTGGTTATTGCAACCCAACGTCCTTCCGTTAACATTATCACCGGTAGTATCAAGGCTAACTTCCCCGCACGTATCGCGTTCCGCGTACAGTCGAGTGTGGATTCCAGAACTATCCTCGACACTACAGGTGCCAATCAGCTCATCGGCAAGGGCGACATGCTCATCTCCACTGGCAGCGATCTAGTGCGTCTGCAGTGTGCCTTTGTGGATACGCCGGAAGTGGAGAAGATTGCGGAGTTCATTGAGCAGCAGTCCGAGTTGAAGCCGTTGCTTGAGCCCTACGCTCTGCCAGATGTACCCGAGCCGGGTAGCGAGTCCGACACCAACTTCGACGATGAGCCGGCCTCCGGAGAAATCGACCCGCTGTTTGTGGATGCCGCCGTGCTGGTGGTGCAGTCGCAGCAAGGTTCCACCTCTTATATCCAGCGCCGCATGAAGCTGGGCTACAACCGCGCAGGCCGCATCATGGATCAGCTGGAGGACTTCAACATAGTGGGTCCGGCCAATGGCAGCAAGCCCCGCGATGTGCTCGTGAAGTCCGATGCACAACTCCGCGAACTGCTGGCCAGCAAAGGAATGCTGTAAAAGAATTGAGAATTAAGAATTGAAAATTAATATGGTACTATAAAATCTGATAGGTTAAACCTAATTCATAATATAGTATCCAAATCACTGTTTCAAAAATTACTACAATGATACGTAGAATCTTTTTAACCATTGCCGCGTTTTTTGTCGTGCTTTTTGGTCAAGCCCAAAACACAGATGGAGGTGCCATCGAACTGCTGAAAAAGGTGTCCGCCAAATATCAGGCATACACTTCCATGCAGTTTCATTACACATTGAAAACCACCAAGGACGGCAAAACATTAAGCACGTCACAGGGCGATTTTGCGTTGAAAGGGAACAAATACCGCACCACTTTCAGCGACCAGACTTATTTCTGCGACGGTACATCCATTTGGAACTACCAGAAGTCTTCCAATGAAGTTTCGGTATATGAGTATGATCCCAATGACGATGAGAACATGATGAATCCGAAGATGATTCTGAAAAACTGGGAGAAACAGTTTCGGGCCAAATATATCCGCGATGAGTTTAACAACAACATCTCTACCGCACTCATCGACCTGACGCCTAAAACCACCCAATCCTATTATCGCATTCGGCTATATATCAACAAGGCCAATAATCAGATATTGCGCATTGCGTTGTACGAGAAAGACAACACTACGTACACCTACCATATTGAACAATTCAAACCTAATGTAACATTGGCAGATAGCTATTTTGTCTTCGATAAGAGCAAGTATCCGGGTGTGGAGGTGAGTGATATGAGATAGATTATCGATTAGCGATGATGGAAACACGAAAAAAGGTCGGCGAGAAGCCGACCTTTTTAGTATATGGTATTTGCAAGATTTTAGTACAGGAAGCTCAGCAGGATACCTGCGGCGACTGCACTACCGATCACACCGGCCACGTTGGGCCCCATGGCGTGCATCAGCAGATAGTTGGTCTTGTCGTACTTCATACCTTCCACGTACGAGACACGGGCGGCATCGGGCACGGCAGACACACCGGCGTTACCAATGAGCGGGTTAATCTTGTTACCTTCCTTCAAGAAGAGGTTCAGGAACTTCACGAAGAGCACACCCGTGGCAGTAGCCACCACGAAGGAGAATGCACCCAACACGAAGATCAGGATGGACTTAGGAGTCAGGAAGTTCGTAGCCTGCGTGGAAGCACCGACGGTGAGACCGATGAGGATGGTCACGATGTCGATCAGCGGACCGGAAGCCGTGTTGGCCAGACGTTTGGTCACGCCGCACTCTTTCAGAAGGTTACCGAAGAACAGCATACCCAGCAATGGGATACCGGACGGCACGAGGAAAGCGGTGAGCAAAATACAGAACAGCGGGAAGAGCACTTTCTCGCGGTGGGAGACGGCTCTCGGCGGGCGCATGCGGATGAGGCGTTCCTTCTCGTTCGTGAACAGGCGCATGATAGGCGGTTGGATCACCGGAACCAGAGCCATGTAAGAGTAGGCTGACACGGCGATGGCACCCATCAAGCTCGGAGCCAACTTGGAGGACAAGAAGATGGCGGTAGGACCGTCAGCACCACCGATGATACCGATAGCACCAGCCTCCATAGGCGTGAAGCCTAACAGCAATGCCGTAGCATAGGCGGCGAAGATGCCGAACTGCGCGGCCGCGCCCACCAAAATCAACTTGGGATTCGATATCAGGGCCGAGAAGTCCGTCATGGCCCCGATACCGAGGAAGATCAATGGCGGATAGAAGCCCTTGATGACGCCGAAGTATAGATAATTCAGCACGGCGCCGTTCTCATACACACCGATTTGCAAACCGTCGGTAAACGGGATGTTACCGACAATCATGCCGAAACCGATGGGCACGAGCAGCATCGGCTCAAATTCTTTGATCACACCCAACGCGATAAAGAACAAGCCGATACAAATCATGATGATATGGCCCCACGTGCAGTTTCCGAAACCGGAATAGCCGAAGAACTGAATGAGACCTTCTTTAAAAAAATCAAACATTTCTTTGTGACAATTTAATTATTGAACTTGTTTTTAACGTTGGATTATTCGAATACGACAAGCACATCGCCCTCCATTACGGAGTCGCTGCGATGAACTCTGACCTCTTTGATTACACCATCCTTTTCGGCATCGATGTTGTTCTCCATCTTCATAGCTTCGAGGAGGAAGAGGCGTTGTCCGGCCTTCACGCTGTCGCCTTCCTTGCAGAAGACGTCCAGGATGGTGCCGGGCAGCGGTGATTTGAGCGTGGCTCCGGCGGCAGTGGCGGCAGCAGGTGCACTCTTCACGCCAGCAGGTGCAGCGGCAGGCGCACTCTTCGGAGCACTGGTGTTCACCATAACCACGGGCTTCACCTTCACTGGAGCTTTGATTTCAGTGTCCAACTCCACCGTATAGGGGGTTCCGTTGACCTCAACATTGACGGCATTGTTCTCAATATCACCAACTTCTACGGAATATTTGTTGCCGTTTATCGTAAATTTATAGTTTTTCATACTTCAAAATCTTTAAAATTATTTTCTAATTATCGGGGTTCTCTTCATGGTGAGTTCCTTCTGTGCCCACGGGGAATAATGCTTGGAAGGCATGTTGATGGTAATCACCTCGCTCTCCTCGTCGTGCATGCTGTTGAAATGCAGATGCAGGGCCGTGGCAATGGCGGCAGCCTCTTCGCCGGTGATCTGAAGCTCGTCATCTTTCGATTGAGCCACATCCGCAACTTTAGCTACAGTAGCAGGCTCCGACTTTTTGGCATTTCGCTGGGAAATCTTCTTGGAAGAATAACCGAACAGCTTCAACATTGCAAAAATCAGAATCAAAGCGGTAAACACCACTGACATGGAGATGATGGCCAAGCCGATACCATAGGGGTCATCCCTTTTCAGACGCTCCTGTTTGGAAACTTTGGCAGTCACCTCGTTCGTGGAACCCGGTGTGAACTGGTTGAGGAATCCGGCATTGTCGTTTTGACCGTCCGCCAGCAAACCGTAGGAGACCGTGGAGTCAACCAACTCATCCTTAGGATAATACATGATGTCGATCAAGTCCTTGCCATCGGCAGAGATGAGGGCGATGTAGTTGGTTTTGGAAGTACGAGGATCGAAATTTACGTGGAAAGTGCCGTACAACGGTTGGGCATCAAGGTAGAATACCAAAAAGGTGCGCTGCGGCATGTTGGTGTTGATGTCCGTTTTGGGGATGCGGTACCAATGCTCCGGTTCCACACCTCCCTTTTTCTTTCCTTCGGCAAATCCCGTCGTGTCATCGGTAAGATAACAGCCGGCGATGTTCACCGTGTTGTAGGCTGTGTTGAAAATCTCAACCCAAGGCACATGACGACCATATTCATCGTCAAAATTGTCCGTATTCTTAATCAGGATCTCGTTGAAGCGCAAGTCGCGCACCGACTGCCCGAATGTGGCAGTGGTGAGGAACATGGCGGCCAACAAGACCAGATATTTGGAAAATGATTTCATAAATTTCATTCTATTTGTTGTTGGGGCGAATCATGAATCACCCTTACGAAATATGATTACAACGGCAGGTTATCGTGCTTTTTGGCAGGGTTCTCCAGACGTTTGTTCTTGAGCGATTCGAGGGCGCGGATCACGCGGAAACGGGTGTTGCGCGGCTCAATTACATCGTCCATGTAGCCGTATTGGGCGGCCACGTACGGGTTGGAGAACTTGTTGCGATAATCTTCCACCTTCTCGTTGAGGAAAGCAGCCTTCTCTTCCGGATTCTCAATCTTCTTCATCTGGGAACCGTAGAGAATCTCAGCGGCACCGCTACCACCCATGACGGCGATCTCAGCCGTGGGCCATGCGTAGTTGATGTCGCCGCGCAGGTGCTTGGAGCTCATCACGCAGTATGCACCGCCGTAGTTCTTGCGCAGGGTGACGGTAACTTTGGGAACCGTACATTCGCCGTAAGCGTAAAGCAACTTGGCGCCGTGCAGGATGATGCCGCCGTACTCTTGACCTGTGCCAGGCAGGAAGCCGGGAACGTCCACCAACGTCACGATGGGGATGTTGAAAGCGTCGCAGAAGCGCACGAAACGGGCACCCTTGCGGGAAGCGTTGATGTCGAGTACACCAGCAAGATATTTGGGCTGGTTGGCCACGATACCCACAGACATTCCGTTGAAACGGGCGAAACCAATCACGATGTTGGGTGCATAGAGCGGCTGGATTTCCAAGAATTTGCCGTCATCCACAATGCCGTTGATCACATCCTTCACATCGTAAGGCATGTTCGGGTTGTCAGGGATAATAGAGTTGAGGCTGTCTTCCAGACGGTTGATCGGATCCTGGGTGGGCTCGTAAGGAGGCTCTTCCATGTTGTTGGAGGGGATGTATTGGATGAGTTCACGCAATAATGCGATACCTTCCTCTTCATTCTCCACAGCAAAGGAGGCTACACCGGATTTTTTGGAGTGCACCATGGCACCGCCCAGATCTTCGGTGGTCACGTCCTCGTTGGTGACGGTTTTCACCACCTTCGGACCGGTCACGAACATGTAGCTCGTGTTTTTCGTCATCATGATAAAGTCAGTCAAAGCGGGAGAATAGACCGCACCGCCGGCGCAGGGTCCAAAAATGGCAGAAATCTGCGGAATGACGCCGGAAGCAAGGATGTTGCGTTGGAAAATCTCGGCATAGCCGGCCAAGCTGTTCACACCCTCCTGGATACGGGCACCACCGGAATCGTTGAAGCCGATAACAGGTGCACCGACCTTCATGGCCTGATCCATCACCTTGCAAATCTTCAAAGCGAATGTCTCGGACAGTGAGCCGCCGAACACGGTGAAATCCTGGGAGAAAACATAGACCAGACGGCCGTTCACGGTACCGTAGCCCGTAACCACACCGTCGGAAAGGTATTTTTCCTTCTCCAAACCGAAATTTTGGCAACGGTGCTGCACAAACATGTCGAATTCTTCGAAGCTGCCTTCGTCGAGGAACATCAGGATGCGCTCGCGAGCAGAATACTTGCCTTTGGCATGCTGCTTCTCGATTTTATCCTGACCTCCGCCTAAACGAGCCTTCTCGCGCAGCGCGAGTAACTCGTTGATTTTATCTTGCATTGTCATAAGATTCTTGTATTTAAGGATTTGTATTACGTCTTGATGCTTATTTCGTGGCGTCGATGGCTTGTTTGATGAGTTGGAACGTAGCTTCCGGATCGTTGTCCAAGCCCATAGAGAAACGGATGAGGCCTTCGCTCATGCCCATCTCCTTCTGGATGTCTTCGGGTACCTCGGAAGAAGTGGATTTGCCGGAGTTGCTGAACAGCGTCTTGAAGTAGCCTAAACTCACGGCGAGATATCCCACGCCCAGCTCTTGCATCTTCTCCATAATGGCGCTGGCTCTCTCAGCCGTACCCATGTCGATGGAAATCATGCCGCCGAAGCCGTAGCCGTCATTCATCATGGATTTGAACAGCTCGTGGTCCGGGTGCTCAGGAAGTCCGGGATAGTTGTATTTGATACCCGTCTCTTTGAATCTCTTGGCCAGATACATGGCATTCTCACCGTGTTTCTTCATACGGATATGCAGCGTATGGAGATTCTTCTGGATGCTGGTGGAACGGAAAGTGTCCAACACCGGTCCCAGCAACATGGCTGTACCGTCGTTCACATCGATGAGGGAGTTGATGTAAGCAGCAGAACCGCAGATGGCGCCGGCCACGCAGTCGTTCATACCGTTCACATATTTGGTCATACTGTAGATCACCACATCGGCACCGAGACGATACGGTGAGAAAATCATCGGGGTGAAAGTGTTGTCAACCAATAATTTGGCACCACCAGCGTGGGCTATCTTGGAAAGTTCCGGAAGGTTGGCGATACGCAACAGCGGGTTGTTCATCGTTTCCGTGTAAACCACCTTGGTGTTCGGACGCATGGCTTTCTTCACAGCATCCAAATCCTGCATATTCACGAAAGTGACATCCACGTTGAACTTTTTGAGGTAGTTGTTCAAGAAAGCGAATGTGCCGCCGTAGGTGGTCATACTGGAGACGATGTGATCACCGGACTTCACTTCATGCAACAGGGCCACGGTGATGGCAGCCATGCCGGAACCGGTGGTCCAAGCCAGCTCGGTGCCTTCGATGGCGGCTAATGACTGTGCCAAGGAAAGGGTGCTGGGATTCCAGTGGCGGGAGTAGAGGAAGTAACCCTCGGTTTCGCCGTGGAAGGTGTCGGTCATCGTCTTGGCCTGTTCAAACATAAAGGTTGCGCTATCGCAGATAGCAGGGTTCACGCCACGGTAGGCGTCTTTCTTGTCCAATCTTTCCAAATTGGTTGCGGGATCGAATTTTTCCATATTATTTTTGAATTAAATTATTGTTGAATTTTGAAAGCGCAAAAGTAGTAAAAAAAACAGCATGGAAATACAATTATTTCTGCTTATCCTAAAGCTGTTTAATGAACACTTTTTTATTGACTAATCGTCCATCTTCAGTCAGGCCTTGAATAATGTAAATACCTGTGTTTAGTTCATTCAAGTTTTTGACATTCATGGGTTGTCCTAATATATTGAACACTTGTAGGATATTAACGACAACATCATTTGTCCATTCTTCAATTCCAGTGTCGTCAGGAGGTGTAGTGACAACTCCCATTGTGCCATCAGGGAAAATGTTTTGGGCGTATAATCCACCGCTGGTGCTGTTGACCCAAGCCACGATGTTTTGTCCGAGGTTAAAGCCAGTGGTGTTTCTGCAAACGGTGCGATCGTATTGGATGGAATTCAATGTTTTGGTCCACAGAATGTTGCCATTCATATCCATGCCTACAGCTTCGACAGTCGAAATGTAGGAATTGTTCGCGCTGCTTTTCTTATAAATCACAGAAAAACCGCTACCGTCTTCAAAAGCATCCACCAGGATATTGGAATAGCTGACACCTATATTATCCGCCACTAAGATTCCTTCGCCCCAGAGTCTTGTGCCAGACGGGGTGATGCGATTCACATAAATCCTCGATTGGCTTTGCGAGGCGGCATCGGTCTGCTCATAGCCAATGATGAGGTCGTGGCTGACAGGATCAACGGTGCCGTATGCCTCAACATAATAATTCGAGGGATCAGTGGAGTGAACAGGAATACCGTCTTGTCCGGCAATTGTAGATAATCCGTTATCATCGTAGTGGAAAACGTATGTGTTGAATGCGTTACCAATGCCTGGATGCCAAATATAGGCATAACCGCCACCCATGCCGTCGGGTATTGCATAGTGGAGATAGGTGACTTGAAATGTTTGCGTTGACATCAATTTCACCGCAGGACCCATTGGGGTGCCATTAGTGGAATATCCGATAACATAAATCTCTTTGTCAGCATACAATCCAAAGCCAGAAGAAACTTTCTCATAGGTGAGAAAAACACTGTTATCGGGGCCAAGTGTAAGTTTTCCGTATCTCACATTGTAGCTGCCACCGTCAACGGTGATGCAGGGGTTGAGTGTGCCATCGGCATTGATGTACTGCAAGTAAAGCCGTTGGTAGTCAAACCCCAAGGCCCATACGCCTCCGTCATTGCCAGCGACCAGCTCGGCACGTGAAAAGGCATTGTCGTTGAAGAGTGCAACGCCTTGCGCACCCCATGTGTAAGTGCCGCTGGAATCGATTTTGACAGCCACGGTTTGGTCACTGGCGGTAGCAAAACAGCTTACCACAGCATTGTCAGAAGTAGCTGTCATGGCAATACCTTCCGAATAGGAGTAGAAATCCTGTCCGGTGATACGGATGCCACCGGTGCCCCATTGCGGAGTGCCGTCAAAAGTGAGGCGTTGTATGGCAGGCCCGTAGCCGTTGCTTCCCGCCTCGGTCCATTGCACGTATGTGTCACCGGTTTTTCTATCGGTTGAAAGGTATATTTCGCCAGCATCCGAAGCACAGTTGGCGATGTGGTTGTTGTTGATTGAATCGTTCGTCCATTGGGCGTGCACTACAAACGTAGTTGCCAAAGCGATGATTAATAAGGAGATTTTTTTCATTTTGATTCTATTTGGTAAACACAATGAATATTTTATTACATCATCATCAAAATGATATAACGAGTGCAAAAATAATAAAAAACGCGGAATTATCCCTGGAGAATAATTTCGAGATGTTTGGAGTTTATAAATAATGCTTGTTTTGCACCAGAAAAACCTTGGGGTGGGACAAATATTTTAAGACATTAGTCTATAGGACTTGTGCCGGTCCATCCTTTTGCTCTGCCGATTTTGATGACCAGCCATGTGATTAATATGCCTCCTATAAGTTCTAACATTTCGGATCCCTCCTTTCGTGTGCAAATATACACTTTTTTACAAAATGACTATCGGGAAAATAAGTTTTAAAATAGCCGAATATTTGCACTATAAAAACCTGAAATTTGTATCGTTTTGTGAATCAAACAAATAGGTGATTATTCCGTTAGAAAAATTCGATAAAATCTGGCGCTTGAAGCAATTTTACGGCGTTTTTTCTTGTTCTATATCCCAACTGATGGTAAGCGTATTCGCTTTGCTTGTCACCAATTAGCAATATGCTAATCTGACTTCGGCAAACTATCCATTCCATAACCCGTTTCTTGTGTTTTAACGCATTGGCCAAAGAGGCGGAAAACCGGACATATAAGTTTATCTTCTCTTCTTTTTTCGTATCTTCGCCGACAGAATCATCCTGTTATGAAAAAGACCGCCTTGCTTCTGATACTCTGCCTTTTGGGTGTGTCGCTCTACGCACAGAAACATCCCCCGAAAGTGAAGCCTGCGGATCCTCCCGCGCCTTACGGTCCCGTGCCCACGCCCGCGCAGGTGGAGTGGCAAAAGATGGAGATGAACCTCTTCTGCCACTTCGGGCCGAACACCTTCACCGGCCTCGAATGGGGCGAGGGCACAGAAACAGAGGATATCTTCAATCCCACTGCCCTCGACTGCAACCAATGGATTTCCGTGGCTAAGAATGCTGGTTTTCAAGGGATTATTCTCACCGCCAAGCACCACGATGGCTTTTGCCTGTGGCCCAATCCCGTGAGCACGCACACCGTGCGTCAGAGCGTGTGGCGCAACGGCAAAGGCGATGTGCTGAAGGAGTTGTCGGAAGCATGCAAGAGGGGTGGGGTGAAGTTCGGCATTTACATCTCCCCCTGGGATCGTAACGCGCCCACCTATGGTACAGAAGCGTATAACAAGGTGCTCCTCAAAACATTGCGAAGTGCTCATAAGCACTACGGTCCCATCTTCGAGCAGTGGTTCGATGGGGCCAATGGTGAAGGGCCGAACGGCAAACGGCAAGTCTATGACTGGAAAAGATTCAATGCCCAAACTTTGAAACTGCAGCCCAATGCGGTGATTTTCAGTGATGTGGGGCCAGGATGCCGCTGGGTAGGCAACGAGGAGGGCACCTGCGGGCGCACCTGCTGGTCCCGACTTGACGTGGAAGGACGGGAGCCGGGCAAAAACGCCCCGTCACAGGACACGCTCAACGCGGGCAACTACAACGGCGCGTGCTGGATTCCCGCCGAGACGGACGTCTCCATCCGACCAGGCTGGTTCTGGCGCGACAGCGAGCACCCGAAGAGCGTACGGGAGTTATTGCGGATCTACTACAACAGCGTGGGTCGCAACTCACTGCTGCTGCTTAACGTGCCGCCCGACAACCGCGGCCTTATCCCCGCCGAGGACTCTCTTCGCCTGATAGAGTTCCGCGCCGCCTTGGACAGCATTTTCTCGCACGATTTGGCAAAAAATGCGATTAGAATATGCGCTTCTAATGAACGTAATTTCGATAATCACGATAATTGGTGCTGGCCTAATGAGAGACCTCTTTTCCCGCCGGCAAAATTCGTGTCCTTTTGGCTGATTAATGGCATGTATGACCAATTTTGGGCCACTGCAGATAGTGTAACCACTGCGTGGGCGGAGTTCCAGTTTGAAGAGCCGCAAACTTTCAACCGCGTCATGTTACAGGAATATATCCCGCTCGGTCAGCGGGTGGAGAAGTTCCACGTGGAGGTGGAGGACGAGAACGGCAATTGGCGTACCATTGCCTCGGAGACCACCATTGGCTACAAGCGCATTGTTCTCACAGAGACTGTGACCACCAAGAAAGTTCGGGTTGTCATTGATCAAAGTCGCGCCTGCATCGTGCTGAATAGGGTGGGGCTGTTTATGGATACGATTTTGGAGGATGGAAAAGATTCCGTCAGCTCCTCTTGTCACTGACGGAATGGTGGTCACCATTCCGCAGCGAACAAAGTGAGCGGCGGAATCTCAATCGTTAGTGTTTTTGTCTGACGGAACAGTTTTCTTCGGCAACCGCCCCGCCTTCTTCAGCGCGGAGGACAAAATCCATTCGATTTGCCCGTTCGCGCTACGGAATTCGTCCGCGGCCCATTGTTCAATGGCCTCGAATATCTCTGAATCGACGCGTAGGGCGAAATTCTTTTTCATATTAGTATTATTGTTGAGACGCACGGCCGTGCGTCTTTACAAAAATTATTGGTATAATGTTCCCGTATTGATCACCGGCGATGCGGATTCGTCGGCGCAGAGCACCACTAAGAGGTTGGAGACCATGGCGGCCTTGCGCTCCTCGTCCAGTTCCACAATCTTGTCCTCCGACAGTTTCTTCAAGGCTAAGTCAACCATACTGACAGCGCCTTCCACAATTTTCTCGCGGGCGGAGATGATGGCGTCGGCTTGTTGACGACGCAACATAACACTGGCAATCTCGGCGGCGTAGGCCAGATAGTTGATACGGGCTTCCACAACCTCTATGCCCGCAATCTCCAAGTGTTTGCGCAATTCGGACTCCAGACGCTCGTTGATTTCCTCGCCGCCGGAGCGCAAGGTCACATCCTCATCGTTGCGGTCCATATTGTCGTAAGCGTACAGACCAGCCACTTTGCGCAGCGCGGCATCGCTCTGCACGCGCACGAACGAGTCGAAGCTCTTGACAGACTTCATGGAGTTTTCCGTGACGGTGCTGCGTACATCCGAATCCACCTCGAAGCAGGCCTTGTAGGTGTCATTGATTTTCCACACCAACACCAGACCGATCATGATGGGGTTGCCGTTCTTGTCGTTTACCTTGATGGGTTCCACATCCATGTTCTTGGCGCGCAGCGACAGTTTCTCTTTGCTGTAGAAAGGATTGGCCCAGAAAAAGCCGTTCTGTTTCACCGTGCCGGAGTATTTGCCGAAGAAGGTGAGCACGCGCGACTCGTTGGGTTGCACCACCATAAAGCCAACAAGGTCGAGGATGTAGATGAAAAACAGAAACACACCCGTGAGGATGGGCAGTAGTATCCACCCGGTGGGTTCGCCCGCGGCATCCAGCATGCAGTCGAGTTTGGCAAGGCGCGCGACCAGCCAGATGGAGCATGCCAGCAGTACAAGGTTGATGAAAAGGTGCAGGAAACCATTGTTCCCCGCGGTCATGGTTTTGTTGAATTCCTTGGATTCCATAATGTTATGTGTTTTTGAGGTGATTAAAATAATATCAAAATAATATCACCGCAAAAATACATTTTTTTTAATACAACGGCATTATGGGGATATTTTTTTATTTTTTTCCTACCTTTGCAAATTCTCACAAAGAACTTTGAATTCTGAATTTTGATTTTATTATGAAAATCGCCCTTTTTGCCGCAGTGCCCGATGAGGTTGGCGCTTTTGCCGACCACGTGAACTTTACCGGTATCGGACGCGAGAACGCCACCCGCGCCATGATCCGCTTTATGGAAAAACACAAGGATGAGGATTTCATCTTGCTCAACATCGGCTCGGTGGGCTCGCACGATAGAACCGTTGGCACGTTGCTGAGTGTCAGAGAAATATTGTCAGGAAGCTCCAGTTTTTATGAAAATGAGATGCTGCCGTATCATTTCGATGTGCAAGCCGATGAGCAGGTGCAGAAGGCTACTTTGTACTCCTCCGACTGCTTCGTGTCCCCGGAAGTTTTCACTGAGAAATACTTGGAATCTGTTAAATCCAAGGTCGATTGCTTCGATATGGAATCCTCGGTTTTGATCTCCTTCGCCCAGGATTATGGCAAAAAATATGTGTCATATAAGATCGTTTCCGACAATCTGGATGTGGATATCGAGGTCTGGAGGCAGCGCGTGCAGGATTTGTCAAAAGTTTTAGTAGCTCATATTCAGCAAGTTCTAAATGAATTAGGACAAAATGAAAAAATTGAGTTTTTAAAATAGGCGATATTGGAAAAAAAGTGTATTTTTGCGCCCTCAAAAGGAGGAGAGATGGCCGAGTGGTCGAAGGCGCACGCCTGGAGAGCGTGTAACCGCCAAAAGCGGTTCCTGGGTTCGAATCCCAGTCTCTCCGCTGATAAAGAGATATAATGATCTGTTAGCTCAGTTGGTTTAGAGCGCTTGCTTGACAGGCAAGAGGTCACAAGTTCAAATCTTGTACAGATCACACAAAAGAAAAGGCACCCGAAAAGGTGCCTTTGTTGTTTTCTGAAAGTCTGTTTCCGACTATTTCTTTTTTAACTCTTCCACATCGTGATACAGTTTTGGAAGGTTTTTCACATAGATGAGCTCCTTCCACTTGGTCTGCGCGTCGATGGCCGGCACGCCGAAGAGGGTAGTTCCCTCCTGCTGCACGCTCTTGTCGATGGCCGACAGGGCATACAACACCGTGTTCTTCGCGATGTAGAGGTCTTTGTTCACGCTGGCCTTGGCCCAGATCTTGCAGTCGTCGTCGATGTAGGTGCAGCCGGCAATGCCGCTTTGGGCGCCTAAGAGCACGCGCTTGCCGATGTGGGTGTCGTGGCCCACTTGCACTAAGTTGTCGAACTTGGTGCCGTCGCCGATGTAGGTGGTTCCGGAAACTCCCTTGTCGATGCAGCAATTGCAGCCAATCTCCACATCGTTACCGATGACCGTATTGCCGCAAGAACTCAGTTTTACCCAGCGGTCGGCCCGTTTCTGGAAATAGCAGGCGTCGCCGCCGATGGTGCTGTTGGAGTGGATGACCACATTGTCGCCGATGACGGTGTCTGCGTAAATGCTGACATTGGAGTGGATCAGGCAGTTCTTGCCGATTTTCACATTCTCGCCGATGAAGACCAGCGGTTGAATAATGGTTCCCTCTCCGATTTCAGCTGTCGGGTGGATGTTGCTGCTTTGGGGCGTGAAGTGTGTGAAGTGCTCCACAACCTTCAGGTAGTCGATCAAAGGATCTTCGCTGAAGAGCAGCACCTTGCCGTCGGGGCAGGGCATATCCGTGCGGTTGATGAGGATGAAGGTCGCCTTGCTCTGCAGAGTGCGTGCGTAATACTTGTCGCAATCCACAAAAGTCAGGTTGCCTTCCTCGACAGAATGCAACTCGTTGATTCCCGTGACCATACAATCAGCATGGCCAACGGTATCAACAGGATGCCCTATGACCTGGAGCACCTCATTCAACGTAAGGGGTTTCGAAAACCTCATGGTTCCTGTACTCTTTTACTCCTTTACTCTTTTACTCTTTCAGAATATTTGTTGGTACGGGTGTCAACTTTGATTTTTTCGCCGGCGTTGATGAACAGCGGGACATAAACCTCTGCGCCCGTCTCCACAACAGCTCTCTTCAGGGAGTTGGTGGCCGTGTTGCCCTTTACACCAGGATCTGCTTCGATGATCTCGAGGTCAACGAAAGGCGGAAGCTCGCATGTGAGCGGCGTGTCCGTGTCGGTGTGATACATGATTTCAACAGTTTGGCCCTCTTTCAGCAGGTCAGGGTTGTTGATCAGGTCCTTCTCGATGGTGAGCGGCTCGAAAGTCTCAGCATGCATGAAGTTGTAGGTGGTGGCACCCTCTTTGTAAGAGAAAATGTACGGACGACGCTCTACGCGGGCCAGTTCGATCTTGATACCGGCGTCGAAACGGAATTCCTGAACTCTTCCGGTTTTGAGGTTTTTCAGTTTGGTACGCACAAAGGTGTTGCCTTTGCCTGGTTTCACGTGCAGGAATTCAACGATGGTCCATATCTCGTTGTTGTACACAATACAAAGTCCGTTTTTAAAATCAGCTGTTGTTGCCATATACTTTATATTAAGTTTATATAAAAATTACAGGCTGCAAAAGTACGTTTTTTTTCTTTACGATACACTTTGCAGCCTGTATAAGGCGAAAATACTGTCCGTAGGTCGGATTATTCGATGACAACCTTGTGTTTTGCGATGATTTTGCGCAGGTTGATGAGCGCGTAGCGCATTCTTCCCAAAGCAGTGTTGATGCTCACGCCGGTGATCTCGGATATCTCCTTGAAACTGTAATCCTGGTAGATGCGCATGACCAGCACTTCACGTTGCTCCTGCGGAAGATACTCGATGATGTGGTGCAGGTCGTTGTAAATCTGCTCGCGGATGATCTTCTGCTCCACGGAATCCTCGTGCGTGCTGATGATGTCGAAGATGTCGAACTCGCTGTCGCCGTTGTCGAACATCGGCATACGCTGCACTTTGCGGTAATAGTCGATCTTCAGGTTGTTGGCAATGCGCATTACCCACTGGAAGAACTTGCCCTCCTCGTGGTAGTTGCCCGACCGGATGGTGTTGATGACTTTGATGAACGTGTCTTGGAAAATGTCTTCTGCAAGCTCTTTGTTTTTCACAGAGAGCATGATATAAGAGAACAGCCGCTTTTCGTAGCGTGCTATTAATGTTTTCAGTGCTTGCTCGTTTCCGCTTTGATAACTTGCTATCAACTCGTTATCGGATAGTTTAACGGTCTTCATAGAAAACTCCTTTCTTTATGTGTTAATATTAAGAAAGTAGATTTATGTCGATAGCAGGTCTCCTATTTTTAAGGGTTTATAATCCAGTTAAAATAATGCTGCAAAAATACAATCTTTTTGTGAAAATCAAGTTTTTTTTCTGACTTTTTTGAATTTTATCACAAAGAGGTGTTTGTTTTATTTTGCAAGATATTGATTTACAAAATTATATATGGTTTTAATGGAAAGATTTTTTTTGAGAAGAAAAATGAGGGTTGCATATCACTCTAAAATTTGTATTTTTGCAGGTCAATAAAATATCAATGGCATCGTTTGAAAGTTTATATAACAAAATCGAATATAACGTAAAGGCGGCGTTGTTGAAAATATCTGACTTGCAGAAAGATAATGAGAAGCTGAAGCGTGAGAACGAGGCGTTGAAGGAGAAAGAGAAAGAGCTGCAAGTACAGATAGAAGAATTGACGGAAAGATTAAAATTAATAGTGGTAACTAAAACAGTTTTTAATAAAAAAGACAAACAAGAGACAAAAAAGCAAATAAACGATTGGGTGCGGGAGATTGACAAGTGTATAAGCCTGCTCACGAACAAGTAACATGGAGAACGATCGCATAAAGATAACGATTCAGGTGGCGCAACGCCCGATGACGATCACGATACAGAAGGAATGGGAGCATTACTTCCGTGAGGCGGAAAAAATAATCAATGACAGTTTTTTGGATTTTGCTAAAAAATGGACATATACAGACCAACAAGACTTGTTATCCAAGATTTTGGTCGATTTTGTAGTGAAGTGGCTGGCTGACGAAGAGCGGCTCAAGGGTTTTGATGAGGAAGTGGTGCCGATGATGGAGTCGTTGAAACAGCTGACCGACAAATTTGAAGTTGATTGATTCGTTCTTTGAAATACCCCATCCCGCATAAGTTCAGATACGTTTGTTAAACTCAACACATTATCAAACGAAGGGGACGCTTGACTTGCCTAGAACAGGCCCGAATCCGCAAGGATGGCTTTTCAGCCCGGGGAAGCGCGAAGTGAGCCGGCACCTTCATCCATATCTATTAGGAGTTTTTCGAAACCCTATGGAACTTATGCGGTTTTTTTTTGCGCCCGCCCAATCCTGATGATGGAAGAAATGAATTGAAACCTAGTGTTTCGCACGTTAAACTAAAACTATATATATTATGACAGTACTATGGATTTTGATAGGCGTCTTGGTCGGCATAGCGGCTGGCCTCGGAATTGCCTACACATTACTAAAAAAACAACTCACCAAAGCGGGTCGCGAGGCGTTGAAGAAAGCGGAAGAGGATGGCGAACTTCTGAAAAAGGAGAAGATTCTACAGGCTAAAGAGAAGTTCCTGCAGCTGAAAAGCGACTATGAAAAGACCGTACATGACCGCAACCAACAAATCTCCGCAGCAGAGAACCGCATCAAGCAGAAAGAAAACACGCTGGGCCAGAAAATGGAGGAATTGAACAGAAAGACTGCAGAGAACGCTGCCCTGAAAGAGAACCTTACCAAGCAAATGCAGGCTACCGCCCAGAAACAGAAAGAGTTGGACGAGCAGACCTCCATCCAGAAGGCAAAACTGGAATCTATAGCCGAACTTACTTCCGAACAAGCTAAAGCGCAACTTATTGAACTTATGCGCGACGAGGCAAAGGCTGATGCCATGGTTATGATCAAGGACATTGTAGATGAAGCTAAGAACACAGCTAACCTGGAAGCTAAGAAAGTGGTTGTGAACGCGTTGCAGCGCACTGGCGTGGAAGCCGCTATTGAGAATACGGTCTCGGTGTTCAACATTGAGAATGATGAGATCAAGGGCCGTATCATCGGTCGTGAGGGCCGTAATATCCGCACCCTCGAGAACCTGACCGGTGTGGATGTCATCATCGACGATTCCCCTGACGCTATTCTGCTCTCCAGTTTCGACCCTGTGCGCCGCGAAATCGCACGCCTTTCCCTCCAGAAGTTAGTTTCTGACGGTCGTATCCACCCCGCCAGAATCGAAGAGGTGGTGGCCAAAACCAAAAAGCAGATTGAACAGGAGATTGCCGAGTTGGGTAAGCGTACTTGTATTGATCTGGGTATCAATAATATGCCTCATGAACTGATGCGTATGGTGGGTAAGATGCGGTATCGTTCTTCTTACGGACAGAACTTGCTCCAGCATGCCAAGGAGGTGGCTAACCTCAGTGCCGCCATGGCAGCCGAACTGGGACTGAATCCGAAGCTGGCCCGCCGCGCAGGCTTGTTGCACGATATTGGCAAAGTGCCCGATACGGAACCCGAATTGCCGCACGCACTCTTCGGCGCACGCCTTGCTGAGCAATACAAGGAACGCCCGGAGATTGTCAACGCCATCGGCGCGCACCACGATGAGATGGAGATGAACACGCTCATCGCGCCTATCGTCCAAGTGTGCGATGCCATCTCAGGCGCCCGCCCCGGCGCACGCCGCGAGGTGGTGGAAGCCTACATGAAACGTCTCAACGATCTTGAGAATCTTGCCCTGACTTATCCCGGCGTGGTCAAAACATACGCCATCCAAGCCGGCCGTGAGCTTCGCGTGATCGTGGGCGCAGAGAAGGTTTCAGATGCCGAGGTAAACCAGATTTCCTTGGACCTCTCCAAGAAAATCCAAAATGAAATGACCTATCCCGGACAGATCAAGATCACGGTTATCCGTGAGACCCGTTCGGTTAACTATGCCCGTTAAAAGTTATGGAAGAAGAGAAGAAACACAAAAACAACATTAAACTGTATATCATTGTATATGGAGCGACACTCGTGTTGTTCTTGTGTTACTTCTTTTTCATTTCCGACCACAATATCAAGACGCACCGCGAGCTGAACCGCAAGATTGATAATCTGGAAGAGAAGATTGTTTATACCAAGAATCAGGTGGGCAACGCCTACACGTTTGAGCAGCTCTCTTCAGATTCCGTGCTGTTGGAAAAATACGCTCGCGAGCACTTGAATATGCACAAACCCGACGAGGACGTCTTTATTCTAATTCGCGAATAATGAAGATTCTGATAGCGAACGGTGTGAATTTGCAGCAGCTCGGCACGCGCGAGGTCGATATCTATGGCTCGACCTCCTTCGAGTCGTATCTGTCCGAGCTGAAAAGTCTGTATCCGGATGTGCAATTCGATTTCTTCCAGTCGGATAACGAAGGGGAGTTGGCCAATGTGGTGGCCAATGCGAAGGATTACGATGGAATCATCCTCAATGCGGGTGCCTATACGCATTCGTCTGTGATTCTTGCGGATGCCGTGCGCACAACGTGTTGCCCCGTGGTGGAAGTTCACATCTCGAATCTCTTTGGACGCGAGCAATACCGGAAGAATTCAGTGCTCTCTTCCTGTTGCGTGGGCTTCATTTCCGGCTTTGGACTGGAGAGTTATAGACTGGCTGTGGAATCTTTTGTGGGAAAAAATGTAACATGGGTTAAACCTGGGCATTAGTTTGATGTCTTTTCGATGTTTTTTTTGAATCTTAAACTTCAATCAAAAATAATAACAGTTATGAAAAAAGTACTTAGTTTATTAATCGTAACGGCTTTCGTTTTTTCCGCTTTTGCACAGGATGCCAATGTGGAGAAAAACAAGAAAGTGAAAGAACCTGAAATCACCTTTGAATCATTGGTTCATGATTATGGCAATATCATGCAAGGCGACAATGGAACTTGCGAATTCGTGTTCAAGAACACGGGCAAGGCTGATCTTCTTTTGACCAACTGCCGTTCCAGCTGTGGCTGCACGGTTCCTGAATGGCCGAAGGACCCCATCGCCCCAGGTAAAAAGGCCACTATCAAAGTCAAGTACAACACTCAACGAGTGGGTGCCATCAACAAATCCATCACGGTGGAATCCAATGCGGTCAACAACCGCGTGGTGTTGAACATCAAAGGCAATGTTTCTCCGAAACCGGTGGAGGCTGCTCCTGACAACAATGCCACTCCGCTCAAAGAGAATAACTAATTAAAAATCACAGCAATGAAAAGGTTGATAATCCTATGCTTGATGATAGGCGGACTTTTCGCTTTGCAAGCCCAGACTACCAAAACTACCCCATACAAAGGCACGGGTGCTGAGATACAGTTTGACAAACTTACTGTTGACTTCGGTACTTTGAAGGTCGGGGATGTGAAGACCGTGACCATCACGTTCACGAATATCGGCAAGAAGCCGTTGATTCTGGACGATGTGATCTCCTCGTGCGATTGCACCACGGTGGATTGGTCCAAGCAACCGATCATGCCTGGCAAGAAGGGCACGATCAAAGCCACTTATACCGCCAAGCATACAGGTTTGATCAGCAAGCGCCTGACGGTGTTGTCCAACGCCAATACCGACAGGGTGATATTACAACTGAAGGGGGAGGTGAAGTAATCTTCCCCTTTCATTCCCTCGGGGTCGTTTGGTTTTGACAGCAAGTTCGGGGGATTGTAAGCAGGCCGGAGTTTGTGAGCCGATTCCGTTAAAAGTCAACTCTCGATGCCAATAAACGGCGAAACTTCTTATGCATTCGCAGCGTAACCGTTGCGGATCCTGCCGCGCAGACAAGGTCTGTAGCCGCGGGCGCTTCCCCGGAAGTTTTTCGGTCCAACGTCCGGTCAGAAGTGTCATAAAAGGACAGATAGCGAGTGTGTGCTTCGACGCATGAGCGAAATTTCAGAAGATAAGCTGCCGCGAGGTCTGTCTCGTACCATGCGGTGGCCGACAAGCAAACGAAGACTAAGCTTGTAGAAAGCAATCTTGCGGCATGTTTGGACGCGGGTTCGACTCCCGCCGGCTCCACAGTAAAACATCCTTCTCGTGAAGGATGTTTTTTTTATGCCATCTTATTCCTGAACACGGTACCTGGAGATCGGCTTTATGAACAAATCGGATATCTTGTAAGGGCGGTATTCATCCAGCCATCTGAAATCCTGCAGCTTGCGGCTTTTGTCTTCCAATTGTTTGTCGGGATGAATCTTGCCGTCGGGCTGGTCGTAGAATCGTATCTGGCTGATTTTGTTGTCCTCCAGAAAGATACTCATCTCGTTGGTGATGGAGGTGTTGATGCCGATGAGTGAACTGTCCTCTTCTTGCAAATAGTAGATGCATTCGGCATTGTTGATGATATCCACGCGATACAACTCCCTGTTGTGGATGAATCCCGTGATATTGATGCCTTTGATCTGGTTGAACTCCGTGTTGTCGAAAAGACCGCCTACGATGAAACCGGCCTTGCACAGGTCTATGCGCATGTTGGAGGAGTCCAGTATGGCAAAATGTATGGTGTCGGCGGAAAGCTGGTATCCTTCCGACCAGGCCACGGGATTGTAATACATGGTGATGAGAGAGTCTTCCACCAAATACATCAGCGAGTCGCAGGCCCCTTGCAGGTCGTGCCTGTAAAATTTGACCTTGTTGTAAGCGGCCATCCATTGTGCCGACTGGTTGCTGTCGAACAGGATTTTCAACGTGTCTGCGTGCAGGTATAGGGAGTCGTTGTTGTCAATCAGGATCAGCAGGGTGCTGTCGGTGGCGGTGGACAAGCCTCCGTTTTCATGATGCTCCACGAAATTGCCTTTCAGAACATAGTTTTGGGCGGTGTCCACAATTGTGACATTGTTCCATGCCCGTCCGAATTCAAGATCCTTGTAATAATGCACGGAGTCGGCGAACAGTTTCTGGGCTTTGTTGAATATCTGCACGTCGCCCGTGAGTTGCGCGTTTTCCCGTTCTGTGTCGTACCAGCCACGGTTGGTAAATATCTCGCTGCTGTCTTCGGAGCCCAACAGGTGGGTGGGGGAGATGAAGAAAGCAATCTTGCTTTGTGCGTTGTAACGCAATGAGTCGCAGTCCATGCGGTAGGTCTTGCTCATGAGCTGCACATCGCCATTTCCGTAGGCGTCGTCGGTTTTGGTGTAGTAACGCCCGGTTTGGCTGGTGAGCGTGTCTTCCCCGTTGTAGATTCTCCCGCCAGTCAGATAATAGCCCATGTCCAAATTGAGGTCGTAAATCAAGCTGTCCGAGAGAAGATAGGATTTTTTCTTCTCCAGCCGCACATTGTGTGCGATGGATGCAATCTTGAGGTCTCCGTCGTAATAGGCTTTGCGGCCGTAAAGGACCACGGAATCCCCGACCCGGATTTTCACCCGGTCGCCAAAAGCGATGAGGTAGTTCTCCTTTTCGTACAAGTATGCGCTGTCACAATACCCTCGGATGTTGTCCTGGGCGAATGCCACGTGTCCGATCAATCGCTGGGCTCCGGGCAGGAACTCTTCGTCATAGAGTCCGATGTCTGCCCGGTATTGGATTTTGCGGTTGTTCTGTGCCGACACGTTGCAGGCAATCCCCAAAAGGAGCAGACCAAGGAATATGAGCTCTATCTGGCGCATGGTTAGGGAATCAAGGTTGAGTCAACGTGCTGGGCAACAATGCGATCCTGCTTGAAGGTGATTTCTTTGTACACTTTCCCGGCAGGGTTGTAGTAGGTCTCTTTGCCTTCTTTTAGATTGTGCACATAGTGGGTTATCCTGTTTGTCCTGCCGACTTCATCGTAGGAGTACAGGTCGCCGGTCCCGTTCTTGAAATGCCCTTCGCCTACAATAATCCCGCGCTCGTCATAGTACGTCCAATCTCCATCGAACAAGTCGTTCTTATAGATGCCTTCAGCCTTGACTTGTCCATTATAGTGGTATTGTTTGTACGGGCCTTCTTTCTTTCCATGAACGAAGTAGGTCTCCTGGGTTTTCTCTCCATTGGGCGAGTACATGGTTTCCAAGCCTTCGATGGAGTCGTTGACATAGACGCAATAGGTGTCCAGATTCCCGTTTTCAAAATAGCGGTAGAAATCGCCGTTCCGCTTGCCATTTTTCATCTCCACTTCTATTTCAATGGTGTTAGGCCTTTGAAACAAATAGACACTTTTTCCGGTCTCTTTGCCGAATTTATAGTGGATGATGGACTGTAATTTTCCGTCAGGATAGTAGGTCTTTTCGGTTTTGGTGCAGGAACACAAGGTGAGCACTGCCACTAGAAACAAGAATGCTGCGCACGTTTTTTTCATACTCATTTTGCGTTTAGGCGGCAAAAGTACAAAAAACGAGAGCAAATCCAATAGAAAAAATTACAGCCGGATTTTTACAAATATGTGTTCTCCGGCTGTAAACGGCTGAAGCAGATTAGTATTTGACCACTTTTTTCTGGATGGTGCCGTAGGGGGTGTCCGCTTTCAGGATATACGTTCCGCAGGGAATGTCAGAAATGGTGAATGTTTGGGATTCGAGAGGGTGGTCCCATGTCTTCACAGATTGTCCGAGCAGATTGTACAATGCCATAGATTGGATGGCTGTGCGGCCCAGGTGGATTTTGAAATTGGATTGGGTGGGGTTGGGGTATATGCCGAATGTGCCGGGATTGAAGTCTGTGATGGCAGTGCTGTCACCCGTTCCATTATACTGGGTGATTTTGATGTTGTTGAGCTGGGTGTTTCCTTTGGTGCCAGCTTCCAATGTCCAGCGTATATATCTGGCGCTGTGTTCTGTAATACTATACGCAAACCGAGTGTAGTTGTCCAAGGATATTTCATCGCCGAAAATAGTGGCTAGCGGGCTCCAAGTTTGACCATCGACAGAATAGCTGACCCTAAAGGTGACCCCTTCGTATGCCGACGGGTTGGAACCGCCTTTTTTGCCTCTCAACTCAAAAATCAAAGTATCAGGTGCGCTGTCCAAGTGTGCTACAAGACTTGCCTCGCCAGCGTGTGTAGATTCGAATTTTACAGAACCGTCTGCGTAGGATGTTCCTAAATGGTATCCTCTGAAACCGTTCATTTGCAAGATGTCGATATGGGAGGAATTGCTGTTGTCGGATATGTCAAAAGGAAGGGGTACGAGGGAATTGGTGTCCAGGATAGTGTAAGAGGCTGTGGCAACCTCACTGTCGTACATGCCCTCTTTTGCGGCTATGGCCTTGACCGTGCAACTGGAATTGATGGTAAGTGCCCCTTCGTAGCGGTTTGAACGCTCATTAGGCGCGGTGTTGTCCATTGTGTAATAAATCATGGCACCATCTGTCGCGGTGGAGATAAGTACGGTTTGTGGTTCGTAGTAAGTGCCGCTTCCGGGAGAGAATGTCGGCTTGGCAACAGTCTCCAATACGGTTTCCTCCCCAACGACCAACGCGAGGTCGTCAATGCGGTAGTCCACATGTGCCAGATTGCGGAATCGGATGCGAAGGTTGTCACATGTGGGGATGTTTAGATAGCGAACCCTGTACCATCCTGAAGTGCCAGTTCCTGTGGGTAGCGTGTCCGATAAGGGTAATCTTGTCCAGAGGAGACTGTCGGCGGAGACCTCCACCACCATATTGCTGCCGTTCTCCGCATTGGTTTTGCGAAGGCCACAGTATAGTGATAGGTTTGTGTCAGTAGCCGTGTTGAGACCGGATACCATGAACCACTTGATGGTGTCATTAATCATCACGTTGCCACCTCCGGAGGCCGGACCATAGTTGTTTGACGCGCTGGAACTCCGAATATCACAAGTGCCATCACCCGTGTAAGTCACGGACTGGTTCTGCCAGCCTGTGTAGTTTTGCACCAACGTGGTGGCAGTTGGTGTTCCGAAATTCTCTTCGTAAATGATTTGTTGGGCTTGTGCGGTTGGTGTGATTGCGCTGAAAAGAACGGCCAGCATACAAATAATGAAAATGAAGGAGTCTTGTTTCTTCATAGTTTTGGTTTTAATGGGTTAATAAATAAATTGTTACGGGATTATAAATCCCGAATTCATGGATATGCGTTCAAAAACGGCGCAAAGATAAAATAAAAAACTGATAATACAATATATTGTGGAAAAATATTTAAGATATAGTTAATATCTAATTTATTCCACGGGATTTCTTGATGCGCTCGTAGGCTTCATTCACTTGGGCAAACTTGACTTCGGCGGCTTTGCGCACGTCTTCGCCCAGGTGGCTTACTTTGTCGGGATGGTGCTTCTTGGCCGCGGCGCGATAGGCTTTCTTCACCTCATCGTCAGTGGCATCCGGGGAGACTTCCAATATCTTGTAATCGTTCTCCAGCGTGGCTTGGGAAACCCTGCCGCCGTATGAGGAGTTGCCTTCGTACTTGTAGCCGCCGTAATCTTGCTGATACCCACCGTAGTATGAGCCCATGAACATGGATTTGATGGCCTCGAAGTTGCTGCGGCTGATGCCACACAAGTCGGAAATGTATTGGATGGCATCCAATTCCTCCTGTCGCATGGAGCCGTCGGCCTGGGAGAAGCCGAAGAGGAATTGCAGGATGACCAGTTTCTCATAAATGGTGGCGTGCTGTCGGAGGTCGGCGCACACACTCTGGATGTCGATGTCGGAGTTGAGGATGTCCCTGAAACGGAGCATGGCTGAGGAGAGTTGCTCCGAAGACATGGTTTTGGCCAAAAACTGGCGCACATATTCCATCTCGGAGCGTAATAGTCGGTTGTTGTCGGCTTTGGCCACGTATGCGGCCAGAATCAGCTCATGCTCAGTGAAATCCTGAGATTTGTAATAATGTCTTTGAGCTTGGATTCTCTTTGTGCCCACAATGCCATCCAATAAAGCGCCGAGCAGGAATCCTATGCCCGCGCCGGGCCATCCATAGACGATAAGTCCGATGATGGAGAAAACAAAACTGAATGTTCCGGTGAAGAGACACCCCATATAATAGATGAGAGATTATAGATTAGAGATGATAGATGGATTATTATTACCAGACGAAGGCGTCGTCGTGGAACCAATTGCCTTGTGCGGTGAGCACATGTTGGATGACGTCGCGGACGGCTCCGTTGCCGCCGGGGCGTGGCGAGACGTAGTCGGCGATGTGCATGATCTCCTCTGCCGCATCAGCGGGACAACATTTGATGCCAGCCAGCAACATCATCTTGTAATCGGGAATATCGTCGCCCATGATGAGCACGTTCTCGGGTTGCAGGTTGTGTTTTTCGAGATATTCACGGAACATCAGAATCTTGTCATGCACCTTCAGATACATCTCCATGCCAGGGAAGTCCTTGTAACGCAGCCGCATGGACTCGGCGTAGCCGCCGGAGATCACGGCCACGTTGTACCCTTTGCGGAGCGCGTATTGCAGGGCGTAGCCGTCTTTCACGTTGGTGGCGCGCACCTGCTCGCCGTCGCGTTGCACGTATATCTTGCCGTCCGAGAGCACACCGTCGAAGTCGAAGATGAATGTGTTGATTTTCTGTATCTTATCCTGTAACTCGGTCATAATGATGCGGGTTTATTGCGCGATGGTTTGTTTGTTGACAATCACTACTTCTTCTTTCAAATCATCGTAATCCAGATCCACTACGGAGCCTTGCGGCAGCGTTTGGTTCAGAATCTCTTCGGCGAGCAGGTCCTCTACGTGCTTCTGGATGGCGCGTTTCAGCGGACGGGCGCCGTAGTTGGCATCCCAGCCAGCCTCGGCGAGATGCTCTTTCGCCTTATCGGTGACATGGATTTCAATGCCCAAATCTTTCACGCGGCCAATGACCTTCTTGAGCTCGATTTCGATGATCTTGATGATTTCATCTTTGCCCAGACTGTTGAAGTAGATGACATCATCGACGCGGTTGAGGAACTCGGGAGAGAAGTTGGCCTTCAGCGCCTTTTCGAGGATGCCGTGTTCCACTTTGTTCTGGGCAGCCTTGGTGGCCTCGGTGTTGAAGCCCACGCCGGTGCCGAAGTCTTTCAACTCGCGCGTGCCGATGTTGGAGGTCATGATGAGGATGGTGTTCTTGAAATCAACCTTGCGGCCCATGCCGTCGGTGAGCTGGCCCTCGTCGAACACTTGCAGCAGCACGTTATAGACGTCGTGATGGGCTTTTTCGATTTCATCCAGCAAGACGATGGAGTAGGGTTTGCGGCGCACTTTCTCGGTGAGCTGGCCGCCCTCTTCGTAGCCCACATAGCCGGGAGGCGCACCGATGAGTCTGGAAACGGTGTGTTTCTCCATGTACTCGCTCATGTCGATGCGGATGATGGCATCCTGTGAGTCGAACAGATATTCGGCCAGCACTTTGGCGAGGTAGGTTTTGCCCACGCCGGTAGGGCCGAGGAAGATGAACGTGCCGATGGGCTTGTTGGGATCCTTGAGGCCGGCGCGGTTGCGGCGGATGGCCTTGGCAATCTTGATGATGGCGTCATCCTGGCCAATGACGGTGCCTTTCAGCTCGTCGGCCATGCGCATCAGGCGTTCGCCTTCGTTCTTGGCGATGCGCTGCACGGGCACGCCTGTCATCATGGCAATCACTTCGGCTACAGTCTCCTCCGTGACGGTCGGGCGCTGGAGGTCGGACTGGCTTTCCCACTCTTTTTTGATGTCGGCCAGCTTGTTTTCCAGCTGTTTGATTTGGTCGCGGTAGCCGGCGGCGGCATTATACTGCTGCTCTTTGATGGCCTCGGATTTCAGTTTCTCAAAATCGGCAATCTCTTTCTCAACCTCCAGCAACTCGTCTGGGACGTGGATGTTCTGGATGTGGAGACGCGCGCCGGCCTCGTCCATCGCGTCGATGGCCTTGTCGGGCAGGCAGCGGTCGGAGATGTACCGGTTGGAGAGGGTGACGCAGGCCTTGAGCGAGTCGTCGCTGTATCTTACCAGATGATGGTCTTCGTATTTATCCTTGATGTTATTCAGAATCTCGATGGTCTCCTCGGGCGTGGTCGGGTCGAGGATGATTTTCTGGAAACGGCGTTCCAGCGCGCCGTCCTTCTCGATGTATTCCCGGTATTCGTCCAGGGTGGTGGCGCCGATGCATTGGAGTTCGCCACGCGCCAGGGCAGGTTTGAAGAGGTTGGAGGCATCCATGCTGCCGGGTGAGTTGCCCGCGCCCACCATGGTGTGCAGCTCGTCGATGAACAGGATGACGTTGGGGTTCTTTTCCAGCTCGGTGAGGATAGTTTTGACGCGCTCCTCGAACTGGCCGCGGTACTTGGTGCCGGCCACGAGGGAGGCCATGTCAAGGGCCACTACGCGCTTGTTCATGAGGGTGCGCGACACGTGCCCTTGCACGATGTTCATGGCAAGGCCTTCCGCCACGGCAGACTTGCCCACGCCGGGTTCGCCGATGAGCACGGGGTTGTTTTTCTTGCGGCGGCTCAGGATCTGGGCGATGCGCTCCAGCTCTTTCTGGCGGCCCACCACGGGGTCGAGCTTGCCTTCGGCGGCAAACTTGGTGAGGTCCTTGCCGAAACTGTCCAGCATCGGCGTGGCGGAGCCTTTTGCGCTGTCCTTGGCGGCGCGAGCCGAGAACCTGCGGTCCTCTTCTTCGTCAATTTCATCCTCCGGAGCCACCAGCGATTCTGTCCTGCCGGCTCCCATGTTCAGCTCCTTTTTCACCTCTGCGGAGAAAGAAGCGTACGATAAACCGGCCCGTGTCAGGTACATCTTCACGGCGTTTGAGGCGTCGTTGCGACCGTCGCGCAGCACGGCGAGGATAAAATGATAGGATTCCACCACATCACTCCTGAATTCCTTGGAGATCAGGTAGGAAAGGCGCAACGTGTTGTCTGTCTGTGTGTTGAATTTCAACTGAGAAGCATCCATTTCCACCTTGTTCTCGTTGCTGTCAATCAGCTCTTCGATTTTGGTACGAAGGGCATTCACATCGATACGATATATATTAAAAAGGTTTTTCGTGGTGCTCTCGTTTGGGTAACGGAGGATGGCCACGGTGAGATGCTCTATGCCGATGTTGGGGGAGTGATAGTAAGCTGCTATCTTGCCGGATTCCTCCAGCGCATATTTCATTTCGTCAGAATACTTGATTTCCATTTTTCAAAATTTGCGGCAAAAGTACAAAAAAATGGCGGAGTAAAAAAATTGACTTTTACAATGGCGAGATTCCAAAAATTTTAGTATTTTCGTGCCTTATTTGTGTAAAAAGTAATTGTTTAATTGACAGTAATTTAGAAGAAACAAAAAATAGATAAAATGACAGAAGAAGAAAATTTAGGAGAAAAAATCGTGCAAGTGAACATCGAGAATCAGATGAAGACGGCCTACATCGACTATTCCATGTCCGTCATCGTGTCTCGTGCCTTGCCGGATGTTCGCGACGGATTGAAACCTGTGCAGCGTCGTATCATTTATGCGATGTGGGATATGAACATCATTTCCTCCCAGCCTTATAAGAAATCCGCCAGAATCGTGGGCGAAGTGTTAGGTAAATACCACCCGCATGGTGATACCGCCGTGTATGATGCCATGGTCCGTATGGCCCAGCCGTGGTCGCTGCGCTATCCGTTTGTGGATGGACAGGGTAACTTCGGCTCTGTGGATGGTGACAGCCCCGCAGCCATGCGTTACACGGAAGCCCGTCTCCGCAAGTCCGCAGAGGACATGGTGGCCGACATTGAGAAGGACACCGTGGATATGAACCTCAACTTCGACGATACGATTCCGGAGCCGACGGTGCTGCCTTCCAAGATCCCCAACCTGCTGGTGAACGGTGCGTCGGGTATCGCGGTGGGTATGGCCACGAATATGGCCCCGCACAACTTGCGTGAGGTGTGTGACGGTATCTGTGCTTATATCGACAACAATGAAATCACCATACCCGAACTGATGCAGTATATCAAAGCCCCTGACTTCCCGTCAGGATGCGTGATTTACGGCGTACAGGGCGTGCAAGAGGCCTTCAATACAGGTCGCGGCAGAATCGTGATGCGTGGTCATGCAGACATTGAAACCGACAAGAATCGCAACCGCATCATCGTAACCTCTCTTCCTTACATGGTGAATCCCTCCGACATGATCCGCCACACGGTAGAATTGGTGAAGGATGACAAGATTGTAGGTGTCACGAATATAGAAAACCTGTCCAACAAGCGCAACGGTACGCGCATCGTCTATGACCTGCGTAAGGATGTGGTGCCTGAGGTGGTGCTCAACAAGCTTTATCAAATGACGGCATTGCAGTCTGCCTTCAGCGTGAACAACGTTGCATTGGTAAACGGCCGCCCGATGACGCTGAATCTGAAAGACATGATTTCGGAGTACGTCAAGCACCGTCACCAGGTGGTGATCCGCCGTGCCCAGTTTGATCTCAAGAAAGCCCAGGCCCGTGCCCATATTCTGGAAGGCTTCCTCAAGGCTCTCGACATCATTGATGAGGTGATTGCCTTGATTCGTGCTTCCCAGACGGTGCAAGAGGCCCAGAACGGTTTGATGGAGAAATGGGGATTTACTGAAATCCAAGCCAAGGCCATCGTGGAGATGCGTCTCCGTCAGCTCACCGGCTTGGAGAGAGAAAAACTCCAGAATGAATACGATGAGCTTCTCAAACTGATCAAGTATCTGCAAGATGTGCTCGCCGATGAAAGCCTCCGTATGGGCATCATCAAGGATGAGTTGCAGGATATCAAGAACCGCTATGGCGACGATCGTCGTTCTCCGATTGAGTTTGACGCTTCTGAGTTCCGCGTGGAGGATACCATTGCCGATGAGGAAGTGGTTATCACGATTTCCCATCTGGGTTACATCAAACGTACCCCGCTGGCCGAATACAAGGTGCAGAACCGTGGCGGCAAGGGCTCCAAGGGCAGCAGTTCCCGCGACGAGGACTTCATCGAACATCTTTATATGGCCACCAACCACAACTACCTGCTCTTCTTCACCGAAAAGGGCAAGTGCTTCTGGCTGCGTGTGTTTGAAATTCCGGAAGGCGTCAAGACCTCCAAGGGTCGCGCCATCCAGAATATCTTGCAAATCGAGGAGGATGACAAGATTGCTTCCATCATCAACCTCACGTCCATTACAGATCCCGATTACATCAACAATCACTTTGTGATTTTGTGTACCGAAAAGGGTATCATCAAGAAGACCTCCATCGATGCATACTCGCACCCGCGCAAGAAGGGCATCATCGCCATCAACGTGCGTGAGGGCGACCGCCTGATAGCCGCTCGTTTCACCGATGGCAACAGCGACATGATGCTGGCATTGCATTCGGGCCGCGCCATCCGCTTCAAAGAGAACGAGGAGATGCGCGCTATGGGCCGTACTGCTTCCGGTGTGAAGGGTGTCACCCTCGCTGGTCCTGACGACAAGATTGTGGGTGTGCTCTGCGTAGATAATCCGGATAGCCATATTCTCATCGTGTCCGAGGCTGGCTTCGGCAAACGTTCCCTGTTGGAAGACTACCGAATTACGCACCGTGGTGGTAAGGGTGTCAGCACTATCAAGATTACGGAGAAGACGGGCAAGCTGATTGCCATGAAGTGCGTGACCGACGAGGACGACCTGATGATTATCAACCGCTCCGGTATCGCCATCCGTCTCCACGTGGACGAACTGCGCATCTTGGGCCGCAACACGCAAGGTGTGAAACTCATCGACTTGAGAAAGAACGATATCATCGCTGCCGTTTGTGTGGTGCCTCGCCAAGATGAGGAAGAGGAAGAGTTGAGTGAAGGTGTAGAAATGGGTGAAAGTGGAGAAGGAGGTACAATGGGAGAAGGCGGAGAAATGATTGAAAATGAAGCTTAATATTTTAATAAGATGAAAAGAGCCTTTTTTCTGATTCTGATAGCCGTTTGTGTGATGGGTGCCACCGCGCAGAAGCCATCCCTGAACAAGGCTTATAATCACTACTATGACAAGAACTTTGTCAAGGCCAAGGAAGCCATAGACTTGTGTGTGCAGGACGAGAAACTCGCCACCAAGGCACAAACGTGGCTCTACAAGGGCAATATCTATTATTTCTTGGCCAATGACGAGTATGGTGCGAAACAGAAGGACAGCACTTATCAGATAGTCTATCCGGATGCTCCGGTGGATGCTTTTGACGCTTTTGCCAAAGCCAAGGAAATCAACGCGAATGCGGAAGCCATGGACATGTTGACCGCCAAAGAGGCTCTGCCGCAGTTGTATCCGCTTCTGCTGGTGCGCGGTGTGGACCTTTTGATTGCGAAGGATTATGCCAGTGCCAAGACCACATTGGAGAAAAGCATTGCCTCGTATGAGATGGGCACTCCGCAGTATCCTATGAATGGCGAAATCTACTATTATTATGCCTACGCTATGGAGATGCTGAACCAGAAGGACGAGGTGCGCCCTTACTATGAAAAGGCGGTCAAGGACGGCTCTGCCAACCCGTACGTATATATCCGTCTGATTGAATCGTACAAGGCGGAAGATAATCCTGCGATGGCTAAGAGTGTCTTGGATAACGCCAAGGCCAAGTTGTCTTCCAACACCGGTATTGCGCTCGCAGAAGTCGATTACTATTACTGGATGAAGGACAGCACCAAGGCCAGAGCGCTGCTCAACGCCATACCCTCTTACAGCATTACAAACCCTGACGAGCTGGTGAATCTTTCCAATTGTTACATCAAGGAGAAACGGTACGCAGATGCAATACAACTGTTGGAGAGGGCTAACCGTCTGTCCTCCGGCAACTTTGTCGTGTTGTACAATCTTGGAGTTTGTGAATACAGCTTGTCCGAGCAGCTTTTCAATCAATACAATCAACTGGCGGTTTTTAATCCCGACGATGCAAATGCAGTCCAATATAAGCATTCGTCTGATGAGCATATGACAAAAGCGGCTGGATATTTTGAACAAGCCCGGCAGATAGAGCCCGAGGATATGAACCTGCTCAACACACTACGCGCGATATACGCCCGCCAGCAGTCGCCGAAATACGATGAGATAGATGCCATCATCAACCGAATCAATAGTAATAAATAAAAGATAAATAGTAAAGTAGAATTAATAACCTTTAAATACTTGAAACAATGAAAAAATTAATGCTTGTAATTGTCGGATTAATGATTAGCACGGCAGTGTTTTCACAATCCTGCTTGGATGACGTTTGGATGTGCTTGCGTCAGAACCAGGCTCCCAAAGCGAAGAAACTGATTGAAGGTTGCATGGCAGCTAATCCTGACAACGCGCAGGTGTGGCTCATGAACGCCAATGTGTACGTGAACCTGTACAATATGGATCAGAAGAAGCTGGGTGCAGACCCCAACTACACACCGAGATACCCGGACGCTTTGCTCAAAGCTAACGAGTCTTTCATCAAGGCTCTGGAGCTTGATCCCAAGGTGGAACCCAAGACAGGTATGTTAGGTGCCATCGCCGGCCAGAAACTGTGCGCCGAGCCGTTCTACAACATGGGTGTGCAGGCTGAAGAGAAAGGTGATTACCAGACCGCAGTGAAATATTTCACGCTGGCTGCCAAGAATTATGAGTTGGCCAATGTGAAGAACAATGCTGCTGCCGCTTATCTCCAGTTGGCTCTGGCTTACGGTAAGTTGAATGACCAGGCAAACTACAAGGGCATGTTGCTCAAGTCCATCGCTTGCAGTCCTGCCGCTTATCCCGCTTGCTACACGGAGTTGTATTACATCTACGAGGCTGAAAAAGACACGGTAAACTGCGGTAAGATTCTGGAAAAGGGCTTTGCAGCCATTCCCGCCGACAGACAAGGTGAATTGGTTGAGCCTCAGATGAACTACTATTCCATGACCGGGCAGAAAGACAAGCTGATGGCATTGTGCGACACGATGTTGAAGAACAATCCCGGTGATTTGACCACGATTTTGAACTGCGCCAACTATTTGAGCAACTTCAAAGCTTACGATAAGGCTGAGGAAATCCTCACTGAAGCGCTGGCCAAGAACCCCAACGAGTTCAAGCTGAACAGCCAGATGGCATACCGTTACTTCATGGAAGTGGTGGATTATGAAGATCGCATCGAGGCTGCCAAGAATGCTAAGCAATGGGCTGAGATGAATCCCTTGAGAGAGGCTCAGAAGCCGGTTCTGCAAAAGGCACACGACTGGAGTGACAAGGCCTATCAGATCAACCCGGACGATCGTCAGAACAACATCATGCTGCAACAGCTGAAGGTGAAGTTGCTGATTCCGGTGCCGGAAGATTTGAAAGCCAAGGTTGACTCATACAGACACAAAGAGTAACAATAATAGTTAATATGTTTATTGGCGGCTGTCCCCTATTGGGAGTGGCCGCTTTTTTTGTGGTATTTTTTTCCTTGCCAGCTGTCTCTTCGTTCCAATTCTGCCTCCACACGCTTGACAATTTCATCATAGCGGATGTTGTGCCAGTGTGAGACGGCCAGAAAGCGTGGCGGGACCTCTCCGGCCAAGCGGTCGATGACGATGGTGGGATTGAGCCGTTCCAGGAAGTCGGCGATGAATTCGATATACTCGTCCAGCGCGAAGATGTGGAAGTCGGCTGTCTTTTCGTTGTACTCGCGTTCCATGGGCGTGCCTTTGAAGATCTGGAGCTGATGGAATTTGAGGTGCTGGATGGGGAGCGCATTGAGGGTTTCTGCGTCTGCCAGCCAGTCGGCAGTCGTCTCGCCGGGCAATCCGAAGATGAGGTGCGCGCCCGCGGGCAGGTGGTGCTTCCGGCAGCCTGCAAGTGCCCGCCTCACACAATCGAAGTCGTGGCCACGCCGGATGCGCCGGAGGGTCTCGTCACGGCAGCTCTCCACGCCTAGCTCAATGGCTACGTAGGTCTGCTGTTGCAAAAGTTCCAGATAATCCAATGTTTCCTCATTGAGACAGTCTGGGCGGGTGGCGATGACCAACCCTTGTATGCCGGGGGGCTGCAGGGCCTCTTCGAATTTTTCCTTTAGAACGGCAACAGGTGCGTAGGTGTTGGAGTAAGCCTGGAAGTAGGCAAGATAGCCATGCGGCGCCCGGCGCCTGTTCCGGTGAAAGAGGATGCCGTCGTCAATTTGCTGGGTAATGCTTTTCTTGGGGGTGCAATAGGCTGGATTGAAGGCAGCATTGAGACAATAGGTGCATCCGCCTGTGCCCGTTGTGCTGTCTCGGTTGGGACACGTAAAGCCCGCATCAATGGCAATGCGCTGCATGCGTCCGCCAAACTGCTTGTTCATGAAACAGCTGCTAGAGAGGAATCGGCGAGAATCACCCCAAGGATAGCATTCCATTGCTATTTTTCGTCTTTGTAAAGAAGGTTGTCGCCAAATGGATCCAGCGTGTGCAGTTTCCGCTTGTCAGGTGTGACCAGGAAGATGAAAGGCACGCGCTCGTTGTCCTTGACATAATGCCCTGACACCATGAATAACAGGATGCCATCGGATTTCAGGCTGCCACTTTCCATCAGATCTTCAAAGTCAGCACGGGTCTTGCCAATCTCATTGAGGTAGAGACTGAGATATTCGAGCGTCTGTCCTTTGCCCTCTTGCGCGGCTTGGTCATATTGTGCCTGATAAGCGGCCTCCATTTCACCCAAAAGTTGGATGTTGAGGTTGGCGTAGCTCATCTCGGTCAGGGTATCCACACAATCGATAGTCAGGGAATCATAGCCCACAACCCTTTCGGTTTTGAGGTAGGATTTGGCGAACGGCTTCATCTGCCGTTTCAGTTTGTTGACGGCGTAGTCCTTGCAGCCTGCAAATGAGATGGCCGCAATCAGTGCCATGATGATAATACCTGTTCTCTTCATAGTGTTCGGATGCTAAAAGGCGAAGCCGATTTGCTTGATAATCAATTTGTCCTGATGCAAGGGCAGGGTCTGGATCTCGCCCAGCTGACGTAGGCTGACGACGCCGAAATCGTGGATTTTATTGTGGTTGTGCATTAGTGCCACTTGTGCTGGCACCGCTTTGCGATAGCGGTATCCCGTGCCTTTGGAGGAGGTTTCTTCTTTTACCTCTTCTGCATTGCGATTGAAGAGGGGTTGGATGTCAATGGCGTAAAGGTTGGCATTGCTGGTCAGCCGATCCAAGGACAATCCGCTCTCTGTGCTGAAGGCAAATGCGGGAGTGCCCCCCTGAAGCTCAGGGATGACGTAGAAGGTGTATTCGGTAATATCTTCGGTAATCAGGCCGGTGAAGAGGCTGAGGTAGTTGTTCTCCCATTGTTTCAGCTCTTGCAGCATGGTCTCTATGGTCTCGGCGGAGTAGGGGGTCTCCTGCTCGCCGGAGATGAGGCCGTATTGGTCTTTGCGGCTTTTGCTGATGGCGTCAGCGGCCTCCTGTGCTTTCTGACTGTTGGTCTTGGAAACAGTTTTTGTCCTGTTGGCGGGGACTTGCGTTACAATGCCGTCGATGATTCTGGTCTCCACGAAGGCGTCTTCAGTTTGGGTGTAAGACAAATCCGAATAGTTCTTGAAGAAATCAGGCACAGGCTCCGTGTAGGTGGTGTAGCTGCTGAGCGTGCCAAACTGTTGGTCGCAGCCTTTGCTGGTGGCCAATTTTGCCAGCAGGTTGTCTTTATTCTGCTGGGCTGAAAGCTCCACAAGGTAGGTGTGGCTGTAGTCGGGTACCTCGGCCGGCTCAATGGTTACGGTCCCCAGTTTGTAATAGGTCTTATTCTCCTGGATGACGTTGGTCAAGCCCAGCAGACTCTGTGCAAAATCGGCGTAATAGCCTTTGTGTTCTTGGACTTTGGAGACGGAGACGGTCATCTTAAGTGCGGTGGTCGGCAGCGCATAGCGGAAGGTGCTCCCTTTGACGGTAATGCCGCTGTCCAACGGCAGGGGATATACATTCTGCTGAGCGGAGGCCATGCCGAAGCAGAGGGTTAGTATGAGAATTGCGGTCAATGCTCTTTTCATAAATTTGATATTTTAGTTGAGAGTTTAGAGTTGAGAGTTTAGAGTTTTACTCTGAATTTTGAATTCTGAATTCTGTACTTCCCGTTACCGTCTGCTACCAAAAGCGATGTAGAGGTAGTAAAGCAGGGTGGCGAGGGAAGAGAGTGCGGCGATGAGGTAGGTGCGGGCAGCCCATTTGAGCGCGTCCTTGGCCTTGTCGGTCTCCTGTCCGGAGGTGATGCCGGTGTTGTCGAGCCAAGCGACAGCGCGCTCGGAAGCGTTGTATTCCACAGGCAGTGTGATGATGGAGAACAGAGTCGTGAGGGCGAAGAGCGCGATGCCGACGATGAGTACCCATTGGCCGAGGAAACTGGAGAATGACAAGATGAGGATACCGGCCAGCAAGATCCATTGCGACCATTTGGAGCCGAATTGGACCATGGGTACCATGTTGGAGCGCATGGTGAGCCAGCGGTAGGCGGTGGCGTGCTGTACGGCGTGTCCGCACTCGTGCGCGGCTACGGCTGCTGCCGCGATGCTGTTGCTGGTGTACACGCCTTGGCTGAGGTTGACGGTCTTGGTCTGCGGGTTGTAGTGGTCGGTGAGCTGACCTGCGATACAGGTTACGGAAACGTCATAGATTCCGTTGTCGTGAAGCATTCTCTCAGCCACCTCTTTGCCGGTCAGGCCGCTGGAGAGGGGTATCTTGGAATATTGCTCGATGCGTTTGTTGAGGGTTTTGCTGACGATAAGACTCAGCACCATGAAAACGATAAAGATTATCCAATACATTGCAGTAGGTTTGAATAGATTAGCGGCGCAAAAGTATGCTTTTTTTTTGTATTTTTGCGCCCCATATATGAGATTTGTTTATGAGTGCCAACTTTGATGCCATCAAACGCCGTTATAACATCATAGGCTTTGACCCTGCTTTGGAGCGGGCCATCGACATTGCCGTACAGGTGGCTGCCACCGACTTGTCTGTGTTGGTGGTTGGCGAGAGCGGTGTGGGTAAGGAGAATTTTCCCAAAATCATCCACGACAACAGCAGCCGTAAACAGGGTAAGTACATTGCCGTGAACTGCGGCGCAATTCCGGAAGGCACGATAGACTCCGAATTGTTCGGTCACGAAAAAGGTGCATTCACCGGTGCGGTGGAGGCCCGTAAAGGCTATTTCGAGGATGCTGACGGTGGCACGATTTTCTTGGATGAGGTGGCAGACCTTCCCTTGGCGACCCAGGTGCGTTTGTTACGTGTGTTGGAGAATGGCGAGTTTATCCGTGTGGGCTCTTCCAAGGTGCAACGGACTAATGTGCGTGTGGTGGCAGCCACTAACGTGAACATTGCAGATCGCATCGCGAAAGGCAAGTTCCGCGAGGACCTCTATTACCGTCTCAGCTCCGTCATTATCCATCTGCCTGCCTTGCGCGAGCGCCGGGAGGATATCTATCCGTTGTTCGTGAAGTTTGCCAGCGATTTTTCCGCAAAATATCATTGCCCGATGCTCACGCTGACCGATGATGCGGTGAAGGAACTCAAAAATTACCGCTGGCCCGGCAATATCCGCCAGCTCAAGAATGTGACCGAGCAGATTTCCATTTTGGAGAAGAACAGGACAGTAGATGCGGAGGCATTGAAGCCATATTTGGTTTCCCCTTCGGGCACAAACCTGCCGGCTTTGGTACGTACGGAAGCTGACAGCAATGAGAGCTTCCAACGCGAGATACTTTTCAAATTCATTGCAGAATTGCAACGTGAGATTTCGGAGCTGAAAACGGTTGTGAACCATTTGGCCAACGGCACAATGCCCGAAACCCACAGCGTGCCTCTTAAGGAATACCCGCTGGAGGACAACGAGTTGGATTATCAGATTACCCGTGCCACGGTGCCCGACAAGAGTATTCCCGAGCCGCATTATGAGGAGTCTATCATCATCGAGGACAACGACCTGTCGCTGGGTACGCTCAATAAAGCCGCTATTATCAAGGCGTTGGAGCGTCATAACAACAATCGCAAGCTGGCCGCCGAGGAGTTGAAAATTTCCGAGCGCACGCTTTACCGGAAAATCAAGGAATACAAACTGAACGACAAGTAGATGAGAAGGGTAGTGTGCCATAGAATCCTCGTGCATGTATGTGTGCTGGTGTGCATTGTCGCACTGTTTTCAGCCTGTCGCATGTCGGTGTCGCTGACGGGTGGCACGATTGACCCACGGGCCAAGACAGTGGCTGTCAACACCTTCCCCAATAACTCTTCTTTGGTGAACCCTATGTTGAGCCAGTCGTTCACTACTGCGCTGAAGGACAAGATCCAGGGGCAGACGCCGTTGACGATTGTGAGCCGCCAGGGCGATTATGAGATTGAGGGAGAGATTGTCAACTACGTCATTTCTCCTGTGGCCATCCAGGGCAATGAGACCGCGGCTATGAACCGCCTGACCATCACCGTGAAGGTGCGCTTTGTCAACAAGTTTGACGAAACCAAGAATTTTGAGCAGACCTTTTCCCGGTACGCCGATTACGCGAGCTCGCGCAATTTCAGCAGTGTGGAAAGCACGCTGGTGACGGAGATCAGCGATGCATTGACCGATGATATTTTCAACAAGGCATTCGTGAATTGGTAATATTTTGTAAATCCGCATATAATAATATATTGTAATGGAGAAAGTGTTTTTGAATGATTTCATAGAGGTGGAGGATGCCGGCAGCGCGCAGGAGAAGCTGGTTGCGTTGCAGAAGCGTTATCCTGCCTCTTCTTTCATCAATGTGCTGTGTTTGCGGTTGCTGCCCGCCCGTGCACAGGCGAAGAGTCGTGCTCGCATGTTGCTGACCCTGCCCAATGTGTTGAAACTCAGCGAGCTGAACTTGGAGCTGATGCCCGTGGCGCAGCAGGCGAAAGTGAAGCCTGCGCTTACGCATGTGGAAAGCCGCCGGGCCCAGGAAGATGAGGAGACGTTGCAGCCCGTGTTTGTCAAGCACCAAACCGAGGACCACGATACGAAGCAAGCTCTCATAGATCAGCTGATTGAAAAATTCTCCAAGGATGCGCCGAAAATTATCTACTCCCCTGAAACACATGACGGTGAGGCCAACTATGGAGAAGAGAGTCTGGAAGAGGATCCTAATATTGTAAGTGAAACATTGGCAGCGATTTACGCCCAGCAGGGCTATTATCAGAAGGCCATCCAGATGTATGAAATTTTAAAGTTGCATTTTCCAGAAAAAAGTTGTTATTTTGCAGCCCTAATTGAAAATCTGCAAAAGGATTTGGAAAATTCGGAAAATTAACATAGTATTAATCAATAAATTAAAAAACAGAAACTAATGTTCACACTTTGCGTTGTATTAATCATTCTGGCCTGTGTAGTACTGGCATTTGTTGTCTTGATTCAGAACTCCAAGGGTGGCGGTTTGGCCTCTAACTTCGCCTCTTCCAACCAGATTATGGGTGTTCGCAAGACTGCTGACGTGCTGGAGAAGACCACGTGGGGTATTGCCGCTTTCATCATGGTGCTCTGCTTCGCTTGCGCTTTTATGTCCAAGAGCGAGGTTAAATCATTGAGAGGCAACCAGGTTCAGACAGAACAAACCCAAGAAACAGGTAGTACGCAGTCACAGACCCAAGAGTAGTCTGCGTATTTTTTTGAGTAAATGGACATGCAACACCGTATGGCGCTGTGTGTCTTTTAGTTTATGAATTATTTCAAAGTTAGAATATGAATATCAAACACGAAAATGTTCCGGGACAGTTACAGGAAGTAACGATTGAGATTAACAAGGAAGATTATGCAGCCGAATTGGATGCTGCGTTGAAGAAACAGAGACGTACCGCAACGGTTCCGGGATTCCGTCCCGGCAACGCCCCGATGGGTATGATCAAGAAGATGTATGAAAAGCCCATCATGGTTCAGGAGATTGACAATATCGTCAACCGTGAGATGGACAAGTTCATGAAAGACAACGAGGTGCGCTATATTTTCGAACCGATTCCCGTGGAGGGCAAATCCAAAGTTAACTTTGATGAGCCGGACCATTTCGAGTTCGTATATGAGTACGCTTTGGCTCCTGAGGTCAAGGTTGACTATGCCAAACTGCCCAAAGTGGTTGATTTTGAGATTCAGCCCACTGAGGAGGACCGCGAAGGCTTCATCAAGCAACTCCGCGAGCGTCACGGCAACTATGTGACTCCGGAAACCATCGAGGCTGGCGACAGTGTGTCTGTCAAGTTGGACGAGGAAAAAGAGGGTTTCTTCTTCATGCGCGATTTGACGGATGCTGCTCAGAAGAAGTTCATGGGCAAGAAGAAAGACGATGCTGTCACCATCGCTTGGAGAAAGGCTTTTGCCTCTGAGGTGGCTTTGGCCCGCTTCCTGAAGGTGGAAGAAAAAGATCTGGATGCTGAAAACGAGTACAAATACAAAGTCGTAATCAAACATATCGGCCGCATCGAGCCCGCTGAACTGAACGACGAGTTCTTCAAGAAAGCTTATCCGGACGGTTCTGTCAAGAATGAGAAAGAGCTGAAAGCGGAAGCCGACAAGGTGGTTCTCAGCCAATACAAACCCGAGTTGGATCGTCAGTTTATGAACGACGCCATCGAGATGTTGATTGACAATGTGAATGTGGAACTTCCCGATGAGTTCATCAAGCGCTATATCCTGCTCACCCAGAAAGATATGACCGCTGAAACGCTGGAGACCAAATACAACGACTACAAACGCGCTTTCCAATGGCAGATTTTGGAAGGTAAGATTGTGGAAGGCAGCGATATCAAGGTGGAAATGGACGACGTGAAGAACTATTTCCGTGATTACTTCATCAAGAATTACTTCGGCAACTTCAACATGGACGATGTGAAGGATCGTGTGGAGGAACTCGTGAAACAATCCATGGAGAACAAGGAGTATGTGAAGAACGTGTACGACATGCTCTTCGACCAGAAACTTACCGAGTTGTTGCGCTCCAAGCTGAACATCGACCACAAGAAAGGCGATATCAAGGCATACGTTGATATGCTGACCGCCCGTATGGAAGGCAAGCAGGGCAAGGCTCCGGCCAAGAAAGCTGCTGCCAAGAAGACGACGAAGAAAGAGGCGAAAGAGGAGCCGGAGGTAAAAGAGGAAAAAGAGGTGAAGGCAAAGAAAGCTCCTGCAAAGGCTAAAACCGCCAAGACAACCAAAACCAAGAAAGAAGAGTAAAATCGCATAACGATGAGAGACGAATTCAGAAACTATGCGCTGAAGCAGCATGGCATCAGCAGTCTGCGCATGGACCGCTATGCTTCCATGACGCGCAATTATATCACGCCATACATCATCGAGGAGCGTCCGATGAACATCACGCAGCTGGACGTGTTCTCCCGCTTGATGAAGGACAGAATCATCTTCTTGGGTGTTCCCATTGACGATGATGTGGCCAACATTATCCAAGCTCAGTTGCTGTTTCTGGAATCCCAGGATCCCGACCGTGACATCCAGATTTATCTGAACAGTCCGGGAGGCCAGGTATATGCCGGTTTGGGCATTTATGATACCATGCAGTATCTGAAACCAGATGTTTCCACCATTTGCACGGGCATGGCCGCCTCTATGGCTGCCGTGTTGCTGTGTGCCGGTGCCAAAGGCAAGCGTTTTGCCTTGCCGCACTCCCGCGTGATGATTCATCAACCTATGGGCGGTGCGCAAGGCCAGGCTTCCGACATTGAGATCGAGGCCCAGGAGATTATGAAGATCAAACGCGAACTTTATGAGATCATTGCCGAGCATACGGGCAAGGACTATGACCAAGTTTGGAAAGACTGCGACCGCGATCACTGGATGATTGCCTCCGAAGCCAAAGAATACGGCCTTATCGACCAAGTACTCTCCAACGAGCGCAAGAAATAATGGCTAAGATAAAACAATCAGACAGAACATGCAGTTTCTGTGGAAGAAATATTCCGGAAGACCAGTTTCTCATAGCTGGTCTTTCTGGTCTTATATGCGGTGATTGCGCCAAGACCGTCAACGACATTTTGCAAAATGTGGAGAAAGACGAGCATCGCAAGGCCGCAGAATCATTGAGAATCAATCTGCTCAAACCTCACGAGATCAAAGCCCGTTTGGACGATTATGTCATCGGACAGGAGGAAGCCAAGAAGGTACTGTCGGTAGCGGTTTACAACCACTACAAACGTATCTTGCAAGAGAAGGATTCCGAGCAGGACGATGTGGAGATTGAGAAGTCCAACATTCTGTTGATAGGGGAGACCGGCACGGGTAAAACCTTGCTGGCGCGTACCATTGCCAAGTTGCTAGAGGTGCCGTTTTGCATTGCGGACGCTACCGTGTTCACGCAGGCTGGCTATGTGGGCGAAGACGTGGAGTCTATCTTGACCCGTCTGCTGCAGGCCGCCGACTACGATGTGGCCAAGGCGGAGCGTGGTATTGTTTTCATCGATGAGATAGACAAGGTTGCGCGCAAGGGCTCTGAGAACCCTTCCATCACACGCGATGTGTCAGGCGAGGGCGTGCAGCAGGCATTGCTGAAGCTCTTGGAAGGCTCTGTGGTGAATGTGCCGCCGCAAGGGGGACGAAAACATCCCGAGCAGGAGTTTATTCACGTCAACACCCAGCACATTTTGTTTATCGGCAGTGGTGCGTTCAATAATCTGAACCAGATTATCGCTGAGCGCATGAACACTAACGCCATCGGTTACAACAAGAAGAACCGCAATATTGACAAGGACAACATGTTGCAATACGTATCCGCGCAGGATATCAAGCAGTTTGGCTTGATTCCGGAGTTGTGCGGCCGTTTCCCTGTCATCACTTCCTTGAATCCATTGGATGCCAAAGCCTTGAAAAAGATTCTGACTGAGCCGAAGAATGCCTTGGTGAAGCAGTATATTAAACTTTTCAAGATGGATGGCATCGCTCTTTCTTTTGAGGATGCTGCATTGGACTATATTGTGGAGAAAGCGGTGGAGCTGAAACTGGGCGCTCGTGGCCTGCGAGCCATCGTGGAGAAGATCATGACAGATGCCATGTACGATTTCCCTAGTCTTGGCAAGAAAAAAATTGTGGTAACGCGGGATTATGCCCGTGAGAATTTCGAGAAATCAATTTTCTCTTTTCTAGATAAATAAAACAAACGAGGCGCGAATTTCGCGCCTCGTTCACTTTTACAGTATTTCGTAGCTCCGTTTCACAAACTCGCTCAGCTTCTCGCCGGTGAGGATGTTCTGCGAGAGCAGTGCCAGGTCAATCATCTGCTGCACCAGCTTGCCGCGCTTCTCTTCGTCGGTTTCCTCCAAAATGCGCGATGCTAACGGGTGGTTGCCGTTCACCACAATGTTGTAGTGCTCGAATCCGCCGTACACACCTTGCTGGCCGGACACTTTCTCCATGTCTTTGAATCGGCGCATGAACTCGTTTTGTGTAATGATTACCGGCAGGTCGGTTTCACTCAAACTCTCCACCATCACGGTGTATTTGCTCTTGTCAATGTCCTTGTCGAAAAACTCCTTCAGGTTTTTCTGTTGCTCGTCGGAGAGTTTTGATGGAGAAACTTCGTCTTTCTTTTCAATCAGTTTCTCAATCACATCGGCATCCACGCGTGTGAAACGCATCTTCTCATTCTTCTGCTCCAGCATGTTGATGGCGTGTGCATCCAGGAAGCCGTCCATCAATAATACATCATAGCCTTTTTCCTTGGCGGCCTGGATGTAGAGATGCTGCTCGTCGGTGTTGGCGGCGTAAAGCAGGATGACCATATCATCCTTGTTGGTCTGCAAAGCGCTTACCAGATTGCGGTATTCTTCTATGGTATAATACTTGCCATCCGTATTTTTCAGCAGATAGAAGTCTTTGATTTTGTCATAAAATTTCTCATCCGTTAAAGAACCGTACTGTAGGAAGACTTTCAGCTCGTCCCATTTCGTTTCAAAATCTTCGCGGTTCTCCTTGAACATGGATTCCAGTTTCTCGGCCACCTTTTTGCTGATGTAGGTGGAGATTTTCTTCACGTTGGAATCGGATTGCAGATAGGAACGCGACACATTCAACGGGATGTCGGGCGAGTCGATAACGCCGTGCAACAGTGTCATGAATTCAGGGATGATGCCTTCCAGTTCGTCGGTGATATAGACTTGGTTGCAATAGAGTTGCACGCGGTTCTTTTTAAGGTCGAGCTGGTTTTTCACCTTCGGGAAATAGAGTACGCCCGTGAGGTTGAAGGGATAGTCCACATTGAGGTGAATCTGGAACATCGGGTCCTCGAAGTTCATCGGGTAGAGTTCGTGGTAGAACTTTTTGTAGTCTTCATCGGTCAGGGAAGAGGGTGATTTCTGCCAGATGGGGTCGGTATCGTTAATGATACGCGGCACTTGCACGGCTTCTTCCTTCGGCTCTTCCTGTTTCTCATCTTTGTTTTCGGCATTCTCATCTATCGGTTTGGATTCGGGCTTGCGCCATTCAGTCTTGTTGCCGCAGCGGATGGGGATAGGCAGGAAACGGCAGTATTTGTTGAGCAATCCGACGATTTTGTTCTCTTCGAGAAACTCCTGTGCGTCATCGGAAATGTGCAGTACGATTTCGGTGCCGCGCTCGTTCTTGTCAATCTCTTCCATTGTGAATTCGGTGGAACCGTCACAGCTCCATTTCACGGCCTTGGCGTCGGTGTGCGATTTGGTGAGGATAACGACTCTGTCGGCCACCATGAAGGAGGAGTAGAAGCCCAGTCCGAAATGGCCGATGATGTTGGCGGCGTCCTGTCCTTTGTATTTGGAGAGGAAGTCCTCTGCGCCGGAGAAAGCGATCTGGTTGATGTATTTATCGACTTCTTCGGCGCTCATGCCGATACCGTGGTCAATAACGCGGATGGTCTTGTCGTCTTTGTTGACCTTCACCTCGATGGTCAGGTCGCCGAGCTCACTGTCAGTTTTGCCTAAAGTTGCCAGCGTTTTGATTTTCTGCGTGGCATCCACGGCGTTGGAAATCAGCTCGCGGAGGAAAATTTCGTGGTCGGAATATAAGAATTTCTTGATTACGGGGAAGATGTTTTCGGTTTTAACATTGATATTGCCTGTTTGCATATTGGAATAGTTTTTAAATTTTACAAAAAAATATCATGCCATGAAATATGGCAGATTAAAGTCTTGCAAAATATGTGCCAAACAGGGATGTCAGTTTTACTTTGACAGCAATTTCCGGATCAGCATGGAGGGATAGCCGTACAGGATGGCGGCGAAGCAGAAAAAAGTGTTGAGGATGCTGATGCGGGTGAAGTCCTTGCCCGGGCGGAAAAACGAGACTCGTTCTTCTTGTGGCGGGTAATAGACATTGATGGGGATGGGAATGATGTTGATGTTACGCCAAGCGGAACGCACGAGCAGTTCCAGCTCAGCTTCGTAACGCGAGGTGATGATGCGCATGTTGCCCATTTTGCGTAGCGGATACAACCGGAAGCCTGTTTGTGTGTCAGGAAGCTTTTTGGCGGTCTGCACCGTAAACCAGAAGTTGGAGAACTTGTTGGCGAAGGTGTTCTTCTGGGGCATGTTGTCGTGCTTGAGCCCGCGGCTGCCGATGATGAGCGCGTCGGGATGCCCTGTTATGGCCTCCACAAAGGCGGGGATGTCGCTGGGGTAGTGTTGTCCGTCAGAGTCCAGCGTAATAGCATAGCGAAAGCCGCGTTTCAGCGCCTCACGGAAGCCGGTAACCAGCGCTGTGCCCTTGCCCTTGTTGGGTTGGTAGGCGATAACGTTGACAGGATGAGCACTTTGCCGGACGAGGTCCACTGTGCCATCTGTAGGTCCATCGCACACCACGAAAATGTCATCACAATAGTCGGATACCGATTGGATGACCTGTTGGATAGTGCCCTTGTTGTTGTACGTGGGAATGATGACGCAGATGCCCAGTTCTTTCAGTGTCGCCTTGTCCATAGCTGTTATTTTTCGCTCATCTGGATGCTCATTTTGGTGAAAACTGTGTCCCCGTCGCTTACTACGGCCTTGAGGGTAAAAGCATTGTTTTCAATGGCCTCCCAGCTTAATTGGTACTGGATTGTATCATGCTCTTCGGGACGGATGATCTGCAGGAACTTTACGTTTTTGGCTTGTGTCAGCTGAAGATTGCGCCCTGAAAGATGTGATAAGAGGTCCACGGCGATTTGCACGATGCAGACGCCGGGCGTAATAGGGCTATCCGGGAAATGGCCGGAATAGATGGCGTGTTCCTTGTTCAGCCGTATGGTGAAGATGGCCTGTTTTTCTGATTTTTCTTCTGTTATGATAGAAAATAAGTCGTTGAGAAACATGATAGGTTCTATTTGAAAAGTGAATCCGACAAGGATATGTTCGTCTTTTTGTCAGTGAAAAGAATGGTGGTAGTGTCCCCGTTGTTTTCATTCAGCACCACTTTGTCGGCGAGGTGGGTGCTGCTGTTGAGTGTGATGACTATAGTTTTGTAATAGTTTTGGATCTTTTTGTTTGAGGGGGTGAGCACGGCCACGACCTGTCCTGATTTGTTTTTGTAATAGCGTGTTTTGAAGGCTGTGTTTTCTTGCAAGAAGCTGCCGTTGATGGTGTTGATGATCATGTTGCCCATCTCGTTGAGCATCTTGTTAGGATTGGTGGTGGTGCTTTTGCCGTTTTTGAGCAGCACCTTGCCATTGCTGAATATGACGGTCATGGCTTTGGGCGAGGTGTATTCCCAGCGCAGTTGTTTCGGCGATTTGTAGTTGAGCATTCCTTTTTGCACCACCTTGTCGGTGAACAGTGCGGAGGTTTTCTCTTGGGTGAAGTTGGCTGACAGGGAAGTCAGCTGTTTGTGTGCCTTCTCGATGGTGGCTACGAGGGCGGTCTTCTGTTCGCCAGTGACTTCGGTGCCGTAGTTGCTTTGCGCAAATGCGGTACAGACGGTCAGGGTTATGATGAAAATGATGACAATTTTTTTCATAGGGGTCATGAGATTAAGAAGATGTAGTCAAGAGGCCAAAAAGTCCAGGTAGTTTAAACGAGGGCGCAAAAATAATGAAGACAGCGCATGACTACTTTACGATGAAGAACACTCCGATCATCACGATCACCACGCCGATCCAGCGGGTGAGGGGCACGGCTTCGTGGAAGATGAACTGCGCGGAGAGTAGGCCGATGATGTAGCTGATGGAGAGCAGCGGGTAGGCCACGCTGAACTCGTAGCGTTTCAACACGTACATCCATACCAGCATGGCGGCCACCGCACAGGCCCCCGACGCGGCGAACTGCCAGGTGGTGAACACCGTCTTGAAGTACTGCCACGACCAGCTGAACTTGCCGAACAACTCCACGGAGATTTTCAGCAGACTTTGCGCCGCCACCAACAGCACCGATTGTATGATGATGAGGATAATTAACAATATCATAATGAAAGCAGGATTAAGGAATGGTCTTTACCTTGGAAATGATTGTGCACCAAAATATACTTCGGATTGGGAATTTCTTCCTTTGTGCTGTACAATAAATGACTGGGAATGAGTTTTTTGTGCAGACATTCTGCTCCCACATACACGCCGAATGCCGATGCGCAGAACGACTCGCCGAAGATGTGCTTGTACCAAATTACCGGTGTTTCCGGACAAGAGTTCAACAAGAAGTTTTGGTAAACCGTATCGTTGTCGTGGTCTCCGCTCAACCCGGCGACCACAGCATCCAAATCATGGATGGAAATGCCGGCTTGTTGCAGCAGACGATTGGCGGCGGCTTGCAAGTCGCTGAGGCTGGGCTCGTACAGCATCTCCATGCCGGAAATCTTACAGAGTGTGTCTTCATCCGCCTGGTCGGTCAGCAGCATGTTCAATGAGCAACTGCCGGAAAGCGAACCTTGGCTGTCGGCTTTCCTGAGTGTGTCGGGCGAGATGTCGCCTGTCTTCCAGTAGCCGATTTTTCCCAACATGTTGAAATAATCAGGGGTCATCTCGTCGTGTCCGCCCACCAGCGCGCTGCGGATGCAGCCAGCTTGCATTTGCAGGAATGCGTCCAGCAGGCTGCTGTCGAAGGAGGTGCCGCGATGCGAGTATGTGCAGTTGTATCCATGGCACTTCAGGTGCTGTGCGTCCTGTGAACTGATGGTGTTGTGGGTGGACTGCATGAAATAGGTGGGCTGCAAAAACTCCTCATCATTGTCAATCATGGCGGAGAGGAATTTCTCGGTGTTGGCGATACAGCCCAGACCGGTGCCCGTGATGATGGCATCTGGAGTCTCATGCTGGCCGAGGGCTTCCACGGCAGTGACGACGGAGCGTTTCAGCAGCCGTCCCATGCGCCGTGCGACCATTGGGGCGAGATACTTGGTGTAGTCTGGCTCAATGCTCTCGTTGTATGCCTTTTCGGGCATGATGGGGTTGAGGAACCACTCGTCATGGATGGGCGGTTGGATGGAGATGTGGGCGGCGGACTGGATGTAGCATGGCTGCACTTTCTGATTGCCCGGATTCTTTGGAGATTCCGTCTCAATGGCGGAAAAGATGCAGGACGAGTCATTGCCTCCGAATCCAAAAGAGTTTGTGAGGATGTGTTTGAGCGTTACATTTTCAATGACATGGTCCACGGGTTTGAAGTTGTGTCCTTCGATGGGCGTTTTGTAGCCGAGGTTGGCGGGAATGAACCCGTGGGTGAGGGCGAGGATGGAGATGACGCTCTCCACGCCGCCCGCAGCACTGGTGGTGTGGCCGGTGTAGGACTTGGTAGAGGACACAGGCGGCATCTTGTCGCCGAACACGCGCATCATGGCGATGCCCTCGCACTCGTCGTTGTTGCCGGTGCCCGTGCCGTGCGCGTTGATGTAGTCGATGTCTTCGGGGCGCAGGCCGCTGGACTGCAATGCCTGACTCATGGCCAGGAATGCGCCTTCGCCGTTGGGTGATGTAGCTGTCTGGTGGAATGCGTCGCAGGCGTTGCCGTAGCCAGCCAGCTTACATATGGGCTTGATGTTGCGACGGTGCGCGGATTCTTCCGTTTCCATGACCAGATAGGCTGCACCTTCGCCAAGGTTCAGGCCATGGCGGTCGGCGTCAAAGGGACGGCAGGGCTCCTTGTCCAGGATCATCAGCGTGTTGAACCCGTTGATATGGAACTTGGAGAGACATTCGGTGCCGCCCACCACGACTATGTCTGCACGGTTGGCCTTGATGAGGTTGGCGCCGAGTATGATGGCGTTGGCGGCAGAGGAACAGGCCGTGGAGATGGTGGTGATAAGGGAGAAATGGCCGTCGAACTCTTTGGCAATCACGTCAGTGCAAGCGCCGCAATCGTGCATGGCGATGTATTCTTTGTGATTGGTGTTGTTCAGAAAATCGTGGTAGTATTGCTCACTTTTTTCCATACCGCCGACAGTGTTGCCGGAGATGAAAGCGATGCGCTGTCCACGGATACCGTTGAGTTGCGCATCTTCCAAAGCCTCTTTCAAGGCCACTCGTCCCAGAAGAGAAGTACGGGTGATGATGCCTTCCTCGTGGTATTGGATAAGCTCTTTCAATTGCTCATCGCTATATTCCACTTCTCCAGAAGGTAAATCACTGTGCTTGGTGTGGATATGATGTATGGGCCCGATAACCCTTTGCCCCATCTTCAACTTCTTCAGGTTTTCTTCTTTTCCAACCCCTAAAGAAGTGATGATGCCAGTGCCGGTAATGACGATGTTGTCCATCAATTATTTCGTTCTGTGCTCTTTGATGTATTCGGCCATCACACGGACGGATTTGAAGATTTCTTTGCCTTCGTTGGCGTTGGCCAGCTTGATACCATAGTTTTTCTCCATCAATACGATAAGTTCCAGTGCGTCAATGGAATCCAATCCGAGACCTTCGCCAAACAGAGGGGCGTTCTCGTCAATGTCAGCAGGCGTCATGCCTTCCAGATTCAATACATCAATAATTTCTTTCTTCAGTTCTAAAATCAAATCTTCCATGATATAATGATTTAAATTGTTAATTATCAATTCTTGTTAGGAGACGCACCATGGTGCATCTCTACGTTATTCTCATATAAACACATATGCACATCGCAACGTCCCTCATCGTAATCAGTCCAGCCGCAGATGATGTGCGTCAATTCCGGATTGGCTGCGAAGCATTGTGCCACCATCTTCTCCAGCAGTTCTGTTGAGAAGGAAGGGATCACGTAGAAGGAACTTTCGCCACCGATCTTATGGCGGATGGCAATCTCACCGGTAACGATATTGGCCAAGGTATAGACGAACACTGCTGGGCTTGGGTAGTAATTGACCGCATCCTGAATGGTGGTCTGGTAATGGCGGTCGTCATCAAGGGAGGAGGCGCTGTTCATGAGCATCACAGCCCAGTCGGGCTTCACGGTCTCACGGTCAAAGTCCAAGTCGCGAAGCAGGAGCTCTGCTGCCAGCGTGCCAGCTTTGCAGAGGTTGTCCATCTTGAAGAATTTGGGGTACGCCATGTCGATGTGGCGGTATATGTCGGCCAGCCAAGAATCGCTGTCCGCGTTGCGGGTGACGATGGTTTTTCCGTTCAAAACCACCGTGCTGTCGGTGATTTGGCATTGGGAAATGGCGGAAATTGTTGATTTTTCCGTTTTTTTCGGTTGTTGTAGAGACGGTGCATGCACCGTCTCTACGGGTGATTCCGTCGTATTATCCCGTTTGGTTTCAAATAATATTGCCGCATTGCTGCCCCCGAATCCGGAAATCAATTTCATGAATGTGTTGCCAGAGGTGGGTTGCGGTTGCAGGGCCACGTTCACAGGCATGGCGGGTGCGGGGTTGTCGGTGCCCTTGGTGCCGATGACGGTGTGATGTTTGAGTGCCTGGTGTGCCATGATGGTTTCCAGCACGCCGGCGGCGCCGAGGGTGTGTCCGAAATAGCCTTTCAGGCTGTTCACGGGGATGTCTTGCAGGTTGGCGCGGCTAATGGCCACCGATTCCATATCGTCGTTGTAGAGTGTGGCGGTGCCATGCGCATTGATAAACGCCAGTTGCGTCTTGTCTAAGCCTGCCGTCACTTTCTGGATGGCGTGCAGGAGGCCTTCGCCTGTGCGGGAGGGGCCGGATATGTGGTTGGCGTCGTTGTTGATGGCTCCGGCGCGCAGTATCAGCGCATTGTCCGGGATGTGGGTGGGGTCATCGTCGATGGTATAAACGATGGCGGCGGCCGCCTCGCCCAGGTTGAGTCCGCATCGGTTGCCATCGAAGGGCTTACAGCGCTCCTTGGAGAGTGCCTTGAACGACTGGAAACCGGAAATGACGAACTTGGAGAGCGTTTCCGCGCCAATGACCACGGCATATTTGTAGCCACCGTAGCGCAGCTGGTTGGCAGCGGCAATCTGTGCGGCGCAACCCGAGATGCAGGCATTGCTCGCAACGATAGGCGTGTTGTGGTTGTTGAAGAATTCCGCGATGAGCTGTGCGGAACGCCACAGGTAAGGACGCTCCGGTTCGTAAGGATTGGATTCCAACAGATCAACATTGCCTTTGGTAGTGGAGAGGATGAAGATGACATCCTCGCGGTCGGCGGCGATGTTGGCCTCTGCGATGGCCTGGTGGGCTGCCAGAATGGCGGCCTTTTCCATCTTGGTGTAATCCTTCACGCTGTAGTCGTAGATGGTCTCAAACGCGCGGTCTATTTTTTCTTCATCCAGCAGGGAGATAAAGCAGGGCTCCGGAAGCCCGAAAGCGTGCTCATGGTATTGCAGACGGCTCTCGCCGCGCATAACGGCCTCGAAATTGCCGAGACTTGTCATGGCTAACGGGGAAATGATACTGTCTCCAATGCTGAAAATCATATACTTACGGGTATTCTTCACTCAATTTAAATAGGGCGCAAATATACAAAAAAAAGTGGCACAAATGCTGGGAATAAAGCCCATGGCAATATCTTGTCACCAAAAAATCTTATCTTTGCATCCATCCTTTCAAAGGGTATCATAAACTTGACGTTTTACGAAAAGAGCAAGATGAAAGTTGTATTTCTGCTAACCGCCCACGCCGCTGATGATGACAGAGTATGGTATCATCAGGTTCCGAGTCTGCTGCAGCACGACTGTGAGGTGGCGGTGATCGCTCCGCGTGTCGCGCAACTGTCATCACCTTTGATGAGGATTTACAATCCTGAAATTCTGTCACGTCAGCAGCTGATTCGGCATTTGGCGGAACTGCTGCTGGAACAGCAGCCCGATGTGGTGATTGGTGACACGCCCATGGCCTTGTGTGGCGCGCTGGCATACCGACGGAAGAATCATGCTTCTTGCCGTATTCTGTATGATGTGACAGAATGGTATCCTTCCAAAAAGAATGTTCGGAATCTTGGACCTGGCCGCAGTTTTTTCAAAAGAATCATTCTCCATCTGTTTAAAATCTATGTGAATTGTCATACGGATGGATTTATTTTTGGGGAGAAATTTAAATCACTGCCTTTCAGACGATTATTTCCCAGAAAACCGTATGTATATCTCTCATATTATCCGGAATTGAATTATATTGCTCCTTCACAGCCTGGTAATTTGAAGGAGAAGGTGCGGCTGTTCTACAGTGGGCCGCTGACGGAGGAAAAAGGCTTCCCGCACGTGCTCGCTTCGGCGGCCAAGGTGGCCCGCAGGCATCCGGATTGGAAGGTAAATCTGAAAGTGCTCACGGATGCTCTGTTACCTCATGTCCCCGCTGATTTGCCCGAGAATCTTGCGTTGGACATCTCACCCTATCTTCCTTTTGAAAAGTTCTGCAAAATACTGGCCGAACAAGACTTGTTTCTGGATTTACGAAGCACAGACAGGGAAAATAGAAAATGTCTGCCCATCAAACTCTTCTACTATATGGCAGCTGGGAAGCCCGTCATCTATTCCGATTTGGACGCCATAGAGGACGGTTGCCCGGAGATCTCGCAGATGGGCTACCTTGTGAATCCACGGAATGAGGACAGGGTGGCAGACATCATTGAACACTATGTGATGGTCCCAGAACTTTACAGGCAACAGTGCGACAATGCGCGTCGCCTTGCCGAGCAAAAATACCACTGGAAGGCAATAGAAGCCGACTTTGTCCGTTTTATCCTGCAACATGAGTAGCCTGAATCTGAAAACCAATATTTTAGCCACAATCTTCAGCAAATCATTGATTCTTTTGCTGAATTTTGCAGTTGTGGTGCTCACTACCCAGTTGTGGGGGGCAGACGGTCGCGGGGCAGTGGCTCTGTTCGTGGCTGATTTGGGACTGATTTCCATTTTTGCCAATGTCTTCACCGGCAGCAGCGTCTCCTATTTCTTTTCCAGACTGGGTACCTCCAAACTATCTACTGCAGCCTACTTGTGGTCGTTTCTCGTCTCCGCTGTCGGAGCGTCGGCCTTGCTGCTTGCAGGGCGCATGTCTGTCGCACCCTTTGTGTTCGCCGCCTCTGTGCTCATGGGTATCATCGCGTTTCACAATTCATTGTTTGTCGGGGACCAGAAGATAGCGCATTACAACCTGATGACGGTCTTGCAGCCTGCAACGCTGTTGCTGTTTATGCTGCTGTTTCATTTCATTTTCCCGCAGCAGGGTTACTATTGCTATTTTTACGGGCAAATTGTTTCGCTGTGCGTGATGCTGTTGGTGTGCCGGATTCTTCGACGCAAGATGGGCATTCGATTGCAGTGGGACTATGATCGTGCCTGCAACCGCCAGATGCTGGCATTTGGCTGGAAAACCGAGCTGAGTAGTCTGCTTCAGTTTTTCAACTACCGACTGACCTATTACGTACTTGACTTTTTCATCGGCATAGGTTCCGTGGGCGTATTTTCCATCGGTGTGACCATCGCGGAAGCCATTTGGATTGTGAGTCGTAGCATTTCCACGGTACAGTTTTCCAATGTGCTCAAACAGGGCGATACGAAGCAGTCACGGGATGAAACCATGTCGCTGGCCTTGGCGAGTCTGTTGGTCTCCGCTGTATGCGTGGGCGTTATACTGTTATTGCCGAAAGCATTGTTTTCGTTTATCTTCGGTCCGGAATTCGGTAGTGTGAAACAGGTGGTGCTGTTACTCGCACCTGGCATATTGGCCATCGCTTTCTCCAATGTGATTGGGCACTATTTTTCTGCTATCCGCCAGTTGAATATTCTCATCATCAAGTCGGCGGTAGGCCTTCTCTTTACACTGGCCTTGTCGTTCTGGCTGGTCCCGAAGTGGCAGGTGGATGGCGCCTGTGTGGTCAACACGGTCTCCTACGTGGTGTCTTCACTCGTGTTGCTGATCTATTATCAGCGCAGAGCACGATTAGAATAATGGAAATCAGTACCGTAACGCACTCCACGATAAATGCTATTTTGCAATCGCGGCGGTCATAATACAGTCTTATATGATGTTCTCCTTTCGGGACATCGACTGAAATCATGGCTGTGTTCAATTGCTGTATTTGCAATGGTATATCATTGTCCATCACGGCTTTCCATCCTGGGTAA
>Ga0310696_10000167_pt1 | contig 116201 bp, 122 predicted proteins | sample AusTroGonzalo_MG_4_FD_203885 | JGI IMG/M metagenome (GOLD analysis project Ga0310696, IMG submission 203885) | Bovine rumen microbial communities from tropical cattle in Woodstock, Queensland, Australia - Gonzalo_02 (v2) (version 2) | ecosystem: Host-associated > Mammals > Digestive system >...
ATGGCCAAGCGTACCGAGAAAGGCCGCGAGGTCGTCTCGGAGAGCGGACAGTTGAGCTACAAGAACTTGGCGTATTATTGCGCATCTAGGTGGTAAGTATGAAGAAGCTGATAGCTATTTCGATTTTGGGCATCTTGTTCGTAGGCTGCACGGAACCTACTATTGAGAACGGTTGCCGTGGCGACGTTATTGAAGACAACAACAAGTGCCTACGTGTCGTTAACGACCGACAGAGGCACCAGATCGACAGCCTGAACTACGAATTGAAGCTTCTGCAGCAGAAGTTCCACTACGAATGCACCGACCGCAAGTGAGTCCTATAGCTTGACGTTGGTTTCCAGCCAAGTCGATATCGACTCCCTGCAGTTGCTGATGCAACGGTAGTGGCAGATTTCCTCGTAAGTTGTTTCCGGGACATCGGCCTTCTCGTAGGTTAAACCTAACCGTTCCACCACTATCAGCTTTATCGTGCTGGTCATCGGCTTGTGGTCGGATTCCTTGTAGTCCAGCGATGCGGCCTCGACCATAGAAGGCAGTGCTAGGCACTTGTACCTCACCTTGCCAGCCGACTTGCCGTACTTCCAGTCGAAATACTCGATGTCGACGTTGACCAGTCCGCCCAAGTCCATTCCGCTGACCGGGTGTCCCTCGTACTCGGAGACGCCGAGAATCACGCCGGGGTAGCGGTAGCCGTTGAACTCGACTTGGCTGTTGACGAAAGATGTCACGGCCATATTGTCCTGGATCCACGTCCAGTCGGCCTTCTGGCTATGGAAAGTGGCCTTCCAGTGGTTCTTCTTCACGAGGTCCGGAAGGCTGTCTATTTTCTCCGCCCAGAACAGCTTCTTCTTTTCGGGGTCTTCCTTTGTGCCGACGTATTCGGCCTCGAACTCCTTGTCGCCCATATACTTCCTCATATTCTGTTCGAACGCCTCTTCCTCCTTGGTTGTGGCACGCCAAGTGTTGACGGAGGCGTAGAACGGTATGTCGCAGTTCTTCCAGTACAGGGTGTTGGCCTCTGAATGTGCGCCGAATATCTGGGCGTTGGCAAGGACGAGGTGGGAACGTGCGCGGTTCTTTATACCCACGAACTCCGACTGGGTAAGTTCCAGCATCTTCTTGTCGGTCAGCCAGCCGAACTCGTCGATGAAAAGGTAGTCGGACGCGAACCCGGATATGCTTTTCTGGTCTGCCGGACGCGCTAGGATGGAGCTTCCGTTCTTGAAGGTGACTGTGTGTTCCGTCCAAGTCTTGACGCCGGGCTGGATGGCGTAGGGGAGCCTGATGATGGCCTGTCGGATGTGCATCTCGAACTCGGCGTACGCCTGAGCCTTCTTGGGTGCGCAGTAGGTCAGTACCAGATTGGGCGTGAACATCGCCTTCCAAAGGAAATAGGAGAGCACGATGGTCGTGTAGCCGGACTGTCTGTACCAGTCCGACTTGATGAACCGCTGGTTCTGCAGAACTTCCAGCTCGGCTCGCTGTCTGGGGCTGGGTTTCAATATGTTGGTGCCGTCCTTGGAAGGCGTTTGCACGAATGAAGTGATGAACAGGTAGGGGTCGTTTTGGCAGAGCTTGAGCGTGTTCCGCTGCTCTTGTGTGAGTTCGACTACTTCGTCGGCGGATTTCAGGTTTTCTATTCCTCTATATGACATAGTTTCCTCGGTTGTTTCGTAATCGAAGTTTATATCTCCGTCGGATTTTTGAAAATCGCGGTCATTTTTCGAAAACCGAGGTTGATTTTCGGAATTCGTTGCTATATTTAAAACAAATCAACAAAAGAGGACTATATGAACGTAGAAGAACTGAAAAAGGCAATCAAGGACAAGGTTCCGAACGTAGCAATCGAAGGCATTACCAAGGTCGTCGTCGCGAAGAAAAAGAAGCGCGGCGGCTACAGCATCTATCCGTGCGTGACCGAAGCTAATCTGGTCAATATCCCGCTTCTCGGCGGAGACTGTCTGGCCATCGTGTTCGAAGACTAGCCTATGCGTAAACAGAGCAAACTCGAATTCTACCGTACCGTGACCGCAGTCTCGGTTCCGGTGTACAAGTACAGGTTTCCGAAGTCTGTGCTGAAGTACAAGTCGAAGGAGTATTACGGCCAATGGAACTGGTATTGGGACCGTGACCTTCCGAAGAAGTCGGTGGACGACCTCCTGTCCAAGATCGCCGCCACGCTGACACAGACGACCTACGGTGTAGTGTTAGTCACTCGTCAAGGAAACGAGACCAGTTACAAGATTCCATACAAGGTCGTGTTCAAGGACAACCTTGTCAGGATTTACACGACACGGTACCAGTTCATCAAGTCGCAGACCGGCAAGACTATCCTCACGACGCGCAAGGTGTATTTCTCGCCCACGCCGCATTTCGAGTGGGACTTCATTACATTGCGCGACTTCAAGCAAGTCTTGTACTACTACGCATCGGACTGTGGATGCAAGAAGGCCAAAAAGCTTAGTGACAAGCTGACTGGTAATGGGTAACCTACTTACTTTTGGAGAAAAAATGAGAGACTATATGGTACCTCCCTCGAAGGCCGAAGACCGTCGCGACAATCTATTGTGGATATCGGTTTTCTGGCCTATGCTTGCTGCGTACGTAGGATTGTTCTATCTGTTCTGGGTGGATAAGTTTAACCGATCGGTCGACCTGTTGTCGATTATGGGAAGTGTCGGCGTCGCCATCCTAGGTATGGTGCCGGTCGTATTCTTTTGGTTTATTTTTATCGTATATCCAGAGGTTAGAGACTGCCACTCGGAATACAATGACTGGAATTTCTACTGGTCGCACATCTTCGGTATCAACTTCTTTCCGTTAGCCGGTCTGTGCTGTTTTATCGGTTACAAGATATTCTGCTAGGTTTTTTATAACATAGCGACGAGAAAACTCACCCATCTTTAGTGGGTGAGATGAAAGCCGCTTGACGATTTTCGGAAAATTTGCTACATATATAAACTGATATACGAAGGCAACTCGCACTTGTCGTCGTGGGAAAGTTTAAGATGTACTTAGGTACATTGTGTCCTACCGGAAGTGCGAGTTCCGGTAGGATTTTTCGTATGATAGTCAAGAAAGGCATAGAAATCAAGCTATATCCGAACAAGGCGCAGAAGGTATTCTTTGCGAAGACCTTCGGTTGCTGTCGTTTCGTGTATAACCAGTGCCTTAAAATCAAGTCATATATCTACGAAGAGACCAAGATGTCCTTCCAGCCGAAATTGAAGTCGTTTAAGGAAGAATGGGAATGGCTCAAGGAAGCCGACTCGCAAGGACTGGCTAATGCCTATATGGATATGAACCAAGCCTACCAGAACTTCTTTACTGGTAAATCCAATTATCCGAGGTACAAGTCCAAGAAGGACAAGCAGAGCTACCGGAATGCTATGTGCCACAAGGATATTAAGAAACTAATTGTTGGCAATTCTATTGTACTGCCGAAGGTTGGTGCGGTCAAGTGCCGTTTCGGCAAGACATTCGAACACGAAAACATCGTTAAAATTTACAATGTTACAATCAAGAAAAGCAAGAAAGGCGACTATTATTGCTCAATATGTTGTGATGTTGATGTGCCGGAAATGGAACATACTGGCGAATGCGTAGGACTCGACCTCGGCATCAAGTCGTCCATCGTGATGTCCAACGGAGAAGTGATTAAGAATCCACATTTCGATAAGAAGTCGGAACGAAAGATTAGGCATTTGCAGAGGAAACTCGCAAAGGCGAAGAAAGGCGGCAGTCGATACGAGAAAGTCCGTATTCAACTGGCCGCAGCCTATGAAAAACTGGGTAACAGAAGGAAAAACTTCCTTCATCAAGTATCGCACAGATTAGTCCGTGACTACGATATCATCTGTATGGAGAACCTTAACATAAAGGGAATGCAGAAAAACCATTGTCTTGCTGGCGCGTTGGCCAATCAGGCACTCGGTACACTAACTAAGATGATAGAGTACAAAGCTCAATGGCATAACCGTACGGTCGTTAAGGTAGGACGGTTCTTCCCCAGTTCGCAACTATGCAACAACTGTGGGCATAGATACCATACATTGAAACTTAGCGAACGCGAGTGGATATGTCCAGACTGTGGTAGCGTAATAGATAGGGACTGGAATGCCGCCAAGAACATACTTGATGAAGGTCTTAGAATACTAGATAATGAAGGTACCCCGCGAACCGGGGAAGCCGTGGTCTTGCGACCGCTATGCCTTGCGGAGAACCCAACTGTGGATGAACGTCCTTGTGACCTAAAAAGCAGTGGTGCTATGATGCGGGAAATTCAACTGGTTGCATCGGTGGTTAACGAAACCCACCGGTCTTTAGCCGGTGGGTAGTTCATGCCTTGCTTTCATCCGGTTTCTTCCGGGCGGCCGCGAAGTATGTGCAGCCGTCGTCGTCCATGCAGTCCTCGTACTGCTGAGCGCGGTCCATTGCGGAAAGGAGGGTCGCACACGGCTGGACCATCTTGGTTTCCCCGGTATTTGTGTTACGACGGAACACTCCGTACGGCTTTTCTTCTATAGTGCTCATTAGTGCAGTTCCTTAAGGTGAGGTTTTAAAACAGATATGAAGCTTTTGTATTGCTGTTCAGTCATCGATGTCTTATGCATCTCGACCAAAGTATAAGCTTCAATAAATTTTGCCTTCGCCATATGGTTGTATGGCGCACAAAATGCCATAAAATAGATAGCTAAAGACAACACAAGAATACCACCACCACTTAATGCCCAATTATAATATCCGCCCTGTTGATTAGAAAGTTGCGATGGTGATTTCCGAATATACAAGACGGCTGCCATTACAATAAAAACAATTCCAATTGAAGTCAGAATTATTAAAAATATCGTTAGTGCCGTTTCAACACTATTGTAATTGTATGCTGTTTCAATACAATAAGTTATTTTATTGATGATATCATTAGACAGCATAATTAAGTTTCCTCTTTAGGTTGATTGTCGATGGCAAATACCTTGAGCTTCTTGAGAATTTCAATCGCATACGGAAGCCCACCAAGTTCGGGAAGCGTCTTGAGATACTCCATATTCCGCTCACACGCAACGATTACAGCTGGAAGTAGCGCTAACGCATTCTTGGTAATCGATGCCTCGGCCATCTTAGAATAGTCGACATGTATCGGAGGAACATTGATTCCACGCTCGGCATTGAATACATCGATGATTTTCTGTTTGTATTCCTTATCAGCGTTAGGTTCCGGAAAAATGTGGTAAACTCCCTCATCGTCCAGCTTAACCTGATAGGAACTACCGTCGACCGTTACAAGTCCGCGCCGCTTGTCCAACGGGGGAAGCTCGATTTTTCCAGCCAAACGGATGATATCGGCTGCCCTGTCAAGCATCCGGCACTTGTACTTGGTTTCCATAAACCCTCTTAGGGTTTCATCATCCATCAGCTTAAACTTTTTGTGGTTGAGCGTCTGAATCGCATACGCAAAGATATTTGGCCCTTCAACAGGGATATTCGAAGCGTCATCAACCATTGGACTTATATTAGAGGCGTCATCAGCCATTGGATTTATTCTCCCTATTAGCAGCGCGGCACACCGCACAGTCGAATGTTGCGGTCACCTTGATTGGATGGAACATCAGGATTTTGTAAGTGTCCGGCAACCCTTCGATATTCCCGTGGGAATCGAACTTGCACTTCAAGGAGATGAGCAACGGGACATCATCGATGTTGTCGCCGCACCATATGATAGCCCGGCCATAGAAATGTATGTTTTCTACGCCAGGGTCGGACATCTGATACGGGACTACATGCTTGGTATAGTCATTGAGCGCAAATTCATGCACATCACCAATGTCGATTGAGCATTTCTTGTCACGAAGGGCTTCTTTCGGAATGGAATAAATTAAAGAATCTTTCGGAATGGAATAAATTAAATCTTCGTAATACCTGTACGAATCGCTCACCGTTTCGTTTTGCTTCAACGGAAGAGCATACCACGGCTTCTTCCCGTTAGTGAACATTTTAGCACTAATTATTCCCTGTTCAGGGGCGACTTCGGTAAGCCTTCCATTAACAATTTTAGGAGGAATCTTCCTGAAATATGCATACGGGGCTACCAACTTGGAAACATTGTCCGCCGTCGCCTGTACCCAGTACGCAAGCTTAAATGCCCGAAGCGCCTGTTTAAGCGTCTTCAGTTCTTCAAGATATGGCTTACGAGCTTCAAGATAGAAGTTCTTAACCTGGGTTCTAGCCGGAAGCAAAGACTCCACCTTGTCCTTACCGAGCGAAGCTTCCCAGATAGTCTTCCCGGTCTTTTCACGGATAGCCCGTCGGTCGTCAAATGTAATTAAAGTATACACCGTATTGGAGCTTTTGTATGCCACCTTCAGGAGAGAGAGATTGGCGTTAACTTCGTCGATTCGCTTGCCGCACTTGTCTATGTAAGTAGGAATACTCCAATATGAATGCCCGTTGAACAAGAAACCAGAGTTGGTATGCTGTTCAGTCTTGATTTTCTGGATTATATTATCCAGCTCTTTAAAGTTAGTAATTTTCATTTTGCTTTCTCCATTAGTCGGCTAGCATTCTTCAGGATTTCGGTACCTACCGAGTCCATCCAATGTCGGAGTTCGATTTCATTCCGTTCAGTACCGCGCGGGATATTCTTGAATTTCACCGTAATATCATCGCACATGTGTATCCGGGAGGTTGCGTTATAGTAACAGTATTCTATCTGTACGGAGGAGTCACGGCTGAATGCACCGAGCTGTATAGCGACTATTATCAACGCGGTAAGCCCGAAGCCCCACTTAAACAAAAACCCGATAATCTTCAAAATAGTGTCTGTATTCATGATACTACAAATATAGCAAAAACGATAAACACCTGATTATGAAAGGCGACAAACTAGACTGCATAGTATCTCTCACATCGTGGAAAGGACGGATATACACCGAATCGGTCCCGCTTCACCTATATTGCTTGACCCACCAGAAAACCTCATACAATTACAAGGTGGTGCTCGTCCTGTCCGACGAGGAATTCCCGGGGAAGGAAAAGGACATCCCCAAGACGATATTCGCGATGAGCAAGATGTTCCCGAACTTCGAGATTCTCTGGACCCACAAGAACACCCGGGCGCTGAAGAAGCTAGACCCGACGATGAAGCGATACCCGACGGTACCGATTATTACGACGGACGACGACATAATGGTACAGGAGAATTTCGTACAGTGCTTCATGGATTGCCACCGGAGGAACCCGAAGCACATCATCTATGCCCACATGTTCGACTTCCCGGGGAACCACGCCATAAAGGTTTCCGGATGGGGACGGCTGTTCCCGCCGCTATCGCTATGCCCGCTCGACAACAAGTACTTCGACACCATATTCAAGGGGCTGGAGGACGATGTGTGGAACGGAATCCGCGCGTGGCTCGCCGGAACACCTATAATGAAGCTCGGGGCGTGGCCATTCGTGGAGCAGAAGGAAATCGGTAACACCGCGTTCTACCGCCAGTACTCCAAGGTAGACCCCGTGGCTTGCTACAATCGACTGATGGCGGAGCTTGCAAAGAAAAAATCCAAGGCATAAAGCCTTGGATTCTTACCCCTTTACAAAAAATATGGAATCATACCGTTGCCGGGACGCTTCCACTAACAAAAAGGAGGGTTAAGCTTATTATTTAGCAGATAGCTTTTCGGTCAAGTTCATAAGCATATTCAAGCCTACGGCATCCATTGCGGTACCGGCGCCACCCTTAGAATCGCCACCGGTCATCATGATTTCCGGGACGAGCGGATGTGCGGACTTGGCGAGAGCTTCAGCAACGCCGACCTTGGTCTTGTAGTCCCATTCGGCGCGTTCCTGCGGGGTCAAACCAGCACTGACGAGAGCCCTGTTGGCTGCTGCTTCAGCTTCCTTCTCTGCCTTGATTTTCTTAGCGACTTCGAGAGCTCTCAGAGCTTCGAGACGGGCAACTTCCTGTTCCTTCTGAGCCTGGAGGACCGCCACATCGCGTTCCTTTTCAGCCTGGGTAACAGCCTTGATTTTTTCGACTTCCTGGTCAGCCTTTGCCTGAGCGATACGGGCCTTACCTTCAGCTTCGGCGGTAACGGCAGCCTGTTTTGCGGTTTCTGCCGCAGTAGCATTAGAAACACGCTTCATTTCGCGGTCCTTCACGATATCGAGCTGCTGCTGGGCCTTCTGGTCTAGACGGACATTCTGGATTTCGAACTGGACAACCTTGATGCCATACTGGCGGAGCGCTGACGGCTTCGTGATAATACGGTTGCTGTTCTTATCGAGCTTCAACTTGGTGACTTTGTATTCTTGCGTTTCAGCCTTCTTAATAATCTTTCCTTCGGCATTATATTCATCGTCACCGGCCTTTTCAGTAAGCACTTCGATTGCGGTAAGGTATTCGCCTTCGGTAAGCTGGTCTTCAGCAAGACGGCGGAATTCGGCAATCTTGGTAACCTTGGCTTCTTCGGCTGTGAAAAGCGGTGCGGTTTTTCTAACGGCCGAAAGCACGGAGTTTCTGATGAGGTCGTGCTTGAGCTTCTTGTCGGAGCGCTGTTCACGATGGATTTTCACTAGGTCTTCACAGTCAGACGGCAACTGGTACTTGAGGTAGCCACTGATTTCTGCGTTGGCGTTACGCGACAAAGTGACCGAGATGTCGTCTTCGTCATCGTCACCGCCTTCCCATCCTTCGCCCTTCACCTTTTCGGACGAAGAGTTGAAGTAGAAGTCCTTGGTGCGGTCATAGGAATAGATGCTTGCAAAACCCTTGAAGTAGAAACCGGCGTGGTCGATGCAGGACATCGTTCCGAACGGAGACTGCTTGACGAGAAGCTGTGTGGCACTATTATAGCCGATGCAGCACTTGAGCAAAATCAAGACAATGATTACGATACCGGCGAAAATGATGTACTTAGAGTGCGATTTGATGTTTGCCATTTTGTTTTGTTTCCTTGTTTGGATGTTTTGTTATTTAGATGTTTCAAATGCGACGGCCGGCTTTCCTGCCTTCACAAGCTCGATTCGGCGCTTGATATCGGCAATCAGGTCGTCCATCGTCTGGAAGTCGAGCGCCATTCGGGAGACAGACATGCCCGTAAGGATATACGGGAAGATATTGCGGTGTTCCGGGTACTTCTTGGCGATATTCACCGCGAGTTCGGACCCATTCACCTTGATGACGAAGTTCCAGTCGTCGCGGGTCTTTACCTTGTGAAGCTTGTGGGTTTCCTTGTCGATGTTGGCATCGGCCTTCTTGAACATTTCACGGAGTGCGGCGATTTCTTCATCGGAGAAGGATACATCGCGGGTTATGCTCTTCAGGTGTTCGCCGTCGACAAGATACTTGTCAAGCTCGTTATCCTTGACCTTTCCGAGTTCTTCCATGGCATTCTTGAGAAGCGCCGGGTCATACTTCTCCGGATTTTCCTTAACAAGTTTTTCCATAAGTTCGCTAGCTTCCTTACGGAGCTTTGAAATACGAACACGGTCCGGCGTAGCAAGACGGGGAACGCTGTTGTCTTCGGAATCCAAGTCATTAATATTGGTGTTCACGGTTTCAGACATAAAATCCTCACTAATTATCTGTTTCAAATATAGCAAAAAGTTTCACTCGTGGATTGACTTGCTATATTTGTGATATGAATATTAAATTATTTGCCAAATACATCATCATATTAGTTGCTGCAATCATCACCTTTCCGTTCATCCTGGCGACCTTCATCGTGAGCATGCTCGCACTCGGCATCTACTACCTAGCCTATGTAGTCCTGCTCCCAGCAATCGCTATATACAAGTTCGCCGGCACCATTACCTTTATAGCAGATGAAACCAAAGCAAACCAGAAGAAATTAAAAAGCCCTCTATTACGGTTAGAGGACTGGCTTCTTGACCTTGCCGACTGGAAGGGCGTCTAGAACAATTTCTTAACCCAACCGGCTACCCGCTCAAACAACCGCTTAGGTATAGACTTGGGCGGCTTTGGAGGATATATTGCTGCTACCGGGGGTACGTTATGAACGACAAAACGGCCATCTTCATATGGGCCAACCGTGCATTGTTTCTTCAATGCCTCAAGCAGTACCTTTTCCTGATGTGCCGGCTTTCCGGTGATTCGCTTCCAACGGACGAACAGCTTACCGTGGTCCCACCTCAGACCATTGATAAAATGGAAATAACCAAGCCACTGCTTACCATCTTCCCGCCAGTAATCCTTCGGTAAGTCCTGTGCGACATCCAGCTCATCGGGTTTGAACTCGAAGAACCGTGCAAACGGATAATATGCACTGACGCAAATCTTGAAATGTTCGCGTTCCATCAGTTAATCCTTATTTTTTCTTCAGGAACCAGCCCAAGCGTAATACGGTAATTCCCGGTTGATTCAGCAACGCTTTTCAGCGTCTTAAGCCCATTGGAGACACATCCTACACTCGATGTGGGGTTACTATGGTCCTGAAGCCACTTCTCTAGCTTGGAGTTAAACTCGGTGGCAGCACGGGATTCCCCGATGGTAGCCTCGTACTTAGGCTTCCTAAGGGTTTCCATCGTCGGCTCGATGAGCCTACTGCAGGTTGCATCGACTAAAAGTTCTTTAGTGTACATGGGTCATTTCCTCCTTTTATCCTTTTCATTACTGCTGGAAGGCCAAAACCAAAACCATATATCAACAATCAAATCAAGCAGCTCAAAAAGGTATTCCATATAGTGCCTCGATACACAATCTATTTCTTTTTCGGCGTGAAAACCGGCAAATCCGCCTTTACGATTTTATGTTTCAACTCAAGGAGAATCCGCTGAGCTTCAAGTTTCATCCCCTGGCAGACCTCGATATAGGGGGAATCCCCGGCATTCTTTCCGGTGAACCCGAGGTTCTTGCCTTCCATGCTAGAATGGGTCATATCGACGGAATACTTCAAGGAAAGCTTGTTGTCCGCGGTAACGACCGGATTGAAATCAATCCAGAAAAAGAATTCATCATCGCCGACATCATGTATGTTGATGCCGAGGCTTTCATCGGTCTGCGCCTCGATAATACTGAACCTGACCTCGTTTGATTCGGAATCTTTCACGAATACCGGACGAAGGAACTTGTCAGCCAGATAATACAGGAACACGAGCTGATACATCTTTTTACCCGGGGAACCGACCGTGTACTCAATCGGAACAGCGTGGGACTTAATTTTCTTGCCCATCTCGAATGGTTCGTCGTTAAGAATACTGTCCATAGAAATTTGGCGCAGTTCGGTCATAAATGGAGTAATCCAGTCATCCCCGTTTTCCCTTATCAGATTCCATAGCTCAAGCCGCCGGGTAACATTCCACATAAGCCGTTCGGTACATAGCAAGAGGAATGGATAGCGGGACAATTCAAGCTTCCTAATACCGGAATAGAAGAAGTCCGTAATAATTTCCCGCATTTCGAGACCGGTCTTCCGGTAGTCCGGGTTATCCGGCAATTTCCTTTCATCCGGACGGTACAACAGGTTCATTTCGTATTCGGAAGCTTCCCAATGCGTCTCAAAGTCGCCGGAATCCCATGAACCCTTCTGTTGGGTATTAATATAAGGCATACGTTTCCTCTCAAAAACTAGTTATTATAGTAAAAGCCGTAGTAAGTGTCCACTTCCTGCATTACAGGGCGGATTACGCTATCCAAGGAATTTGCCGAGTGCTTCAAAAGTTCGTGAAACTCTTCCGGAAAATCTTCGTATATGTGATACGCTTTCTCGGCACGGTTAAGAAAGTATGAAACGGACTTCCTTCCGATGAAGCCATACAGTACCTGGAATTTATTTTTCCGCAAGCATGCCAACGCTTGCATAATCATCGACTTTTCATCACGGCACAATATTACACGAGTAGTGTCTGGAGTAACCGGCATCTTGTTTCGAAGGAAAGTCGAGAAGTAGCACTTGTGGATATGCTCGGCATAGGTAATTATGTATGCCAGGCCCGGAGTAAACCCTATTTGAATTGCATCAATCGGGATATCCGGCAGCATCGAAAAAACATTATCCAATTTAACCTTACCGTTCAGGGTAATCGCAAAATGGCAACCCTTTACAGTTTGAACATCATCACATTTAATAATACCGTTGATAAAATTCGCCATGTTTCAAAAAATCCTGTTCAACTACAAATATAGCAATTTCCTTTTGCTATATTTGTATTCACAACAGTTTCCTAATTAATATCTACCGACCTATGGAGGGCCCATCATGCCTATGTTATCACCTGAAGAGCAATGGCAGCGAGCGCTAGCCGCGCAAATGCCGCAGGCACCTAAGCCTACGACATCCATACATGAGGAAGTTGCCGCAGACCGGCGCAAACGCAACCTGCTCGCCAACAAGAAGTACCGCCACACCGAAAAGGGGCGCGAACGGAACAAGGAACACTGCCACAAGTACTACGAGAAACACAAGGACGAGTTCATCAAGGCTGTCGCGCAGTACAAGGTAAACTTCGCACTGTTCTACGGAATCGAGTTCAGCTCGTGGGACTACTGGCGCAGAAAGATTCTTGCCAACAAGTGCCAGACTACCGAAGTTCCCGAAATGTACGGGAAGATACTCGCCGACTGGCTCGCCAAGGGAAAGAAGGGCTACGGGTTCACCTCCGCAGACTTCAAGAAGAAATGAGTTTTGTTTACCTCAGGGGGCCGTCGGGAAACCGGCGGCTTTCTTTATGTACGAATAATGCCGCCCGGGAAACCCGGACGGCACCATTATGGCAACTAGTATCTTTTATGCGATTCGCACGAAACGCTTTTCCTCTGTAGCATCCGGGTACTTCAGCCTGTCCACCTCCGAAAGGAACATATCGAGCGGACGGGCATAAATTCCGTTCCCATGGTTGCTTTCCTTGGTGTTGCCGGTGCAACGATAGATTACCAGGGGCTCCCCGGTTTCACTATGCGATGCCACCGTGATTACGACCGCCGTACTGCCCTTGAAATGGCGCCATACGCTGAACGGTTCGATAGCAACGGACGATTCGTCCGACTTAAGTTCTTCTGGTGTAGTGCTCATTCTATTTTCCTTTCTTGATGTAGTTGTAATAGCGCGGCGCCCGGTTGGTGGAATCCTTCTTGTACGATACATATTCCGAAAGGCAATCCGTGCTTAACGTGTCCAGCATTGTGTGTGTCCCTATACAGCTCGGCGGCACCACATTTTCGTTGAAATAGTCCATCGAGCCCCTGTACATCGTTTCCATATCGGGTAACGCCAGCCATGAATATAGCAAGGCTACACCGGATATAGGAAGTAACACAAGAGCCATCTTCTTGTGGAAGGATAAAGCGCATGCACATCCGAATCCAGAGCAAATTATAGCCAATACCTTGCAAAATACATAGCAGTCGAAATCAGTTGCGAATATCATAATACAAATATAGCAAAAAAGGCGCCTCCCCGAAGGAAGACGCCCATAAGAGCAAAACTCTTTTACTAGCGGCGGCGCATCTTGGCGGCCTTGTTCTTTGCCGCGTAAGCCTTCCACGGGGCATCAAATGTCTGCCCGTCGACGGTATCGACATGCGGCTCGGCGGCCATAAGATGGTCGTCAATCTGGCCAGTACTGTACGAAAGTTCATTAGGCGGAGTCCACAGGGTCATCCCGCGGAAGAACTTGTCCATGAACAGCTGAGCCTTCTTCGGCCACACCATCTGGCTGACATCGTGGTTCTTCACCTCGTACTCGCACTGGCAGGCAACCTTGTACGCCTGCTTGATGTCGTTCATCAGGTTCTTGCGCCCGTGGCCGTTGTCGGACTGGTTCGTGCCGGAGAACGGAATTCCGCTATTGAAAGACCGGCTCTCTTCCGTGCCGAGATGTTCCTGAGCATACCTGAGAATGCTGTCGTCAGTCTTAATCTTCAGCTTAGTGGTATGCATACCTGTCTTGGGCATTTCCACCCAGTCACCGGTGGCAACTAGGAACTTGTACAGCGGACGGAGGTCACTGCAGACCACGCCGCCTTCCAAAATCGCCATATACCCCTCGACCAGAACCTTGCGCAAGTTCGCATCGGTAATGTGGCTCATGCACTCAGTAATCGCGTTCATCTTTTTCTCTCCTGTAGTTTCGGATTCGCGCAGCGGGAGTCCGTCCCACATACGCATCTGGGATGCATAGCTGTCCCCGTTCTCGGAAATCCAGTTAAGGCAATCCCTGTAAGTTTTCTTGGCAAGCAGCGGTCTCGACGGGTTCTTCCCGTAGACCGACCAGTTCGCCGTGTCAAAATTTGCCGTATCCATCACCCCGTCGTACTTGACGAGAAAGCAGCTCTTTGGCTCGTTAATGTCGAATATGACCTGCCGTTCCCGGTCGCCATCATGGTCCACCACGACACCGCTACCCCGGAACACTATACTTGCACCCGGTTCGGCATAAGTATACTTCAGCCCGTGGTTACGGTGGCGCTCGCCCGGTGCAGGTGCATCGGCAAGCCTGTATGCGAACCCATACTTTCCCTGGCGGTCATTCGCCTTGTAGCCATATGCAAGGTACCCGAGGTAGTTCCCGCGGCGGAACCCGGAATTGTAAATCTGGCCGGCGTGGTCCGAATTATGGACTAGCCACCCGTTGATTACCCGCCGGTCCGCAGTGTCTTCAGGCTGGCTCAAGTTCCGCTCGTCAGAAAGGTCCCAGTCGCTTATGATTGGGTCCAGCACTATAGACGAAAGGATGTTCGGAATAGTCTCCATTACGGTTATTACGGTGTCCACGCTCAGCGGCATTTCGTCGCGAGCGGCGCGTAGCATATCCTTTTCCTTATTGGAAAGCCTAAGCGCCTCGTATTCGCAGGCCTCGGAATTACGCATATCCCTGATGTCCATCCCGAGCGCATAGTCGATAGCCCTACGGAAAGCCCTCAGGGCATCGCGGTTTCCGCTGACGAGGTAATGCACGACCTTTTCCGGGTCGCCCTTGGTAGAATAGTCGTTCGTGAAGGCGGTGGCGAACTTACTGCGGTCCAGATGTTCCGGCGAGTCCACCTCGCGGATGTACCTTGACAGGGCATTGAAGCCCGGCGTGATGCCCTCGAGTATAGTATCCTGTATTTTTTCAGCACATCCGTCCATAATACACACAGTTTATACAGTAGAGGCACCAGTATTTTGCTATATTTGGAATAACCCTCTTTACAAAGAGTGAACCTATGGAATACAAAATGGACAAGATTAACGCCTTGGAACTCCCGTACACCAAGGGCATATCCCTCGTGGATGACCACCTAGAGTACGGGGCCAGGGTAATAATACCCGAGAACAAGTGGACCATAATCCGGGTAGACGGCCACAACTTCAAGCGCTTTGCGAAGCCCTTCAAGAAAATCAACCCGTTCCACCCGCTGGTTAACCTCGCGATGAAGACCGCGATGGAAGCGCTCATCAAGGAGTTCTCCCCGAAGGTCGCATATACGCAGAGCGACGAGATAACCCTCGTCATCGACCCTGGCCACCGGAAATACTCCGGAAGGACATGCAAGCTAGCCTCGCTGTCCGCGTCGATTGCCACGATGGCGTTCGACGACGCGATGAACCGCAACAACAAACTTGTTCCCGAGGAACTGCGGAAGGCATCGCCGGACGGCATCTACCGGTGCGACGCCATCTTCGACGGAAGGGCGTACGCCGCCAACGAGAATGAGATAGCGGGTACCCTCCGGTGGCGCCAGAGGGACTGCATTCGAAACTCGATTTCGAACCAGGCAAACCGCTACTTCTCCAACAAGCAGCTGCTCGGAAAGAACAATACCCAGCGGCTGGAGATGCTGAGGGAAATCGGGCATCCTTGGGAAGACCTGCCCTTCTGCGACAAGTACGGCATAATAGCCGTTCCGGTCCTGGAGGTGGTCGAGGTCGACATCGAGAAGCGCCGGGCGGAAGGCGCAAGCGAACGCGAACTTGCCAACATCGCAGCGCACGATGGCCACACCCTGCGCTCCGTAGTAACCTACCCGTTGTACCCGCCGATGAAAGACATCAGCAACCTAATGGAAGTCCTGATTGAACACAAGGACCCTATCCTGAGAGGACAAAAATGAAAAAACTGTTTAAATTCATCTACACCTGCTATGAAATCTGGTGGCTTGCCATAATCGCAAACACGGTCATCGGCATACTTGAAAAATGGATGCTGAAGAACCGCAAGAAACCAGCAAAGCCGGCCAACCCGCAGAAAGCCCTGTTCGAATCCAAAGAGGAACTTCTTCGTAAGGAAAGGGAAAAGCATGCTCAGACGAAGGCATTTTACGACAACTATCCCAAGATAGAACCGTTCGGCATCTCCGCGCAGGTAGCTACGCCGATTTCCACTGGCGAACGAGGAAAACAACTGATGCTCGAATCGTTCTCCCCGGAAGAACGCGAGCAGTTCATGGCTGCCGAGCCGACATCGAGCGCAAAGGAACTCACCAAGGAATGCATGAAGCAGTTCGACAAGCTGATGCGCGTGTTCGAGAAGAAAGAAGAAGACAAGATTCGCAGCGAGGAGGATTTCTAATGCCAAAGGCAATATCTTGCGGGTTCATCATCTTCGACCAGCACACCGGGGAAATACTCGGGTGCCACCCGACGGGACGCCCGGGAGGACCCGAGATGTCATTCGACATCCCCAAGGGCCACCTGGAGGAAGGAGAGGAACCGCTGGTCACCGCTCTCCGTGAACTTTACGAGGAAACCGGGCTTATCCTGCCGCAGGACTACCCGGTACACCAAATCGGCCTCCGCCCGTACCAAAAGCAGAAGTCCCTGTTTCTGTTCTCGACCGAAGTCGACAATCTTAAAGCAATGCTGCCGAACCTGAAATGCAACTCAATGTTCACCGACAGCTTCGGTAACCAGAAGCCAGAAGTCGACCGCTATACCGCAGTTGCCGACCCGAACTGGTTTTTCCACAACATGCAGCCGCACATCAAGGCGGAAATCGAACGGGCAAAGTGCGAACCCGTGTGTCGCGTAGAGGCGACCGTAGACGATACCACTACCTATGTGAAGCTTCAGCTGACTGAAGAACTCAGGAACAAATCCCGCGATTCAATCGTGTACCTCAAGGACTCCAATGTGTATCCGAACGGGATTTCCTTCGATGTGAAGCTATCCACCGGCGATTATGCCAACATCGACATGGACGACCTGCAGAAAGCACTTGTCAACCCGGTCGTGGTAGATGTTACCGGCCTTACCGGGGCATTGCCCACATTCGACATCAACGAATGGCTCGACCAGGCACTCGCCCACGAGTCGTTGCACTAACGAAATTGATACGCAATCAATGTCTTCATATTAAAAAACAAGGCAGCCGCAAGGCTGCCTTTCTGCGTCTTAAAGAAGACCGGCCGATTATTCGTCGCTAGCCTCGCGTACTGTCTTGCGAAGAATCTCCTGAGCTTCCTCTGAAAGCCCCGGGATTTCATCAATAGGGGTTTCAGGAATCTCATATATGCGGAGTATCTCGATATTCCCGCGGAGCGCAGGAACGGCATCGTAGAAAGCCTTTGCAAGGTGCCTAGCCTCGCCACGGTGCAGGTCGCTGACGATGGCATACTTGTGGTACAGCCGGATTGCGTACCAGTCGTCTTCATCCATCTTCACCATCGGGATGACATCATCCATTTCCTCCACGATTTTAGCCAGTGTACGGCGAGTGAAGTGGAAGAATATAATGAGATAGACTGCGCTAAATACTTGTTTCATTATCTTGTCCATAAGGTTTCTCCTTACATATCCCTTGCACCACCATACAGTAAACTAGTCCATTTTGGACATCTGTTTCGTGTTCGGGTCGAAAAGATACAAGTTATTTTCAAAATCTTCCAGTTCGATAAGGAAGCTACCTGATTCATTGTTGATATCAATGTAGTTGAACGGCTGGTCCAGTGCCGGCTTGCTATCCTTATAGAGATAATAAGCCCTAGACTTACGCTCTTGAGAGAACCTTGCGATGCGATAATATCCATCAGGAGTAAGAATGTCATCGACATACAACTCGACACCGGGATTCGTTATCTTAATGCATTCGTCCAGCCTAGACCCGGCCTTTCGCACGATATAGATATCGTCGCCTACCGCGGCAGCCCAGAAATCGGTATCCTTCATGCCGACCAGGGCAGGCTTCTTGTTTACGCAAGAGCAGAACTTTGCCTCAGTAAGTTCACATTCGGTATCCTTTGAAAGGAACAGGGGCATCCCGGCTTCATACAAGAATATCCCATTGGCTATCCGGTGGGAACCAGGCTTGTATACACGGAGCATCGAGTGATTTTCATCCAAGTATATCTGCCCGTCGGTTGAAATATTCATATTCTTTGTATCAAGGACAACATTCCCATCGGTATAGTCTACAAGCAAATGCCCGTTAGCCACGACAAAATCACCGGCCTCGTTATCATTGAATGCCTCGATACTGTCATATACATCTGTAGTGTAACTGGGAATATTATCGTCATGCAGGATGCAATACCCTCTTTGCCCATTGCCGGAAAAGCCAACTATGCAGTATTCCGATTTATTAAGTCGTTCGCAGTCGGGAAACACGCTTTCCGGGTCAAGCCGTTCGTGCTTCATCACATCGATAGCATTGCCGAAACTGGACGCTTCCGATGTATTGAGCCCGGAGTTCTCAACGATTTGCCGGACGATATTCTTGCTTACGACATCGTTTGCCCGGTCAAACGCGAACACAACATCGCCGTATGCGTTCAGGGTGACACCAATCACCGAATACTTGTCGTAAGACTTTGACTGGTCGGCGCCGCGGCGGACAAGCAAGTAGAACCTCCCATCGCCATATAAGCTGTAGCGGTCCCAGTCATCCTCATGCTGTACATTGCACCAACGGTCGAGGTGGAACCTTTCGGAAAGCCTGCGCAGCTCATCCCACGAATTTACCCGTATTGCCTCGTAGTTAAGGGAACCGATGTCCTGCTCGATATCAGAACCGCTGACCTCGGTGGCCAAGTTATCGAAAGCGTCGTCACTCATCTCGGGTGCGCCGTTCGGGTAGTGCTGCTTGCAATACTCTACGAACTTGGTGGAAAATTCTTCAGCCGCTTCCCTACGGTATGAAGGGCTTCCCATGCGGTACCGGTCGACCATCATAAAAGTCAACTGAGGGAACAGCGGAAGCATCTTCTTGAAAGTCGGGTCCGTAGTCGGGCTAACCCCGGGAGCAGCAAGGGGGTCCAGGAAGAGATGCCTTGTAGCAAGGACTACCTGATTTGCCAGTTCCTTGCTCATCCCGCGGGCATGTACCAGTCCATCACGGGTCCCGTCGATGATGCGACAGACCATCCCCTTCCCTTCCAGAATAGCACGGTAGCCGCTGTTGAGCGCCTCGGCAAGTGCAGCATCTTTAATTCTAATCTTCCTGTCCATAACCCGGAGTTTATACAATAAATCCGCCGGATATAAAAAAAAAGAACGGACCTGGTGCGCGATGCCTTCGTCAATACGCAAGGTAGAGGCGTGTCCGTTCATAATTCCTGTTTATACAGCCGGAATCATTTTTTGGAACTTTTCAGCCGTTTCCTTCAAAAAAATATCGGGAGGCAACCTAAGTACCTTGCATAATGAAACCGCAAGCCGCCACGCCTCAAACTGCGTCGGGGTGACATTTCCGCGGCCGGGCTTGGTCATGTTTACCACGAACTGCGTCTCCGGCGGTTCATAGGTCAACTGTCCCGGATTGGACACCAAGTCGAACACGACGGGATTCTCGCCGTTCTCCATGTACTCCACGCGGCACCCCGGGTCGATTGACTTGGTTACATCCGGCGAAGGACACTTGCGGGTGATGAAGGTCATCTTGTCCTTGAGCGCCGCAAGGGCTACACGGGAAGTCCAGTCGTCATCGTAAACGAGCCCTATCGGGTTCTCCGTCTTTTCGATGAAGGGAAGGACGAGCCTCCGGTAAGCCTCTACGGCACAGCAGTCACCAACAAGGTTCCAGTTCGTCTTGTCGACAAAGATGGTATCCACCATACCGGCAAGAATTGCATCCCCCGTCACGGAATCCATGTAGTCCATCGCGGCTTCCCCGAAGGCAGGGTCCACGAGCATCCCGCGGAATATCCCGGCGCGAACCGTATTGGTAGCCGATTCAAGGCGGATGCGCTTTATACGGCAAGGGACTATAACCGACGAAGGGTCGGCTGATAGCATTGTCGCGAAAGCATTCATCCGGGGAACCCGGGAACCTTCCTCGTGGAGGTACCCGAATACCATCGTTTCGGATGTGACCGTACTAGCCATTCTTGCTCACCAAGACAACTTCGGCCTTGAATATCATCTTTGCAACTTCAAGGTCTGCCGAAGCCTTTGCTGCCGCATCGCGAAGCGCAATAATGGACTTGTTACTGTCAATCGTGGCAAGAATCATCGATTCGGACGGCTTCTTGGAACCGTCGGTCGGGTTGCTGAGGCGTACAAATTCGGCAGCTTTTGCCGTGCGGTATGTACTGTCGGCCTCATTGGAAGCGGCGTAAAGTTTTTCGAGTTCTTCCTTGTATGCAGGAATTGTTTCTGCGGTAATAGGCTTGATTTCCATAGGTTTCTCCTTATTAAAAAACACGGGTTTCCCCGTGTTTAAATATAATATAATGTATCGGAGTTATACCGCACCGTCGGGCAGAGAATACCGTTTAAAGTCGCACTTTGCCCACTTTGACGTGCCGCCGTCTGATACGAACACATGGTAGCCCTCTGCAGGCAATGCCGACGGGACGCTATCGATTGACTTCTCGGAAATATTGATTTCGCCATCGACACCAGGGACAAGGATTTTCTTGCCAACCCGAGGGTCAGCCGGCGATTCAATGTTAAGTTTCTTCGCGGCATCGATATTCGAGCGGGCATGCTGCTTCTGCGTTTGGTCCAAACCCTGATTTCCTGTCGTAAGAACTTTTGATTTAATCACTGGCATATAATTTCTCCCGTCGATTTTAACCTAGTTTATGTACCGAGAGGAAATTATGACCGATACAAATACAACACCAGATATTATTGAAGCCACATTACACACCCCAACCGCAGCCGAGGAACTCCTGAAGATAGCCAAGGCATACCAGAACCGCACGATGGCGCAGAAGTACTACGACGACATCTACGAGCAGATGGCCAAGCGTGCGGCACACGGGGTTACCCAGCTCAGGGATGAAAAGAAGAGCTTCGCGTTCTTCCAGCTGAGCTTCAGGGGCATGCCGATTCCGTCGAACGTGACAGACATTGAACAGCATCTCAAGGACCTCTACAACGGACAGGAGGAATGCTACAAGATGCTCGAAGCGAACGGTTTCAAGGTGACAAAGGAAGAACCGCGGTTCCCGAGCCTTCTCGACCCGAACCTCACCGAGCAGCAACGGCAGCTCATCCATAACGAACAGATGAGCATCGAAGCTATCGTCACGATTTCCTTGGAATAATGCCTCAGACATCGTTGTAAATAACACAAAAATCCACCGGATACCTCCGATGGATTGTTTATTATGATTTCGAATGTCCTAATCGAACTTCTTCGAAGCGTTCTGGCGGCTTGTAAGTATGCGCTCAACGGAAACCTCAAGGTCTGCCGGCGTAAATGTGCCGTCTTCCTCGGGGGTTGCATAAAGCGAAATGTTGCTCACCGCCTCAGTAATATCGGCAAGGCTGAACTTCGCTTCGCTCATCTTACCAATAGCTACATTGAACGCCGGGTTCGTATAGTCAGTCGGGTCTGATTCCGCCTTAATACGGTTGATTATGCTAGCAATTCTTCCCGCGTTAGGAGGCGGAACCTCGATAACCTCGTCAAGACGACCTGCTCGCTTAATGATTGTTGAATGGATTAAGGTCGGGTCATTGATGGTCGCCATGAAGATTAGCGAGATACCCATTGCATTAGCTCGGAGACGCAATCCATCAATCAATAATATGATGAGCTCGACCAAGGCATTCTTGTTTTCGAGCTGAGCGGAATCGATATCGTCGCAGCAGATGAATACCTGGTTAAACCCAGCACCGGAAAGCGACTCGATAATCTCCTCGAATTCAAACAATGGCTGCGTATGCTCTATCATAAGCGAGCTGACGCTGAAGAACAGTACAGGGACATTTGGGAATTCCCAGGTCAACTGGTTCATCATGATAGTCTTTCCGGTACCCGGATAACCGACAAACGCGAGACCGCGGGACTTCTTAGCCTTGAAGCACTGTTCAATCGAGTGGCGGATTGCACCATATTCGGGAATGACATGGAAATCCGTCGGTGAACAATGGGTTGAAATTCGCGACATGAACCGAATACTCGACGAACGGCGATATGCCCAGTCACCCGGATTAATCGGGGTAGGTACATACCGCAAACTCGTCCGTTTCGGTTCGAACAGTCTAAACCGCATCTTCTTGTAGATTGAATGCGCAATACTGTCGCCTTGCTGGGAATTTATCTGGTTACCGATACCCGATATTCCAGTACTAATACCATATAGGGGCGTCTTGGAAACATAGAGTGCGGCGAGCATCTGCTGTCCAATCTTAGGACTGCTCGGATTTTGGCGCTCCATTCGGTTCATAAAGTAATACACATAGCCAACAATATTGTCCTTGGACATGTCGACCTTGCCATTACTCGCTTTACGGACTTCAAACACCTGCAGCCAATACCAGTATTTTCCGGCCGGCAACAAAGCGAACTCGGTCTTCGATTCGCCAGAAATCATATCAATATGCGGAGCATAAAGGTATATAGATTTGGCAAACAGCAAACTGCCATTCAGGGTTCCAGCTCCACCATTCGGCTTGATAGCAATCCATTCGGACTTACGATGGGCATCCTGCAAGGAATACAATTCCTGGGCAGCTACAGAGAACGGGTTCAATGGCGTTATGCACATGTCCCGGTCATTAATGTTAGCCGGCAAGAACGGCTTCGGCATCGGATTGGAAGCATCCTTGATGTCAATCGTCTTAAAGCCAGCAAGCAAATCATCCTTGTTGGAACCGCCTTCGATAACAAACTTAGACTTGATATCGTGGTACAGTTGGCTCAATGCAAGAGTATTCCGGATGAACTGTGCAAATTTCTTGAGCCTCGGGCAACCGATTGGGTCACAAAGGTCGCACAATATGGATGCGCCCAGCATACTAAACCGGAGCAACTCACGCTTCATCGTAGAGTTGTTCAATATAGCAGTCTGGAAATTGGTATGCCTTGCATCAATGTTAACCGCCGGCAACGCATCGGTAAGCACGGTCAGATACTTCATGAACACAGGAAGATTTCCCCGTGAAGAAGCATCGTTCGACGGACCGTGAAGGTTAGCCACCTCGGGCCCAGCCAATGCACGAAGCATTTCCGGAGTCATATTGAACTCGACCGGAACCGGAGCACCCTGGGGTGTTCCCGGTTGCGACGACTGCGTAGTCGGCTGAGAACCCGGCTGCATAGCTGCCGGGTTTATCCGGTGCCTTATTTGGTATTCATACGCCATTATTACTTCTTAACCTTGAAGCGGAGTTTAGAAACCTGGGAGATAAGATACACCAAAATGCGGCCAACGATGAAACCATAGGTAGCCCACTGTGCGTACTTAAGTACATCGTCAACGGACGGGAGGCTCGGCTTCGGGAGCTTGAGCTTCGGAAGTTTGAGCTTGGGGAACTTGAACTTGGAGAGTTTCGGGAATTTGATAGCCATTGTATTTAGCCTCGTGTTAATGTTAAAGGGAACGGATAGTCACCCATTCGATACGGCCCGGGTAGACATCCTTGCGAAGGACAGCTGCGCTGTTTCCGTCTTCATCCAGGATTTCAGCACTGTCCAGCGATGTAACTTTCCTGTTCTTGAGAAGGGTCGTCGCTTCAGCCTTGCCGGTATCTACCGAGTTGGCGGTAAATTCGCCGGCACAGAACTTGTTGCCCATCGTGGTGAACATGACCTTGAAGGTCTGCCTCTTGAAAGAGGAAGTGTCTTGCAGTGTAGTTTTCTTTTTTGACATTTGCTATATCCTTTTGTTACAAATATAGCAAAAATCACAGGGAAAACAGCTTCTTTATGCGAGTCCGTATACCGAATGTCGCATAAAGCCATATCAGCTTCCATTTGATTGCACAGTCTTCAGTTTTACGGCAAGCCGTGATGCACAGTTCGATTAGCGATTTTGCCAGTCTACTGTCATCCGTCTTAGTAGCATTACAGAATCCGATAAGGGAATCATCGGTAATTCCCGGGATAGACTTGGTTTTCTTGTCGAAATAGTTGTTGGATACCAACTCGATATACCACTGCCTTCCAGGGACACGGGCAACAATCGCATCATCATTGGTGACCATTATGACATCGCCAAGGTCAAACTTCGTCATGTCGGATATCGTAATACCACCCAGCATATGAATATCATCATCCGCGTGGCATACTGCATATAAACCGGTCAAATTTGCCCCGTCGACTGAATAAGGTGGATTTGATACATTCTCAACATTTAAACCCATACCACGAGGAACACCATGATAATCGATGATTGAATTTGTTATGTGACAGTTGCTCAGCTGAGCTGGCCCCAGAATCCTAGACGAGAAGAGAAAGCAGCCATCGACCATTGTCGCTTTATGCAATTCAGAATCCTTGAACTCTGAATTATTGATACGCATATTATGCAAGTCAATGATTGGAACCTCGGTATCGCCAATCTTCGACCGATTAATGACGACTTTTCCAGATATATGGACATTCATGCACCGTATCGTGCTCTGCTCCATCTTTAACGAGGCAGAGTAAAGAAGTGCACATTTTTCAGCAACCAATATCTTAGAGTCACGCAAGCAGATGTTGGTATGGAAATCAGTGCTACCGGAGACAATACCGTTAACCTCCGAATGACTAATATCCCCATAAAATCCACCCATTCGGCAATTAGTCAATTTCGACCCGACAATATGCAAATCACCGTATACAGAAGTATTGACCAACATAGAGGTTTTATCCGCCCAAGAATCATCTTCCTGTGAAATGTTCGAATCTTCATCTATGATGGCGCCAAGGTCACCCTCGCTGAAAAACTGACCGTCCCTCAGCGCCTTTATGCGGCGTTCAAGTTGGCCGTTATCGTTCTTAACAGTAACAATCTTGTATTTCTTCTTAAACATATACTTATCCTTACTTTAAGTAACAATCGGCAAGCTGCAAAGCCTGCGAAATAGTGTCGTCCATGTCGTTATAGCGGTACATCCCGAGGCGCCCCGTGGGTACCACATTGAGTGGGAGCATTTCACGGTACTTCCTGTACAGCTCGGAGCTTTCCTTGCTCTTCACCGGGTAGTATACCTCTGTATCACGGGTCATTTCCTGCGGGTACTCGAAGCTCACTATGGACTTGGATTCCATCATGGCAAGCTGGTTCCACGGCTCGAAATGCTTGTGCTCGATGGTACGGGTGTAGTCCGGGTGGCGCTGGGTATAGTTCACTACGGCAACACCCTGATAGTTGTCGGTATCCTTTTCCTCGGTAACGAACTTCAGGCTGCGATACGGGAGGTCACCGAGCGAATAGTCAAAGTATTCGTCAAGCCGCCCGGAGTAAAATACCAAATTAGCCCGGTCATTCCATTCGTCCTTGCACTTGAGGTAGTCCTCTCCGGTGATGACCTGTGCAACCCCGTCGAACATATTGGAAATCCACTGGGTGTACCCGTTCTTCGGGATTCCCTGGTAGATATCGTTAAAGTAATTATTGTCGAAGCGGAACCTGAGCGGGATGCGGGTAATGATGTTCGAGTCAAGCTCTTTACAAGACTTCCCCCACTGCTTCTCGGTGTATCCCTTGATGAACAGCTCGTAGATTTCCTCGCCGACCATCGAAAGCGCCCTTTCTTCGAGGTTGGTATAGACCAGCTTCTGGAACTTCTTGGCGGATTCCTCGATGCGCTTCTTGGCGTCGGCTACGCTGAGCACATCGGGCCAGAGTTTTGTGAAGGTGTTCATGTTGAACGGGAGGTTGAACACTTCCGGATTCGTGTGACCCTCGCGGGTAACCATAGCAACCGGGCTGTTCACGAACGGCATCATCTCGTCAAAAAGGTTGGCGAAATCCCATACCTTCTTCTCGGATGTATGGAAAATATGCGCACCGTACTTGTGGACATTGATAGTGCCCATCCGTTCAGTAGCACAGTTTCCGCCCAGTTCTCCGCGGCGTTCAATGACAAGGACTTTCTTGCCCGCGTTGCCGAACTTATTGGCCAACACCGCGTTAAACAGGCCGGCGCCGACAAAGATAGCATCAAACTTTTGTTCTGACATTGTAGCTCCTCTTTGGAATGACGGCATCGTGCGCCTCTGTCTTTACTTCGACTACAGTGGACTCTTCGTTCACCGGGGCCTCTACCGGCTTCGGTTTTTCCTTGACCGGCTCAGTAAAGAACTTGATGAGCGTATCGCGGTCCATCTTGGTAAGGTCGAGGTCGACTTCACCCTGGTAATCCGCATTGACCGGATGGAAGCCAAATAGCTTGAGAACAGACACGAGGCTAATCGTGCGGCCAATCTGCATAATGAGGGAGTCTACCATATTTACGGTATCGCCGTTCTTCATCGGGGCGCGGTTGTTACCGGTAGCCTTACCGATGAGCATCACGAAGGAATGGTTAGCGATAGCAAGCGTAGTCCTCTTGGCGGCAATCCTGGAGTCAAGCTGAACGATAATTTCCTCGGGCTTCACCATGCACTCCCCGTCTGCCAACGGGCAGGCATCCTTCTTGGCGAAGAACATACGGTAGCGCCCCTGCTTGGCCGAACCGCTGAACTGGTGGAGATTGAAGATGACGCCACCATTAGCATAGCCACCGAAATAGATACATTCCGTTGCTTCCGGGTCAGCATTCGTCATGTCCCCGGAGTAGCGCAGATGGAACATCTTCTTCTTCGGGTCCTCGCCCGGGATATCCGACTTGAAGGTAGTATTCCAGGAAACAGTAGTGCCTTCCAAAGTGGACGCCGAGAGGTCAAAGTCATGCGTACCCCATTCGTTTCTCCAGTATACCCCAATTACATTGTGCTCGTAGCGGCGAAGCTTGGTACCCATCGGGTAGTCGCCGACGAAGTTTTTTTCGGAGGTCGGGAGCGCGACCGCGATATTATCGTCAACCTTGATGAACCCAGTCTTCTTCTTTTTGGTGATGAAGTTCGAGATAGACGCGATGATAAGACCCTGCACACTCTGGAGCCAGAGCATGGATTCCGGGGAACGCTTCGGAGCGTATCCCTTGCGGACAAAGAGTCTACCCGTACGGATAGTGTACACGCTATTCTGGAGAGGTCTCGGGGCAAGACGGTCGGCGACCGCCTGAAGGAGCCTGAGACGGCGGAACATCGGAGTCTTTTCGAGGGCTTCGGCAACGGCGTCAAGCTTGGCACGGTCACCCGGAACAAAAATGCAGTCGAGAACGCCCGGTTCATAAGGCTGTTTCAACTTCTTGGCAAGGTGGCTGATGCGGTTGATTGCCATATGGACGGAGTACTTTTCGACATCGCCGTAGTCCACCCCGCGGAGCGCCATGAAAAGCTTCTTGAAGCGGAAGTAAACGGTAGCAAGGATTTTATACTCGGTCTCACCAAGGTTCTCGAAAATCTCGAGCAGTTCTTCATCGTTCTCGGTCGCCCGAATCTCCTGGCATGTCTTCTTGGTGTTCACCAGCATCGCGCTTCCGGTCGCCACATACACGAGGTAGCGAACGAATTCCACCGGGTCCGTGGGAGTAGTTGCCGTATCCTGATAAATCAGGCAGCGCGCTTCCCTGTTGCGGATTTCTGAAATGTCGCACCCGCCGTGGGCCTTGATATAACCATAAACGAGAAGCACCGTATCGGCACTGAGGGCAATCCCGGAAGCAAGCATCTTGATGCAGCGCTGCTTGAGTTCATCTGCAGTGACCGAAGGAATCGTGGTAAGCTTGCTGAAGTCGATTACATAGGTTTCCTGTTCGATTACCTTTTCAGTTTCACGGTTATTCGGCACATAGCCGTTCCCACAGGCAAAGTCCGTCCCGTAGGTGGACATATAGTGTACCATCTGGTCGAATGCAAGCTGGACTTCGGAGCGGCTTTCGATGTCGTTCCAAGCCTTGTAGAAGGTGCTGTTCGGGTCGGTAGCTGTATCGAGGAGCCAGTCGCGCACCAGTTCGGTACACGACTCGGGAGCCACCATGAATCCCCTCATGCAGGCGAGGCGGTTCACCTCGTTAAAGCTTACAAGTTCCCCGCATTCCCCGGGAACTACACAGTGGAACAACTTCAAAAGCTCCACCGGCATCACATATTTTTCAATAGCTTCGGACATCGTAAATCCTCGTAGATACAAAAAAGTACCGGCCACAGCCGATACTTTAAATATAGCAAAAATACGGAAACCTTACGGCTTCAGCATATTCCTGACAGTGGTAATAGCCTTGCCGAGAAGGTTCTGACCGCGCCAGTTAGCCTCGTCGTCAATGCCGTTGGCACCCATAGGCATCAGGATTCCCCAAATTCCGTCTACCGGGGAAGCCTCGACGAAAGTCTTCCCGTCGAAGCGAGGGTCGAGCAACTTCTCCAGCAAATCCGGATTCTGCCGGTACTTCTCGAGATTGACCTGAATCATTATGTCGTACCGTACCTTGGCCCACTTTTCGTTATCAAACGGCTTCACCTGACGGCCAAGCGACTTGGCATCCATCGGGGTAGCCGCCTTGAGTATGGCGTCCGCCGTCCTGGTGTCGCCGAAGTAGTTCGCCTTTTCCCACATGAACGCCTGTTCCGTGCAGAAGAAAGTTTCCGTCTTCTTGGTTGTGCCGTCGATATGGCTGCTGTAGGCGAAGCTGCACCGCCTGAAGTTGGATGGCCATTCCTTGTAGAAGAATACATGCGTATCAGTGATATCCAGCATGGCTACCCCTATGCGTCGTTGATGACGCGGCTGAGCCACCGTCCGAAACGGTTATCGTACATGTTAAGTTCCGGGAGATGCTTGGCGATAGCATCGATGCAATCGCTGACGCACTCGTCGATACCCTTACGGCCATCCACATAGACCACCGGCGTATTCCCGAGGAACTTCTCGGTCTCCGCATACGCGGTACGCAAATTCTCGAGACGCCCCGGAGTTTCCTTGAGCTTGGGTTCGCGGTCATAGCAGGTCTCGAGCGGGGTCTCCATGAAGATGTACAGGTCGGGCTGCTTGAAGATGTTGAAGTCCTGATACAGCTCCTCGCAGAACGAATAGATGCTCGGGGAGAATGCCTTGGCATAGGCAAGCCCGCTCCATAGGTACCTGTCGAGCAGAACCATATTCCCGTTGTAGAACTTCTGCTGACGGAGACGGCCTTCGAGGAAAAACACCTCGCGCTTGGCGTCCTTGCCCTTGAACTCGTCCGAGTTGAGCCGGTCAGCCTCCTCGGTGGAAAACAGGGGTTCCTTGCTCCACTTGAATTCCGGGTAGCGCTTGGCGATAATCTTGGAAATCGTGGTCTTGCCGGAGTTGTCCACGCCTTCAAACACGATAAGCGGATTATGCTTCATTCTTCGGGCCCTCCTTGGGCTTCTGTAAACGGGTCTCCACGAGGGCAGTGGTCGCGTCAGCGTGAACAATATTATATCCCGGGTATTTCCCTGACGCATTAAAGTTCTTGGTGTACGGGTCAATCTGCATCTGGATGGCCGGGGCGGTATACTGGATAAGCCCGGTACGGTGGCAAATCTTGGTGTTTGCGTGGTGGTAATGGCCGCAGCAGACGGTAGTAACCTTAGCGCTCTTCATAAGCACCCGGACGAACTCAAAGTTTACCGGAAGCGTGAACTGTTCCTGGTTCATGAAGCGGTGGAACGGACGGACAAGCGGCATATGAGTGAACGCAGTCATCGTATGTTCGCCGACATCTGGCATTGCCAACAGGCGGAACAGCCCTTCGACCGGATAGTCCTTATGCGCCGTATCGAGCAGGCATAACCTTGTATTGGAACTCTTGCCCTTGGCAAATGCAATAGCCTGTCCCGGGACATTAAACGAGCCGTCGAACCGAAATTCGAAAAATGCATTCTTATTGTAAAGGTATACGAACTTTTTACGGAACGCCGTAAATGCTTCCTCAAGAGCAGCACGGTTATCGTGGTTACCCGGGGTTACCAAGATTGCCGGCTGATACTCTTCAGGCAAGTCCCCCCCGAACGCCCGTTGCAATCCCTCGAGAAGATTAGTGTAATCTTCGACCGTAGCGTCATCCACGAGGTCGCCGGTAAGGACGATAAGGTTGTAATGGCTGTACTGCCTTCCGGCATCAGCCAGTACGGCGTCCAGGTTTCCCTGGACATCGAACATACCCTTCTGGTCCCCCTTGAGGTGTATATCCGAAAGTTGAAGTATTAATGATTCCATAGGTTTCTAGGTTCCTTATTTATTTGTAAACAATCTTGATTACATGCGGTGTTTCCAAGAACACTCCCTTGATTATCTCGGAGACGACCTCCCATTCCAACCGGTCAAGCCCGCAGCCGATTTTCGGCATCACGATGACCTTAGGCTCGGCAAAGTTCATCGCAAGGTACTGCCGAAACGCAACCAGGGACTTAGTGAGCGTAAGATAGGTCGGCTTATCCCACGAATGCTCCTTCGTTATCAAGTTAATAAAAGTCCCTTTATCTGTAACGACCGGCATCGCCATTCCCGGGAACAAGTCGATAGTATTGCCTTCCGGGTTATTGCTGCACCTGTACCGGCACTTCTTTTCCGCATTGTACATATCGCGGATGATTACCGGGGCTATTCCGCTGCCCCATGCGAGGTCGGCCGCGATGCAATGGGCAATGATTACTCCGGTCGTATCGACGGTCGTGATATCACGCTTTTCTTCAAAATATCTCATCGGCTTTAATTTCCTTCGTTATCAGGCGCGAATAAAGGTTCGCGTATGCTTTAAACTCCTCGGCATCGATGAACGGCCCAAGATTCACTACCGGGTTGTTATGCTCGTTCACCACCTCGAATACGCACTGCGGATGTTCTTTAGTAGCGCGGTAGTAGGTATTCTTCTTGAGCAGGAGAATCTTCCTCGTCGTATATGGCGTATTGGCATAGTTGATTGCCATGCCATAATTGCCCTCAAATGCTATCCCGTAACCGTTGCCAAGCTTAAGTCTAGGGAACAACTTGCGGTCGGACGCATCCTTGCCGCATATTTTCTTAACCCATACAAGAAAACGGTAATCCTCGTCGTGGTAGGCATTCCATATCCGGGAAACCTCCTGCACACTCTCCACGCCCAGTTCGGAGTCTTCCGTTATCATATAACGGACGCCTTCCGGAATATCAACAATGCGAAGCGTATTGTTGTCGTTCAGCTTGTCGAGCATCTTGTAGTCGCCACCGAGAGCATCCACATAGGAAACAAGGGTGTCGCGCAGTTCGCTACCGGTAGTGTCAAAAGAAAGGTTCACCGATGCGGTATCGGGCACATCTCCATGTAGAGGATTACCGGAATCGTCATAGCAGGACTTTGTAGCGTTAAAGTGGACAAGCCAAGCCTTGATGAGCTTGCTCGAACCCCCGAAAACAGCCAAGGCTTTCCCGTTGGAGTCCGCAGGTAAAAAATAAGGGTCGGGGGATACGGTATCCCCTACCCTTTCGGCCAAATACATTGCCGCCCCGAGAGATATCTGGGGTACGCCGATACTTGTCGAGACGAGCACCTTTGGCATTATACGCCCCACTTCGGAATACGGACGATATCGCGCTTGAACTGCGATGCCTTTACACGGGCCTGGATTTTACCCAAAACGCCAATATTAAGTGTTTCCGGATTATTGACATAAGTCCGGATGTCATCGTAAGTAAAGCCGAGGTTGTCCTCGTCCGTCTTACCACTGAGGCCGTCGGACGGAGCCTTGTAGACAAGATGTTCCGGGAGGCCAAGCGCCATTCCCAGCTTGCAGACATCCTGCTTGAACAGGGTACCAATCGGAGCCAAATCGCCAGCAAGGTCGCCCCACAAGGTACAGTATCCGACGAGAGCTTCTGAGAAGTTTCCCGTGCAGAGAACGCGGCCTTCACCGAGCGCCTGTGCAACCATGTACAGCTTTTCCATACGGATACGCGGGGCGAGATTGATTTCTGCCTGACGGTCATACATGTGCTTCGTACCGAGACCCTTGATGAGTTCAATCTGCTTCAGCCCAATCTGGTAATCGTCGTGGATGTTGATTGTAAGCGTACGGGTAATCCCGGCAGCTACTGCACAATTGTGAGCATCTTCAAGGTCTGGCTGGACTCCGTTCGGGAGGAACACGCCGATTACCTTGTCCGCGCCTAAAGTCCTCGTGGCAAGCTTGCCGACAACCAAGGAGTCGGTTCCGCCGGACATACCGAGAACGAGAAATTCGCCGTGATTTTCTTGCATCGTGAGCTTAATCCACTGTCCGATGCTATCGGCCATTTCGATGAACTTGGCGGTTTCTTCTTCAGTCATTTTATCTGGCGTGAGCATTATGCGGCTCCTTTGTAAATAGTGGGGACGACATCGCAGAGCATGGAACGGGCAAGCGTGAATGCCGCTTCCTGAGCCTGCTTGTTCTGTTCGGCATTGATGAAGCAAGCCGCAGTAGCACCGTCGACCACCTCAATTTTTGCATCCGGGAACCAAGCGCGGTCGATTGCCCAGTTGGAGGCATCACAGATGTCCGTGCAGGTACCGGTATAGCGAATGACGATGTTCTTGCCACGGGTAAGTGCGGCAACGGCATCCTGGTCCGTAGAGTCGATATCGAACATAACCTTCGGCCAGTTGATGAAACCAAAGTTATGCTTGTCGATGATGATGGCATTCTTCTTCTTGAGAGCAGCCATGATTCTCGGCTCGATTTCCCATTCCGGTGTGCCGTAGACACAGTGAATCGGGAGACGCTTGCCTTCAATAGACTGGTAATAGGAATCGTCGTCGAAGTGCGTATCGCGGGTGGCGATAATGATGCCGTCCCACGCCTCGATTTCGGCGATTACGGCGTCAATGATGGCTTCTGCAGCCGGATTCTTGAGGACTCCGGTTATGAATCCTATCTGCATGTCGATTACTTTGAGAATCTTGAGAGCTTTATCTATCAGGTTCATTTTTGCTTCTGTTGGTTATAAGCGTATTCCGCCGAAAAGGCCACACTGGTCTACTCGGTCAAGCGGTTGTTTCTTGATTCCATCCGGGAACTTCCTAATGTAGTCGTCGAGGATGCGGTTGTGGTGGAAAGCCAGCTGCATCTTCTGCGCATCGGAGATAGCAACCCACTGGACTTCCTTGGCGTCATCGGCAGGTTCAGCCCCGATGATATGCGGAATTTCAACGGCGAGACCCACATCGTATGCGCCGTGGTCTGGCTTGATGCCTGCGCGGGGGTCCGTCGGATAGTAGACGCCGACACACTCGACTTCGGACTTGTCGATTGTGGTGATACTCGTCTCTTCCTTGACCTCGCGTAGTGCGGCTTCCTCGATATCCTCACCCGGGTCGGCGAATCCGCCCGGGAAGCACCAGTAGCCCATATACGGGCCATACTTCCTGCGGACAAGAAGGACGAATCCCTTGGAAACAATCAGAGTAGTCGCCGTCACGGAGAATGACGGGTAGTTATCCGGGTTTGCACGGGCAATCGCTTCCTTCTCGGCGGCATCGTATTCTTCCTGGGTAACCTGCCCGTACAACTTATTGTCAACGATGTACTCGAGGGCTTCGCCCGGAACATCGGTACCGGCATACATCGGGTTGTGCAGGAGATTGAACCGTGCCTGCGTAGAGGATGTCGCCGGTATCCTGGCATTGACAATCCTGAGACGCTCCCCGACATCATCGTTGGGACGGTTAATCCTCCGGTCATTTAACGGAATGTCATTGCGCCCGAACACCATGAAGGAGAACTGGGTAAGCAATTCCTCGCTATGCTCCCACCGGTGGAAATCGTGGAGCATACGCCATTCATCGGCGCCCATGCAGATGGTGACCTTCGACGGGTCAAGTTTGAGGGTTTCGGTGAGGAACTGGTATGTGCGCACCGGCTGTTCGACAATCTGAACAACATTGTCATCCTCGGCCCAACGGTCGGAATAACGACAAATTTCCTGAAATACTGTACGGAGCATGCGCTTTCGTGTGCCTGCCCTTACAGTATATTTCTTTTCGTCATTATTACTTACCATAAGGATGAGTGCAACCGGAAGAGGTCTATCGATATCAACCGGCTTAAACCTTTCGTTGGCAATCGCAATCATCTGGTTCAACAGGGCACGGATAATTTCCTTGTGACCGGTTGTCACCGGGTCGAACGCTCCTCCGTAAACAAGGATGTGCTTCGCATTGCGAACATTGTCATACAGAGTGACCTTATCCTTGACCTCAGCCGGCTTATCATGTAACGACATAACTGCAAACGACTTCTTTGCAAAGGACTTGGCAACTTCAACAGACTTGTTAAACACCGTGTAAAACAGGTCGCCCGGTGTTAAATCGATATCACACGACTGGAGCACCTTAGAAGTCCTCTGGCGGCCCAAATCGTTAAGTTGTCCGGCAGCTTCTGCAATTCCATAGGCTTCCTTGCGGTCGACAAAGCGGAAATTGTTGCTATCTTCGCCGGCAATAAAGCCAGTACAGCTAGGTACATCGCTTGCAACCCATTCGTAGTCATCCTTGAGAGACATCAGGTTCATAGATGCATCGCCGTGGTCCTTCGCGACTGCAAACGGCTGACTGAAATTAGGGGCAAATCCCTTGAATGCACAGATAATCTTTTCCATAGCTCAAATATAGCAAAAATCCCCGTTTCCGGGGATTCTTTTAAGTCTAATCGGGTAGTCCGGTGTACTTCTTTCCGGTATCCACGCGCTCAAACTTCGGCATCGTGAGCTTTACCGCCATGAAGTAATCCTCGCCCATAGGTGTCGCGTTCGGGATAGCCCTTACCGCAATCAGTGATGAAGACTCATCGCGGTATATCTGAATATACAGCTCGCCGTTCTCGCCGCGGTCACCATTGTAGTACAGGAGACGCTGACCATCCGCTGTGCAAAGCTCCTTGCGGAAATCCTTGTCCAGCGTCGCGTGTAGAACATGCGTCTCGGGGTTGTACGAACGCTCACAGCCGGCGCCGGAATACCCCTCCACCAACGCAAGCAGCATATAGGCTTCGTCAATGTGGCACTGCGATGCAACCGTAGGGTCATGCTGGCGCAACTGGTAGTGAATCTCGGTAAGCCTTGCGAGAAGCGCGGGAACCTTCGGGGAACGGTCCGCGACAGCCTGCATCGCGCCGTTCAGCGTATCCCAGAACACATCAAGGATGTCCAGGGTCTTCGAGCGGAATTCCCGGTATACCCTGTCGATATCGGCCGTGCACTCGTTGTACTTTTTGATGACCGTCTTGGCGGCACGGTCAATGTAGTCGAAGTCACTTTCGTCAGGATGCTTCGCCTCGTCGATTACTGTGTAGTCATCGAGAAGGCATTCCACAATCCTTTCAGGACCCTTTACATTGCACCGGAATCCAAACTTACGCGGAACCAAGATATCATTGTCGACAATATTAATCAGGGAATTCGCCCCGAGCATGGAAATCTTGCGGATACCCTCGATATTTTCGTTTACAAGGATGTTCCCGTCAAGCATTCCCTGCATCGTCTTCCTACCGGGATTAAACCATTCTGCGGACGAAACCTGTGACAACAGGATATGGAACCGGTTCATAGCAACCTTTGCTTCTTCTGCCGTCTCATCGGTAAAGGTATGGTCCTTGAAGTCACGGTAGGACGGCTTCGGCTTATAGGTCTTTTCATTATCGAGAGTCATCCCGAAGTTCTCGATAATGTAGTTCCTTGCGTCGGCTATAGCCTCCTCGGGCCGTTTCATATCACGGTTAATCACCATAGCCCTGCCATGGGGCTGCCGCTTGTTGAACTTGATGCCGAACCCGTAACGGGTAACATTCAGCGTACCGACGACCTTGCAGGCATTTTCACCATCCGTATCGACAATATCAGCGGAAAAAAGAAGGAATGGCTTTGGAGCCACCCCTTCCTCGAATATCACAGTACGCATTAGGCAGCCACCTCGAACTCGTCGATGATATTACCCTTCGGGTCAAACTTAACCAGTTTTCCACCGTAGATAATCTCATCGAGCTGCTTACGGCTGAAGCGGTCAATCGGAGCCCAGTTGTATGCGAGCTTTGTATCGATGATTGTCTTCTGGTCGGTGCACATGCACTTGCCTTCACTGTCGGAAAGCTTGACGACATGCTGGCCGTTGCATTCGGTGACCTTCATCACGATGGGCAACGGCTGCTTTGCACCCGGCTTGCAGCAGATTGTGGCAGAGAGGAATGTACCGATACCGAATGCGACATTGATATCCTTGTAGAACTCCCAGGCAATCTTGAGTGCCTTGTCCGCATCCAAGCTGTCGCTCCAGCAGGCCGTCTTGGACTTCGGGTCGACCTTTCCACGCCTGTAGTGGTCGATGAGCATGTGCCCCCACTTGAACGGGTCGCCGCTGTCGTGGCGGCAGCCGTCGTAGAGCTTCATGAAGGACACGTCGAAGTCGCGGAGGAACGCAGCGAAACCGAAGTTGTCGCTCAAGGCGATACCGAGGGAACCGCGGAACTCGTCGTCCCAGTTGGAAAGGACCCACTTCTGGGCGTCCTTCAGGCGAATGCCCTTTGCCTGTGCGATTGCGTAAAGCTCGTGGGCAAATGTGCCAATCGCTTTACAGTCGCACTTGATTGCGAGCCAGACGTTGGATGTTCCCACGAATGCCGGGCAGAACTTGAGGAGGTACATGACCATGTACTCGTTCCACTCGTTGCTGATGCCACGGCGGACACCGAAGTCGGAAACCGTGAAGCGGCATCCTTCGCGCCAAGCCTTGTTCCACTTGACGACGACTTCCTCGAGGTTCTTCTTGGCGTATTCCCAGTCGAACTCCTCGCCCTCGAAGTAGAGCTGCTGCACAATCTGCAGCACATATATTTCGAACCAGAACACATCGAGCTGCGGACCTTCGGCAACGATGCGGACGCCGCCGTTCACGGACGGGTCGGCGAATACGCGGATGTACTTGCGGTCAAGCTGGAGCTTCTCGAGGTAACGGATGAAGTCATCGCTGAGCCACGGGAGCTTCTTGCGGATGCCCTCGATTTCTTCCTTGGTGTAGCGCAAGGTGCAGAGCCAGTCGAGTTCGGCACAGATGTCCTCAATGAGATAAGTGAGGTCTACGCCCTTCGTACGGAGGCAGAATTCCCATTTAGCCTTATCATTATAACAGCGATGCTTGTAGAACTGACCCATTGAGTATTTATAAGTATCTGTTTGGGTCAGATGCTCAATGATATGCTTATCCGGGTTGCGCCGGGTAAACTTCTTGATAGCCTTCGTGATAATCTTCTTGCGCTTCGGACGGGTCTTGAACGGGTCAATTCCCTTCTTGAGCAAAGCCTTGTCACTTAGTTTCCGTGTCATTTTCGTTATCCCTGTTGATGTTTTCCTGTTTAAATTCCTGCATTTTCAGATTCTCCAAGGTTACCTTGCGCATACCCTTGTAGATACTCTCGCGGATGGCCATCCAGCCTTCCTCGGATATCGAACCATTCAATGCCCACCGTCCCGCCGAAGCGGCCGCGCCGATGACCGTCGGGTAATCGTCGAACTCCTTGCGAGCCAGCTCGTAAACCGCCCGGCCGGCGTCAACCTTGTCGCTAACACATCTGTCGGCGAATCCCTGTATACGAGTATACAAGCTGTCGAAGATTTCGCCGAAGCTTTTCAGGAACGCCTTAATGTCCACCAGTTCCTCCGGGACGCTCTTGACGGTTTCGTCCGGGAACTTCCCGTCCTTCCACGAGAATATATCCAAGAGGTTCCTCGGGGTGAGGCTGTGGAACAGCTTCTGCGCGGCAAGGAACTCCGGACCCTTGAGCTTCACCTTGAACCCGTCGCCGTAGGTAAGGACGAGCCCTTCCTTGCTTGCCGGCAGCTTCTTGACATACTCGCAGGTAGCCTCGAAGGACGGAAGCTCGATGCGCTCGGCGAGAGGCACTCCCATCGCCTTGGCAATCATCTTCAGGTTCTCGTAGGAATATTCCCTGCCGGTAGCATTCAGGATTACCCCGGTAAGCACACAGGCCTCGTAGTCGTACCTGATAGGATGGACATCCTCCTTGCAGAGAATCTCGAACATATAGGTACATCCGGAAGCCATGTAGTTCTGGATTCCCCTCTCGCGGAGCCACTTTTCGGCCCATTCGCCCTGGAAAGCCGTGAATGCACCCGAAGTGGTTACCAAAAGATTCCCGTCGACGATACCCGCGATGCACAGCGAACCGTCAAGCTTGTCGGTCGCGCTGAACCATCCTTTCGGGTCGAACTTCGGCTCGTACCCGGGAATCTTGCTGAGCAGGTCGAACAGCGAAGTATGCTGCATCGTCTCGCTATAGAGTTCCCCGAAGTTGAAGAACTTGGACCACGGGCGCAGTACGCACTCGCCGTCGCTGACCCTAAATACATGCCCCCTCGAGTTGAGGGTGATTTCGTCCCATCGCTGGTCGTATATCGTGTACTCGGTATACTTGAACTTGACATATTTCCTGTCAGGCGAATATGTCATGATTAAGTCCGGGCCGTCGGCACGGGCGATATACTCGGAAAGCGGGGGTAATTTTTCTACCATAGGTTTAAGCTCGCTTAAAATTTGTTAATTTCAAATATAGCAATTTTACTGGCGGAGAGCGCCAAATACCGAACCTATGAAATACAAGTGTGTGTATCCAAAGTGCGATTACGAGACAGACGAGCGTTCACTTATCCATTTCCACCATGTAGTCCCAAGGGAACTCAAGAGGAAGCTCAACAGGAGGCTGACGCTTCCTTTCTGCCCGATACACCACAACCTCATATTCCACCCGGACGCCCAGAGCGGCCAGCACTCGGAAATCAGGGAAGGCTCCCTTGTCATTGAGCAGGTGGCCCCGACCAATACGGGCAAGGCGATTATCTACAGGGACATGGCGGGGAACGAAATAACTGTCAATGTGGATGTACGGAGGGTCACCGCGGGGACCATATCGGTGCTCCGGTGGGATATCGTGAACGGTCTGACCGAGGAAGAGCTCATCGAAAGCGACCCGAAGATTGAATCCGTTGTCGACCGTCGTGGATACTACACAGATGGGCACTCCATATACTTCACCGACGGGTTCCGCCATGTAGCAGTGGACCTCCTCCGCGGAATCATCTCCACCTACATAGCAAAGATGGAAGGTGAATACGAAAAGGCCCTGGCAAAAGCCAAGGCCGACCGCGACGAACTGGACAAAATCTAGTTCTTCACTTCCTCTATATTGAGCATCTCGCGCATCTTCGCGTCGATGATATCGAATGCCGTCGTCAATCCGCTATTGAACCCGGTACCGTAGGCATCGATAACACCCTGCGATATGTTGCGTGTAAGCTCCTCGGAAAACGCTACCCCCATTTGTTCCGGGGTAAGTATGTCAGCTTTCTCCTTACGAATCCTCTTCGCGTTCTTTTCGTAGGTATTGATAATCTTGACGACAATGGTCTCTATAGTCTGCTTATTCCCGTCAATCGCCCGGGATATCAGGTCCCCGATTTGGTCTTTGGAAAGAGTGACTTTAACCAGCCCCTCGATTGGCTTATTTTCTTCTCCGTTGGTTCCGTCCATGCCAGTTATTCCTCCTTGATGTCAGGGATGTATAGGTTTGTAACGCCGTCATCCTTGACAAGGGAATGACCCTTGGAATCCTTCCCGAACCGCTCGGTGAATGTCTTGGTGTTAAACGGCTTGGTAATCAGGTGAATCCCGGTGCGGCTATGGAGGACAGCAATTTTCTTGTCGCCATTGACCGGTGTGCAGGATTCGTTGATGAACTTCATGTAGGTATCGGAAATCTCCTCGACCGAACGAAATCCTTCGACATCCGGCTTAACGAGGTCCGCGTCGATATCGATAATCCACTTTGTCGTAGAGCGGTCTTCGGAATTGTACATACCAAGCGCATTGGAGTATAAGCTTGCCGCAGACTTCAGCCGAGGGAATTTAAACGGCTTGCCGGTTACCGGGTCGACACGGTTGCCAGTCATTATCATCGAGGCATCCCCATGGCGGATAGCCTTGCGGATAGTGGCGTTATACTGGATTTCTCGACGGAGAATCTCAATCTGGACATAGAGGTTGGCTTCCTGTACATTCCTCTGGTTGAGTCGGATGATTGCGCGGGCGCCGAGACGGTCACATTCCGCCTTGATGCGGGGCTTGAGCGAATCCCACTCCTTGAAGGACTTAATATGGTAGTCGCGAACCATGCGTTCGCCAGTAGTCCCGTGGTCCTTGCCACGCCAAATAATTTCGACGAAGTACATATCGCCGTTGAGTTCAAAGTGGATTAAGTCCCTAATCCTATCAAAATTGTCGACCATAATTTTTTCCTTCAAATTATAGGGATTCGAGTTACCGCTTTAAATTTACATAATCGGTTGCTTCCCTTAGCAAAGATAGCAATTCCTCGGCAACAGGAGGTTCATACTTGCACAGCAACTCGTTGATATTCAAGTCTTTCTCGATAAAATAATTGGGGTCGGCCCACAGCAGGCATATTTCGTACTGCCCCTTGGTAAGCTTCAGGAATTTCTTCGCCGCATCAGTCTCGGCAAGCGCCGCAGCGATATACCCGGCATCCAAGTCGGATATCTTGATGTAGTTGCCGTACCGGTAGGTTTCCAAACGCATATCGATATACGGCGAAACATATATCGCATAATTCTTCGGCTCTTCTTCCGGCGCCCAACTGGCGGCAGCATCCTTGTGACCAACCCGGCGAAGCACCGAGGTAGACCTTCTCAGTATCCGTCTAAGCCAATGAAGAGCAATGAGCAGGTATAGCGCCTTCTTCAGCACAGTATAGATTCCCTCGCCTTCTTCAGCTTGAGATAGGTGTGGACATTGTAGTGGACACATGGATTATCCGGGTTAGTCTCGTTATGGTCCGGATAGAAGTCAAGCACATAGCGGGTGACCGCCTGGGAACGGGACTTGCCGGCCCTGCAGTGAACCATTATGTCCATATCCTTGTGGGACTCGATGAACCGGACTATTTTCCCGGCGGTCTCATTGGTTATCCCGTGAGCAGTAAGCGGGTCGCTATTGTCGCCATCGTCGCGCATATCGAAATAATCGACATCAACCGTTATGTCGTCGAACTCCACATTGAGGACATTTTCGTGGTCTTCGGAGAAGAAATGCGGGTCGCCGTCACGGAGAACCCGGTTAGCCACTTCCGGGTTGCAGCAGATGGAAATCACGGCGAAATCCTTGGGAGGATTAGCGTCGCTGAACCCGTGTTCACGGCAGTACTTCTCGAAGTTTCGCTTGCTGAAACAGATTATCTTCATCGGGGGAACCTACTTGAGCGAACTAGGAACCTTGAGCTTCTTGCCGCACGGGCACCTGAGAACCAAGTTCTTGTATCGTTCGAGCTCGGCCTTGAGGTTCTTGTTCTCGTTGCGCAAGGCGGCAAGCTCGATTGCAATCTTGCTATCAACTTTCGGGGAGCCGTCCGGGTTCATCCCGCACATATCCATAAGTTTTTCGTAGCTGAACGGATTATCATCAGCCATAATAGTCTCCTTAATTTCCTTCCATAGGCATGTATTGTCAGTTTAGCGGATGCCGCCGCTTATTCCAGCGCGACTACCGGATGTCCCTCGCACAGCCCGTGGTAGACATGGTTGGCCGTGTAGAGCTTTTCCGCCGGTATCGGGGCGTAGGCGACTTCCCAGGACACATTGTTCTGCATCTTGAAGTCCTTCCACGGGAGGGAGCTGAACCGTTCCTCCTCATGGGTATGCCCGTGTACAAGCACGGTCTTCGCCGGGTCGAGCTTCTGCCGGTACGCCATCAGGTTCCTGGAATCCGGACGGTCCACCTGACGCTTCGAGAAGAACGGAAAGTGCTGACAGAAATACACCTTGTCGTGCCAACGCAGTACGGCGTAGTCCCTGATGTCGACCAGGCCGCCATGTACGCTCTTGTCGTGGTTCCCGCGGATGTACAGCTTGATACCCGGGAGCGGACCGTACAGAGCGTTGAACTTCTCGTCGAATTCCTCCTGCGTATCGGAGTGCCCCATCATGAAATCACCGAGGAACACCACGACATCATCCGGCCGAATCAGCGTCATCCACTTATTGCGCATGTCGTCGTTCATTTCCTTAGTAGTCTGGTATGTCCGGATACGCTCGAAGTGCTTCGGGGACGCCGGAGTGAGCTTTGCGTGATTGAAATGGGTATCCGATATGAAGAACAGCCTGGAGCTATCCGGGATGACCTGGGAGAAATATGTTCGTTCGGACTGTTCGTCCGGAATTGAAAGATTTAAAACTTCAGACATTTTTATTTTCCTCTGGGAGTCTTCGGCGTTCCCGAAGTTCTCCCGGTGTGACACGGAATACCGGCAAGCTCGAAAACTCGTCTGGGAGCGACGCCAGCAAGTCGATGAACATTTCATCGAGCTGCTCGTCGGTTACCGGGTCGTGGAGATATTTAGAATCCTTGAAGCATTCCTCAACTTCCTTCACAAGGGAATCGCTCAGGTTCATCATATCTTCGTATGAATATGTACCCTTCTTGATACTGAGAAGGTAATCGCGCTTGTCGCTGCAGTCTACCGTCACTTTTCCGGTAAGCGCGATGTTCTTAGCTGTAAGCAGGAGACGGATGCAGTGCATCGTATTCTTTGCATCGTATCCCTTGCCGTGTTTTTCGGTTTCCGCATACCTGACCTCGTTGCGTTCCTTCTTTACCCAGTTCCAGTAATGGGTATGTTCCTTGCAGTCATGAGAGAACGCATCTGGGTTGAATGTCAGGAAGGCAACCGGATTGAGACCCTTCGGAATATGCTTGGCAAGCTGGATATCGCAGGCCTTCTTTTCGTCCGTGACGACGCCGTATGCCCAGCGCCATTTGTGTTCAGGAATTTCCTCGGGCGGACGGTCTGGCTGCAACAAGGAATAGCTAAGTCCTTCAGCTTTATCCTGATAGTACAGCGCATAGGTATTCTTGCAGTGGTCAATCTTTGCCAATCCGTACCACTTCTGGTCTTGTTTTGCCAGAGTATCCTGCTCAGCAAGGAACTGCTTGAACGGCTTGCACTTGATGTCCTGGCCGTACACATAACAGTAATCGAGAACCTGCGGAGCTTCCTCGGGGCACGGGTTATTGAATTTCTTGTTGAGGCCGTACGCGCGGCTCAACTGAGTCTTGGCATATTCCTGGTAGGACTTGAGGACTCGGGTTGTAACCCAGATATCCTTCGGAATCGCGTCGAAAAGTTCCTTACCCTTGAGTATGCACCTTTCGGGGCTATTGAGCAACTCCAGAGCGTTCGGGTTGCCCTGCTGCAAATACTGGAGGAAGTTGGAGAGTTCCCAGTATTCGGTGTTATTCTTGTCGTCAGCTACACGCATATCCGGCTTGAACGACACCCTTTCCTTCATCGGCAACACATAGACGCCGCGGACATCAGTATCAGATGTCTCGGTGGCAAGTCCGAAAGACTGGCTTCCCACGACAGCTTCCATGAGTATCCAGCCCTTTTCCTTGAGTTCTTCAATAGTCATATTTTTACCTCTATCCCAAATATAGCAAAAAGACCGCCGAAGCGGTCTTCATTGCTACCTGGCGACCTTCGATATGTTCGCCATAAGTTGACATACTCTCACGACTAAAGTCGTGGGATTCTGGGAGTTGCCACAGATGGGCAACATGTCCCAAAGGTAGATGCCCCTACCTTACATAAGTTAATTGCGGCATTCCTATCCCTATCGTGTTCCGCACCACATTTAGGACATATCCAATGACGGATTGACGCATCCTTCAATTTGTGGTTTTTATAACCGCATTCGGAGCATAGCTGACTGGATGGATACCACTTGTCTGCGTACATGACCGTCTTACCAGTCCTATGAGCTACATATTCGAGAACGCTCAAGAAGGTATCGAACCCGAAGTCATACATGGACTTTTTGTACTTCCTGGATAGATTACCCAAGTCCAGCGTTTCAAACACCATCACATCGTAATCACGGCAGAACCGCCGAGCCAACTTCCAGTGCATGTCCGAACGCTGATTAGCCACCTTCTCGTGTAGCTTCTGCAATGTACGCAGCGAGCCTCGCTTACCTTTAGACTTTCGGTATTTCTCCGATAAGTTCCTTAAAGAATTGAGGTTCTTCTGCAAGATTTTAGGCATACTGCAATCATCACCGTTAGAGGAAACCAAGAAGTCATGCACACTGAAGTCGAAACCAACGATTTCACCCGATTTAGTCCACTCTGTCTGTGTACATTCTTGCTCTACGACTACATAAATATAGAAACCATTACTCTTGCGTTTGACGGTGAGCGTTTTAATCTTGCCGTCGAAATCCCTGCTGTTCCAGTAGGGAAAGTCTTTCTTGCCTATCTTAACATGATTTAAGTCGTGAAACTTGTATCCAGCTTGCTTCGTCGTGAATGAATGATATTTAGCCGTCTTCTGGAAGTGAGGAGGATTAGTCTTCTTTCCAGCTTTCAAATTCGAGAAGAATAAATGGTATGCCCGGTCTATCCTATCCGTTATGTCTTGGATGGCTTGCGAAGGAACTTCGTTCCACTCTGTATATTGTTTCTTCAACTTTGTGAGGTACTTCTGTAACTGGTACTTATTCAACATCTTATGGTAGATGCCATAGTACCGACGGTGCAGAGCAATACAGTGGTTGAATATCCGACCAGCAATAACAAGTATATTGTCGAGATACTTCAAGGAATCCCGATTGTACAGCTTGTATTTGTATGTATTCAATTCAACCATAGATAAGCAAAATGTCCACAGAACGCTTAATTTGCCCGTCAGCATTCCGTGGACATTCTAAATTCTAAATTCTAAATTCTAATCGTGATAGGAGGACGGGCAAGAACTCTTATCTTAATAAAGTTTATAATAATATACTAAAACTTTTCCTACTTAGCAACCGTTTCCATCATCCTACGGCAAAAAAAAAACGTGACATTTCGGTTCAGCGTAAGCCATTATAGCCGCGGATTGCGGTACTTGAACGGGTTCCGCAACGGATTCTACCTGGATATTTTCCTGTGGCGGAGACGGTATCTTATGTCTAGGAGTTTTAGTGGTCATACTTAAACCTTCCTTATTAAATGTGGCCGTCAGAGGTTCCGAAACAGCGAATCGGAGAATACTCGATTAAATATGCCCAATCGTCGCCGACCGTCGTAATTTCGCCGACAAATACCGATTCCGTAATGCCGTCAAGCTGGAGTATCTTACGGTTATACATATTGTCCTTGAACGAGAAACATTCGGTCTTAAGATTATTGACCAATTCGTCGCAATGGGCCAATACTGCTCGTGCGAGCAGTTGCCTTAAGGTCTTCTCATTCATATTCAGCCAAGGTTCACGAGTCAATTCGCTGTTAAAATTGTTGGCATAGAATCTTTGCACATCGAGAATACCTGAAATATCCACCGAAGCAACGGCCAAGGTCGCCGCCTTATAGAACTTCGCCACATCGACTTCTTTGGCTGAAGCTTTAGGGTATATTGTCTCGAGGCCGCCCGTCTTTGGCGGTTCAGCCGTTTCGACCGGTTCTTCGGAAATGGTAGCTTCCGGCGCATCAGCGTCTACCGTGGTCACCTTGATAGCATTTGCCGCCTTCTTTACGGGAGGATGCACGACAGGTTCCGTATCATGAGAATCGTGCGGGTAATCACGGTCGACTACGGATATCGGCTGGCCGAAAGATTCGGACGCCAAAGTATTATATAGTTCAATTGTACCGATTCTAGCCAACAAGTCATTCATCATGATTGACGGTGAGCCAATCGTGGCGGCAGGAATATTATGCCATTCGGCAACATCAGGGTATACGGAATTATCATACAACAGTCCATCGGTATACCCAAGTTGAGTGTTATGTCCAAAACAAGCGCACAGCCAAATGCTATAATCGTTGTATTCAAGTATAAAGCCGGAATCAATCTTTTTATCAGTGGATAAAAAGTCTGCATAATCGCGCAAGCACAACGAACAATTAAAAGTCCATTCTGGGTAGTTGCTATCGTAAAAACGCGATTTCCCAACACGGTCAATATAGGGAACACCCGAATTATTTTCAAGTGTAACATTAAGTTCTTTCTTTAAAAGCTCATTAATGGCGTCACAACGAGATGCAACTGAATCTAACGGTTGCTTACCGTCCTTTCCCATTCGATATAAATATGATAACGCCTTGCCTAATGCAGAATCGGCTAATGATTCAATAAAGCGTTCTTGATTAGTAACACTCTTATGTATATAGAAACTGATATTATAAGTAATTTTCATATTTCAAATATAGCAAAAACTACAGCTCGAGCAGTCGGTCCAGTTTCCCGGTCTCGACCATCGTGTCGATTTGGGCATACGCCCTTTCGATAACAGCCAGTCCACCATCGATATCCTCGTCGCCGAACAGCAGCACGATGTCGTCATCAAGGTCGATTGACATGCTGTGAATCTGGTCCCCGAAGCATATCGTCCGCTTGTTTGGCGCAAGCACATCTATGTAGCAACGGTCGACACCAGGGTTGAATACCATCGGGTACCCGTGGATGTCGCAGTACTTGACGAGCTTCATTATGCGCTCGTCTTCCCCGGTCCACTCCAGCAGGTTCACCCGGGCTGTCTTAGACGGGTCAAACGGCCCATTCTTCGGATTCATACCCGGTCCCCCACAAGCTCGGCAAGAGTCTTGAACTCGCCCTTGTACAACCCCTGCGACCTGAACAGGTACACCAGCTCCCTGCGCTTAGACTCGAGCAGCTGCAGGAATGCGTCATGCTGGTAAATATTGGTTGGCCGGGGATGCTCTATATGGCATACACCGTCCCGTTCCATGACGGGCGTCGTCCGGATAGGAATGCCACCGTAGAAGCACTCCATCCCGACGAAGCCGTCCTCCCCTCCCCATCTCCCGGCAAATGCCGGGCTGAAAACGGAACGGTGGCCATACAGTTTTCCGTTAAGGTCACTAAGGGCCTTGACGGCCTCCCCCGTAATACCGAAGTTGCAAGTCCATACCACCCCAGAATCGGCTATGTACCGTTCCGAAGTCACTGTACCCGGCTTGTCCGTAAAAATAGGAATCGGACGGGAAGCTATCGCCTCCCTCTGGTCGTGCGAACCCCACTTGCATTCCGTGCGGCGCCCCACGGTGACACACCCGGGCTCCATTGCGGCTACATGGGATTCAACCATCTGCGGCAACGGAATACAGTCGCCGTCGGTAAATATCACCAGGTCGCAGTCGTACAGCATAGCCAGCGCCAAGTCACGGCACCTCCCTGCGCCAAACGGAGGAACACCCGGCATCATCGGCGGCCGCCCCATCGGGTTCACACGGGTACTTACCGCAAGGAACTCGCATCCCGGAATTGCCGAGTACGCCCTGTTCACGGCGACCCGTTCGACGATTGACGGCCTGTCCATCACCACGAGCACACGGTCGGGCTTCACCGTCTGGGAAAGAACGCCTTCCACGATGGCGGGGGCGTACTTTTCCTGTTCCTTGCACAATATAGTCAGAGCTATCTTCATAAAATATTCGGCCAAGAAGATGCCACCTGCCGCGATTAGCGGTCCGGGACCCTTTAGGGTGGCATAGGAATAGCCGCCTCCAACAAAACTATAGCAAAATATATTGGAATTGGATAAAATATTTTGTAAATTATATAAACATTTTAATGTATCGGAATTATTGGCCTTCTTCTGGTACAAGATAGGAATTTTAGATGCTCGGTAGATACTGAAGGCCAAAATAAGTGTCTACCGGGCATTGCTTGTTTTATGGTGATTAGTTATAACGCAGTTCTCATCTTTCCTAATACGGAAACCGAATCGAGATACAAGGAAGTTCTCGATGCTGAGAAGGATTGCTATAACTATCTTAGCCAGATATTCGACCGAATAAACTTTAAGCACCATAGATTAAGTCGATACGATGTACAATCGGAATATTACAAGGAACTTAGGGAGAAATTTCCATTATTAAGCAGCCAGATGGTCCTGAAGACTATATTGGAAGCTGTAGGCAACTGGACTACTTGCATAGCAAACGAAAAGGACAATTTCGAACCGCCTATCAAAAAGAACCTTTCCATGGTTCTCGACAAGCGACTGTACAGCAATTTAACGCGTAATACCGTCGATTTGACTATACCCGGTTTCAAACGGGTCCACTGTACCATTGAAACATACGAACAGCTAGACAAGTTGTTTGAGGTATACCGCCCGCAGAACTGCAATATATTCTATCGAAACGGTCGGTTCTTCCTAACGATACAGTTCGATGTACCGGAAATTGAGCACACCGAAGGCGAAGCTATCGGTATCGACCGAGGAATTCGCCGTATAGTGACCTGTTCCGATGGAACCGGGTGGATTAACCGTGATTTCAACCGAGAACGAAGGAAGCTCCGCTATCTTCGCCGTTGCTTAAAGTCAAAGAATAGCAAGTCCGCTAAGCGTCATTTGAGGAAATTGTCAAAGACTGAACGAAATCGTTCGAAGAACGAAGTCCATCGAGTAGTGAACTGGCTTCTTACCAAGGACTATACTACCTATGTACTAGAAGATTTAAGCAAAATTAAGAAGTCTACTTCCAAGAAAACCATCAAGATATATGGGAAGAACACGGAAGTCAAACGAAAGAAGCATAATAACCGGTTTGGGCAGATTCCTCTGAAAGAAATCCAGACCACGCTAGAGTACAAGGCACCGCTTCTCGGGAAGGAAGTGGTAACAGTTGAACCAGCTTATACATCCCGCCTCGACTACCGAGGATTGCCCGAAGGCAAACGGCTGGGTACTCGTTATTATGCCTCGAACGGAGAATTGCTTGATGCCGATGGTAATGGCGCTTGCAATATCGCCCTCCGTCACCGCCCCGACTCAATCGTAGTCAAGCCGACATACGGCTCTATGATATTCTCGGGCAGGCCGATGTCAACCGGCCAATCGTGGTTACAACTATTTCAAACGGTTGCAACTACAAGCTCACCGCCTAAAGGCGGTGCGTAGTTGACTTTTTCCTCTCCTCGCAATGCTTGCGGTAGACTTCGGGCGCATTCATCCCGACATCCTTCCAAAGCCCGTTATCAAGCACATGCTGAACCGTGCCAACAAGCTTATTAACCGGGCACTCGACAATAGCCTTCCCGAACTCGTTATGCGGGCTGCGCTCCGAAATGACACAAGCGCCATTGATTACCGGATAGAACATACGGACCTGTTCCTGCCGGCAGCCATCAACGAAAGAATGAACATTAAGAATTACCTTAGAACGGGCAATCATATCCTTCAGCTTGTCACCGGAAATCCCGGTAGCCCAGACGGTAGAATAAGAATTCCAGGTATTCGCCATAAGAGCACCGAGAATACTCATCCGGCGCGGAGTAGGGAATCCATAGAAAAGGATGTCGATGTCCTTATCCTTCGGCTCGATATCCTTGAGCGCATCACAGAATACCATCGGGCGATAAACCGGCTTGAACCGGTGCCGTGCCATCCACTCCATATTCGACAGGTCGTATTCCCATATCTCGTCGGCGTTCGCCAGCCAGTTAGCCGAATGCGCCTGCTGCGGTGTACGCGGCGCATTCCCCCAAGCCCACTTGGAACTGTCAAACATCTGCTCCAACTGGTAGACAATAATCTTCTTCCCCGGATACTTCTTCCGGAGATGCATGGGAAGATACTTAGCGACATTGTAGCCAAGCACCACGACAGAATCGTCATAAGCCCTGTCCCCATCGTAGAGCGCGTGAAGCATGCGCTCCACTTCGGAGAACACGACCTTATTTTCAGAAACAACTATCATCTGATTGCCGAGAAGTCAAAGAGACGGAGGTCGACTACCTGCTTACCGTCAGTAATGAAACTGTAGCTAGAAGCCGGGAAGCCACCGTGTAGGTTATTGAGGGCGTATTCGTTCGGTCCAATCATACTCGGGTTGAAATACACCGGTGATACCGTGCCCGGTAGATACCAGAGACCGCCGATGTGCCAGTGTCCCATAATAGTAGCGTCGAAGTTCTGCCCCGTAGCGCCGAAGATGGCCTGGTCCTTGAAGTTGTCGCGGATGACGGTGGAAAGCGGGGAAACAAATGCGGAGCCGCCCTTGAAACGGTCACCGTGTTCAATCTTCCAGCGCTGTTCGCCGACCGTCGTAAAGCGGACCGGAGAGTCGCCGAAGTTGACCTTGACATTATCGCTGCCCTTGAAGTGGTCCTGAATGAACGCATACAGGATGTACTCGTAGTTGGATATGCCCTTTTCCTTGAACTGGAACTTCATCGTGGTGCGGGCATGGTTACCGACAACGCAGTCAATGTAGATTTTCTTGTAAAGCTTAGCATAAGAATCTATGAGCCCCGTAATGAACTGGTAGTACTCCACGATGCACTTGGTAATGCTCATCTCGTTAGATTCGCGGAGCTCGTCGTGGATGTTGCCGGAGAACATATCCCCGAGCATAAAGATGTGAAGCTCGTCGCAACCAAACTGGGAAGCGTACTCGTAGTTCTTCTGGAAGAAATCGATGTGGCGCCTGCGGGAAATGTCCGTATTGTACGCATTGGCGTTGTTGATTTCGCCCGGCTTGACCACTTCGCCCCAATGAATATCGGAAAGCGGGAGGATGTTATAGAACTTGCCCTTTACAATCCGCTTGGACGGAGTTACCTTGAGCTCGAACTTGTCGGGCTTTGCGGATTCGAGTTCGGCGCTAAGTTCCTTGACAAGCCGGCGGTGCTCATACTCCATTATCTGGCTGTCGGTGTACTTCTTGCGAAGGTGGGTGATTTCCTTCTGCATCATCGCGACCATGCCGATATCCTGCGTTTCCACTGCGGATTCCACGAGTTCCGGGTCAATCCTTTCTTTCGGGGCCTTCTTGGACTTCTTCGGCTTTTCCTCGGCATCCTTGCGCGGACGCCCGCGCTTGGCCACCTGCGGAGGAGTAAGCATTTCCTCGCGGGACATCTGTGAAACTTTCTTGTCGACAAAGGAAGCGTACTTCGTGAGCTGCTTTTCCATTTCGCGCTCGGTCATATCCGATTCGACCCACCCAAGTTTCTTGAGCGTGTCGGTCCACCTGCACACCTGAGCAATATCCCCATTGAGATACTTCATTAGCTTGATGATGGCGGGGTTGGTCTTGACTGAATAGCTAGTTGTCGTGGTCGGTTTGCCAAGAAATGAAAGAATCTTCTCGGCCTCTGCGGTATCTTTCTTGCTGTTCATCGGTTAATTTTCTCCTACCTGTCGTACAAAACAACCGGTCTGTATCAACAAGCTACAAATATATCCACACGGTGTCAACAGCGAACAAATAAGATGTCAACAAAAAAACGGAAAGGTGCCCGGTCATCCCGGGCACCTTGAACACTATGAGCATTAAGAATATCTATTTCTTGGACACTGGAGAGCAGAGCATCGTGTATGTGTTGCCCATCCCTACCGGGTCACCCACGGTAGCTCCCTTGACAATCTCGACAGCTTCATCATGGAGGAACGCCATGACATCTCCCGCGTGAGCCATCTCGCGGCCGCGGAATCGGACACTGAGGCGAACCGGATGTCCTTCAGATACAAACTTGGCGGCCTGTCCAAAAAGCCTGAGACGGTCGGACTTGGATGAATCCGACTTGTCCGCCGGAAGCTTCAGTTCCTTGAGCTTGCTGGAGTTCGCGGCCTGACGCTGCTTCTTTTCCTTTTCTGCAGCAGCCTTCTTCTTTTCATACTCGTACTTCTTGAGGTCACCGAGCATACAGACATTCGGTGTGGAATTAGCGTTAAGTACAATAATGTCGAGTTCGGCTTCCTTCGCCTTAGCCCTGACTTCGGCGGCGGACATAATGCCAATCATTTCGCGATTCGCATTGACCAGCCTGACCTGTTCACTGAGGATTCCATCTTTCTTGGGCGAGCCGAGCGAATATACAGGCGGGAAAGACTTGTCGTTGACAGGTGTAAGGCGGATATTCTTCTTGTTGGCAATATCCTTAGCCTTGCCGGCGGGCATCACGCCCATTGAGCGTCCATTTTCGTCCAAGAGGGTCACCGACGGTGACGGAATGAAGAAATCGTTAAGCATTAGTTTCCTTTATATTTTTAATAATCCAAATATAGCAAAAAAGAAAAGTCCCGGTGGAACCGGGACCCGAATGAGCCGTTTCGACTAGATTTTGTAATCCGGGGACTTCGCCTTGAAGGAGACCGAGAAGTCGTCCCTGCGGCGGAGCACAAGCCCTTCGCGGAGGTGGCTCAGGTTGTTCCCGTACACAGTCTTCGCCGTGGAAATCACGAGGAGATACTGGACATCTGCCGGGAGGCGGAAGTGGTCGTCGATGACCGGGACATACTGGAAGCCGTGCTTTTCGCAGAATGCAACGGTATCCTCGTAGTTATAGCGCTTTACAAACTTGCGGGTATCCGGGTCAATCGGGAACACATCGTAGATACGGATGTCGTGTCCGCCGAGCTGGTAGATATTCTTCTGGATACCTTCACCGACATGCTCACCACGGATGAACCATTCGCCCGGAACTGCAAGGAGCTTCTTATCAAACCCGTAATCGACAACCGTCTTCCAGAACTGCATCTTCTTGCACTTACTGAACGGAAGGTTACGGGTGCGGCTCATGACATAGAGCTTCTTGGTCTTTTCGCCGGTAAAGCGTTCCTTCAACCTTGCAAAGAGGGAAGTGGAGTACCGGGTAGCGATGGAAATCGACTGGCCTTCTAGCTTTTCGGTAGCCACGAAATCCTCGTCCTTGTTCTTGTCATAGATGCTAGAGTAGATTTTCTGCGCGTTGGTCTCGTCGGACTTCAGAGGAGCCCAGTCTGGCCACCCAACAGGGTCATTGTTTACACACTGGCGCAGCCAACGGTACCACCTGAAACGCATGAGCTTCTTATGGATAATCCGGAACAGGAAGAACTTCGGCTCGTCACCGCCAAGCCCTGCTTCCTCCTCGTCCTCCACCGGCTCGGTAATGCCGAGGAAATCGGTGAAGTCCGCGCCTTCCTTAATCTTGTTTTCCGGGATACCGACTACCTTTGGGTCGAACAGGATACCCTCGGAAATCACGCCGAACTTCTTCATGAAGTTAAGGGACTTGATTTCAAAGTGGCGCTCGCGGAGGAACTCGAAGTACGGGTACTTGGACTTCTGCTGGGTAAGCTCCATAGCTTCCTTGAGCTTTTCGAGGGGGATATAATCAGCCGGTTCTTCCGGGACCGGCTCACCCTTGTCCAGCGCCTTCTGTACGGCGTTATTGTACTTCTTGGCAATGGAAGCCTTCTTGGCAAGAACATTGTAAGCATCCCGGTCGGCAATTTCGAGGCCGTCGGGCAAGATGGAACCGATTTCGACATAGAGTGCAAGGTCGCCTTCCTTGAACTCGCCCTTCTTGGCGATGAGGTTCCAGTCAAGAACGGTCACCCGTTCGATACGGTCGGCACCCTCGATAGGATGCACGGATTTTACTCTTTCGATATGAGCAAGCGATTTTCCAAACATAATTTACTCCTTACGGAGTAAACTATGTCATTCTTCTAGAATGGAATGTCTTTTCCTAGACAATCTTTCCCCGGGGGAGGGTCCTTATCGAACCCGGCCGGGCAATACCCGTCCTTATCATGTGGAATCGGGTGCGGTGCAGATATACCGTTGCAGCAGAAACTTTCGTTTCTTTTCGCCATAGCTGCACCATCAGCCGGAGTAGCCTGAGGAAGCGCATCCAGCTGAGGCTTAACTTCTTCATGAGAAAGCTGTTTTCTTTTCGGTTTCTTCGGCTCCTTGCCGTCGTCATAGAAAAATGCGTACGCGCCGCCACCTCGGTTGGTATAGTGCACTACCTGGAACTCGTTAATCTTGAGCCCAAGCTCGTTAGCCCGCTTAGGCACATCCGGCAAACTCTTAATAGTTTCATAGGTTATCATTTTTTACTTCCCCTTTCTATTCATAAATTCCTGTATGGTCTGGCACAGGCTCGGGTCGTCGTACCAGTAGATATCGGCATCCTTGGTAACATCGGCCGCCGGTACCATATCGAGATTCTTGGTACTCTTATGCTCGATAAGGACGGAGCCTACCCGGAGCACATCCGGGAGCTGCTCGGCGGCGCAACGCCACGGATGATTCTCCGAATCGGTCTTCCAGTCGGCCCGCCGTTTCACCGGCTTCGTAAACCAGTACTCCACCTGGCACCATATCTGAACCGTCATCTTAGCCGAGATTGGAAGCATCAGGAAGCCACTGTCGGCAGACCAGGTTAGCCACATATTGCCAAACCGCTTCTCGTCCTTGGTAGGCACACGAGCAATCCCGTCTTCCACCGTTTTAATCCAAGTAGCGCCATTCATAGTAATCTCCTAGATAAGCACATGAAGTTCCCGCGCGGCACGGGTGAACGCCGTGTACTTCAGCTTGTTGCGCTCGATGATATCCTGGTTCTCGTTCATGTCACGCTCGACGACAAATACATTCTGCACCGTAGTACCCTGCGCCTTGTGGGTCGTCATTGCATAGATGTAGTCCACCCAAAGGTAGTAGTTCCGGAGCTCCTTGTACGGCTTCCACGCCTCGGAATGGGTATAGAGCTTCCCCTTTCCGTCATGACCCGGTTCCTTCTCGCGCTCCTTGCATTCTGCAGCCTTCTGGGTAAGGAGGATATTGTATGCCTCTACCGAAGTGCTCTTCAGGATGTACGCGTACATGGTCATCTGGTTCTTCGGAAGTGCGCGGAAATTGTTCACCTTCACTTTCCAGCACTCGAGTCCATAAACCGGGTCTGACTGGTCCTCCACCTCGAGAATCTTGAGGCGTTCCTCCTTGTTGTACACCGGGAAGTACGAGTCAGACTTTCCCGGGGTCTTACGACGGAGGGCTATCGCGGTGCGCACTTCTTCCCCCTCGGCATATTCATCGGTAAGGTCCGGGTAAATCCTCTTACGGATGTACTTGTTCAGCATATCGACAGCGTTATTGCGCCAGCATACCGCCATGCAGTAGTCGGTATCCTTCTTGTATTCTTCCGAGAGGAACCTGTTCATCATCTCTTGGAGAAAAAGGCCGCGGTTGTCATAAAACCGTACCCCGGAACCGTCTTCAAGAATATCATTATCATAGTCGAATTGGTCCTCAGGCTTCGTCATGTCCTGGCGCATCCGAGTAACAAGCTTGACTATCGGGTTGTCGAGAGCGGTACGCATTACCTGCCTGAGTTCAACCCATATCACCAGCCCGAATACTGCAGACTCGGTGAATCCATATTTCTTATCCTGTACAGGAGGGAGCTGACAAGGGTCGCCAATATAGAGAATCTTTGGACGGCTATGCTCAAGGAGGTCCTGCTCGATTTCCGCGATAACCTGACGGGGAAGCATGGAGGCCTCGTCCACCACGATGAGGTCATAGTTCTTCAGCTTGGATTCCGACCCGGGTTCCCTAACAATCCGTTCGCCCTTGTCGTCGTCATCCTTCACGGTAAGCCCCACGAGAGAATAAATCGTACGGTCGTATTCGCGGCCAGTATTCCTCGCAATGACTTCCACCGCCTTGTTGGTCGTAGCTGTACAAATATAGTCGAAGAACTTGCCACGCTTCTTTGCCTGGTCAATCTCGGCAAGCAGCACATTGACGATTGAAGTCTTGCCGGTACCGGCGGCGCCGCGGAGAATCATCTCACGGTTGGGGCCCTCAATAAATGCCTTGATGTATTTCAGGGCCGCCTTCTGGTCATCGGTCAACATCGCGGCAGTCAAGCGCTTCTGGCTCATAGACGGTCAGCCGCCTCCCTGAACCACTTGCACCCGTCATCCTTAAGGAAGCAGACACGGGACAGCTCGCCTTCCCCGTACATGTAGCCCTGGATGATGAACGGGGGATGGTCGACTCCAGACACGAGCCATACAATCCTGCGATAGATTCTGCCGGCGATATCCTCGTCTGCAAGCAAAGAGACCTTTACCTTGTGGCCGTTAAGAAGCTCGACTTCAGAAAACGGAGTATCCTTGTTGACAAACTGTTCCAAGTCAAATGCAGTGTACAGGTGAACGATGCAGTTGTAGTCGTCGCAGCCGGTACGAATCTGCTTCTGACGCCAAACGAACTTCTCGCGGAGCTTCGGCAGCCTTGACACCAGTCGGTTGAGGATATCGACAAGCCGTCGGTTCAACTCCTCGCGGAATTCCTTCGCGGATTCCTTCCCGGTAATCCAGCAGAGCTTCTCCTCGCGAAGATGGACCGGCTTCCCGTTTTCTCCCGTGGTCCACCCGAGCGAACGGCGTGTCTTGAAAATGGGCTTCACCAATCCCGGATGAAAACCCGCCCCGCACCTAGCCATTTCCTCTTGATTGCCGCCCAGAATGAACTGGTCGGCAAGGAAAATGTTCCCTGCCGGTGCATTGAACACATAGCCAAGCACTACGCCGGTATCGGCATAGGTAAATACATAATCGCCATCATTTTTCTTCGTGACGGTGATGAAGTGCTTTTCGAGGTACTTCTTGTCGATAAGCGTGTCGAATTCGATATCTCTTTCGTTTGCAGTCATATTTAACTTCCATTGGTGGGCCAATATTCTATTCAAATATAGCAAAAAATCATAAACTCCAGATAACGAGGTACAAAATGTTCAAGCCGATTTTAAATGCACGACAGAAGCAGTTCATCCACAGCGTCGTTTCGAGGGATAACGGTGAAAACCGCCCCATTCTCGAAGCAATCGTAAAGTCCTACATCCTCAACGAGGGACTGTTCCGCTCGGCGAAGATGCTCGCCTCCAATTTCCGGTCCGCACCGAAGCAGGCCGAACCCCCGAAGTGCCCCGAGCCAGACCCGAAGACACTCCCGGACTACGCATCGCTCAGCCGTGCGATAATGTTCGAGAAGGACTGCTGGGAGAGGGACCTCCGCAAGTTCTACGAGAACTGCGAGCTCATCAAGTACTACCTCTCCACCTACGGAATCCGGGACTTCAACCAGATAGTCCACTCGGAAGCGTTCAAGAACGCCCTGCGGATGGGTCAGCAGCTTGACAAGATGCGCATCAACCCGTTAAAGCGGGACGAGGGTCGGCGCCAGAACATGCACGAGTGCCTCAATATGCTGAACCGCGGCGAGGACCGGGTGCTAATCGAGGGAATCCTGCTTGACTTCGACGACAGTGAACGGGTAGAAGTCGGGCTCCCGCCAGTCATGGAATCCCGTGAGGACAACCTCGGCCCGTTCAAGGAAGCGATGGCCGGCATAGCCAATTTCATGCGGCGCCACGGTAGCTACCCGTGGGAACAGTTCCTGAAGGAAAACCGGATGCTTCTCGCCCGTGCAAACCGATTCGACGAACCGATAAAACCGGACCACTCGAATGCGAAGTCACCGAACAGCGACTTCCGCTACTCGTTAAACTTGAAGGCAACCGCCTAGATAATATCATTTTCGATTGAATTTATTATGCCGAGGGAGATGGCTTCCTCGGCATTCAAGTATACATCGCCGGACATCATCTTGTCGCATTCGGTATCGGATACTCCGACATTCTTGAGTATGCGCTTGAACATCCCGTTGAACATCTCGAGCTCCTCATACATTTCCTTAAGTTCTTTCGGTGTAAGGGTCTTGCTTTCATCACCCTCCTCGTAGCGGCCCGGATGGAACATCATTCTTGAATGGGAGTACATCGTACGAGTGTCCCCGATGCATGTAATCAGTGCGGCCATAGAATAAGCTTTTCCGGATACTACCGTGTGGATATGACAATTCTTCGTCTTAGCTATGGTAAGAGCATCTATGATGCGGAGTCCCTCCTCTATATCCCCACCGTCACTAGAAATAATAACGGTGATGTTGCCCGGGACTTTAGCGACTCTGTGCAATGAGAGAACGAACTTCTCCGAGGAATCCTCGTCGATTTCCCCCGTAATCCTTATTATTCTTTCCGCCTCTTCGTCCCGGGCAATATCAACATCGTCAAAATCGTCGTCGCACATACCTGAAGATTATATGACTTAGCATGCCGGGTGTGCACTTTTCATTGTTGATATCCTGTTGATAAAATGTTATTATCTTGGTTATAGTGTTGATAGATTTTCAAAAGCGTCATTTCCGTATTAAAAACGCTATTTCCAACTTGGAATATTCCAATATATGTAAATGGACGCATTTTATACAAAAAATATCAAAAGTATAGCCAAAATAGCTAAATAGATGCTAGATTTGAATATAGCAAGCACCAATAATCAATATTTGTGTGTTGCATTTAGCAACATATATGTATTCATAAGGAATGCTCGCATCAACGGCCCATAGATGTATAATCTAAAAGTGAATCTTGAACTCTTTGCTCTGGATAACACTTTTCGTTGATTAGACTCAGTGAAGCATAATAATATGCTGAACTATGTTAAAAAGACCATGACACCCTGAGATATTTGGCCAAGTCTCTCGCCCTGTCGAACGATATTAAACAACCCAGATGGGTAAGGGTAGTGTATCGTTCATAAAAATCTTTTTAACCTTGTCGATGGTCACCCACAGGGATTAATCCCTGCATTACCTATTAAATTAGGTATAAAAGGATAGCGAAATGGTTTATGTGTTGAACAAGTCGGGAACCCCACTAATGCCAACTAGACGGTATGGTAAGGTTCGCCGTCTTATCAAAACCGGATTAGCTATTGTAATTCAGCACCAACCGTTCACTATCAAATTATTATATGATACTCTTAACAAAGTACAATTTGTTAATCTAGGTGTTGATGCGGGAAGTAAACATGTTGGCTTTTCGGCATCTACAACACAAACAGTATTGTTTGAAGCTCAACTAGATTTACGAACCGACATCACTAAAAAAATAGCAACTCGCAAACAATATCGTATTGGACGACGCTACCACAAAACACGGTATCGAGAAGCTAGATTTAATAATCGTATCAAATCAAAACGACATAATTGGGTAGCGCCATCAATTAAAAATAAAATCGATAGCCATATATATTGGATTACTCGAATATGTTCTTTTTTACCAATTAAAAAAATAATAATTGAAGTAGGACAATTTGATACTCAATTATTAAAAGCAAATGATAATAATGAACTTGCTCCCAGGGGACGTGACTATCAAACTGGTGTGCAACTCGCCTTTTGGAATACACGCGAATATATATTATACCGCGACAATCACACTTGTCAATGTTGCAAAGGGAAAAGTGGCGATTCGATACTGAACATTCATCACATTGAAAGCCGCAAGATTGGCGGAAATCGACCAGATAATTTAATTACCTTATGTAAAACATGCCATCGCAACTATCACGCTGGTATTTTAAAATTACCTAGTCGAATAAAACGACCCAAATCATATCGGGATGCCGCTACAATGAATATGTTTCGAAACCACATGTATAAACAATTAAAACAAATGCTTGAACCAATTATTCAAGTAAATGTAACATATGGATATATCACTAAGCATTGCCGCATTAAGTATAACCTACCTAAAACACATATAATAGATGCTAGATGCATTAGCGAACACCCATTAGCTAAACCGAGTTCAACATATTGGCGTATCAAAAAACGAAGAAACCATAATAGACAATTGCACAAATCTACCATTCTTAAAGGTGGGTTAAGAAAAAATAATCAAGCACCATATGAAGTATTTGGATTTCGATTATTTGACGCTGTTAAATATCACCAAATGACTTGTTTTGTAACGGGACGCCGTTTAACCGGGTTATTTGCAATAAACAATATTGATAAAACTATACGGGACAATTCAATTAGTTATAAAAAATTATCTCATATGTATCACACTAATTCTAACCTAATGGAGGAAATGATGTATCATTCATCTAATACCAACTAATGAGTGTATACATCATATATTTACATTATGAACCCTGTCATTTCATACTCAGATGAACACTATCACGGGTACCGCGGGTCCGAAATCATCCGGACCAAGCACGGTGAACCAATCTACGCCAAGACAGAAGGGCAGCAGCGCCTCGTCGAAGCAATCGCCAATAACGACATCATCTTCGTGAACGGTCCTTCGGGCACCGGCAAGACCGCCATATCCACCTGGCTAGGCATCGCCGGAATCGACAGGGGCATTTACAAGCATCTCGTCCTGACCCGCCCGGTGGTTACCTCGGGCGAAGAAATCGGGTTCCTCCCGGGTACGATGGATGAAAAGGTGGCTCCCTACATGGAGCCCCTGTATTCCGCCATCAGCCTCATCAAGGGTAGGCGCGACGAGAGGCCGGTAGAATCCAAGGAGCAGCTCCCGGTCGATTTGTCCACCAAGGAGAAACGCAAGAAGCGCGCCGAAAAGAAAGTGGAAGCAGTCGAAGAGCACAAGTCATTCTACGATATCGTACAGGTTTGCCCGCTCGCGTTCATCCGCGGCTCCACGCTCGCCAGTTCATTCATTGTCTGCGACGAATTTCAGAACACGACCATCGCGCAGATGAAGACGATGCTCACCCGCATCGGCCGCGGCTCCAAGATGGTAATCTGCGGGGACAGCAAGCAGTGCGACCTCCCGGAAAATGTAGAATCCGGATTCACCCACGCGATGAAGCTCCTCAAGGGCCTCAAGCGCGTAGCCTTCGTGGAACTGGGCATCGACGACATCGTTCGTCACGGGCTCATCAAGAACATCATCCTTCGCTACGAGCGCCCCGAGGAAGCCAAGAATCTCTCCGAGGAGGAAGCCGCCATGGACTATGTGAAGAAGACACACACGCCTGGCTGGATGAAGGAAGATGACGGAATCGACTTCTCCAAGGATGATATCGAAGACCAAGACGAAAACACCCACGACATCGACCCGGTGGAACCCAAGGAAGAAAGCAGCGAGCCGTCCGGTTTCGAGCCGTTCGACGAGCAGGAGCTCATCAACCGAGAAAACGAGAAGTACGCCGCCGAATACCAGGAGCAAATGGAAGCTCGCCGCGGGCCTCACCACGGGAACTGGCGAAGGACCCGATAGCCTTCCAAAATGAAAAATAAGTGCCTCCGGGTAAATGCCCGGAGGCATCTTTTGTATAAACTTCGAAACATTAAGCAACGAGGAAATTCCACTATGCTCTTGGAAACTCTCACTCCGCACATCCAGACGGCGACATCGTTCCTTATCGCGGTATCCGGGCTGCTAGCAATACTTGGTGCCTTTTTCAAGCCAGTACGAAGCTGGATATCAAGACGGTTTGCCGACAGTGAAGAACGCAAGAAGGAAAAGGAAGAACACCAGAAGGAAATCCTAGCCATCAAGGCAGCAATCGAAAAGACGAACTTGCGGCTGGACGAATACAAGGATATACTGGGCAAGGACCGCGAAGAACAGAAGCTCCTCAAGGAGGCGCTCGTGGGAATGCTCCGGGACAGGCTGACAACGATATACAACCAGGCGGAAACCCGGGGGTATATCGACACTACCTACCGAGCAAACTTCATAGAGATGTACGACATCTACCGCTCGCTAGGCGGGAACCACTATGTGCACGACCTGTATGAAAAAATTAAGACGATGCCCGGGAAACCCCCGAGGACAACCAAGAAGAAAGTGGTATTCTGGTCAGCCGATACCGAAAGAACCGTCGAGGAGCCAAGCGTGGTTCGCCGGCCGAGGACGACAAGGACAAGAGCATATACGAGGATTTGACATGAAAAAGACTTTATTTGACCGGGTTACCCCGATTTACAGGAGCGTGGTGATTCCCCAGTCACACTGGATGGCCGTAAGGCACCCGTACTTCATCCCGATTCAGCCCCCGCCGCCCCCGGGATGTTGCTGCCCGGTTCACGGGAGGCCAATCCTGAGGCCGACAAAGTACGGCCCGGAATGCATACTGAACCAGGCCAATATACCCTGCTGCATGGTGAGCGAAAAGCCGAGGTTCCCTGTAGCCAACCCGGCGGTACCCGACCCGATGATTCCGGAAGACCGAATGTACTAATTGAAAAACCGTTGTCAAAAATCTAACAAAACCTACCAGTAGTAGATAATTGCTGATTTTCTATAGCTTGCTTGAACAAGCCATCGCAACGGCATTTTTCCAGACACTTCTTCACCTTCCACCTAGTAAGGAGTCCTTTCGGAATGAAGTACCTGTATTCGCTATCCCCTGCTCTTATGAGCAGGTTCCCTCTTAACACGGTCGAGGTAAGGCGAAATTTAATGTTCTCGGCCGAATGGATGTCGGCATTCTCGGAATGTCCGCATTCCACGCAGCAAAATTCTTCTTGGGTCTGTCGGTTGCGGTCGTCGATGCAACCGCACTCACCGCACATCTTGGATGTATATTCGGGCTGTACAAGCGATACTAGCAAGCCGTACTTGGGTGCAATATGTATGAACTCGTCCTTCAACGAAGATAGTCCAGTCCGCAGATGCAACCTACCTAGATTAAATCCTTTTGAGTCATTAGCATGGAGTTTGCTCCCTTTGAAGCCGTCGAGGTTCTCCATTGCGATGTGCTTGAGTCCCTTAGCAGCAAAGGCTTGACAGAGCAGTACAATGGCTCGCTTGTTGGACTCGTTCAGCTTTAAGGTGATTGATTCAATGCGAGCTTTGTCCTTCTTGGATATCTTGAACGCATCGTGTTCCTCGCCTTCCTTAAACTTGGTATTGTAATTCTTCTGCTTCTGGTCTATATTGAGTAGTTCGGTTTCTAGGTCAGCTATCAGAGCATCGTCATTCGGCATGAACTCGCCGTTGCTCAATGCAAACATATTGTGCTTGGAATTGACATCTATACCGAGGGTATTTTCTTCGGTAATTTCCTCATTATTCTTGTATCGGTATCCGTCCCTAGCAAGAACAAAATGGATGTCCTTACCACGGATAACTATTGTATAGGAAGTATCGGTTCCGTTGCAGTAACGGTTCAATGAACGGTGGTATGCCTTGTTATACTTGAACGGAATACATAGTGTGTTCTTACTATCGCCACGGTAGCCTTTGTCGTACCAATCCCAAGAAATTTCAATATAGTAGTCGAACTTTCCGGTCTCGTTCCTTCTGGCATCTACGATAGGACGCTTGATGCGACTTCTGCCACTGAACGTAAGCGATTCGAAGGTAATCTTGCCTCGTTTCTCGTATTCAGAAAATACGGCAGACCGTCTTGATAGAGCCAACCGCATAAGGCGGTCAAACCCGAACTTCCTAATCTTATCCAATATGGTGCGGTAGAATTTCTGCTTTGTTGCATCAACCGTAGGAATTACTGATTCCAGCCAGTAGACAGTTTCATCCTTACCGTATCGTGCAAGCCAAGTCAGCACTTTGGTAAGTTCTGTCTTCTTTGTGCGAACTTCAACAGATTTAAGGTCACCTTTCTTGTGTCCCTTGACATTTATCTTGTAGAAAAATGGTACTAATTCATCAACCTTGACGAACTCAATCTTCCGGCGGATTGCATCGAACCGGAGCTGATAGGCTCGCCATACATCCTCAATGGTCTTCTTCAAATAGTGACTAGACAGACGTGTATTGAATGTAGGGTTGAAGAAATTGAAAGCATCAAACTTGCTCATATCTTGGAAACCGAGCATATCCGAGAAGAACACTTCGGATATGTCGTTTCTTACTGCACGGATTTCCTCAGCACGGTGGATGATTTCGGCTCGCTTCGTGTCGGACAAAAACATAGGATAGAACGCAGCCGAAAACTGCGATTCAAACCTATCTTTCAATGTCCAACAGTGCTTGCTCATATAAACAGAAATGGCTCGTAAGGAACTTATTGTGAGATTCAATTCCAAACGAGCCATCATAAATGGCTTCTACCTAGCCCAATGAAGAATCTCACTAATTCATTGAACCTCGATACATCAAGTTTATAACAATGTACAAAATTTTATGCCGATTTCCAAACTATTTTTCAAAGAAAATGCTAGTAGAATTTGGTAGATTTTGCTAAATTTAGATAGATTTTATGCTAACTGTTGGCTACCCGCCGAATGGCGGGCTTTTTCACTAACAATGTAATACACTAAAGCTTCCCGGGGATACGAACATATGTGTAACCCCGTCAAACACCGACGGTTCTACCGTCATTAGCATACAGAACTGATATCCATTATGTATATATCCAGTTTCACGATGTATTTGAGGCGTCGCCGGGATTCCCGCTCCCGAAGAATAATAATCGTAAATATAGAAACCATGGTCCGTCACTGACGGGTCGCCAACAATAAACGAAATATCACCGACTTTTTGCCCTGGTATTAATGGATTCGCTTGAGTTAATTCACTTTCCTTATAAAATCTTACGGCAATCTTTCCAACTTCAAGATTACCTAATGGAACCGAATTATCCGAAGGCAATATATCACCACCAGCATCCCCAGCGGCATTTCGATTAGCATATACCTTTAGCCAAGATATTGCTATATCAGACGTTGACGCCGCTTCCTGCACATTCCATGCCGGCAATCCCGGAGAACCCATAGCCAACCCAACATTGCCACCTGCTGTAGTAGAGCTAAATTCAAGTACGGCCGAATAAGTTTTCTCGGATGGGTCGTGCTGCCCTGACGGAGTTCTTGCTAGCAAGGCTTGCGCTACAGCATCTATATTTACCAACCCATTCGGGTTATCAAATGCAACGGCATCCGAATCAAACTTATATGCACTCATTGAAATTATTAAATTTGTAATATGAGCCGTTTCGGAATAATCTAATACTCGGTTACCGCTCATTTTAACTTGTTTAGTCCATCGACTCCACATACCGGCCGCATTAATATCATGTGTCGTAGCATCAATCGTTTTGTAAATACGGGCCGAATATGTCGCTGAACCGTTAGCATATACATCCGACACTTCAAATCCAGAATCGCTCCATATCAAACCATCCGAATAAACGACTTCGACATTTTTCCGATTTGAATCGCTACTGCCACCGCCAGTAATTCTGAGTGGGGTATATCCATCTAATTTATATCGCCAATCATTTGAATTATACACACCCAACAGCAATGGTGAATAAGAGGGGTCTGACCAACTTAATCCGTGCCCGATTAAAATCATGTCATGCCCATATACACCCGAAGCATCTTTTCCGATATTATTATATTCACCAATCATTATATTGCGTAGAGGAAAATCAGACGATTCGGCCGGTATTGTCGGTACTGATATTGTATTATATATGCCAATCACATAGTTATTATCGCCGCGCTGCACCAAATTACTCTCGCCAAATAGTATATTCCCCTGGCCAAAGTTTTCATAAGTCGTAGAAGATGTTACGCCAAGTGTATTATTATGACCAAACACCAATGAATAATTCATACCGGTAATATCATTCGAATACCCACCTAGAACACAATTATCGGAATCTTTGATTAAATTACCTTGACCTAATACGAATGAGCAAGTACAATAATCATTCATTGTGGATGTCGTGTCAACCGAAAATACGCCATTGGTTAATTTTAAATCAGTCCCAGCCGAATATTCCCGACCTACGGTAACCCAATCGCTCCAATCAGCCCCATCGTTTTCCGAATGACGATAGTACAGCTTGTCGCCCATTGCAAGCTGGACGGTATAGTTATTATTGTTTCCGCGGTCATAGAAACCAGTAAGGGCGAACATATTTCCACCCTCCGGAGAAGTATTGTTGGATGTTGGCGTTGGGCTAGACTTGATGATTCTGAACTTAGTATCGGTCAGTCCATCCCAATAGTCACCAGAAAGCGAGGTACCGGTTTCCGTATACACCGGAATGGCTTGAGCGTATTTAGCCTCAAGATTCCCACTAGAATCTTCCTCAATATGTGTCAAGAACTTGGTGTCCTGTAATGAACCCTTTATCGCATCGATACCCGCATTGCTACGGGCCTGCTCCTTGTCGGTTTTTCCAAGGTCCTGCACAATATTCCATAATAGTGACGGTGATTTGATAGCCATATAACAACTTCCTGCGTCTAATCATTGGGAGTTTATACTTCCGTTGAGCTAAGCCAGGCTATAAACTGTGATAAAACGACTTTAACTACGGGTTCAGAGATGGCTAATAAGGATTATGATTTGCTAGAAAAGCTCGACGGCAAGGGTATTTGCGCCGCGGTAGCGAAATATGACGAGAATGGCAAGAAACTGGTCGGAACAAAGGTAACCGACGCGGAAATCCGCAACGGCAAGCTGATTATCACCAAGTCCGAAGAAGCTTCAATCGAGTTCTCCGGCGAAACCAATGTCATCGAGGCGATTACCCTCAACGGGCAACCGCAGGAACCCACCGACAAGACCGTTAACCTCCAAGTCAACGAAGTTCCTGTACCGGACGCTCCGAACAAGGTCCTCATGTCTGGCGAACAAGGCGAGTACCACTGGGAGAACGCGGCGGAAGCCCCGGGGGACGGCGAACTTTCCATCAAGGTCGGGAGCAGCAGCCCGGTCAAGTTCACGGCGAACCAGTCCACAAATCAAGAAGTGAACATCCCGGAAGCCGCTTCGGCAACCGCGCAGGAAGACGCCCACGGTGGCCTCATGACTAAATCCGACAAGAAAAAACTTGACGAAATCAACCTCGAAATCACCCCGGGAACCGGTGATGATTCGGATAAGGTCAACATCCAGCTCAAGAACAATTTAAGCGCCAATGTGCTTACCACCCATCAGGATGTTTCCGGCAAGGCTGATAAGAGCGAAATGGCAATCAGCTCGGTATCCGGCGACGAAACCAAGAAGAAAATCACGCTGAAGCAAGGATTTGAACAGGAAGTCGTCATTGCCCATCAGGATGTTTCAGGAAAGGCAGAGAAGAGCGAAATGAGCGTCACCGATGTCACCGGCGACAATACCAAGAAGAGCATCCAGCTGAAGGATGGGCTTTCTCAGGTAGTCGTGGTCGCTCATCAAGACATCTCTGGCAAGGAAGACAATAGCAATAAGGTTTCAGCATGGTCTGAAACCACGACGGATGAACACTATCCGTCTGAAAAGCTCACAAAGGACTCGCTTGACACGAAGGCTAACAAGAGCGAGATGGCTGTTACTACTAATGGCGACCAAACTACGATTACCCTCAAGGAAGGTACGTCCGTGACAGTCATCAATGCCCATCAGGATATTTCCGGAAAGGCTGAAAAATCTGAAATGGATATCACCGCTGTATCCGGCGACAATACCAAGAAGAAAATCACGCTCAAGGCCGGGCTTTCTCAAGACGTGGTTGTCGAACACCAAAACATCTCTGGAAAGGCGGACAAGGTAAATCCGGCAACTAGTGGCAACTTCGCCGGATTGGATGCCAACGGCAACTTGACCGACTCTGGAAAGAAGAAGGAGGATTTTGCTAGTGCTGCACAGGGCGGGAAGGCGGACTCCGCCATTCAGGGTGTCAAGCTGAACGGCTCTACAGTTACGCCGGACAGTGCTAAGGTTGTTGACCTTGGTAATCTCAAGACGAAACAGACGGCAGTTTCTGACCCGCAACCGGTTGGTGAAGGTCTTACGTTCATAGACCAGACTGCACAGGATGAGAATGGCGTTCTAACGACACTCACCAAGAAAACCGTCCAGAGTGCATCGACTTCCCAGAAGGGTGTCGTCCAGTTGCAGGATAGCATCGCGTATGACGAATCAAGTACTACGACGGCTCCTACACCGAGAGCGGTTCGTGACGCCATTTCTAACGCCGTTGCAAGTGCTTATCACCACGCCGGTACAAAGGTTGTAGCAGACCTTACAAGCTCGCTACTGGTTGCTGAAAATGAAGGTTGCGTTTATAACATGACGGACGCCGGTACGACAACGGCGGACTTTATCGAAGGTGCCGGTAAGCCTATCCGTATTGGTGACAATGTTGGCGTTTGCAAAGCCAGCTCAAGCCCAGATGCTTACAAGTTTGACTTGTTGTCTGGATTTGTTGACTTGAGCAACTATAAGACCAAGCAGACTCCGGTATCGAATCCTAGCCCTGATGGTTCCGGTATTTCATTTATCGATTCAGTGTCCCAGAACGAAAATGGTGAACTCGATGCACATAGTAAGAATATTCAAGACGGAAATACTTCACAGAAGGGTATCGTTCAATTAACCGATGCCGTTAACAGTACGTCCGTCACAACCGCCGCTACTCCTAACAGTGTCAAGCAAGCCTATGACCTTGCCGACTCCGCCGTGAAGGGAGTGCAGAAGAATGGTACCGACATTGTTCTCGACCAGAACAAGAAGGCGAATGTCATTGTCAACAATAGTGAACTTAAGATTAAGCTTGGCTCTGCCAATGCTGTTGGAACTGGATTTACGGCTGACGCCGATGAAGACGTAACCTTTGAAATTCCTCGTGCATCGTTTGATGATACGCAGACACCGACTACTTATACTGACGGTTTGATGAGCGGCGAAGAGAAGGAAAAGCTTGACGGAATTGCCAACGGTGCCGAAGTGAACAGTATCGAGAGCATCACCATCGAAGGTGACCAAAATCCGCTCCCGATTTCCAGCGAGAATATCACCATTCCGAAGGCTGCCTATACTACCGGAGCCAACCCGAGCTACACCACGGGTGCAATCACCGGTCAGGACAAGAAGAAACTTGACGATATCGAGGCCGGTGCACAAGTAAACGATATCGAGCACATCAGGATTGGGGGCGAATCGTCCGACTTGACTATTGATGCGAGCAAGCGTATCGAATTGCCACTTGCCGCTTCCGCAACGACATCCCCTGTAGCCCCAGCAACATCCGGTATTATGTCCGCTTCCGACAAGGACAAGCTTGACCATATCGCACCAAACGCCAATGTCAATGTCATCGAGGGTGTCAAGCTCGCCGGCGAGTCCAACGCGCTTACACCCGACGCAAACAAGGTCGTGACCATCCCGGAAGCCGCCGTCGACAGCAGCGGCAGTACCCCGGCATACTCTCACGGCCTGATGAGTGCCTCCGACAAGGAAAAGCTCGACAGCATCGCACAGGGCGCTCAGGTGAATGTCAAGCCAGACTGGGAAGCCGCATCGGGCGCCCCGGACGAAATCCTGAACAAGCCGACAATCCCGACGGTAAACAACAGCACCATCTCGATGAAAATCGAGGATGACTCCGCAGCGTTCGACTCGTTCTCCACCAACGCGGCTTCCGGGAAGACCATCGAGATTCCGCTTGCTACAGCCCCGGCGGGCGCATCCCAGGGCAACTCTGGTGCAATCACGGCAGCCGACAAGGCAAAGCTTAACAAGCTGACAACATCGCAGCTGCACATGCTTAAATTCGTGCAGGCCAGTCCCGAAGACCCGGCACCGTACGGGGCATGGGTCCTCGACTTGGATAAGCCTAACGCGCAATCACCGAATGGCTATGATTTTGCTATGTATGCTGATATAAAGGCAGGACTCGAAGCGGGCACCGTATATGGACTATCTACCCAATCATCCGCACCCGGTGGGGATGAAGATGTCATGATAATGTCTACCTCACAGCTTCAAGGTAATGTAGCTCATCCTGGCGTACGACTTGACTTCTACAGTATGTATGCAAGCTATCCGTATACACTGCATACCACATCGATTTATACACCTTCCATATATAATAACAACGCGAACACCCAGTATCCTGAAGGGAGGATGGGCCTGCTATCTCATAATGGCGGCGCTGTCCTTCAAGAGTTCAACCTGACTACCCGCGGAGTACCGTCTGCGGACTCGGGCGATGCCGGAAAGTTCCTCGGTGTAGACAGCGGGGGCGACTATACTTGGCAACTCGTCGAGCATGTTCCGGGAGTGACCAGTTCCGACAACGGCAAGGTCCTCAAGGCTACATACAACAGCACCACGGGCGTAGGGTCGTATGAATGGGACAGCGATTCGGGTGAAACCAATGTCATCGAGGGCGTGAAGCTCGCCGGTGCGGCATCCGTGCTCACCCCGGACGTATCCAAGAATGTCACCATTCCGAACGCAGTGGCCACTGGGGAGACCGGGGCTACCAACGGCCTGATGACCGCTGCCGACAAGAAGAAACTTGGCAACATCGAGGCTGGTGCCGATGTGAACGCTATCGAAAGCATTTCTGTTAGCAGTGTTTCGCTGACTCCGGACGCCAGCAAAAACGTTAATATTCCGCTTGGCACTGACTTAATATATGATTCTACGAATGGCATACAAGTCAATACCACTGGTACTGCAACTGGTACTAATGCGTTTGCTGAGGGTATTGGTACAACAGCATCCGGTAACTATGCGCATGCCGAAGGATATCAAACGTCCGCGTTGGGAACGGCTTCTCATGCGGAAGGATATAATACCACAGCTAATGGCAATGGTGCTCATGCCGAAGGTGCGGATACCGATGCGATTGAGCAAGGTTCTCATGCTGGCGGTTATGGCGCACATACTACGGGTTTGGGTAACTTTATTCATGGAACGTTCTTGACTTATGATTCGGGGACGACAAAAGCTCAGGTAAGCAATTTACCTACCGTTGTTCTGGGTACATTGAACGCTACAGTAGCGCAAAATTTGAGCGACCACGGTGGTTATTTAATAATTGTCGGAAACGGTGATTATACTAGCGGTGGTTCCGGAACTCGCCGCGACGGATTTATACTCTATAAGGACGGTACGGTCAAGGCAAGGGCATTCCAGAACGCAAATGGAACGGACAATGACGTATCGTATGGCGGAACCAGTGGAGTAGCATTTAGTGGTATCACTAACATCGAGGTGTTTGATGCCAACACGGTCGATACATCTAGTTTTCCAAATGATAGCGTACTAAGAATTATATTGGAATAGTAAATTATGAACTTGTATATTGGTAATAAAAAACCAGCGTCTATTTATTTCGGCAACAATGCGGTTGCCGCCATTTACAGTGGTAATGCGCTGATATGGCAAAAAGGACCGAGATTTGTGAAATATCATCTAGATTTTAGGTGGTGGTCTAGTGGAAATGCTAATTTGTTTCTGGCCGAGACTTATATCAATGGAACGACTGCCGGAAATCGGCTATTAGATGGTGGACGATACGAATCTGGTGGAGGAGCCTATAATATTGATTCGACCACTATTAATAAATTGCGAAATGCGGAATCAGTGTCTATTTATGGCGATGAAGTGGAACTGAATTATTCAGCTACGGATATATCGTCAATCGGATTTAGGACTGACCCGAACGACATTGATATAACGACATTTACTGTGTACATCATTGGTGATGATATTAATAATAATCACATTGTGTTACTGTCTGATACCGTGACCATTAGCAAGGGTCAAACTTATACGTTTAATCTATAAGAATACCGGAAAACAACGGCAACGAGGTATAAACTGACTAATTGGAGGCTATTATGGCACAGATAAGCGATTATACAGATTACAAGACCGGTACTACAGCGTCAGAACAGACTAAACTTGTCGAGACTGGTAAGGTAGTTTTCTCCGGAAAGACTACGGACGAAGGCGACTACCAGACCAAGAGTGTCGCCCTAAGCGAATTGAAATCTGCTGGAATTCCCGATATCGGAACTGATACGAATCGTGGTAAATTCTTGGGAGTCAAATCAAATGCGGATGAATTGCGATGGGTGTCTCCACTTCAAATACAACACAAAGACCCGCCGTATGGAGGATATACACCACTTATTGACGATAAATCGAGTATTAAGTTGTACAACGGATTGTTTTATGACAATTCATCTGGTGGTATTGGACTTAAATGTAATTCGAATGGCGGTCTTGTAGCACATAATGTTGATGGTATAGGTATTAAGACAACAGATGCGCATACGGGTGACGTATTGACTATGACTGCCGATGGCATTGTATGGGCTGCTCCAACAGCAACTATCGACACGACAGGCGCACAAAATGGGTATGTGTTGACATACAATAATAATACCGTAGGTTGGGCTGCTCCAAGTGGTGGAGGCGGTGGTCAAATTGTGATAGATTATGACATAAGTACCGACACGGCTACTCGTAACGGACAATCGTTAACCGCGAACGCTGCTATTGCACTATGCAATGAAAACCCGAATATGTCGGTGAATATTTTTTGGACTAATGATGGTCACAAAGTAGCACAAGGAGTGGCTCAATTAACTAGAATTTACGAAGAGCGAGGGCTTATATTCGCAATGCAACAGTTCGAAAGCACTGGAACTGTTGAACAATATTTAGTGATAAAAGCTGTGCCAGGTTCTCCAGATGGGGTGTGGTCACATACAACTGAAACTCCGTCGTAACCCTATATAAGTTATTACGATATGGAACGAATTGTAATTCGTTCCATATTTTATTATATTGATTGTATGAAAAAATACACAATTCTTTCCTTCAATTTCGGTAATTACGACCTAATCAGAGAACCCTATAAAATTGACCCGGATGCCGATTATATCATGGTAACTGACAAGCCGATACAGTCTAAGTTTTGGCGAGTATGTGTCGATACGACGTTGGTCAATAAGAACCCAATCTATGCCTCATATTATGTTCGTTGGCATCCGTATAGGTATGCATCGACCGATATTGTATTCGTCGTGGATGCGTCTATACAAATCAATTCAAGTCTGGCCGACATTTACAAGGCTTTCCATGACAGCCCGGCAGTGTATGCACCTATATGCACAAACTACCCAACCGACGAAGAAAAGTTGAAGCAGTGGGAGAATGACCGAAAGGACATTACGAAGCAAGATGCTGACAAGCTGAGAGGATTAATCAAGAAGTTCAACCGAGAAGACCAGAAAGGTTCTATCGGGCAAGCCTTTATTGGCTGCAAGAAATGTGATATCGTATCCCGGTTCCAGCGGCATGTATGGAAATACTTGATTGCGCTAGGCCAGTACGGTGTACCGAACCGGCAAGACGAAATAGTGGCGCACAAGCTGTTGGAACGCTATTTGGGACAAATGCCTATATTTCCGACATCAATTCAGATTATACAGTCGTCATACATGACTTATTGCAGCCATAAATCATCCATACCGAACAAGATACATGCGAATTACGACCAGTACTACTACATATGCAGTAAGCCGGTATCCCCATATCGATTCGACCTTAATAACAATTTTCCGATGTCCTATAGCTATAAGACCGAAGCTATATTGTTGACGAAGTATTTGAACCATGACGACTTCATCGAATGGCTTGACCATCACTTGAACGTGGTCAAGTTTGACCACATTCATGTATTCGACAATAAATCCGACTACGATGTCAAGTCCATATGTGACCTTTATGGCTCAAGGGTATCCTACCAGAAGATATACGGTCACCCTAGACAGTACAAGCTATACGATGCTTATATAAATACCATGTCGGCTGCCGAGTGGGTAATGCCCATCGATGACGACGAGTACCTTGACATAGGCGATTTCGGCTCGGTATATGAAGCGATAGAATACTACCGCAATAAGCTGCCTCATCTCATGATTCTCGGTGTCCGCTGGAAACACATGTTCCCCAAGAAGTTCCATACGGAAAGAACCGGAAAGGTACTGGAATACTGCACGGAAACGAATCCTGAGCTTGCAAAAAGCTTTATTTTGCTGGGTGATACTACAATCAAGTGTCTAGTAAGACGGTATGGAAACGTACACTACGAGGAAACATGGGAGAACCCGTCCGGTGGCCATGTACCTAAGCACACTTGCTTCTTTGGCGCGGCAATGTGTGACGGTCGAGGAGTTACCGGTTGCGGAATACCGGACTGTCCAGATGTTCTGGATGACGAACGGATAAGGTTGTTGCACTGCCGCTATAAGGGGTATTCGGACTGGATGAACAAGTATGGCAATCTCGACAATAAAAAGAACTGCCGCACAGTTTGCGACAGTTCGGTAAGGGATAAAAAGTTCGTATTCAATAAAATATTACAACATCTAGATTAACCTTACGGTGCGTCACGCACTAGTCGGATGGAGCAAGCCGTGTTTTCTGTGGATGGACGGGATGCGGTTGGCTCTATACGTAAATTAGCCTCGATTGCCATTCCATCATATTCAGATGGCTTGCCATTGTACTCTTTAGTTATAACATAACTTAGGTATTGGGTAAATTTGCCAACACCGTCTGCATTAGTAGGATATGGCGAATCTTGATAATATGTTGAAAAGAGATGTATACCGGCAGGCTTTGCGTTAAATCCATATAAATCTATTGGGTCATTAGTTATACCCGGTGGACCTGAAATTTTGTTATAATTCCAACCAGTAGTCGATGCTAGTGCTTTACCGAGATATTGCGTAGAAAAACCAGACGAATCTAGCTCAAATACATCTTCCCGAACCTTGTTTATTAAGGTTTGAAAGTCTTCACTACTTGGTACTCGCCATCCCGGACATAGCTCGTTTTCGTGTTCATGTAAATACTTCGCCGCACCCCAACTGTATAGTAAACCATAATTCAACCCATCTTTCCCGTAAGTTGATTCATCGTTATTGAAATAGGTTGCGTTCTGCACATTCCATAAATCACTCCCATCTATAGTCACTTCGTTTCGGAGACCATCCCATCGTAAGTCAAGGTTTTCAGCGAGCCATATCTGGTTGCCGATTTGGACAGTCTTGTACTTCCGTCCACCGATTACATCTGGGTCAACTGGTTGTGGTGATGGCGATGGTGGTATTGGTTGTCTAGCCAACATATCGTCTAGTTGCACTAGATTGCCGGATTTGTCAAATGAAAACGCGTTGAACAGCATACTGGATAACTCCTATAATACATAGTAGTTTATATAGTTATTTATTCATCAACGCGGTAATTCCTACTCATGCAAGCCTAATATCTATTTTAGGTCTCGCACGAGTCTAATACTAAGTTGTGCATCACCCGAATAAAAGTATGAATGGTTTTCTGATGATATGCTGCTGTAAGTAGAACGGATAGAAGCGTACGCATGTTGGTTGTTTACAACAACAGCCATGTATGATATTGAATATTTATTTTCCGAGGGTTCATAGCTTCCTGTTCGGTAAGCTCCGCCGACCGCAGTAAAACCGGTTGAGTTTGTCCTTGCTGGGTTTCCAGTCCAAGAAAACGTTGTGCTTAACAAGTCTTTAAGGTCATTGGAAAATAAAGCGCCAAAATCATTTCTATTCGGAACGCGCCACTTCGGATATAGCTGCGGTAGTATATTGTCACGGACGTAGTTGATAGCCGGACGGTTATATAGCAGACCCGCCTTATAACCGCCCCATCCCCACGTGCGATTATCGTTGCCGGGATATGCTGCGACCGGATTCGTAGATGAACTGGTGTACGCATCTACGGTAAGGCCACTCCATGCGTAGTCAAGGTTATATTGCAACCATGCTCGATTTCCGATGACGACAACGGGATAAGTCTTGCCACCGATAACCAAGTACGGCTCGACTTTATCGATTTTTAAACTATTTATGCCGTGGTGATTCAAAATCATCTGTCATCTCCGCGGTCTTCCGGCAATATACCGTCATCATCTCCTCCTTCGGGTGAGGAGTCTTCCGGCACTCCGCGAGTTTCCGATTCAGTTGCGGATAAATTACGCTGTGCATTCGGGTCAGCAAACTCTGCCATCGTCCAGCACGAGCCTACGCAAGTTATCTGATAAAACTTGCCGTTAGACATGGAGTTGCCCCCGGCGGCGGACGGTCGTAACGTTTGGGATATGCCACCAATGGTGCTGGTGACTGCAAGGGTGACATCGGTCCCTGCGCTTACCTCGACCGCGAAGTTTGCTATCTCGCCGTTACCTAGCACGACGTTGAGCGTGAGGCTGGATTGGTTAGTGGTAAGCCTGGACAGTGCGTTGTTGGTCACGTTGACGACGGATGCGTCGGTGAGCGTACCCCCGTCGGCGATTGACCCTATCTTCGCCTCGACTACAGCAAGTTCCGCCTTCGTGGCATAGGTAGCAACGATATTATTACCATCCTCGTCGGCAACAGACCTTTCGGCACCGATTCCGACATTGTTCACCTTCGCTACGAGGGTAACGAAGTTTTCGCCGCTGATAGGTTCATTGTTATCATCAAGTATCTGGTCGCCGGTTCCATCGGTGATAACGTCACCGAACTGTTCAGTGGATATCGACAACCAGCTCTTTGTTCCGTCTGCTGAACCGCCGAGAATTACATTATCCTCGGTAGGGTCGGGTATTTGCGATACGCCAGATATGGGTTTGCCGCCAATCGCGGTGACTGTACTGTTCACAATAGTAAGGGTTAGGTCGTTGCCAGTTACATCGTTAGATGCACGTTCTGCATATTCGGAATGCTTCGCACTGAATCCGACTCCATTAAATTCCGTCCATAGATTTGTATTTTTTGCTGCCATAAAATAACCTCAACTATTGCGCTTTGAGCATGTATTCATCATTATAGATGTGCGGTATCGTTGGCACGGTGAAATTATCCTTGTATACAACATAGTCATATACTGCAGCTTGGGTAATTGGTGAGTTTGAATGAATCAAAAAGTTAGATGCCGAATTGTGTGTTCCTGATATTTCATATTGTCCTAGTGATTGGCCATCAATAAAAATCGTACACCTGGTTGTTAATGAATCGTAGGTGACTGCAACATGATGCCATTTATTACGAGAAATATTAGTGCTTATCGTGTGTATTATATTATAGTAAGAAAACGTACTATCTTTGTGTATTTTGATATTATTGAACCCTATACCTACCATAAATTTAATGTAGAATGTTGGATAATATGTGCCACCGCCGGAGTAGCCTGGACTACCCCAAGTAATGCCGCAAAAATCGCGTAAGTCATATCCGAATATTAAGTATTCTACGGTAAAACTTTTATTTTGATTCCATAAGTTTAATATTTCTGGTGTCGTGCATTTCGAGGGAGAATCTGGATAGCTTTGGGTAAACACGTGCCAACTTTGTAAGTTGTCGTAATCTGTGAAGGCTAACCTAGAATCTGTAGTTACGTTGGTTGGGTAAATGGATAAGCCTTCACTATATCCACGATAAGCAATACCCAGATATTTTTTAACCGGCGGAGGTATAGGGATTGAAGCTTGGGTCCACCCAGCCCATGCAAATGTATCATTTCCCGTACACGTTAATGATGACGTGGGTGTTGCGCCGGACGGTGCAACATGATTCAGTTCTTCCTTGGTGGCATAAGTTTCCACAATTGGATTGCCGTTTTCGTCATTTTTAGCATTATTCGCGTACTTGGAATATTGTGCGGCAAAACCATGTCCGTCATATTCGTCGATTAATGTTCTTGAAATTATTGCCATGATTGCCTCCTATGCATTTCTTACGATACGGATAGAACATTGGGTACGAGCTTCGGCGTAGTACGATGCGCTAATGCCATCTAGTGTAATGTACGCATACTTACCTGCATCTCCTATTGTTCTGTAAAACGTCCCGGTCGAAATGTTTAAATACTTCATATAACCATTGCTGTATATACGAAGCCCGCATGGCATAGCGCTGAAACCAGATGCGTTCGTACCGGGTGATGTCCATTCAGTTGTTGTTCGTAGTTTAGCTGAGTCGTTATTAACTACGGTGGAATTAAATAGAGCAGTAAAATCAGTTGCTGTTGCTACTCGCCACCCATCAGTTAAAATAGAGTTGATATATTCAGCGGCTGGATAGTTGTACAACAAGCCATATTTTTTACCATTAACTCCATAGGTAGATTCATCACTATTATAGTAGCTTCCATACGGTTCCGTTGAAGAACCATCGTTATTGGCGGTTGCTATGTGCAATCCGTCCCACTTGTAGTCTATATTTTCTGTAGTCCAAATGAGATTGCCAATTTGTACTGTAGGATAAGCTCTGGTGTCGTTGCCAACCGATACATAGTCGCTATCATTCCATGAGTATGACGCGGTATGCAATAACGCGACTTTCATGAATGTATTATCACTTTCTACCTTGGTGGCATAAGTTTCCACAATGGAATTGCCATTTATGTCCTTATTGGCTCTTTCGGCCAATATTTTTTGGCTACCGAACCCAGTAAATAATTCCTCTGCCATACTAGTACCCAAGCTCCATTATATTAAAGAAGTTTATAGCCATAGTGACTAATCCGGCGATTAGTCCACCTGTGAAAAATGCAGTCGCCAGCATGGCGGCTTTCAGTATGAAGTCCTTCGACTTCGCGTATCTGTCCAGCATACGGTAGCGTTCCATTATCTTGTGACGACCTTGGATATGGTCGAACAAGCCGTCGCTGCGCTCATGCGAACGGTGTCCTACCGTCACGCGGTTGGTTATCCATATGTCCAGACCGGCGTACAGAGCGTCGATACCCATAGCCACATCCTCGTAACCCCAGCCGTCGCCGAACGCATCCGAATCGAATATTCCTTCCTTCAATCCGTATGTCTTCGTCTGGAACTTCCTGAGTTTTATCAAGCCTTCCTTGGTGAATCCAAAGTTACAGCTCCAACCAATCATTCCAGTGAGCATCAGGTCGAGCCGTTCGGAAAATGTCTTGGCCTCTTGCCAAGCGATTACGGCTCCGGCGACTACGCGCAAGTCGGTGTAGTCAATCGGCTCGCCTTTCCACATGTTGTCCATGTTGGCGGTCAGCAAGTCCGACGGCGGTGCCGATAGCGTTGATACGTCCTCGTGCTTCCTTGTTCCGAATATGAGGTCGTGCTCAGCCAGCAACTTCTTATACTCTCCGAGGAAACCACCCGAATCTGGATAGCAGTCGCCGTCCATGAATACTATCGCATCGCAGTCGGATGCAATGAAGTGGCTGATTACCGAATTGCGGTTTCCGCAACGACCGATGAACTTGCCGTGGTTGTTAAGCGGAACCACGAAACCGGGGTCACCGGGAAGGTTCCAGTAAGGCTTTGCGTCGGACATGATGTAGACGATATCCGGAACCACGCTATTGGAATACAGCGACGAAATAGTCTTGCGAACTAGTTCGTGCTGGTTATGACATGTTATCGCTACCGCTATCTTCATGTTATACCACCGTCGCCGTATTCATTGCAACCCATGTGTAGGTCTTCGTTCCGTTGCTGACAGAACACTTGAGCATGTAGTCGCCGTCCGTCGTCGGGGCGGACGGAATGTTCGATGCTGTAATATCGCCGCCAATCTTCAAGTCGCCGTTGGCATAGAGTTCCATAGCGTTCTTACGGACAATAGTGTCGTTTGCCTTGGTATAACCTGTACCAACAATGAATGTTGCTGGCACATCATTAACCCAATCCAACGCAGACCATGTGCCGGTAACATTATCGTGGATGCATCTGTAATAATCGTCGTTATATATAACATACATACCACTGGAATACGTGCTAGATGTACGATATTCGTTTGCGCCATCCTTGTCGCTTGCTATAACTTTGTTATAGAATCCAAGAACGCTTTGCCACGGGTTTGCTTCTAGGTAGGAACCAATAGCCAATGCATGGCCGCCATTTGCAATAGACTTACATCCGATTGCGGTATCGTAATTACGACCTACTCGGTTTTCTCGTCCTATAGCAACCATAAATCCGTCATCATCGTCGTATAACTGCTCTTGTGGGACCGAGAGCGGCCTATAAGAACGGTTACCGTAACCAAGCAAGATTGAGTTATGGTGACGGGATTGGTTTCTTGCGCCTAGCAAAATGGAACTGGTTTCCGGCATATCGCCGATGAATACCGAGTCGTAAGTAGATACGTTATACCCATCAATGGTAACGTCAATAAGCGAAATTGCGTTTGTCCACGCGCCAGACGGTAGATTTCCCAGCGTAAGTGCGGTATTAGACACTTTAACTAGTGCTGGATATGTATTGGTTTTAATTATGTTGAACGTTAGGGTAGACGCTGGTGTTGAGGTTCCGGTTTTGTCATATAGGGCAAACACCAAATTTTTACCATTTGACAAATTGAACGGCGTTGTAAATTCAATTGACGTACGGTCGCCCTGCGCATTGAATGTAACCTCTCCGTCATATACTTTGGTAAGCGACGAAACTGGTATCCAATCCGATTGGGTATCAAATACGGTTTTGCTCGTCTCTCCTACATATACTTCGAAAGTACGAACTGTACGACTTAGCACAGTGTAGTTGAATGTAATTCTAGTTACAGAGCCTCCCTGATTTTCTAATGCCGTAATCGGAATAATCTGTTCAGAAAATGTATATTGTATAGCCGTTCGTGTCGGTAAGTATTCCGAGGTAGCCATCGATGCCGGAACTTCCCAGTTTAGATGTTCCTTGTTGGAAGACGACTCGTTATACATGCCTAAGAGAAGTGCGTGGCTTCCATTTACTCGCTCAGTTCGGTTTCCGACGCCGTATGCGAATGCCCAACCAGATACATCATTTAGCTTTCCAAGCGCATAAGCTTCGAGGGACGTACGATTCTCGATACCAACGGCAATGTTGTAACCGCCGGAAAGTATGTTATTGGACGTACCTATTGCTGCACCTGTAGTTCCACTTAACGTTATCTTGTTACTTACGCCAATAGCGGTACTGCCGTTATACGCTTCGTTGTTTTGACCGAAGGCTGACGAGTTGTTCTGTGCTTTGTTGGATACACCGACGGCTACGCCGGTATCACTTACGTTACTATTATATATACCCATAGCGACCGAGTTGGCACCAATATTGGTGTTAAAAGCACCAAACACTTGGGATGCCGAATCCACTACGGCGTTATTGTGGCCAAAAATGCTAACTTTGCCAAAAGGTGACCCAGAAACGCTAGTTTTATTTGTACGATTGTTAAAGCCGGCGACAACAACTTCACCACTCGGAATTGTGTTGCTGTCACCAAAGGAATATATATTGCTATTCGACACGTCGTCACTGCCGAGCGTATTGCGAAGACCAACGGCGAACGAATAAGCTTTTATAGTATTATTGGCACCAACGGCATATCCGCCCTTACTATTTGCCAGATTATTATTCGCACCAAAGGCAAAACTGCCGTAGCTACTGGTGTTATTAGAGCCAAAGAGATAAGACATTAAATTAGCCGTATTACCAGCACCGATTGCAATACTTGAATTGTTTGCGGTAGTAGTATTAGCGGCAGAAGGATTTTGAGCAATTGCGATAGAAGCCGTTGTTGCAACGGCATTGATGCCAATAGCCACACTACCGCCTGATGCCGTCGTTCCGGTTAAATGAGATACGTCCGTAAGGGAGCGTCCTATTGAAACAGAACCGCCCGATGCACTAATGCCCTGGCCTAGTGTCAATCCAAATGTGTCGGCGGTGTTGTCTTTACCGAGGTTAAACCCTTCTCCGGTAATCGTATTATTGCGACCGATATTTACTGATAGGCTATGCGGATATAATGCAGCCGATGCAAGATTATTGCCGGTAATCGTATTATCGCGACCTAACTGGTATGCGTTTGCTGCGTTAGTGGCAGTATTGGTCTGACCTATCGAGGTTACATAGGTGTTGGAATAGTCTGTGTCGTCGTCAAATGAAGCTGAATTGGTGTGTCCAATCAAGATAGTATTGTCACGTGTAAGCGAATTGTACCAACCAATATTGACATTGTAATCACCGGTAATGTTGCTGAAACTAGACATTACTCGGTTGTACGAACCCTTAACGGTCTGGTATTGAGCCAATACGAAGTTGTAATTTGAATCTTCGGAAATCTCACCGCCTTCGCCCAATATCGCCAAGTTGTAATTGGATTTAACAGCACCAACTTTAGAGACGTTGCCAACCGAGCCGAATGAAGTAATGACAGCATTATAATCACCGTTAACATTACCGTATACGGAAAGAACCGCATTTCTCTCTCCCTTAACGGATGCGATAGAACCGACAACTGCATTTTTAGTTCCTTTAACGATTGCGCTAGAACCGACCACTATCGTCTCGGTAGTTGTTGATGAACTGCCAATATATTGGATTGGTTCAAGCGTATTTGAGTACCCAAAAACAGCACTCTGTTGGACATGAGTTAGCGAGTTGTTATAACCGACAGATGCCGATAACCTAACGTCTGTAGTCTTGTTGAGCACACCGATAATCGCCGATTCATACGCAGTGCCTTTATTTGGTGAACCGTTTGCGTCGATTCCTACACCGGTATTACTGTTTCCTATGACGGTAATCAGTTGGTCACCAGAAAATTTGTTTTCTGAACCAAAAACGGAACCGGATGCGACTCCGGAGATGTCATTAAGCCTACCAGCTACAATCAAGTTCTGTGCTGCGCCGGATATAGTGTTATTATATCCGAAAATTGATATTTCGGACGTGCCAGTGTTAACGTTGTTGTGTCCGACTGTAATCGATATGGCCGAATTAGTATTTGGTATGCTGTTGCTGTTACCAAGCATCAATGCCGTATTCGATTTAGCTGTGTTTCCATGGCCAGCGATTAATGAACTGGTTCCGTAATATCCAATCGTGTTGTTCGAACCGATATATATGCCAGTGCCATCAACTGCCGTGCTGGATGAATTGTTGTCTTCCGACCATATCTTCCAAGAATCAAGCACCATTCCGGTATCGCCTATGCACTCCCAACCGTATGTTTGGTCTGGTAGCATAGTCCATATCCATTCCTTGTACTTGTCTTCGGTAGTTACGCTGTCTATACGCACTAAATAGATATACTTTGTTGATGGTGTACTTACATCTGGGTGATTATCTACTCCAGTCCCAGGTTTTTTCAAGTAGCCGCCGAAGTTGCTTAGTGCTTCGGTAACCGCGTGGTTGGAAATCGGGTGCAGTGATTCTACATTCAATGCATCATCGACTATAACTTCGGGAGGAATCAAGCTCTTGATTTTACGGTATAATTCTTTGACTCCGGCTTCGCCGACATAAACCTTTTCTTCGTTAGCCATTATTAACCTCGTTATCAACGTCTTCAAGCCATGTGTCGATTTCATCTGAACGGCATGCTCGTGTGTGTTCAACATCTTTCCAAGTTCCATCGCCGCTCAAGTATTTGTTTTGGTCGCCAGCAACCGGTGCCGGTACAATGCCAGCCTCGCCGTTAGTACTGGCGGTGGCTCCAGACATGCGTGGGACTTCTGGAATGACGATTTCACCCCAAGTTCCGTCGCCCTTCAAATACTTATCTCTATCGGCAATAAGAGGAGCCGGAACAAAGCCGGTCGTCCCGTTTTCATTCTCGGTAGCCCCCTGGAAATTCCCAGGCTTATTCTTCAGGAAGTCCGGCTGGGTATCGTCAGCCTGGTTCCAATCCGTCTGTACCTGTGCCGCCGGAATTTCCGGCTTGTCCTCAAGGTCATTGTATGAACCCGAAGTAGCCACCTCGGCCAGCTCCGGCTTATTGAGAATGAAGGACAGCTCTTCCTCGTTTTCCTCTGCCCAGTCCGCCTGTACCTGTTCAGGAATCTCGATTTCGGCCCAGACGCCGCCACCGGTAAGAACACGGTTCTCGTCACCGGCCTTTGGTGCCGGGACTGTACCGGATGTACCGTCGTTCCTTGCATCCGCACCATTGAATTCAGGCGCGTGTACGGTAAACTCAGTTCCGTCGCTAGTATCCTTGGTATCCACCTTGATATTGTCGCCAGCGACCACCTCTACCGCCCGGGACCGGTAAATCTTCGGCGGGCAGTTGCATTCCGGGCTCGGCTCGGGAGGAACCGGCTCAGGACGCGGAGGATGGATGTTCGGGTCAGGGACCTGGACAAACGGGCTGCAACCGCAAGGCCCACGCCCATGATGCATAGAAATGTAACCCGGAGCGCCAACAAGCGGGTCGGGATAAGTCTTCGACGGGATATACTCCGAAGGTCCCTTCTTGGGACGCGGAGGTGGCGGTAAGCAGTTGCACGGTTTCTTCATACCGGTCAGTTTATACGATTGTCCTGCCCCGGGTAGATATAAACTCCCTCATATGAAGAAACCCAGCATTAACTCACTGAAGCACTTTATCCGGGCTGCCTGCCAAGGAACCCCGATGATGGAAGCCGGACAGCTCGCCTGCACGGTACTTTTCGAAGGTCTTTCCCCAGTAAACAAGGCCAGACGGGCAATCAGGAACATACTCCCGGTGCCACCCGGCGGATGGGACGCGCCCGCGCAAACTCCCGACGGAAAGCCAGTGATTTCCCAGAACGGCAACGAGCTTAGCTGGAATCTCAAGATGGAAGCCGCGATACGCGACGAATTCTTCCATTCAGGCGACATCGCCGAGAAGTTCGAGCCGGGTGTCGCCCGAATGGCATACCATGACCTCCACCTGTGGCCGGAGAATGTGGCGGACTTCCGCCAGCAGCAGCCGGCCCCGAGAACCGACAGAATACCTTCCCTGAAGGCCATCCTCCGCATGCTCACCGGGGCCCACCAGGACGACTTCGACGGGGACCTCAACGGTCTATCCTTCGATGCGCTCGAGCAGAACTACGGTACCCACAAGAACCGCAACTCCGACGACTACAACGAAGGTAGCGGCATCGAGGATACCGGGGAGAGCAAGTACCGCATCGTCCATGTAAAGAACTTCGAAGAGTCCGAACAGTATGCACATATGTTCCCCGACAACAGCACCCGCTGGTGCATCTGCCGGTCCCGGCAATACTGGAACCAGTATACCAGAAGGGGGCAGAACACGGCATATTACCTTATCGCGCCTGACGCCGAGGACATTCCGGCCGTTCCGGGCGAGAATTGCCCGCTCGACCGCTACGGGCTCTCCATGATTGGCATAATGATTGACCCGGAAGGTGGTATCGACCACTGCTGCTGCCGCTGGAACTACGCCCACGGGGCTACCGACGGCATCCTCAACAGGAGGCAAATCGAGGAGCTAATCGGGAGACCGCTGGACAAGGCCTGTCCGCACCTAGAACCGGACGACAGCGAACGCGAATTGACTGTCGACGCGGTAATCGGAAAGATAAAGAACGGAATGGACCCGATGGAAGCCTGGACGACCAGCGGGTTTACCCGTACCGACCATACTTTATGGGACGGTACAGCAGTTATTTTCACACATCCGCATGTCGACAATGACGGTTACGAAACGACATTCGAAACCATAGTAGATGCAACAACGCTTAACCCGATGTTCAATTTCGAACTCACCGAATGGCATACCATCGACGACAATGTGATTTGGGGAACATACAAGAGTTACGAAACCACCGAGCATGGTGAAGATTTATATAACGATGTGCTGCTTCGTCGGGATGGCCACTGCGTCGACCTGGCAACATCAGACTCTGAAAACAGCGACTATGTGATATTCTACCAAGGCCGTATCGACGATATTCGGAAAATAGACGGCCTGCCGGGCCTATACCTGCTGCAGATGGATAATGCCCCAGATTCCAATTTCCCTTACGCAATAATCGATTCAGAAGGAAAATCCCAAATCGGCATGCATAAGAATATTGAAATATACCCGGCCTCGCAGCTGATATGCTGCGACCTCGACTCCGAGTATGTATTTGACCATGATGACAATGGGGAAGACGGAGGTACCGCAGTTTACCACTATGATGAATCGGGTAACCTGAATGAATACATCAGGCGCAACAGTACTTCCGACACCCTTGACTATATCGACAGTTCGACATTCCGTATTGCGCCGGACCCAAACCACCCCGAAAAGAAGAGTGGAAGTGACATCCAAATTATCTATGTCGACGACGGTGCCATATATACAATTCTCGGCGGTGTAGAAAAGCTCCTGTTCAAAGAGAATGTCACCTCGACAGAAAAAGTTACGCTCAAGAACACTTCGGATAGCATCTACAGAATCACCCGTGATGCCGAGACCGAGGACGGATACGAGGACGAAGATGTCCTTTACGACCTGTCACAGGACAGGATTCTCGCGACCGGCCTGAAGGAGATGGACAGCGAAGGCATGTACACCGATTCCGAAGGATTCCGCAACAAATACGGCATCAACGGACCGATGCTCCGAAAGGGTTACCGTCATATCGAAGAACAGGTTATACAAAAGTCCTGCGCGGCCGGCGACAGCTTCTATGTATGCGCCGAATCGCCCGACGCAGATGAAGCTATCTTCATCAACCAGGAAACCAATGAACCGGTATACGACCACCCAATTCCGAAAGATTCCGTCCCTGTAACGAAAGACCTGTACATAGCGCCACTGCCAGACGAAGCCGACGGTAGTCACAAATATGCATACTTCTCCGCAAAAGACGGTCAGCAGACATCGGAACCATTTATCAAAGTAAGGATTGATAGCGGCACCGCCTGTACGGCGGTAACCAGCAAGATGGAAACCTCCAGAAACGCCAATGACGGCACGACTAAGATAATCGACCTTGCAACCGGGAAAGACTATCCGTTTACCCTTAGCGACTTGTCATATGTATACCTATTCAATTGGCCAGGTATCAAGGCAAAGGCAGTACAGAAGTTCGAGGAAGTCACCGGAGAACCTGGCGATGACGCCAAGAATAGTACCTATATCTTTATCTTATCCAACGCAAACGACGATACCCGCACTATAGCAGCCTGCTGCCGTGGCGTATGGGTGTTCTCCGACATCGGATGGAAACCTAAACTCGCAGCCAATAAAAACTCGAGCTTGCTAACCTGGATTGACGATACGACTAAGCGATACATCGTATATGACATTTCCACAAACAAAAGTATCGATTTCAATTCTAACAACAACGCAGTGTTCTTCATCAGAAAGTTCACCGAATCCCAGGGATATGGCGTAACGTCAGAAAATTTTATACTAGCGACTAAGAAATACGAAATTGAGCACCCGGACAAGACCTGGATGGACTGGGTTAAAGAATATGAACAAAACGAAGGTAAAGAATATGGCCCGAGATAAGCACACATTTGGTCCCCCGGGGTTCCGCGGATTCCACCGGCCTGTTCCCGGACCGGTCCCACCGCCGATGCCCCACCTACCGGAAATGCCACCGATGCGCGGTCCCGTAAAGATTCGCGACTGGAAATACTCGCCGGACGGAAAATTCGACCTGGTACACTTCCAGAACGGGATGCCAGGGGCAATTCCCCACGGGTATGTCTTTGACGGCTTCGGGATGCACGGGAACGGCCCCCGACGGCTGGACACACAGGATATACGCGGGGACATCTCTAATTCAGAGGGGATGGACGCGCCAAACCTCTGGTTCAACAACAGCGACATGGGCCAGAACTTCTAGCCTATACGAAAATGCCCCGGGGAAACTCGGGGTTTTCTTTAATTAAAAGTGAACCTTTTATCCATCCAATTCATTATATGATGGCATGCATCGTCATCATCGCCGTTATCCTTGATAATAGCACTCCACACATGATTAGATATCGGGCCATATACAAATATACTACCCGGCCCAACAAATTTATCGTTTTGCTTTTCACGAGTAATGAATATATAATTGTAACCATCAGCCGACATTGAATCATTCTTCTCAGCAACATAACTATCGATAGCCTGTTTAATTTCCTGACGCTTAATCAATCCGGCCGAATACAGGTTATCCGATACATATCGCTCTACATCAGGCGGAAATACTAATTCGCCATTATTTGCATTGATTACATTACAATATTTATGTTCAGCTGTCTGAAGAACACCATATTTTTTAGTATCAAACCCAAAGAAATAATGTCGTTCGTGCACCTTTCCATCTGGAGTAATTAACGAGTATCCAGTGTCGGTATTCATATTAGTAGACATTACAGTAACCGCATCACCGCACACGAATAATCTGACCACGCACGAGCCGCCTAATTCGTTAGGCAAATGCGGGTAGCAGATGTTGAACTTCCTAGACACTTCATCATATATCGGAACCCCGCCATCCGCCAATATATGGGACTCATACGGCGCCAAAATCTCACGGAGGCGCAACGGCTGAACATCTACTCTAGCAGGATAAACATCACAGGATGGAACAACAACTTCTCCGGTATCCTTGTTCACTAAAGCATATCGGCTAAATTTTCTACCTTCCACACTCCTTAATTCAAGCCACCTGGCGTTGGCTACCCCCATCGAATGGTCCCCAATGATATCATCAACGCCAGCCAATATAGAACCTGATATCGGGTCAAGCCGGCGGAATACCTTCCTGCCATTATCATCATATCCGATATAGCTAACCGTATTACCTGTACTCCAAGCATCGTCACTTCCAACATCATCGCTGATTTGAACATAGCCATCCGGTCTCATCAAGCACAGACAAAGGTCCATTATGAATAGATTGCCCGGCAAATAATGTATATCGACATCATCAGATTCAATTTCCATCGTGGTAACATTGAATAGTGCGGTATCCTCGTAATCAACATGAAATGTATAGTAACGACCGGCAAATATCCCCTTTTCACCCGTATCGGCGTATCGCAGGACATCCTCGACGGAAACATCTACGGTATCGGGGAATAACTTATATTTTCCGTCAAACCGGAATATAGCAAACGGTTCGTAACCGCCATCATTCTCATCATCGCCGGCATTGTCGTCAGCATTCGCGATTGTCTGTTCATTAACACTATATGGGTCATACCATAAAACTACCGAATATGCCGACGGGGATACCGTTCCAGGTTTCCATTGGGTTATCGGATAAGGGAACGCGATTGTCCAGTCCTTCTTCACCAGCACCACATTGAAAGATTCATTAATCCTTACCCCAAGCATCCGATAGTCACCGTGTTCCCAATAAGTATTAACTACTTTACTGTTATCGGCGTTTTCCTTTGCGAAAGAAATGATTTTCTCCAGATTAACCGTGACTTCAGACTGGTCTTCTTCGGTATATGGCGGGCAAATATCAGAAAGTTCCCTTACATTGAGCAGTTTGCACAGCTGTTCCTCACTCATAGACATATCAGTGCCGCCTTGCAGGTGATTCCATCGTGTACAGCAGTTGTCAAGCGTACCGTCAGGCGCAATCCCGATGCCAATCAGGGATAACCCGTATTCATCCAAAGGCGCGTTCGGACCCGGCACCGGCTCTACCTCGTCAACATTCGGGGCTATCAGGAAGTACATCTTTACCGTATTTCCCTTGGTATAGTTATTCCAGTAACGGCGCATCTCGGTAAGGCACCACTGCTGGGTATTCTTGGTATAGTGTCCGTATTTCTTGGCGGTTTCAAAATTCGGAATCCAGACTACCTTGTAGTTAGTTCCGGAGCCATCGGATTCCTCGTTGATATACTTCTTCCCGGTAGACCCATGGGCGAACCTAGCGATAAGTTCATCACCGGACATCCCGTTAAGGTCGAAATCATAGTCGTCCGAGTGTACCCCGCTGATTTCCCTGAGCACATTGACGATTGGACGGATTCCGTTGGTACGGTGTTCAGGATGATTCGGACGCCAATCAGGTAGGTCTTCCGGCCACACCCCGATTTCTGTATAGGCTATACGGGCGATACCCGGTTCGAACTTGGGGTTACTGCGTCCGTCATGGAAGAAAATTGACCTGATATGATACTCAAGGCAGTTGATGATGGACATCTGGTTGTGGTTATCGGCGGTAAGCAGGGGATTTCCCTGTCCATCCACGGCGATAGCATCCCATCCGTTAGGCGGGGGCGGAAGAAGCTGCCTGATAGTCCGGCGGGCCTTCTGCTGCGGCGTAAGCCCCTCGAAAAGTGCCGTAGCAGCTTCCATCACCGTCCGGCGCACCTTTGCACTGTCGAAGCCCTCATAAATAATCTTGCCTAGAGATTCCATCCCGATACCTCATTTGATATCGAGAGTTTATATACCTAAAAGTCAAGGTGCCGGTCGTTCCATGGAACGAAATCGCCTTCAAGCGGCTTGGAATACAGGATGATGTCACCGACGATGTAATCAGGGATATTGCCGTGGAACTCCTCGGCCGTATACCCGTTCTTCTCGTAGAACGCCCGGGCGGACGTATTGTCGCTATTCGTGTACAGGCGGGCATGCCTGAACCCTTTCTCGCGGGCGGATTCCTCAAAGCGCCTAATCATTTCCGTAGCGTAGCCCATACGGCGATACTTCGGCAGCACACCGAACCACCCGAGCCAAGCGGATTCCTTGTCAGCATTCTCGACATACAGCCCTGACAACCCGACCGGCTTATCCTCTTCGTTATAGTGAATCCAGTAGTGGAAATCATCCTTGCCTATCGATGCCGTAAACCAATTATCATAGCCATCGAATCCAAGGATTTCCTCGTCGGGGAATATATCGATGAACAACTTAAGTGCCAAATCGACAAGATTTTCATCAACTAATGAAGTTTTTGATATATTCATGCCACAAATATAGCATTTTTTGCTATATTTTAAGTAATAACGAATTAACAACTTCAAAGGAACATTATGTCCACAAAAGAAATTCTTAAACTCGATAATGATGGGATTGCCAAAATCAAAAAGTACCTTCTCGGCCAAGTAAAGAAGACTCCGGTCGGTGTCAAGGTCAAGCACAGCGAAGAAAACACCAATTCCTATTCCAAGAGCTCCGACGAATACACCACGGCAGACGGCACGATTTCCATCTACCTCAAGCAGAACGAAAAGGCTTACGAATTCAATGCCAAGGTTGCAGTCAAGAACAAGGTCGCCGGCCTCAAGGACGGTACCTATGCAATCGAACAGAATGACGAATCCGACATCGACGACCTCTTCAGCGATGTCCTCGAAGCCGTCAACTCCTTGATGCACAAGAAGATTGAAGCCGCCCACAAGGCTGCCGAAAAGGCCAAGAAGAAGGCCGACGCCGAAAAGAAGAAGGCCGAATCTGCCAAGAAGAAGGCTGAAGCTGCCAAGAAGAAAGCCGAAAAGGCCAAGAAGATTGAAGGCGCCCGTATTCCTACTGGTATCGAACAGGCATTGGCTACAGCCGCAGTTTTAAACCCTGGCATCGGCAGTAAGAAGTCCAAGCCGGCCAAGAAGCACTAATCGGCAATTCAACCGAAAACAAGAAGCGGAGCATCAGGCTCCGCTTTTTCTATTTTCCCGCAAAGATTTTTCCGAACTGGGCAAGGAACGCCGCCGCATTCTGCGCGGCTACCTCCGGGTACATAGTCTCGCCCACTTCCGGGGCAGGACCGTCATAATCCTTCTTGAACTCGCCATACGGGTCACCGTCGACATCATACGCGTGCTCGCCGACATCATCGATGAACAGCGTCTGAACATACTTGTCAAGCTCATCGTCTTCATCGCGCATCCGGAAATAATTCGAGTTGTCGAACCGGCTCATCGTATCGAGAATCTTATTGTGGCCATACATCGGATTGTCCATAGCCATCCGATTGAACCTGTCGAGAGCAGACTCCTTGATTACCGGAGCGTCCCACCCGGGGCCGTCCACCATAAAGAGTCCGCCGATTTCACCGCTCTCATTAGCCATTGATAAGTCTCCTCGGGTCGATAACATTCAACTGGCGGCGCCCGTTCGGCAATCGCGTAGTCACATTAACCTTGAGATTCTGACCAATCTCGGCAATCCCCTGACCACCGCTCTGTTCAAGTACTTTGCCGATTTCCTGCAGGGTGCGCTGAATCATCGCGAGGAGCATCGCCCGGTTCCTCATATGCAAAGACCCGTCGGCGGAACTGAAAGTGCCGTCGTGGTTGTCCACAATGTTATTGAGTAATCTAGGGGCAATGTCCCTTGCCGGCACAGGAACATTCATGTCCTGCATAATCCGCCCCATCTCGCGTTCGCCCTCGACGGTAAGCGCATCGGTTTCCGGGAGCCTTTCAACATCAAGTTCGTCCTGGAACCTATCAATATCAGGTTCGTCCTGGAACGGTTCCTCCTCGCTCTCAATATTGTCCACCCCGATAGCCCTTCCTGCGCGCGGGTACTGCACATCGACAGGTTCCTGCGGAGGCAATGCGTTCGCGTTGCGGCGTCGGTTCACTTCGCCAATCATTCCGAGCAGGGTACCGATTGCACCGATAAATTCATCCTCTCTAGGCCTATCTCCGGCCTGACAACGGTTAAGTACGTTCAATACACCGGCAAGAGGGTTATTATTTTTACCCCTCGGCTGCTCAAAATGGCCGTCAAAAATATCCTGTCGTCTAGTCAAATCGCGTGGCATACAAACCTCGGCAAAGTCTTTAACCGGAGTTTATATTACCTGATTAATCGAGCCAGTCCTTATTGATACGGCTTTCGCCCCACTTCGTAAACGCCTCGCGCTCCTCATCGTTCGAAATCTGCTTGGCGTTGGAAATGAACTCCTCGACGAACTTGGCGTGATTCGGTACCGCAATCGGGTAGACGATGAATGTTACCAACAGGAACAACCCGGAAGCAATTATAGTAGCCAATAGGTTATTTACGAGAATCGTAGCCGGAACAAGAATGAACAGCAACGTGAACAGCTTGTCGAGCATCTTTGCCCTCCTGGCGATATCCCCGTACTTGATGTACATATGCTGTGTGATATCCAAGGGGGAACCCGGGATTACATCATCCCCGCCTTCTCCAGTTTCCATATGAAATCCTCCAATTATAGATTTACACCAAATATAGCAAAATCAATAAACATCTCCGCAAGGAGAATATCAAATGATTTATACTATCGGCTCTTCACGCAACAGCTTCCTTCCGCTTGACAACTTCAGGAAGCAATTCATAGTAGACCGGGAACACCCCGGGGACAACATCGACCACCTCAACAGGCACTACTGCGAGCTTACCGGGCTCTATTACATGTGGAAGCACGAGACTGACGACCTTTGCGGCCTAAAACACTACCGCCGGTACTTCTACGACGATAACCACCTGCTTTCCCGGGCCGGCGCAGCCTACTTCCTCGAACATTCGGACATCATACTCATCCCGCACCACCATCCAATGAACCGGACTACATACCAGTGGTTCATCGGGGCGATGAAGGCGGAAGACATCGAAAAATGGGTAGTCGCCCTCGATACAATCCACCCGGAATTTACCCGGACATTCACGGACTACCTCAACAGCAACCTGGTGTACATCTGCAACATGTTCGTCACCCGCAAGGAAGTACTGGACGCCTGGTGCTCCTGGCTGTTCCCGGCACTGCACATCTATGACGAAGCGGCGGGTCTCGGGGAGCACAACCGGAGAATCGACGGGTACCTGGCGGAACATACTCTAGGTGCCTGGTGCATATACAACAAGATGAAGGTCGCCAACGGCACCCTTCACATGACCTAACAGAAAAGGCAGCCCTTCCGGACTGCCCTTCCTGTTCGTTTTTCTCAACATACCGTTAACTGAAACCTACCTAAATCTACCAATAGGTAGACCTATGTGATTTCCTACCTTACCCATTGCTGGGTAGGCCGTAACGGTACTTAATCAACCGTATCTACGCGATATTCCTAATATGAATCAAGCAATACGGCTGACTTGCCTAGTCCTACTTCATTGCTGAAGAGCCTTAACACGGTCGGCATGTCAAACTAAGCATTGTTAAATATACATTATTTCCATTAGCAGATTTAAGTATATTTAGTTAAATTTTGTTAACATTTTCGCTAACTGCTAACAACCCCCAATAGGAGGAAAATTAAGCCTTCTCGAGCGCCTTCTTCTGGTCTTCGATTCGTTCCTGACGCTTGTAGTAGTTCTTGGAGGAAGCGTCACGGCTCTTTGCAAAGCTCTGGATGACCGCATCGAGGTTTTCCTTTACGAACCCATCCTTCTTGCCGTTCTTGATGTAAATCTGGCGGCAGAAGTTTTCGACATCGGCGGCGGACATTTCAGCCTTGACGAGTGCGGTGACCGTGTAAGCGGACAATTCTTCGTCAATGGTGTAGCCCTGCTTGTCGCAATAGTTCTTGAAGATGCTCGTCATGAGTGTTTCATCCGGATAACCGACTTCGATAGTTTCGTCGATACGGCCGGAACGAGTCATAATCGATTCATCGACATTGAGCGGGTTATTAACCGTGGAGAACACGATGGTAGTCGTGTTCTTGGATTCCTTGACACGCTGGAAGAAGTCGATGATAGTGTTTGCTTCATCGTTCTTCGTCTTGATGTTGAGGGAATCAAGTTCGTCCAAGAGGATTACTGCCTTCGGTGTCATGTTGATGCAGAACTTGATTCTGTCAAGGACTGTATCAAGCGTACGGTCTTCGAGCTTGCAGGTGATAATCATGAATCCCTTAGCGGTAAGGTCGTTCATAATATGCAAGCAAGTGGAGGTCTTACCGGTACCGAGCGGACCGACAAGCGCGTAGGACAAGGAAGTATTCTGTTCGGCGGCGTTGGTGCACCAGGACGAAATCTGCTTCATAATGTCGGACTGAACCCAGCATTCGGAATCGACCGGCGGGTCATTCGGCTTCACATAGATGCGGCTCGCGTCTACGCGGTACTGGTACTTCATCGGGTCGAGGCCACGGTAAATGTTAGCCAAGCAAGCCTGTACGCAGCGTTCATTGTCGCAGCTCGGGTGTTCGATGACGAACGCGGCGTGTTCAGTGAGAATCTGACCGCCGATGAACTTGGACGGGGAATCCGAAGTCGAAGTCAGTGCGCCGATACCGCCTTCTTCGTCGGCAGCTTCGGTGGTGAACTTTTCCATCTTGAGGACATAAAGCGTCTCGACCAAGGCATCGCCGCCCGACTGCTTAAGCTTCCTGCAACGGATGAGAGCGCAAAGCGGGCTGGTAATGATGATGTTACCGCTGGAATTGATTGTCGGTGGGTTACCTTCGGCACCTTCCACGGTGTAGTCGTAGGTATCGCCATCCGGAGTGGTAAATTCGTACTTTTCCTTAATCTTGAGCTTAAACACGAGGTACATCAAGATGTCGCCGATAGGAATCTGGCCGGCGCAAGCACCCGAGTAATGCTCACAAATAGGGATTTCGACCTTGAAACGGGAAGCGATATCCTTCCAGAACACGATTTCCGCACGGTTTTCCATGCAGTTCGAAGGCTGAACATTGTTGTAGATGTTGTTGAACACATAGTACAACGCAATGCTGTTACGAGCCCAGCTAATCGTATCCTTGAGCTTCTGGTTGTTAGAGTTCACGAACAGGCGGCTCAACAAGTCGGTGGCTGTGGAACACATCGGGAGAATATTGTTGAAACTTGCGTTCTTGATGGTACGCCCAAGCTTCTTCCAGTCAATGCCCTCAGGCGTGATGAAGTCGGTGGAGATTCGCGGAATCTGGTTGCCCAACTCCTTCAGTAAGTTTAAAAGATTATTGTTTTCTTCAGCCATTTATCTTCCCATAAGGTTATTATGACGAGTTTGGTATGATTCAAATATAGCAAAATGTTTACGGGTCAATATAAACTTTATGAAAAATTTGAGCAGGTGCTGAGATGTACGGGAATAACTACTTAATGTTCGAGAGCGAAGTGGAACGCCTGAAGCCTTTGTTCCTTATGGAAGCCGAGGATGACGACCTCGAAGAATCTACCCCGAAGGACGACAAACCGGCCGACGACGATAAGAAATCGGACGATAATAAGAAATCCGAAGATGAATCTAGTGAGAATAAGGGTGATTCCAAACCGGAAGACCCGGACAAAGAGTCCAAAGAGAACTCCGGCGACTCTTCCGGCGACGGGTTCGAAGAACTGGATGACGCTAACGGGGAAACCGGCGGCGAAACCGAAGACTTCGACCTCGACCGCGATATGCCCGACATTACCGGCGGTCTCGGCGAGCCGCAGAACGGTGGCGATGTGAATGCCAATAACGGCACCCCGGGCGCAATCACTCCGGAGCGCCTTATCGCCGAAATCACTTCGGGGCAAGACAACATCTATACCCGCGTGATTAATGAAGTGAAGCCAAAGTTCCCCAATGGCGAATGCCAGGTCAAGGACTTGCTTGAACCGATTGCCCACGCAATTTCCGCATACCTGAAAAACAAAAAGTATGCCGGCATCGATACCCGTACCTTGGAAAAGAAGAATCCGAATAAAGCGATGAACCAGGAAAATGCAATCCACCTGATAAGCCTTGTCATCGCGAAAAACATCAAGGATGGCAAATTTATCAATTATGCCGAGCGGCAACAACAGCAGGCTCAATCAGCCCCCAAAACCGAATCGGTTCGTATGGGTTACCGTTCCGTCCGTCCAATCGAGGAGCAGACCCTTATGGAAGGCTGGAAAGATATCTTGCTTGCCGGCGGCATCGCAGCAAACGGCGTAATGGGTGCAACGGCACAGTCCGCCCCCGTATCTACATTGCAAGGGACCCCAAGGTACCAGGCAATGCAGCAACAGGCGAACACCCCGCAACAGAAGCAGCAGGCTCCCCAGAAGAAATCCGGGGTAACCAGCGGCGCTACGGCGGCACCGTCCACAAGTAGCACCGGCGTACAGTTCAGCCCGGACAGCACCTATCAGCTGTCCCCGCAGCAGTTCCAGCAATTCCAGGCATCGGGCAACCTCCCGAAGCACTACATCGTCGCCAGCGATGCGCAGGCCGGCCAGAATGTAACCAAGGTTCCGCAATCCGGCTCACAGAAGCCGTCCAACAAGGGCTACGGGAAAAATACCGGTAATGGCAATGTGAAAGCCACGCAAGGTAGCTCGGTTACCCAGGCAGCCGTGAAGGAACAGGCCAAGAGCGGGCAGACGACCAAGCAGATTGCTACCGGGAAGGACGAACGCTGTGTAAACCCGGATGAACAAAGCGGGAATTTCGGCAAGACGGTTCACGAGCTCGGACATAAAGGCGTAGACCTTGCCTACAAGGGCGGTAGCGCTCTCTGGGGCGGCCTGAAGGGTGCCGCAAAGGGTCTATGGGACGGTGCCAAGAAGAACTGGGGAGAAGCCGAAAAGGACCTCGAGAAAGACCACGATGAAATGATTAAGGAGCGCAAAGCTTCCAAGAAATAAATAAAGGCCGCGAAAGCGGCCTTTTTCAATAGGTAAGTCGGCTACTAGATAGTGTCGAGCGGGACCCAGCGAATCCAGAACGGGATATACGGACTTGCTCCGCCAACAACCATCCCGCCATTGGCAGACGCCTGAATCTGATACCCAAGGCCTTCCAGACAATGCTTCGCTTCGTCATAGGTAAATTCGCGGCGACGATTCGCGTTGACCAATACGGCTTCGCCTTCGTGGATGCTTGCAAGGTAATTCATCAAATTCTCTGTAAGCTGCGGATGCAACTTACGATACTCTTCACCGCGGGCGGCAGTTTCGGTTGCAATCCGGGCCCTCATTTGGAGAGCCGTCGGAAAGACCTTTTCTTCCGCCGGGGCTTCTTTAGGAGTTTCATTATTAACGCTCATCTTTAACCTCTGTATTAGGAGTTTCCTTCTTTCCCGGAATAGTCTTTTCCGGCTTCCACCCGTAATACTTCTTATACTGGGTGTCCATGACATTTTCATAGTATGCGTCTGACGAACGGCTGTTCGCCTCGCCGACAAGCTTCTCCATCGAGTTTACCGCGTCGGAAATCTTGGCGCGCTCGAGGATATACCTGTCCTGACGCTCATAGTCCACCGCCTTCGGTGTCGGGATACGGGTAAGGTCGATGTTATTGTCGAGGTCGACAATCTTCACCTTGGCGGCAAGGAGGTTGCCGGATACCCGGTCAATGTAAACCGAGCGCGATTCACTCTTCTTCTTGGTAAGGAGGTCTACGACCTTCCAGATTACCGGCGGGAACCATACCATAAGGTCGGATATGGTGAAACCGCCGTCTTCGACTACATCATGGATATAGGCGATAGCAGTAAGGTTATCGTCACCATAGCGCTTCTCGGCTTCCCGCCCAACGGCGCCGACATGTTCAAAGTAACGGTGCCCGCCCTTATCAACCTGCCCATCGTGTGCAAATTCAGCGAACTTGATTGCCCGGGCAACAATATTGAGCTTACCGAGCGAACTGTCGCGGACAAACTTGTTAATTTCTTCTCTTGAACGCATCAATTCCTACCTGATTGTTTTGAGAATCACAAACACCCTGTTTCAGCGCGGTCCCCTATGCCGCTACATTTCAAACTATATCTTTTTCTTAAATATGCAAATTGAAATAGATTCAATAGTAGCAAGGAGCGGATATATTATGAAAATCCCAGTAAGAGAATTGCGGTACAACCCCGAACTCAATAAGGATACCCTTTTCGACACCGACATCGTGGCCAACCTGAGACAGGAAACCATCGCGGTACTCGCAATCGTCACTCAGAGCGAGACCAATGTGGTCGTGGACAAGCCGGTAAAGACTATGGAAATCGCCGGCTTCGAGCACTACACTATGGCCGGCCAGTTCTCATCCGGGGACGCCACCGGGGAAGTCCGGTACTTCTGGAACGTCCGGAAAGAAAATCCAGAATTCTTCGATGTCCACAAGGTACAGATTCGATTCACCAACCAGGGATGGTGTGACGTAGACTACAGTGTAGACCGCATGCTGATGGACCGGATAACACAGGAATACCAGCTATTCGTAAAGGCAAACCGCAATGTCCCGAAGAAGTTCGAGGATATTGAGAACAAGTTAATGAAGCTACGCTCCATACCGGTATCGCAGAAGGCCCGTGCCGAGATTATAAAGATTACCGACGAGATAAGCGCCATTCTCGGAAACATTTCACCAAAGGCAAGCATCGAAAAGATTCCAACCCAGGAGTTTTAACTATGAAACAAGAACCGTTTGAATACTTCCGCTACACCGAAGACTCCATTGAACAGTATCCGGCACCAAAGTATATCGAGGAATGCGAAAAGAACATAATCACCCCCGGGAGCATCGTAATCCCTCTGACGAAGCGAAGCTTCCAGGTATTCTATGCTGACAAGGGCCTCAACAACTTCTGCCACTATAACATCGAACGGCGCGAATACCGCAAGCACTTCCGGGTATCTCTCACGACAGTCCTCGCGGACAGCACCATCGCGAACTCTTTCAAGTTCAAGGATATCACGGTAGAATCGCTTTCCGAAATCATCACTACACTCTTCGTCGAAAACCAGCAGACCCGCATCAAGGCCATCGAGGAGCAGCCAGAGTTCACCCGGATTGTGACCGAGGAGCTTACCAAGGCGGGATACACATCCCTCGGCAACTCGCCGCGCGCGATGGTATTCCGCGGACACAACCAGAACATCACTGTCGCGATATCCGACCTCGGGCGCTTCAGGGCAACCATACGCTGCACCCGCAAGAAGAACGGGGTAAACCAGGCGTTCTGTACGGGCGGTCCCGTACTAATCAAGAACGCATCCGCACTCGTATCGACAATCAACTCGCTCAAGTAGGAGGAGCACCATGAAAAATCTTTTCAACCTGACATATATCGCAATCGCGCTCGGCTTCATCCGCAAGATTATCACCAAATGCACCTACCGGGCGCAGGACGGCATACCGGAAGAGCAGCATGACAGCGAAGGATGCTGGTGCCTCGTGTACAACTACAGTGTATGCCTTGAATATACACACAACAAAGCCAAGCTCATCGAGCTCGGCAATGAAATAATGAATGCTGTTCCAAAGCTGAAGGGACACTTCACCCTAATCGAAGACGATGACATGGGCACCGACAGTGTTGAAGAAATCGCCGTACTGACTCAAGGTGAAACCGAAGTCGTAAAACACCTTATCCGGAAATTCAACCTCTAGACCAGAATCTTCCTGATGTCTTCCCGGCGCAGTAGCCTCTGGTTGCTGCTCCCGCGGAACTTCAGGGCAAGGTCCCTCTTTTCCAGTATGAACGGTCCGTCGACAAGGACATCCACGCTTTCCAGAATGCGCGGCGTCACCGTATCGATATACTTCCGTCCGCCCGGAACCAAGTCCCTCTCCAGTATGTACCCGGTGAACATCCAAAGGTTCTTGCCAGGATAGGCCCGCTTGTAGCGGTCAATGAGAGGCAAAAGTTCCACCTGGTTTTCGGGTTCGAACGGCTCACCCCCAAGAATAGTCATCCCGGCAATATATTCCGGCCGGCAGGCCTCGATGACCTCGTTGGCCTCTATTTCGGTAAACGGATTGCCATAACCGAAATCCCAGGTTTCCTCGTTGAAACAACCCTTGCAGTGGTTCCTGCATCCCGAAACGAACAGAGTAACACGGATTCCCTCGCCATCCACGATACTCATCGGCTCAATCTTTCCATAGTTCATAACATTTCCTTCTACAAAGAAAAACCGGCGGGATACATAGCTCCCGCCGATAAATATACAATATCCTAGATATTGTGTCTGTCGGCAAATTCGGCAAGCTTTCCGTCGCAGCACGACTTGGTAATCGACTTCTTCGGAGAACCACTGAGATATCCAGTCACCCTAAGCATTCGCACGATATAATTTTCATCCGCGCATCCACACTTAGGACAAGCATTCTTGATTATGCCGTGATAACCGCACTTAAGACAGTCGTCCGATTGAAAGGTTATCGTATAGTATCCCAAGTTGCCCTTATACATCGCCATGATAGCAGCCTTGACAGCCGGGAGGTTTTCACTCGGGTCACCGTCGAGCTTGTAGTAGAATATATGCCCGGCATTGGTAAGCTTGTGGAACGGAGCCTCGACCTTAATCTTGTTCTCGAGAGTAGTATCGAGGGAGAAGTCCATCATATGGCTGTTGGTGTAGTAGCCCTTCCCGAAAAGCCGGTAGAGGTCAACATCAGCAAGCTTCTTATTGCGGGCAGTAAGGGAATATACCCCATCAGCACTCCTCTTCTCGATAGCGAACTTCTTCTTGTCAATCGTGGCGAAACGCCCAGCGACCGCTTCAGCCGGGGTAGCAAATGTACTCCAGTTGAGGTGTGTTTCCTCCTGGCACCGGTCGGTGAACTCGCGCATATGCCTTACGATAGACTGTGCGAACTCGTCAACCTCGTGGTCGACGCCAAAGGTCTTCCCGGTAAGGAGATTAACTGTCTCGGCAATGCCGATGTAGCCGATTGAAAGCGTAGACTGCTTTAGGACTTCGGCAATAGTGTCGGTGACCTCATGCGGCTTGTCGTCCGATGTCAGGTAAATGCCCTGCTGCATCGTAAAGGGGAAAGCCTCATATGTCCTCTGGCAAATAAGGTTGAAACGGTCCAGCAAGCTATCCTTTGCATCGGCGAGCATCCCGTCAAGCTTAGAGAAGAACAGAGCCTTACGCTTTTCGATGTCGGGTTCCGCGATGTGTGCTTCGATAGCGAGCCTCGGGATGTTAAGGGTGTGGAACGCAAAGTTCCCACGTCCGGTAGTCTGTTCCGGACCGTTGATGTTGCCGATGACACGGGTGCGGCAACCCATAGCGCTGACGGTGGTTTCCGGGCGAAGCCTGCGGAGTTGAACCTTGCCGTCCTTGATTGCGACAATTTCCCAGTACTTATCTTCGAGCCGGTATTCGTACTGAATCTTGTCAAATTCCGTATCGACAGCTCTCAGCACAGCAATCTGGTCGAGGCCGCGGTACTTCACCGTAAATTCGTACGGAACATTGACTTCGCATGTATCATACTTGATATACTGGTGGTTAAAATCATTGTCTTCGGAAACGAAGTTCGGGTAGAAACGCCTTGCAAGGCACTTGATGGATTCGTCGAAGAGGTCTACATTCGGGTCATCGTCGTCGACCGTGTACCCTTCCATCATCTTAAAGATAAGAATCGGGAAGATTGCAGTAAGACCGTCACCCATACCTTCATACTGAGCCTTGATAAGGTTATGGCTGACCATACGGCCACATATAGACACATCAAGACCGAAGTTGAGGGAGCTGAACGGGACCTGGTTACCGGAGCGGCTCTGGAGGGAGTTTAAATTCTGCACGAGAGCTTCCATTGCCTGATGGGTATCATCATCCGTCTGGTCGATTGCTTCGTCGACACAATCCGCCGGGAACTGCCGATAGAGAAGCGCCGTAGGCATATCCATAGTCACCTTGCGTTCTTCAAGGATAGCGACGAGTTTCTTGCGGACAAACTTAAATCGACCGTCAAACTCAGCGAACTTGGGGTCATGGGTCGTCTTGTAATACCGGTTGAGTTCCTTGGCCAAGTTCTTCAGGAATGAAATATTGACAAACGGGGCCATCTCGAAGTCGAAGTTGTCGACCGCGATGCCGCCATACTGCTGATTGGACTGAAGCTGGAGAATTACAGCAGTAAGGGCCGTAGCGCTCTGAATTGAGCGGGCCGGGCGTAAGAATCCCATTCCACCGGCATCGAACCCGCTAAGGAGGAGCTTCTGCACCGGCGCGTTAAGACAGTTGAAAGTCAAGTTGTACATATTCAGGTCATGAATATGCATATAGCCTTCCTTGTGGAACTTGGCGTAACGGCGCTTAATCTTACTCAGGAGGTTATAGGTCTTGTTCGCGGCACCGCCAATCTTTCCGTACATGCCGGCCGGAGTAGCCCCGCTTTCATTCGCATTGTCGCGGAGCGTATTGCAGCTCTTCAGGTCAGACTCCGAAATATCCCTCAACTGCTTCAGGAGGTCAGACTCGAGAGTCCGGACGCGGTTACGCTCTTCCCTGTATGTGATGTATGCATCGGCGGCATCCGGGTTCCGCTCCATAAGAAGCCGGGAAACAATCTTGGATATTTCTTCCGCCTTCACCGTATCCTCACCAAGTCCGGATATGGAAGTCATAGCGGTAGCGACCAAATCATCAGCCGTATCCCTATCCAACTTGGTATTCCCTTGTGCATAAGCCTTCACCATGCCGTTCCTAATCTTCGCCGGATTGAAGTCATCCGGTGTACCGTCGCGCTTCACAAACCTGAGCGGAATGCGTACGGTCTTCTGGGCATTTTCTGTGGTGGATTCTGTCATAATATTCCTCTAGTTATTCAAAAAGCAAAAGTGGTTTATATGTTCGCGCGGCCCAAAATCTGGCCATTTTAGACTTGAAAATCGGCGAATTACACAATATCTTGTGTTTTCGCCGATTTTGGCAAATCGTTATTTTTTTACTTACATTTCACTCTCGTTTTCCTCGCTAGGTTCCGGTGAAAAGTCAGAGTTTATCTTCTTTTCTTCCGTCTTGGAAGGTACAGAAGGCGGAGGCCCGTCGATAATATGCCCATCGTCACGGGCAACCATCCGGGAGTACTTCATGGTGACTATCCGACGGTTCACGAGTTCAAGGAACCGCTCAGCAGTCGGCGCACCCTCATAGTAATTCACCATGTCGCAGATGATGCCCGAAATGTATGCATGGGTAAGTCCGGACTCGAAAATCTGGTTGCATGCCTTGGTAAATTCGGCGCTGTCTGCGGAAACCCACCCGGGCTTATCAGCCTTCAGGTGGATAAAGGTCTGCTCGATAACATCAATCACATCCTCGACAGTCTTCGGGTTCTGCACATAGATGATATCATCAATCCGCTTCGGGCGATTCTTGATGGTACTATGGAGCTTCTGCGGCTCGTTGATGATGAGAATGGTGATGCCCCTGTAGTTCGGGGAGTTCGTCTCGTCAATGAAGTTGATGAATGCGCCGGTCCTCTCGTTCTTCGTGCTGAAGTCATTTCCGTCAAAGTCGTCAAAGACAAAGAACGAACCCGGGAACATCGTAAGAATCTTGAAAACATTAATCATCCCGCGCTTGTCCGAGATAGATTCCGGAGTAATCCAGAACACGGGCACATCCGGGAACTCCATCAGGAGTCGGTTCACGGATACCGTCTTGCCGGTACCCTGGTCGCCCTGGATAATATACCCGCGGCGGCCATGGCCGTCGAGAACCTTGCGGATAAATTCGGCCTCACTCTTCATCGTACGGATAGCCTTGCCAGAATCATCATACAAGTCAAAGTTCTTTATGTCGAAATCGATTATCTTTCTCGGCTCGGCGAACATCGAACCGTTCTTGATGCGGATGACATTCTTGGATATGTCGATACTGTCGATATAAATCCGGTAGACGAGCTTGCTCATCCCATCGAAAATTACCGGGTCGAGCTTGGAACGCTCCATACCGAAATTCATGAACGAATAATTTTCGTCATTGGCGATATCGACACCCTCGTAGTTACAGCTAGAAATGCAGTAGCCAAGTTCAATACCCACGATTCCAGTGTGGCCACCGATAGTAACCTCGGCAACGATGTTGTATTCCTCGCCCTTGTCCCCCGTATCGGTTTCAGGAGGAAGCTGCTTTACCTTCATAAAGCGCACCCCGTAACTGGCGAGCTTTTCGGCATCCATCCCGACAAAAGCCTTGCATATACCGGATGTTACCGGTATGTTGGAAGTCTGCAAGTCGACACCACGGCGGACATCCATATAAGCAGCAAGGGGGTCGTAAGGACTCTTCACCTCGTGACTTGCGGCGACAAAAACATTGTTGACGATAGTATTCAACTTAACAAGCCCAAGCATCGTATCGAGGGCATCCAAGTAAGCGCCGACTATGCGGTTCTTGGTAGCCGCCCGGATGAGGCTGCCGAATGTACCGACGAAATTGCTTGCCGTGTCGACCAGCTTCGGGCCGTTCTTGCGCAATTCGCCCCAGAGAATCCGCAGCTTCTCCTTGGCTGTCCGAGACGGCCAGTTTTCCGCGTCGATTTCAATCTTGACCAACAGTTCTTCAGTCTTTTCTTTAGACATCCGTACCCCCTATTCTCCCTCGGTTACTTCAGTAACTTCATAATAGCCCGGCGGCAATTCAGCGGACGGTTCTTCCCCCTCGGGCGGCTCACCGAAATCATACTTGACATCGGTAAACTTCTTGGAACCGCCGTAACGCCAGGTACGGTAGGCAATACGAACCACATTGAGTGCGAACACTGCAAACATGGCAATCTTGATGCGTTCAATAATACGCAAGTGCAAATTAGTATCCATAGGTCCATCCAAAAATATAGCAAGAGAGTCGTGCTACCGTTTTAAAATCTGTATCAAATCGGCCATAGTTGACGGCTCAAAATGCTTTCCGGGCACCCTTTCAACCAATGTTCGCCCCTCGATTCCCGCATGGAACATCGCCATAGAGTGAAGGTAGCCCCTCTCGCAGTCCCCAAGATGAATAACTTTCGGACAGGTACGGTAAAGGGCCGTTATTTCGGGAAGTTCGGGCTTCTCCAGGATTTCCACATGGGCTGGCCCGGCTGCAGCAAGCAGGGGCATAACCTGTGTCCCGTCCATCTGCCCGGTCACTGCAATTGCTACCCGAGCCCCAGAAAGGTTTGCCCATGTCAGCGCATCACGGACACTCTCTTCGGCACCTTCAGGTATCTTACCCCCAATCACGGCATCAAACTCAACAGATATCGGGAGCCGGCACATATCCTCCGGCCGTAAAGGATAACTAGCAAGACCGAAACGGCACCCATTCCGTGAACCAAGCGAAATTGTCACGAGAGCCTTGGCATCGCGATACTCCTTCGAGTCGTGATATATCACGCAGAACGGCGATACCCCATCAGGCGCATCAAGGCATCCGTCTGCAGCCTGCGCAATCAATGGCTCCCGTGAACCCGGATACCAGTATTCGCCGCCGATTTCAGCCGAAACCGCCATAGACAGAATATCAAGCTTGGAATCCCACTCATTACGAATGCTCTTTACGAAGCAACGCATCCTTAGCCCTCCCGTACCATTCATCGATAGACTTGTTCATTTCCTCGGTCAGCGTACCCTGCGGAACCTTCCTGAGTACGTTATCGACGAAGAAAATGATTCCCGGGTCGCCATCCTCGGAATGCACTGCGGAAAGAATCAAGTCCATGGTCATCGGCACCGAACGGTCAATATCGTATATCGTCGTATCGATATCCAGCGCGACCCGAGGAGAATACCACCACTTGAGTTCAACCTCGAGGCGTCCCATCGCGCGGTACTTTTCCACCATTTCGTCCATAGTCGCCTTCCCGGCGATATAGGAAGCGAAATCCTCGTCCGACATCCTCCGGACACAGGCACACATCACGCGGTTCCGCACATACACCTTGCCCTTCTTATAAGCTTCCGAGTTCACCTTCGGGTGGAACATATGGTACGCCACGGCACCAGTACACGGATTCCGGAGAATCTCCGCACCGATGCGGCGGAACTTGAACATAAATGTATCATCCTCGGCACCCCAGCCGTCAAACGCCTCATCGAACTTGCCGACCGCATTGAAGGTATCCCATGTAAATCCGCAGCAGAGCCCAGTCTGCCTATGGATAGTGACACCGTGGTCCTTACTGCCTCCAAACGGAGCGCCCGTCTCCACGAGCTGTTTCGTGTCGGTCTCATCGAGGTACATCGTGTCGCCATAAGGAAACACAAGGCGTCCATCGGCAATGTTTGCCATCAGGTATTCCGCGAGTGGCCTAGTTAGATACACATCGGCATCAAGCATAATGTACCCCGAATATCCCGGGTGACCGGTAACGGCGAGATTCATCAGGCGTGTCTTCCAGAACCGTTCATGGTCCATGTTGTCGATGATGCCGTGAAGCAACCCCGGAGTCTTATCGAGTCCGCTCTCGGCCATATATGTGCCGTCGCCTTGCTCCATTATGATGTGGTCAGCCTCGGGGAATACCTCTGCCGCGCGAGCAATACAGGCCCCCAAATTTCTCCGGCGGAACTTGTCCCCGGTATCCATAAATGCAGTAATAAGTAAAAAGTTCTTCATCGTCATATAAACTATTTAAAAAATGATGCGTCGGCAAGCCAGCCGTACGGTTCAAGGAGATTTTCTATGTACAGAGGACTTATAGATGTGAGAGGGGCTAATGAGAACATTAAGCTAACCCCTTTCGAGAAGGCAGAATACAAGAAATGCAAGGAGAGTCTTGCATACTTCATCGAGCATTATGTGTACATAAATACTAAAGACCGCGGGCTGGAACTGTTCAAGCTTACCCCACGACAGAAAAAAGAAGTCGCCCGGATAGCCTTCCGGGAAACCGTATACGGCTCGCACATCGCGTTCCATAGCTGGTACCGTCAGGCAGGCTACAGTTCGATGGTGATGGCCTATGTCCTGTGGAAGATGATATTCACTCCAAATACGACCACGCTACTCCCCAAGGCAAGAAAATGGAAGGACGGGATACAGAACATGTATCTGTTCCGCCGGATGTACCTTGAACTCCCATACTGGCTGAAACCCGGGGTTACCCAGTGGAGCAAGAACGAGATATCATTCGAGAACCTGTCGCACATCACCTTGCGCTCATTAAACAAGTCGTGCGACCAGACACGGGGTTTCGCCGTGAACATACTAGTACTCGACTATTTCGACGGAGCGCCCGCCAATGTAGCCAAGGGAATTATTAGCAATCTCATATACACGATGTCCCAGCAAGCACACGGCAAGGTTTTCATATCCGGTCTCGGACCGAATGACACTACCGTATCCGGGCAGTACTGGAAAGCAAGCAAGGATTCAACCGAATGCTGGTTCTCCAGGTACAGCTGGGAAGACAACCCGAAATTCAACAAGAAATGGGCAGATGAGGAAATACTGAAAATCGGCGAGAAGCGCTTCCGCGAATACTACGTCCGGTAAGGGGGATAGCTCATGCCATTTAACGGAATATTCAACCTGCGTGACGCAAACGAAAGCGTCGTGATGACTCCCTACAGAATTAGGGAGCTTCGTAAGTGTGCAAAGAGCCCGATTTACTTCATCAGGAACTATGTCTACATCAACACGAAAGACAACGGCATGCAGCTGATGAAGACATATCCCTTCCAGGATGCGGCAATCAAGCGCTTCCTGAAATACAGGTTCAACATCAACAAGTGGAGCCGTCAGGTCGGCAAGTCCACTGTCGTCCGAGCGTACATCCTCTGGTACGCCATGTTCCACAAGGACAAGCTGGTTGCCATGCTTGCGAACAAGCTTATGCTTGCCAAGGAACAGCTGCAGCTTCTCCGTGAATCCTATGTCGCGCTCCCGTACTGGCTCCAGCCGGGTGTCAAGCTGTGGAACAAGATGAGCATCCAGTTCTCGAACGGGTGCCGAATAATGGTCGCCGCGAGTTCCCCGGACGGTATCCGCGGGTTCTCTCCGAACCTCCTGTACCTTGACGAATTTGCGTTCTTGCGCCCGGGCATGGCCGACGAGTTCATGGCTTCCGTGATGCCGACCATTTCTTCAGGTAAGACAACCCGTATCATCATTACGAGTTGTGTCGTAAAAGATACCATGGTGTTTACACCGGACGGTATCCGGACAGTCGGCGACTTCATTATAGATGATGGCAGGGTTCTCGGCTATGAAGTACCCGAATACCAAGTATTGGGTCGTTATGGGATGAACCGCGGGCATATCATGCACAATGATGGTGACGCCAAAGAAACGCACATAGTAAGAACCAGGTACAGCGAAGTAGAAACTTCGTTGATGCACAAGTTCTGGACTTGCCGAAACGGCGAATACAAAATTCGTCGAGCCCACGAGCTTCAGGTAGGCGACTATGTTATGGTAAAATATGGGATGAACTGCTGGGGCAATGACCGCATTGACTTTGACGATAGCAACGATAAACGGCTAAAACATCATATAGGCAAACTCGACTATATAACACCGGATTGGGCATATTTCTTTGGACTATACATTGCCGACGGAAATGCTCGTTATAGTCCCGGTAATCTTAGCTATATCGATATAACATGTGGCGACGATTTATCAGATACATTTAACCATCTTGGGTTAAAATATCAATGCTATGATGGGTTACATTACCGTATTAACGCAAAAACGGTAGTTAGCCTTCTTATGCATGTCGGATTCGATATTTATCGACATGCCCCACAAAAAATAATACCACCAAGACTAATGCGATTATCACGCGAATGTACTGCCGCTATGATTCAAGGTATGTTCGATGGCGACGGTTCCGCTCCACACGGTAGACGCCGGGTTACCTATGTGAGCACATCGGAACGACTTATCGACCAGCTTAGAATGCTTCTCATTAATTTTGGAATACTAAGTAGCAAATATGAACATATTTCTAAACCGACTAAGAGAGTAACGGTTACTAGCAAATCATGGGTCGTCGAAATCGCACAAGCACCAATGGTAGATAAATTCTTGTGCAACATTGGATTCCGTTTTGCTCGAAAACAACAAAGTGCGAATAGTCAACCTAGACGCAAGGAACGGGCTAGTCGTTATGACTACATTCCGTTTGCCGCCCCTGAAATTAGACGGCTTAAAAAAGAAAAGGTACTTACTAATAATGAATTTAAGCTCACCGGCGGCATTTGTGATAAACATGACATTCATCTTAATCGGAAGCTTATTCTTGAAATAAAATCTAAGCTTCCAGAAGACATTTGGGCTAAATACGATGTATTCAAGAATGCCGAACCCGATGCAGTTTGGACACCGATTACCAGCATCGATTCTGGTTTTAACAAAGTATATGATTTCTCGCTAAACGATGATAATTATGGCGGTAAAGAATGGTCACATTCTGTTGTCCACAATGCGTTAGTTTGTTCTCAAACTCCCAATGGGTTAAATCATTTTTATCGCATGTGGGAGGACGGCGTTGACGAAGACAAGGCTACGCCGCACGAACTGCAGGCAAAGTATGTCCGCTCGGTGGTCCTATGGAACGAAGTCCCAGGCCGTGAACCACAGTGGGGTATCGATGAAGAAGCCCGTATCGGCGAACAAAGGTTCCGCCAGGAATATATGTGCGAGTTCGTCGGCTCTGCAACCACGCTTATCGACTATAAGTGCCTCGAGCATCTCCACCCGGACAGGCCATTGCCGGTCCCGGGCGTACCGAAGCAATATTCCCTCCGCCTCTTTGACATCCCCCTTCCCAAGCAGATGCTTGAGAAAGAGGACTGGACCTATGTCGCTGCACTCGATACCGGCTTCGGTATGCGACAGGACTACCATGTCCTCCAAATTTTGCTCGCCAAGTCTTCAATCCGCGCAGAGCAGGTGCTTGTACTTTCCTCCAACGAGGTTACCGTGGAAGACTTCTGCAGTATGGCGGCAAGCATCCTGAAGTTGTACGGGAACCCGCCGCTCACAATCGAATACAACGGCGGTTCCGGCATGACTGCACACAAGACGATGTTCGAGAAGCTCGGATACGACAACCTCATCAACTACGACCAGTACTTCCGCGGTATCTACTCGACCAACCCAATCAAGACCACGGCAGTCATGCTCCTCAAGCTATATGTTCAGCGCGGATACCTTAAGCTGAAGGATGAAACTACCATCAACGAGCTGATGAGCTTCACGAAATTGAACCAGTTTACCTGGGGAGGCGCCGGTGGAAACCACGACGACCATGTTACCAGCCTGTACTGGGCGGTATACTTTATGGAATCCAACTGGTTCCCGGGCAAGCACGAGGATATCCAGTTCCTTGACGCGCTCGAGATTACCTTCGCCGGTGGAGCTTTGGGCGAACAGATGAGGACCGCGCTAATTACCGGCGCGGACCCGGTGGCTATCAGGGAACAGAAGGCGCTCGCCGACCTCGAAGCAAGACAGCCACACGGCGCGATGGCACCTCTGCCGTCAGCGACGCCACTATAAACTAGGAATTAACCAAGACGGGCATGGACTGAACTATGGAATACAATGCACTAGACGAACTTTTGAAACTGACCACGATGGTCGAAGCTACTTCCACCAATCAGGGCACCGAGGAAACGGAAGAGGATATCCCCGCCACTGTCCGTATATACGACGACAACGATTATTCTGGCAAGGCCAAGGTACTCAAGACAAAAACAGCCGCGACCGATGAAACCGAGCCGCCGACAGTTCTCGAAGTCCCGCAGAAGCCGACGGACGGCAAGGCATATGGCAGCTCGGGAAACCAAACATTCACGGACGAACACGGCAAACCTATCGAAAATGGCCCGCTGTTCGAGGAAGACGGCCCGACGACCAATGTCGACGGGAGTACCAATGATTCTCAAACACAGACTCCGGATGTACCGGTAGCAAACCCTGAACAGCTTCAGCAATCCAACGACGCCATTAGCGACGCCGCACAGGAAATCCAGAAGGCCGGCGAAACTATCCAAAATACCGAAGGCCCAGATAACGCTCCAGCAGGTACACCGGATGGCGCTCCGGCGGATACCGAATCCAGCCTCGGCAAGTCATTCGCAAGAAGCTTCTCGTTCGGACTCGGTGAATCCGTCGTACGCGGCATGGGCCGTGACTTCGCCCGCCGCTACATGCTCGAATGCGCCGCACCTTCCGCATATACGGCAAACAACCCGTTCAAGCTCGGCGACGCCGTGCAAGTAAACGGTGTACCACGTATCTTCGTCGTGAAGAATACCGACGGCAATATGATTACTACTGCCCGCCCGACCAACTGCGCGGAAGACTTCGCACAGGGCAAGGACGGCGTGTGGCCGGAATTCTGCTTCCAGAGCAACGACCTCAGCAAGATTGACAGTGCCGACATCACCCAGGGTGACGACATCGCAGAGTTCAACGACAAGATGACCACCCCGGAAACGATTGGCTTCGACGGTCTCGACATCGACCCGAAGCCGATGGACATCGCACAGAACTACGCAAAGAAGTTCAGCATGGATGAAGTAGGCGAAAACCTCGACAACATCCTTGGCGCATACAACAAGGCCGCCCACGGAGACAACAGCGAGTTCATTATGACCCGCAGCACCCCGCTTACGACCTATGTACTCCCGAGCGGGCAGATTACCACGCAGAGCTTCGAGGGCGAATTCATTCCGAGGTAACAATGAAGCCGACTCTAGTTTACGATGCCACCTGCGCACTGTGCGCAAACTACCAGCGGTTCATCGAAAACCGCCTCGGTGACCGAATAGCCTACGAAGGCAGCGGAGCGGGTGCGGAGGAAGTGCAGTACCGCGATTCAAACGGATTGACATACACGGGCACACGGGCTATCGAGAAATTCGTATCGGACTTCCCTGAAATCAGGGACTTCAATACGATGCTTCCGCAGGCTCTCCGCATTGTAGGTGTCAGAATCCCCGGGAAGCTCCCGGTTGCCGGCGTCAAGGCAATCTACAAGGCGAGCGGGGTAGTCCGCAAGGGATACCAAGTGATACACAAGGGATGCAACTGCGGCGGAAAGCGCAAGTAGCAGACCAGAAAAGCAAAAAATAAAAGGCCGGATTCATCATCCGGCCTTTAATGATTGGGGCAAGGCAAAATATGCAAAAGGAGTCCCCAATCACAAAAATTACTTCGCCGCATTATTGGTCGGGGTCAACTTCACCACGACACCAGCCGGCTTGTCACCTACGCCGACAATCGGCATTATGACATGATACACACCGTTTTCATACCCGGACTTGATGTTATCCTTGTCAACCGGAAGCGGGAACTCGTATGTGTACGAGAATTTTTCAGCCTGCAGCGGTACGGTAACCATCGCATCGTATTCGACAGTATCGTTCTTACCCTTCTTGCCGCGACCCTTAGTCTTCGGGAACATCTTGTATGCCTGAAGCTTGCGGGTACCGGTAATGACAAGGTTCATATTGAAGTAGGTAGTCCCAATCTTGTCCGGCTCGACACCCGGAAGGTCAATAAAGAAATGGTAATGGCCGCCGACAATGATAGTCTCCGTATACGGCTCGCAAAAATTCGGCTGATACCGAGTGATGTACTTGTTGGCCGGTTCGTTCGGGTCAGGCACCGGGTTCCCCTGCTGGTCAACCTGGGCGCCCTGCTGAACCCCCGGCTGTACATTCTGTTGAACCAGCTGGCCGCCCATTTGCTGGCCCTGAACAGTCTGGTTACCCATTTGCTGACCCTGCCCCGCCTGGTTACCCCACTGCGATTGCTGCATGCCGTCGCCCTGATACCCGCCGTTCATCGTCGGGTACCCGCCATTCATCTGCATCTGCTGTTGCTGGAGATACATCTGCTGTTGCTGGAGCTGCAACTGCCGACGCTGAAGCTCCTGACGCTGGTATTCTATTTCCTGCTGGCGCTGCTGCTGTTCGAGTTCCCACTCCTGGCGCTGCTGCTGTTCATATTCCCACTGTTGCCGTTCCCAGACCTGCCGGTCACCGAGTTGTTTCTGGGCAGCAATCTGCTGCTGCCGCTGATAGCGATTCATTCCATCTCCTCCTATTCTTCTAGCGCCAGTCTGCGGGTTCCTGCCACGACCCCTCTGCGGTTCGACTACCTGTCCCGGTATGCGAAAAGAGTTGTTCACACGCTGGGTTTCCCGCATAGTAATGTCATTGAGGCGTTCCGGGTCGCCGCCACCCCTGATTTCGCACATCTGCGGATTCTTGCCGTAGAGCAAGGTAGGCCCGGTGCCGTCATCGTAATCAGCAAATTCGCCGTAATTCATTTTGTCCCCTTTGGTTGATTCATCCCCGGAACCGCCGATATTCCACTCGGCATCGAGCTTCGGCTTTCCGAAAATGAATTCCTTAATTTTGGTAAAGATGCCCACATTTTATACCCCTTTAGCGAAATCATCGAGGCCGTGCGAGTTACGCAGTTTCGCGATAGCCTTCGCCTTGGTGCGCCGAGCCCAGTCCTTAGAAGAACAGAAATCGGCCGCCGCCTCTTCTAAACTAGACTCTTCTCCGCCGTCGAGCCCGTAGAGTCGACGCAAAAGTGCAGATTCCTCCAAGGTAAGCACATGCTTCATCTCGGACTCAATCTTGTCAGTGAGAAGTTCCTTGGCGTGGTTATAGTCCGGGGCCAGGTCTGGCGAAGATTCGGGAATGGCGTCACCCACGGTAATATCCGGGCCATCGTCAATGTCGCAAGACTCCATCGGAGCATCCATCGAAAATGTATGGGATATGGAAGCATTCGCCTCCGCCCCGTACTTGATGTCGTCAATAGGTTGCCCTTTCTTGATTGCCTCGAGCACCTTCTTTCGCAGCCTGACCGGTACGCGCACGAGGTCGTTTTCCTGAACGGAAGTACCCATCCTTGTACGCATATACCAAACGGCGTACGAAATGAACTTCACATTCTTGTTCCAGTCGAACTTATAGAAGGCTTCCATAAGCCCGAGCTTCGCATCGGTATAGAAATCCTCCACCGGAAGCTTGGTAATCTTACTGTAGTCCATTGCGAACTTCAGGGCAAACCTAAGGTTCGCCTGGATAACCTTCAGCTTGGCGGCTTCCCGAATATGCTGCGGCTTTGTTTCATCATGGTAAATCTTGAAGCAGACAGTTTCGGCATCCCTTTCTATGATTTCATATGCCGAAGTCTCCTCAAGTAGTAGTTGTGCATTTTCCCCTAAATACGATGCCTTTCCCATCTGGCATACCTACCTACTATATGTTGACAATAATATAACTATTTATCCACAAAAAGTCAACACTTTTATAAAATTTTTCACAAAAATATCAAACATTAATCAACAATCTATCAACAGTGCGTCCAAGTTTATAGCTTTGAAATGATAAACTCTCTTTTTATGAACGAAAATACAGCGAAAATCGACCGTCTACTCCCAAACCAGGACCAGGCCAAGTTCTGGTCCATCGCCGACCGTGCCGTGCGCAAATTAGCGAAACAGAAAGTTTCGTCGGTAGACATGGTAGGATACCGTGGTCCGGGCTACATCTATCAGGACTTCGTAATCACCATCAAGGTGAAACCGGGGAAGCGGACGTACGAGATTTACCGCAACCGGACGGGCGCAATGGTGCTTTCCGTGAACGAAGGGAAGATGGTCGCGCGAAATTATGAATATATTTTTGTAGAGAACCACCTAAATGAAAAAATAGGAGAAAGCGTGGATGGCTAAAGAAGTAGGCATCGAGGTCGAAGGTACCGTCATCGAAGCTAGGGGAAGCGGATTCTTTTCCGTACAGCTGGCGAACGGGCACGAAGTACTCGCCAGGCCGAACGGTAATATGACACGGCACTTCATCAAGATACTGCCCGATGACAAGGTAAGGGTCGAAGTGTCGCCGTATGACCTAAATCGCGGTCGAATCACTTACCGATTCAAATAAGAAAGGCCGGCTTTCGCCGGCCCCGGAGTTAGCAGGTCGCATTATTTCGATGCGGCCTTCTTTGTCGTCTTCTTGGTAGTTGTCTTCTTTGTCGTAGCCTTCTTTGACGGAGAAGCTTTCTTCTTTTCCGGCTTAGCAGCAGGCTTCTTGGTTGTCTTGGTCGTCTTGCGGGTAGTTGTCTTCTTTACCGCTTTCTTGGCAGTCGATGCCTTGCGCGGCTTCGCCACCTTGACCGGCTCGGTAGCTTCAGTCAAGACTTCCACCGGAGCTTCCTGTGCCTTCCGTTCAGCAATGGACTGTTCAAGCGCGGCAAGGTTTTCACGATAGCGAGCAAGCGTCCGGTCGCCTTCCTGAGAAAGCCCGGCAACCTTGAGAATATCAATGCGCCGTGCAATCTTCCTAGTAAGTTCCTCGACCAGTTCTTCGGCTGTACGCTTCTTACCGACAATGGAAGCCACTATCGGTGCCTGCTTTGCAGCCTTGCGCTGTGCAGCCAGAGCGGCGACCTTCTTCTTTACATTGGCGGGGTCAGGAATTTCAACGACTACCTTATCTTTCCCAAAGTTTTCCTCAAACCTAATATTCTTATCTACCGTCTGGTCAGCCCCGGCCTTTTCAAACCCAAGTCCTTCCGCCGGAGCGATACTCACCGCATTCCCGAACACCTTGTCCGGATTGGGCGCATCAGATTCATCGATGACTTCCTCATGGTCTTCCGCGGTTTCCGGGACTTCAGGAACTTCGATAGACTCGCTTTCCTCGTCATCGAAATGGTCGATGTCCAGTTTCTTGCGCACTTTCTTGAAGACGATAGTGTACGCGACGATGAGCACCAGTATAATAGCAATGCCGGCCCATCCGTATAGTGTGGTTTCGTTCATAAGTTTCTCCTGGTTAAAATGTACGATTTCCCGTTGAAGAAACTATATCATCTGCCGGCAAACTTGTGAACTACGCACAGTCTAAAGACTGCGCGCTTCGCGTAGCCCCGTGAGGGGCATCCGCGCCTTGGACCGCCGTTCCGGCGGCGAGAATTCTTTTACCTTCGGCAAGGATGTTGATGGCTGCGTTGAAGTCGCGGTCGTGGGAAATGCCGCAACGCGGGCACGTCCACTCCCGGACATTCAAGTCCTTTGTATTTTCGTTCCTGAATCCGCAGCAGTGGCAGATTTGGGAGGAAGGGAACCATCGTCCGACACGGACGATGGTTCTTCCATACCATTCGGCCTTGTACTTCAGCATGTTCAGGAACATTCCCCATCCTGTATCGTGCTCGGACTTGGCAAGGTCGCCTTCGGCGACCTGCCTT